>Ga0209443_1002630_pt1 | contig 10537 bp, 9 predicted proteins | sample LauGreBMM110DCMD_2_FD_187571 | JGI IMG/M metagenome (GOLD analysis project Ga0209443, IMG submission 187571) | Freshwater lake microbial communities from Lake Michigan, USA - Su13.BD.MM110.DCMD (SPAdes) (version 2) | ecosystem: Environmental > Aquatic > Freshwater > Lake | place: Lake Michigan... | reverse complement strand
CCCGCCGCTCTGGGTGCGCCGAGAATGCACTCTTTGGTGTGCGCGCCACCGGTGCCGAAACTCGGCGGCAAGTTGCCGCCGAGAACGGCCAAGTTGGCCGTGCCACCCTGATCCGTCTGCATGGTTCCGGCTGGGGCCTCGCCCCGGGTCGAGGGCGATGGGCCGGACCTAGTCGGGCTTCCTTCTGCCATCAGGGGCCCTACCCTCCGCGCCGTGGACGGGCTTCTCCGACGATTTTGCGCGGATCTCCGGCGGCACTCGCTGCTACCGGAGGACGGCCGCGTCGTCGTCGCCGTCTCGGGCGGCACCGATTCGGTAGTGCTGCTGGACCTGTTCCACCGGGTCGCCGTCCGGGACGGTCTCCAACTGGTCGTCGCCCACGCGAACCATCAGCTCCGGGGCGACGCATCGGACCGCGACGAAACGTTCGTCCTCAGGCTCGCGGCCCGGCTCGGACATCCGGCCGTTTCGGGCCGGCTCGACGTGCGGGCCGAGATGGCGCGGGCCCGGACTTCCGTGGAGATGAGCGCGCGGAAGCTGCGCCATGCATTCTTGGCGCGGACCGCGGTGGAGCAACGGGCCTCGGTGATCGCCTTGGCCCATCACGCGGACGACCAGGCGGAACTGTTCCTCCTGCGGCTCCTCCGCGGTGCGGGCGGCGAAGGCTTGGGCGGGATGGCCTGGAACTCCCCATCGTCGGCAGATCCGTCACGGACCTTGGTCCGGCCGCTGCTCGGTCTTTCGAAAGCGGACCTCGTGGCGCATCTGAAGGCGAAGCGGCTGGAGTCCCGCGAAGACAGCTCGAACAAGGACCGCGACATCCTGCGCAACCGGGTCCGCCACGAGCTGCTGCCGATGCTGGAACAGGATTTCACACCCGCGATCCGCGATGTGCTGTGCCGTGCCGCCGAAGTCGTCGGCACCGAGGCCGGCTTCGTGAAGCAGGCCGCCGAGCAATGGTCGGCTGCGACCGCGCGACCGGACTTCAGCACGCTCCATCCTGCCCTTCAGCGCGCGGTCCTGCGCGAGCAGCTGCGGGAAGCAGGACACGAGGGCGGGTTCGATCTCGTAGAGAAACTGCGGCAGGGAAAGGCCGCGGTCACGGTCGCGGCAGGCGGACGCCTGGCGCACGACGGCAACGGGCGGATCCGCACCGGAGTGCGCACCGCCCCCCCCAAGTTCCGCGACGAAGCGCTCACCATCGACCTCGGCGCCGGGAGCGGAACGGTGGATTTCGGCGGCGGCCGGCTGGAATGGCGGATCCGGGCCGCGCCGGGCCCGAAGCGGTCGGCAGCTGCCGCGGGCCGCGAGCAACTGGACGCCGATCGGGTCGGGCCGGTGCTGCGGTTGCGCCATTGGCGGGCCGGCGACCGGTTCCGACCGCTGGGATCACCGGGCAGCGCTAAGATCCAAGACCTCTTCGTGGACCGCAAGATACCGGCCTCGGAACGGCGCGGACGGGTGCTGGCCGAAGCGACGGGCGGCGAGTTGTGCTGGATCGAAGGACTCCCGCCGGGCGAGGCCTTCAAGCTGACCCCGGCGACGGGACGACAGCTAGAACTGCGCTGGGTCCGAGGGGGCTGAGATCGGCCTCCCGTCCTCGGCTGATGCTCGGCGGTCGGGTTGGCCGACTGCCGGGCGGACGGGCCGCGGCATCATTTCAACGGCGCGGCATGGCCATCGGTGAACACGGCGTTCTTGGCGCCGCTGGTGGCCGCGACGCCGGTGGTCTCGAGATCATTGGTGTTGCCCTTGGCGCGGATGCCGCCGTTGTGCCAGTTCTCGAAGTCGTACATCAACGGCACGAGCTCGAGCTGCATGCGGGTGCTGGTGCGGCCGAGCTTCCGCTTGTTGTAGATCGGGTTCCATTCATAGCTGGTCCCCTCGAGCTTGTAGTAGCCGTACTGCGTGCCTTTGCCTTGGTCGTCGTAGCGGTAGTCCAGCGGGCATTTGAAGACGCTGTTGGCCGACACGTTGGTGCTGGACGAAGAACCGGCATACTGCGCCAGCACGTCGCTGATGCGCGGGAACTTGTTGGTGCCGTTCAAGGACGGCAACGGCTCGGCCGCCGGAAGATAGTCCTGGTTGTCGCCGGCGTAGCTCTGCAGGGCGATGCCCAGCTGACGGAGGTTGCTGATGCAGGCGATGTCGTTGGCCTTGCGTTTCGCCTTGCCGAGGGCCGGCAGGAGCATGCCCGCCAAGATAGCGATGATGGCGATGACGACGAGCAGCTCGATGAGCGTGAACGCGCGCCGGAGCGACGAGGCGGGGAGGGTGAAGGAAAAATTCATGGCCGTGTGTGCTGGAGTGGTCGAGGTCTTGGATCGACAAGTTCAACGTCCGCCGGGCCCGCCGCCGCCGCCGAACCGACGGCCGCGCTGGGCGCGTTGTTCCGGGGTGCTGTTCTTGATGCCGTCGAGCATCCGCTGGGTCATGCGCGCCTGCATCTCCGGGGTCGGCTCGAAGTTCTGGAAGCGCTGGCGCATCTGCTCCATGTCGGGCCGCGGGATCGCCGCCATCGCCTCGCGGTCGGCCTCGGTCGGACGGAACCCTCCGCGCGGCTCGATCGCATAGAACTTGGCCCACTTGCGGCCGACCCATTTGGCGAGCTGGGCGACCGCCTTGTCCATCGACGCCTCCTTGAGGTCCAGCTTGACCGGCCGCAGCGTGCCGTCCTCGGGCACGACCTTGACCTTCCCGAACTTCCGCAGCTCGGCGGCCGCCTCGACCGGGGTCTGGCCGGCGAACTCGAAGGTGACGGGCTTGGGGATCGCCGGGCCTTCGTTCATGCCGAACATGCCTCCCGGCCCACCGCCGAATCCGCCGAATCCGCCGCCCGGCCCACCCGCGCCCGGCGCCGTGTTGGGGGCGCCGGCCGCCATGCGGGCCGCGATCGCGGCGAAGTTCGGGCGGACGTTCCAGTTGGTCCAGCCCGGCTGGGGCGACTCCACCTCGCCGGTGGCGACCCTCTTGGCGAGGGCGAGCTTGGCGCCGGTGGTGTAGAGCGGATAGGCGACCGACCAACGGCCCTCGCACTGGTCGGCGATGAGGGCGAGCACGCCGACGAGCGGCTGGTCCTCGACCTGGAGGGTGACCCGGTTGGTGAGGTCCTTGTGGACCGTGATGCTCTCCCACGTCTGCCAGCGCAGCTTCTTCGCGACGTCGGCCACCTTCATGTTGTGGACGTCGAGCGTGACGAAGTTCTTGTGGGCCCGCCAGGCGAGGCGGCCGGTGGACGCGGCGGCGAGCCCGACGGCGACCAGGACGAGGATCTGGGAGCGTTTCATGTTCGTAGGAGGTGACGCGCCGCCGCGGCACCGGTTACGCCGAAGGTGGACTATTCGTAGCGCAGCGCGTCGATGGGGTCGAGGCGCGCGGCCTTCAGCGCCGGGAAGAAACCGAAGACGATGCCGATCACCGCGCTGACGCTGAAGGCGACGAGGACCGAGTTGCTGGTGATCAAGGTCGGATATCCTTGCTGCTGGGTCAGGACAGGCGCGACGACATATCCCGTGGCGATCCCCAGGGCGCCGCCGAACGCGCTCAGCAACACCGCCTCGGTGAGGAACTGGCCCAGCACGTCGCGGCCCCGCGCTCCGACCGCGAGCCGGATGCCGATCTCCCGGGTCCGCTCGGTGACGTTCACGAGCATGATGTTCATGATGCCGATGCCGCCGACCAGCAGCGAGATGCCGGCGAAGAAGCCGATCAACTGGGTCATGATCTTGTTGTTGGCGTTGAAGAAGTCGCTGGTCTCCTGCTGGGTCCCGACCATGAAATCGTCGTCCTTGCCCTCGGTGATCTGGTGGCGCTGGCGCAATAGCTCGATGAGCTGCGCCTGGACCGCCGGGATCGCGGCGGCGGATTCCGCCTGCACGAAGATCGACCGGAACTTGGTGTCGCCGGACAGGCGTTTCATCACGCTGGTATAGGGCACGAGCAAGAGGTCGTCCTGGTCCTGGCCGAAGGACCCGGACCCCTTCGCCTCGAGCCAGCCGACGATGGTGAACGGGGCGTTCTTGATGCGGATGATCTGGCCCACGGGGTCCACGTTCTCGCCGAACAACGTCTTCGCCGTCGTGCTGCCGATGAGGCAGACCTTGGCCGCGCCGCGGACGTCGGTGTCGGAGAAGTTCTCTCCGCCCCGCAGCGGCCACGAACGGGCGGTCAGGTACTCGGCGCTGACCCCGGAGATCTGCACCGAGGTGTTCTGGTTCCCGGCGGTGATCTGGCCCTGCGTGCGCGCCTCCGGGCTGGCCGCGGCGACCCCGGGGACGTCCCGCCGCAAAGCCTCGTAGTCCTCGACCGACAGGTTCGGCGCCATGCCGAAGCCGCCGCGGACGCCGCCGCGGGACATGTTGCCGGACCTCACCGTGATGAGGTTCTGGCCCATGCTGGCGATGCGCTTGTCCACCTCGGCCTTTGCGCCGGCGCCCATGCTGACCCCGACGATGACGGAGGCGATGCCGACGATGATCCCGAGCATCGTGAGGAACGAGCGGAGGATGTTCCGGCGCAAGGCGCGGACCGCGATCCTGAGGATTCCGAACATAGCTATGCGAGTTGGACGGCTTTCTGTTCCGCTTCGAGCTTGGCGATCTCCTCGGCGGCGACCAACCGGTCCTTCACCAGCTCGTCGCTGCGGACCAAGCCGTCGCGCATCACGACGACGCGGCGGCAATAGCGGGCGATGTCGAGCTCGTGCGTCACCATGGCGATGGTGATGCCCTGGTCGTTCAGCTTCTGGAAGATCCCCATGATCTCGATGCTGGTCCGCGAATCGAGGTTGCCGGTCGGCTCGTCGGCGAGCAGCAGCTTCGGCTCGTTCACGAGGCCGCGGGCGATGGCCACGCGCTGCTGCTGGCCGCCCGAGAGCCGGCTCGGGGTGTGGTCGGAACGCGACGCGAGGCCGACCAGATCCAGCGCTGCGAGAGCGCGCTTGCGCTGCTCGGCACCCGGCAGAGGAGGACGTGAATAGAGCATCGGCAGCTCGACGTTCTCCACCGCGCTGGTCCGGGCGAGGAGGTTGAAGCCCTGGAACACGAAACCGATCTTGCGGTTCCGCAGATCGGCCAACGCGTCCCGGTCGAGCGCGAGCACATCGACGCCGTCCAGCAGGAAACGTCCGCCGGTCGGCCGGTCGAGGCACCCCAGCGTGTTCATCATGGTGCTCTTGCCGGAACCGCTCGCGCCCATGATGGCGATGAACTCACCGGGCTGGATGGTCAGCGTCACGCCGCGGACGGCGTGGACCTCGACCTCGCCGCTGACGTAGGTCTTGCGGAAATCGTCGAGCTGGATGATGGGGACGCTCACGTGGATCGGGGTCGGGTTCGCCTAGCGACGCCCGCCGCCGCCGAACGCGAACGGGTTCGCGGCCGGCGCGGACGAAGCGGCGGTCGTGGTCGCGGTGGTGCCCACGACCAGGACATCGCCTTCCTTCAGGCCTTCGCTGACCTCGGTGTTGGAGCTGTCGCTGATCCCGGTCTTGATCGAGACCGCCTTGAGCACGGGCTTGCCGGGCGCGGATTGCTCGGTGTCGAGCAGGTAGACCCTCCGGATGGCCGGTCCTTCGGGCGGGTTGCTGGAGCGCGGAGCGCCGCCGCCCATCCCGCCGGACCCTCCGCCCGGTCCGCCGCCTCCGGGACCGCCGCCGCCGCCGGCGGCCATCATCGCGCGCATCTTCTCGCGCATCTGCCGGTACTGCTCCTTCTGGTCCGGGGTGAGGGAATCCTCGAACTTCTTGCGCTCGTCATCGGTGGGCCGGCGGCCTTCGGCCACCCAGGGCGGCACCGGCATGTCGCCCGACCCGCCCATCTGGACGGCGCCGTTCGTGCCCGCGGCCTTTGCCACGGCGTCGTTGGTCGAGCTGATGATGGTGCCGGTCGGCGGACGGAAGCGGAGCGCGTTGCTCGGGATCCGGATGATGTTCGTGCGCTGGGCGATGATGAGGGAGACGTTCGCCGTCATGCCTGGCCGCAGCTTCAGGTCGCGGTTGTCCACCGCGACCACGGTCGTGTAGGTGACGACGTTCTGGTTGGTGACCGCGGCGAACCGGACCTGCCGGATCCGTCCGTTGAACTTGCGCCCCGGGAAGGCATCAACCGTGAAGTTCGCCTGCTGACCTTCCTCGACGCCGCCGACGTCGGCCTCGCTGACCGCGGCCTCGATCTGCATCTTCGCCAGATCGTTCGCGATGGTGAACATCTCGGGGGTGTTGAAGCTGGCGGCGACGGTCTGCCCGGCGTCCACCTTCCGGGAGATCACGATGCCGCTGATCGGCGCGGCGATGGTCGTGCGGTCGAGGTCGACCTTGGCGGAATCGACCGACGCTTGGCGGATCTTGATGTTGGCCTCGGCCTGGTGGAGCGCGACGAGGTTCTGCTGGTACTCGGACTCGGAGACGAGCTTCGCGGTGTAGAGCTCTTGGCTGCGCTTGAAGTTGAACTGCGCGAGCTCGAGCCCGGCCTGGGCGCTGGCGAGGTCGGCCACGGCGCGGGCCATCGAGCGCTCGTAGGTCGCGGGGTCGATCTTGGCGAGCACATCGCCCTCCTTGACCCGTGAATTAAAGTCGACGTTCAGCTCGGTGATGATGCCGGAGATCTGGCTGCCGACGGTGACGATGCGGACCGGATTGAGCGCACCATTGGCCGTCACGGCCTGGACGATCTCGCCGCGGGTGACCGTGTTGGTCCGGAACTCGGGCGGTGCGGCGGCCGCTTGCCGCTGGGATTGCCAGCGCCAGGCCGCGTAGCCGCCGCCGCCGAGCACCGCGAGGACGACCAGCCACTTCAGCCAGCCGGATTTGGAGGGGTTCGCCATGGGAAATCGTTGATCGGTCGTTGCGGTGGTTCCCGCGGATGCCCCGGTCTCTCGGGAACCTGTTCCTCGGGAGCCGGGCCGGGACCGCGGGTCTCTATTTCGTCGCCGCGAGCTTCTGCTTCGCCTCGGCCGGGGCCTCGACCTTGGTGGTGCCGACCTCTTTGACCCGCACGGTCGTGGTCGGACTCATGTTCATCTCGCCCATCGGGGTCTGCATCGTCATGTCGGTCGCCAGCTCGTAGCGCTGCAATTCACCGTCCTTGAGCCAGACCCGCAAGGTGGCCTTGATCTTCGGGGCGCCAGGACCGCCGGCGCCGGGCCGCCCGCGGCCGAACGGCATCAAAGCGAGCGCTCCCTCCTCCGTGAGGTCGCCTTCAAGACGGCCTTTGACGAGCTTCACCTCTTTGACCTTGTCCACGAGGTCCACGAGTTCGTGGGCAGGCACCTTCGCACCGAGCAGGCGGCGACCCATCATCGCGCTGAAATCGGGCGGACCGCCACCGCCGAAGCCCGGCTCCGGCAGCTCGGCCGCGGTCTTCCAACCGGCTGCGAGCTTGACCGCGCCGTTGGTGCCCTTGAGCACCGCGGTCAGCCTGTCGCCGTTCATGTCCTGGCTGACGATGGCGAAGCCGTCCTTCTCCGTCTTGCCCTCGAGCGGGCTCATCGGGAAGGGCAGGCCCTCGGTCTCGCTGGTCCAGGTGTAGTTCGCTTTCCCGGCCAAGGATCGCGCGGCAGCCCTGATGTCGTCCTTGGGCTCGCCGGCGAAGACGTCCCCGAGGACAGCGACGGCACCCAGAGCCATGAGGACCCGGAGGGTGCGCAGCATGGAGGATCGGCGCTGCAGATGCGTCGTATTGGTCACGAAACTGGAGACTGCGGTCCCCGGGACCGGTTACAGAAGGATTTTTTTAGGTGGAGGCCGGTGCCCAAGAGCCTTCGCCACGACGCGGGACAGGTTGTCGGCGACCCGCTAGAACGGATCGGGCCCGACGGCGGTCGTCCAACCGCGCCGGGCCCGATGTTCGTCGGTCCGAGGTCCGCGCGACGGCGGACATCCGATCAATACTTCGGCACGCCGTGGTCGATCTCGTCGCTCCAAGCGCTGATGCCGCCCTTGACGCTCTTCACGTACTTGAAGCCCTGCTGGCGCAGGAATTCGAGGGCCTTCATCGAGCGTTTGCCCGACTTGCAGTGGAGATAGATCTGGGTGTTCGGATCCAGCTCGACGAAACGCTGCGGCAGCGAGCCGAGCGGGATCTGCGGCACGCCTTCGACGTGGGCGATCTCGTATTCGTCCGGGTCGCGGACGTCGACCACCTGGATGCCGAGCTTCGGGTCGTCGAGCGCGGCCTTCATCTGCTGGACGGTGACCTCGTCCGGATGGGAGCCGGCGACCACCGGTTCGGGCACGACGCCGCAGAACATCTCGTAGTCGATGAGTTCCTTGACCGTGGGATGGTCGCCGCAGACGGGGCACTGGGGGTCGCGGCGCAGCTTCAGCTCGCGGAACTTCATGTCCAGCGCGTTGAAGAGCAGCAACCGGCCGATGAGCGACGTGCCCTTGCCGATCGCGAGCTTGAGGATCTCGGTGGCTTGGATGCAGCCGATGATGCCGGGCAACACGCCGAGGACGCCGCCTTCGGCGCAGCTCGGGACCATCCCGGGAGGCGGCGGCTCCGGATACAGGCAGCGGTAGCAGGGCCCGCCCAGGTGCGGCGCAAAGACGCTGGCCTGGCCCTCGAAGCGGAAGATGGATCCGTAGACGTTCGGCTTCTGGAGCAGCACGCAGGCGTCGTTCGTCAGGTAGCGGGTCGGAAAATTGTCCGTGCCGTCCACGACGATGTCGTAGGGGCGGATGATGTCCATGGCGTTGTCCGACGCGATCCGGGTCTTGTGCAGGACGACCTCGACGTTCGGGTTGAGCGCGTTGATCGTGACCTTCGCGGAATCCGCCTTGGAGAGGCCCACATCGGCATCGGCGTGGAGGATCTGCCGCTGGAGGTTCGAGTGGTCCACCGTGTCGAAGTCGACGATGCCCAGCTTGCCGATGCCCGCGGCGGCGAGGTACATGGCGATCGGTGATCCGAGGCCGCCCGCGCCGATGCACAGGACGCTGGTGGAACGGATCTTCTTCTGGCCGGCGAGGCCGACTTCCGGAAGGATCAGGTGGCGCGAGTAACGACGGATTTCCTCGTTCGTAAGGTCGGTCATAAAAGAGCGGCGAGCGTAGAAGCCGCCGACCTGCGGGCAAGGGAAGTTTGCCGTCCTCCGCCCTGCCTCCCGACCCGCCGCGACCTATGCACCGCAAGAACCGCCTCCCCGATCCCGCCGCCACCGCCGCGCTCATCGCCAAGCGCACACCGCTCCGGCCCGGACTCGGGATCGTGCTCGGCAGCGGCTTCGGCGCCATCGCCAAGGCCGTCACCGGCGGTCGCGAGTTCCCGTACCGCGACCTACCGGGTTTCCCGGTGGGCTCGGTCCCGGGCCACGCCGGCCGCCTCGTCATCGGCGAGTGGCGGGGGATCCCGGTGGCGATCCTGGCGGGCCGGGCCCACTTCTACGAGGGTTTCGACCTGGCGGAATCCACGTTCCCGATCCGCGTGCTCGCGGCGCTGGGGATCGGGACGCTGCTGCTGACGAACGCATCCGGCGGGATCAACGCGAAGTTCCAGGTCGGCGATTTCATGGCCTTGTCCGACCACATCAACTTCATGGGGACGAACCCGCTGCGCGGTCCGGAACCGGCCGGGCTCAACCGCTTCGTCGACCTCACCGCGGCCTACGATCCTGCGCTGCGGGCCGAGCTGAAGGCGGCCGCGAAGTCCATGAAGTCGCCGAGGGTGCGGTGCCACGAGGGCGTGTACCTCGCGGTGAGCGGACCGAGCTTCGAGACGCCGGCGGAGATCCGGGCGTTCCGCACCTTGGGTGCCGATGCCGTGGGGATGAGCACGGTGCCGGAAGCCATCGTGGCACGGCAGTGCGGGCTGAAGGTGGCCGGCCTGAGCTGCATCACCAACGCCGCCGCCGGGCTCGGCGGCAAGGGGCAGACGGTGTCGCACCTCGACGTGCTCGAGCTCGCCCGCCACCGCGAGGGCGTCGCCGCCGATCTGGTCGGGAAGTTCGTGTCGCGGATCAGTTGAGGTCCGTTGCGCGGGTGCTCCGCGTCCATCGCACGGACCGTGGAAGTCGCCTATGGCGGCATCCGTCGCGGAGCCGCTGCCGACCGCCGGTCCGGTGTCCGCGCAAAGGATGTCTTGGCCGCCGGGCGCCGCCCTGGCCTAGGATCGCGCCATGCCCGCGCTCGACCTATCGCGTCTCAACGTCCTTCCGCTCTCCCAGCGGCGCAGCCTCACCCGGGTGGAGGACATCCTCGTGCAGCCTGCTTCCGTGCCGGAACCGTTGTCGCCGACCTCGGCGGCATCGGTCGCCGAGGCGGCGGGACGCATCCGCGATGCCCGGGCGCGCGGCGCGCAGGTCGTGCTCATGTACGGCGCCCACCTCCTGCGGAACGGCGCGGCGCTCATCCTCACCGACCTGATGGAACGCGGCTTCATCACCCATCTCGCGACGAACGGCGCGGGCACCATCCACGACTGGGAGTACGCGTGGCTCGGGCGGTCCACCGAGAGCGTGGAGGAGAACGTCGCCGCCGGGACCTTCGGCACGTGGGACGAGACCGGCCGGAACATCCATCTCGCGCTGCTCGCGGGCGCGG
>Ga0209443_1002626_pt1 | contig 10547 bp, 10 predicted proteins | sample LauGreBMM110DCMD_2_FD_187571 | JGI IMG/M metagenome (GOLD analysis project Ga0209443, IMG submission 187571) | Freshwater lake microbial communities from Lake Michigan, USA - Su13.BD.MM110.DCMD (SPAdes) (version 2) | ecosystem: Environmental > Aquatic > Freshwater > Lake | place: Lake Michigan... | reverse complement strand
TGAAGTAAGTGCGAATATTAATAATATTGAAATTAAATTGGCGCCCTTGCTTGAGAATTATCAATTAAATCTGGCGCATATTGAACAGTTGGTCAATGAGCATACTAAAATTATTTGGATATGCTCACCCAATAATCCCACAGGCAATTCATTAGATAGGATTGATATTGAAACGATCTTAAATCATTTCAATGGAATAGTGGTAGTGGACGAGGCTTATATTAATTTTTCAAAACAAAAGTCCTTTGCGCAGTCTTTAATTGATTATCCCAATTTAGTAGTACTTCAAACTTTAAGTAAAGCATGGGGGCTTGCAGGTATAAGATTGGGTATGGCTTTTGCAAGCAAAGACATTATTGGTTACATGAATAAAGTAAAACCGCCTTATAATATTAGTATTGTAGCCCAAGAATTAGCTTTAACAGCATTAGAGGAAGTTGGCCAGGTGAATGATATGATTATGCATTTAGTAGACATGCGTAATGCTTTAAAAGAAGTAATAGAAAGCATGCCTTATGTAGAAAAGGTATACCCCTCAGATACTAATTTTTTACTAGTCAAAATACCTAATGCAAGAAGCTTGTATGAGTTCTTATTAACCAAGGGTATTGTGGTAAGAGATAGGTCTGGTCTAGAAAATTGTGCCGATAGTTTAAGAATTACAGTGGGCAATGAGCAAGAAAACACAGAATTGGTAGATGCGATGGCTCAGTGGATAGAAATAACTTTCCCCAATGCCTCCGTTTAAGTTAATTTTGTTAAATTACATATTCAACTTATTTTAAATAAATAGTACCTATTATGAAAAAACAGATTCAATTATTAAGTATTGCTTTTTTAGCTTTTTCGCTGCCTGTTTTGGCGCAAGACAATGCAGGTTTAAAATTACCTGAAGGGTTCAAGGCTAATTTATATGCTAATAATATTGGAGGTGCAAGACATATTGCCATCACAAAGTCGGGCGTTATTTTTGCAAAATTAAATAATCCTAATAAAGAAGGTAATTCAATTGTAAGATTAGAAGACGTCAACAATGATGGAGTAGCCGATAAAATTAATGGTTGGGCAAAATATGGTGGTACAGGAATTTTTGTAAAAGGAAATAATTTGTATGCTAGTTCTAATGAAGCCATTTTTAAATATGATTTAAATAGCAAAGACGAAGTAGTTAATCCGCTGGCACCTGTAACTATTGTTAGTGGACTGCTTGACAGAAGACAACATAATTCAAAGTCAATCACATTCGATATGGCTAATAATATTTATGTCAATATTGGTGCTTATTCTAATGCTTGTCAAGAAAAAGATAGAATGCCAGGTTCCCAAGGAATGATGCCTTGCCCTATTTTAGATTCTGCTGGAGGTATTTGGAAATTTGATGGTAGTAAAGAAAATCAAACTTATAAAGATGGTAAGCGTTATGGTACTGGTCTTCGAAATGTAATTGGATTAGATTGGAACACAAGTTCTAATCAGTTATATGTTGCACAACATGGCCGTGACCAATTAAATAGTTTTTATCCTAATTTATATAGTGATGCACAAAATGCAGAACTACCTGCTGAAACTTTTTATGAAATTAAAGACGGTGATAATGCAGGCTGGCCCTATGTTTATTATGACCCTAGTCAACATAAAAAAATAGTTTCACCTGAATATGGTGGAGATAGCAAGAAAGAAGGATCAAGTGAGTTTAAAGAACCAGCGGTGGCATTTCCTGCGCATATGGCACCAATGGCTGTATTATTTTACACAGGGAATCAATTTCCTGCAAAATATAAAAACGGAGCATTTATTAGTTTCCATGGTTCATGGAATAGAGCCCCGCTTCCTCAAGAAGGATTTTTTGTAGCCTTTGTGCCTTTCAAAGATGGCAAGGCTACTGGTGAATGGGAAATTTTTGCCAACGGATTTGCAGGCACGGAAAACGGCGCTAAAATAGCTAATCCAAGTAAGGCTAAGGCAAGACCCTGCGGTTTGGCGCAAGGTCCCGATGGTTCTATTTATGTAAGCGATGATACCAAGGGCGCCATTTTTAAAATCAGTTATAGTAAATAAATATTTTAAAAAAGAAGTTTGAAAAATAAATGCTAATTAAGTATGGTGAATCTTTTAATGAATAGAAAAATAAATAGTGGAATAAACAGAGTAGCTAAATTTATTTTATTGTCTTGCTTTTTAGCACTTGCTCAATGGGGCAATGCGCAGAACAAAATCAATGGTAAGAAAATTTATGAAACCAGGTGCTTAGTTTGTCATCAATCCGATGGTGGAGGCGTGCCCAATATGAACCCTCCTTTAGATGGCGCTACCAATGTGAATGGAAAAGATATAGCAAGACTAGTGAAGATAATTAGAAATGGTTATGATGAAAGAGTAGCCTTAGATGGTATGTATTATAATAATGCCATGGCTGCGAATCCGGATTTAAAAGAAGACGCCATTGCAGATGTATTAACCTATATCAGAACAAGCTGGTCGAATAAAGCAGGCGTAGTAACGACTAGTCAAGTAAAAGCAGCCCTGCTTAAAAATAAAGCAGCCAAGAAGTAAAAATATATGAGACCCATTTTGTTTATAGATAGAGACGGTGTTGTTTTGGAAGAACCTAAATCAGATTATCAAGTTGATAGTATTGAAAAAACACGTTTTGTTCAAGGCGCTATTACTAATTTACATAAGATAGCCAAAGAACTAGGCTATTATAAAGTAATGGTCACTAACCAGGATGGCTTAGGCACGGCTTCTTTTCCAAAAGAAAATTTTGAAGCTTCTCAAGCATTAATGCTGGATACTTTAGCCAAAGAAGATTTTGTATTTGATGAAATACATATCGATTCCAGTTTTGAAAAAGATAATTTGCCTACACGCAAACCAGGAACCGCTTTAGTAAAACATTTAATAGGAAACGAATCATTTGATATTCAACATTCATTTGTGATTGGAGATAGATGGTCTGATATTACCCTTGCAAAAAACTTAGGTTGCAAAGCTATTTATTTAAAATCGGGTAATCATGAGCTAAGTGCAGAACAAGAAAAGGAACTAAGAGGCAGTATTGCTTTTGAAACATCTAGTTGGAGCGATATTTATTCTTTTTTGAAACTAGGTCTTCGACAAGTAGAGCATGAAAGAAATACGAAAGAGACTACAATTAAAGTATCCTTAAACTTAGACGGTACAGGTAAGGCAAGTATTCATACAGGCATAGGATTTTTTGATCATATGTTAGAGCAAATTGCAAGACATGGTTCCATTGATTTAAATATTCATTGCGATGGCGATTTACATATTGATGAACACCATACCATTGAAGATATTGGCTTAGCATTAGGCGAAGCCTTTTCAAAAGGTTTAACGGATAAAAGAGGCATGGAGCGATATGGTTTTGCACTTCCCATGGATGAAGCCGAAGCTAAAGTATTAATAGATTTTGGAGGAAGAAATTGGATTGTATGGGATGCAACATTTAGCCGTGAAAAAGTAGGTGAAATGCCCACAGAAATGTTCTTCCACTTCTTTAAATCCTTCAGCGACGCTGCTAAATGCAATTTGAATATTAGCTGCCACGGGGAGAATGAGCACCATAAAATTGAGGCTATCTTTAAAGCCTTTGCAAAAGCTATCAAAATGGCTGTTCACCGCGACCCTCATAGCAACCAACTACCCAGTACCAAGGGGGTTTTATAGGTTTTTTTGGTAGAAATTACACATTGTCTTAGATTTGCAATAGAATGAAACAAATAAACAATAGTTGGTGGTGGCATACAAAATCCGATAGGGTATTGTAGTGACATAACTATATTGTCAAATTATACATGAACCCTAACAGCAATGTTGGGGTTTGTTTTTTTAACGAATGACCGCAGGAATATGCAAAAATTGATAATTGAGACCACTGTCACTAAAATATTGGCAGACACATTTACACCAGTAGGTATTTATCTTCGTTTGAGAGATAGATACAGAGACACTATTTTATTAGAAAGTACCGATTCTCATGCTGCTGAAAATAGCTATTCTTTTATTGGGGTGAATGCTATTGGGGGTATTGAAATTTCTTCCTTGAATGAGATAGAATATAAATATCCTAATCAAGAACCTGTAAAAGAAATTATTAAAAATGTGTACGATGCACCCGATCGTATTTGGACCTATATGCAGCAATATGAAATGAAAGGGTTGGAAATAAAAGAAGCTGCTTTTGCGCAAGGTTTGTATGGATACACCGCTTATGACGCCATTCCCTTTTTTGATACCATTCAATTTAAAGAAGGGGCACCTATTATTCCTTTAATGCGCTATCGTTTATATCAATATGTGATTGCGTTTAATCATTTTAAAGACGAAATATTTATTTGTGAAAATAAAATCGAAGGTATTGCTTCCGATTACAATGCACTCGTATCCTATATTAAAAGTAAGGACCTTCCTCAATATCCTTTCTCTATTAAAGGAGAAGAGAGTTCTAATTTAACTGATGAGCAGTACCGTGAAGCAGTGAAAAAGGGCATTCAGCATTGTATGCGTGGCGATGTATTTCAAATTGTATTAAGTAGACGCTTTCAACAAAGCTTTCAAGGCGATGAGTTTAATGTATACCGCACACTTCGAAATATTAACCCCTCACCTTATTTATTTTTCTTTGATTACGGCGATTATAAATTAATGGGCTCTTCTCCAGAAGCGCAAATTATTATTAAAAATGGCAAGGCCATTGTGCATCCTATTGCAGGTACTTTTAAAAGAACGGGAGATGAAGCCAAGGATGCAGAAATGACCCAGCAATTATTAGACGATCCTAAAGAAAATGCGGAGCATGTAATGCTAGTGGACTTAGCAAGAAATGATTTAAGCCGTGTTTGCACAGAAGTAAAAGTGAAACAATACCGTCAGGTACATTATTATAGTCATGTAATTCATTTAGTGAGTGAGGTAGAAGGTGTGGTGGCAAAAGATGCCAACCCTTTGCAATTAGTTTCTAAAACATTTCCTGCCGGCACTTTAAGTGGCGCGCCTAAGTTTAAAGCTATGCAGTTAATTGATGCCATTGAGCCTACTAAGAGGTCGTATTATGGGGGCTGTATTGGTTTTGTAGGTTTTGACGGTTCTTGTAACCAAGCCATTATGATACGTACTTTTTTAAGTAAGCAAAATACACTTACTTATCAAGCAGGTGCAGGCGTGGTAGCTGCCAGTGTGCCAGAAAATGAATTGCAGGAAGTGAATAATAAATTGAACGCCTTAAAAACGGCTATTTTATTAGCAGAAAAAATGTATGCTTAATTTTTGAATATAGAAATATAATTTTTGAATATAGAAATATAAATATTGAACATAGAAAAAAGTGAAAATGAAAATATTGGTTTTTGATAATTACGATTCCTTTACCTACAACCTAGTACAGTTGATTAGGGAGATATCGCCTATGGCTTCTTTGGAAGTGCATAGAAATAATGAAATTGCATTAGAGGATATAAAGGCCTTTGATAAAATATTATTATCACCTGGTCCAGGCCTGCCTTCTGAGTCTGGCTTGTTATTGCCTCTAATAAAAGAATATGCAGCTAGCAAATCTATTTTTGGTGTATGCTTAGGACAGCAAGCCATTGGAGAGAATTTTGGAGGACAACTTACCAACCTAAGTAAAGTGTATCATGGTATTGCGACACCTGTGCATATTACAAATAGTTCTAGTTTGTTTGAAGGAATGCCTATTACATTTAATGTAGGGCGTTATCATAGCTGGGTGGTGGATGAAAATAACTTTCCAGCCGAATTAACAATTACTTCTAAAGACGACCAAGGTTTTATCATGTCTTTAGAGCATAAAAATTATGACATTAAAGCAGTGCAATACCATCCAGAGAGTGTGTTAACACCATTAGGTGCTACTATCATATCTAATTGGTTAAAAAAATAAGAATGAAAAAATTATTACAATATTTATTTGAGCATAAGACCTTAACTAGAGAGCAGGCCAGGGATATACTAGTGGAAATATCTGAAGGCAAGTATAACGAACATGAAATTACTTCCTTTGTTACGGTTTATTTAATGCGCAGCATTACCATTGAGGAGTTAATGGGTTTTAGAGATGCCTTACTTTCTTTAGCAGTGAAAGTAAACTTAGGGGTGGACGATGCTTTAGATATAGTAGGTACAGGTGGAGATGGAAAAGATACTTTCAATATTTCTACACTAGCCTGTTTTATAGTAGCCGGTGCAGGACAGACAGTAGTGAAGCATGGTAACTATGGAGCTTCTAGTGTAAGTGGTGCTTCAAATGTGATGGAGCAATTAGGCTATGTTTTTAAAAATGAAGAAGCAGTACTGGCTAAAGAAGTAAAAGAAGCAGGCATTTGTTTTTTACATGCCCCTTTGTTTCACCCAGCTTTAAAAACAGTGGGGCCTATTCGAAGAAATATGGGAGTGCGTACTTTTTTTAATATGCTAGGTCCTATTGTGAACCCTGCTCAACCAAAGTATCAGTTAATTGGTGTGTATAATTTAGAGATGGCAAGAATATATAATTATGTTCTACAATCTATTGGCAAAGATTTTACCCTGATACATAGTTTAGATGGCTATGATGAAATTGCTTTAACCACCGATACAAAGGTTATTACCAATAAGGGTGAATTTATAATGACGCCTTATCAATTAGGCAAGAAAAAAGTATTTAGCCAAGAATTACATGGGGGCAAAACCGTGGAAGAGGCAGTAACTATATTTAAAAATATAATTCAAGGGAAGGGTACTTGGTCACAAAATGCAGTGGTATTGTCTAATGCAGCCATGGCATTATTTGTAACAGGCAAGTATGATAACTATGAATTAGCTTTTCAAGCGGCGGTTACAAGTTTCGAATCGGGGGCTGCTAATAAATGTTTAGAAAAATTAATTAGTTTACAATGAGTAGTAAAATAACAGGCACGAATATATTAGCTACCATCGTTACTCATAAGTTGAAGGAAGTAGCCGCGCGTAAAAATGAAATTAGCATTATGCAATTAGAGGCCATGCCCTTGTTTGCAAAGCAATGCCTTTCTTTAAAAGCTAATTTACAAAAGCAGCATACTACGGGTATTATTGCTGAATTTAAAAGAATGTCTCCTTCTAAAGGAATTATAAATGATAAGGCTTCTGTAAAAGAGGTGACAGCTGCTTATCATAAATTTGGGGCTGCGGGTATATCTGTATTAACCGATACAGAATTTTTCGGTGGTAGCTTAGAAGATTTATCTATTGCTGTTAAAAATGAAATACCAGTACTTAGAAAAGAATTTATCATTGATGAGTTTCAAATTATAGAAGCAAAGGCTTATGGCGCTTCGGTCATTTTATTAATTGCTTCTTGCTTAACGCCCGCTAATACTCAATTATTAGCAGCTAAGGCAAAAGCCTTAGGCTTGGAGGTTTTATTAGAGCTACACGACGAAACTGAATTAGAACATATTTGTGATGAAGTAGATTTTATAGGCATTAACAATAGAAGTTTAAAGTCTTTTGAAGTGAATATTGAACATTCATTGCAATTAAGAAATAAACTGCCTAAAGAGAAATTAAGTATTGCTGAAAGTGGTATTTACAGTGTAGAGACCTATCATTTATTAAAAAAAGAAGGCTTTGATGGTTTTTTAATGGGGGAGTATTTTATGAAGCAAGAAAATCCGGCCCAGGCATTTGAATTATTCACTAGTACCCTTAAAACAAACTAAAATGGAATTTAAAGTTTGTGGTATAACGAGTATTGAACAAGCCGAGGCTATTAGTAGTCAGGGAGCGCATTTTATTGGATTTATTTTTTATCCAAGTTCAAAAAGATATGCCTTAACTAGTTTGAGTTTGGAAGACATTGCTGCTTTTAAACCTGTTAATACTAAAAAAGTAGGCGTATTTGTAAATGAAACTACTGAAAAGGTAATTGATATAGCAACTAAAGCAGGACTAGATATGATTCAACTACATGGAGATGAAGATGCTTCTTACTGCGCTACTATTCAAGCAGCCTTTCCAGTAATTAAAGTATTTAGAGTTTCAAGAACTGTACCCGATTTTGCTTTATTTGAAAATGTGGCTGCTTATTATTTATTTGATACCGATAGTGCCTTGTATGGGGGAACAGGGCAGCATTTTAATTGGGAATTAATTAAGAAAACGCATTTCAATAAGCCTTTTTTCTTAAGTGGAGGTATTGGCGTTAATGATGTACAAGGTATACAAGTACTTAAAGCAGCCAATGCTGGCAAGGATTTAATGGCTGTGGATTTGAATAGTAAATTTGAAATAAGCCCTGGAAATAAAAATATTGAATTAATTAAAACTTTTATAAATGAATTTATTTAACGTAGACGAGAATTATCAAAATCCCACAATTGAGGGATACTATGGTGACTTTGGGGGAGCCTATATTCCTGAAATGTTATATAGTAATGTAGAGACTTTGAAAAAACAGTACTTGCAAATTATGTATGACCCTATTTTTCAAGCCGAGTTTCAATATCTTTTAAAAGATTATGTAGGAAGACCTACTCCTCTTTTTTTAGCAGAGCGTTTAAGTAAAGAAATAGGTGCCACTATTTATTTAAAAAGAGAAGACCTCTGTCATACAGGCGCGCACAAAATTAATAATACCGTAGGCCAAATAATATTAGCACAAAGATTAGGTAAGAAAAAAATTATTGCTGAAACAGGTGCGGGTCAACATGGTGTGGCAACGGCTACTGTTTGTGCCTTGAAGGGAATGGAATGTGTCATATATATGGGAGAAAAAGATATTGAAAGACAGGCGCCCAATGTAGCGCGTATGAAAATGTTAGGAGCTACTGTAATACCTGCAAAAAGTGGCAGTAAAACTTTAAAGGATGCCACTAATGAAGCCATTAGAGCTTGGATCAATGAACCTAATGAAACACATTATATTATAGGTAGTGTGGTAGGTCCACATCCTTATCCGGATATGGTAGCACGCTTTCAAAGTGTAATTAGTGAAGAAATAAGAAAACAATTAAAAGATAAAACAGGTTCGGAACTTCCTACCCATGTGGTAGCCTGTGTAGGTGGAGGAAGTAATGCTGCAGGTGCTTTTTATCATTTTTTAAATGAACCTACAGTTCAAATTGTGGCGGTAGAAGCGGCTGGTCATGGAGTGCATTCAGGTTTAAGTGCTGCTACCACTCAGTTAGGTACACCAGGTATTTTACATGGTTCTAAGAGTATAGTCATGCAAACAAGTGATGGTCAAGTGGTGGAGCCGCATAGTATATCCGCTGGTTTGGATTATCCGGGTATTGGCCCCTTACATGCTTTTTTATATGAAAGTAAAAGAGGTATATTTTTAAGTGCTACCGATGAAGAAGCGCTAGCGTCTGCATTTCACCTTTCTAAAATTGAAGGTATTATTCCTGCGCTAGAAACGGCACATGCTTTTTCGGTGCTACCTAAAATGAATTTGAAGGCATCTGATGTGGTTGTAGTTTGTTTGAGCGGAAGAGGTGATAAAGATTTAGCTACTTATATGGAATATTTATAAAGCGTCAAATAAAGCCTAAAATAAAATAAAGCCTAAAATAAAAATATGTCGAAATTAGAGTTAGTGTTTAAAGAAAAATCGAAGCGCATTTTAAATGTGTATTGCACTGCAGGCTACCCTTCATTAGATAGTACGATGAAAGTAATGACAAGTTTGCAAAAAAATGGAGCAGACATTATTGAATTAGGCATGCCTTATAGTGACCCCTTGGCCGATGGAGAAGTGATACAAGTAAGTAGCATTAAAGCCTTAGCCAATGGTATGAATATTGCTGTTTTATTTGAACAAATTAAGGATATGCGAAAAAGTATTTCTATTCCAGTAATATTAATGGGGTATATGAATCCTATTTTACAATATGGTTTTGAAAATTTTTGTAGAAAAGCAAAAGAAGTAGGGGTGGATGGACTTATTTTACCCGATTTGCCTTTGTTTGAATTTGAACAGTTTTATGGAAAAATAATTACAGAAAATAATTTAGATTTTATTTTCTTAGTGACTCCAGAAACGCCCGTAGATAGAATTAAAAAACTAGATAGCTTAAGTAATGGATTTTTATATGCAGTAAGTTCTTCTGCCACAACAGGTAAGGATAAAGACTTTAATGTAGTAGCCCAGTATTTACAAAAATTACAAGCTATGCAATTAAAGAACCCCATACTAGTGGGTTTTGGCATTAAGGACAAGGCTACCTTTGATGCTGCTACTCTGCATACCCAAGGAGCCATCATTGGCTCTGCCTATATTCAGCAGTTAACTAAGGGCGGCGATATTGAATCAAGTACTAGCCAATTTTTAAATAGTGTTTTGGGCGCTTAATCAAAAAATGAAAACAGTTATCATTAAATACAATGCAGGTAATATTCAGTCAGTGCTCTATGCACTCGAGAGAATAGGGGTATCTGCCCTGGTCACCGATGCTCTAGAGGAAATTCAAACAGCGGATAAAGTAATTTTTCCAGGTGTAGGCGAAGCGAGTTCGGCTATGCAATATTTAAAAGAAAGAAATTTA
>Ga0209443_1002624_pt1 | contig 10548 bp, 9 predicted proteins | sample LauGreBMM110DCMD_2_FD_187571 | JGI IMG/M metagenome (GOLD analysis project Ga0209443, IMG submission 187571) | Freshwater lake microbial communities from Lake Michigan, USA - Su13.BD.MM110.DCMD (SPAdes) (version 2) | ecosystem: Environmental > Aquatic > Freshwater > Lake | place: Lake Michigan... | reverse complement strand
AGTCTTCTACGTACGTAAAGGTCGTGTTGTTGGTCGCAAGGGCTTCATCCTTGACAAGGTGGAAGATTTGTCTCCGGGAGGCTTGATAGATCGAATACTTGAAGAGATGTACGGAGACGAACCAGCATTGGGTATTCCGTCACAGGTTTTGGTGCCAGTACTTCCCGAAGATGCTGCAACATACACGGAGTGGCTGACTCATCTACGCGGTTCATCTGTTCAGATTCGAGTTCCGCAACGTGGCGATAAACGCGAACTTCATGAAACAGTCACGGTGAATGCACGAGAAGAATTTGCGCGACACAGACTTCGACGCGCTTCGGATCACAATTCACGCAGCCAAGCCTTAACAGAGTTGCAGCAGTTACTTGACCTTCCGATAGCACCATTGCGTATTGAGTGTTATGACATGGCTCATCTGCACGGCACCGACTATGTGGGTTCCATGGTGGTCCTGGAAGATGGGATACCGAACAAGCGTGAATACCGACGCTTCGCGGTGAAAGAAGTGATTGGTAACGACGACTACGCCGCCATGAAGGAAGTGTTGACGCGTCGGCTGCAGGCCTATCTCGACGCACGCAATGCACCTACACCCGACGAAGGGGTGAAACCCTCAAAGTTTTCTTATCCACCTCAGTTGCTGTTGGTCGACGGCGGAAAGGGTCAGTTAGGGGTGGCCGTACAGGTGCTTGCCGATTTGGGTTTGACAGATGAAATCCCGGTTGCTTCGTTGGCAAAGAAGTTTGAAGAAGTGTTCGTGCCGGGCCGTCAAGAGCCGATCATTATTCCTAGAGGCAGCGAAGCTCTTTTCATGTTGCAGCGTGTTCGCGACGAAGCACATAGATTCGCGAACACATTTCATAGAGAACTTCGCGGCAAAAGAATGGTGTCGTCTCAACTAGACGGAATCGTTGGCCTCGGAGAGGTACGTGCGAAGCGTCTTGTAAAAGAGATGAAGGGTGTCAATGCTGTGAAGAATGCGTCGCGTGAGGATTTTATTCCTCTGTCTTGGTTGCCCTCTGCTGTAGCTGATGCCATTCATGCGCACTTTCACTCAGACATCTAGTATGTAGAGATGAATGACAATGGTCTGTGGGACGAACATGCCCAGTGGTGGATTGATGGATTCACAAACGGCGCAGACCCTGAATACGTTGAGCAAATAATTCCGTTGGCTGTTGAAGAACTTGCAGGTCGGACTCACGTTCTAGACCTCGGTTGCGGTGACGGCCAGATTGCCCGTGCCTTGGCAGCGCAAGGGTCCGATGTGCTTGGAGTTGATCCGACTCAACTGCACATCGACATCGCGATTGAGCGTGGCGGTGGGCCCCGGTATCTCCTCGGTGGCGCAACCGAAATTCCAGCCGACGACAACTCGTTTGACGCTGTTGTTGCATGTTTGGTCTTCGAACACATTGATCAAATGGACGAGGCCATGGCAGAAGTGGCGCGCGTCTTGAAGCCACGGGGTCAATTCAGTTTTTTTCTCAATCATCCGTTGCTGCAAACACCAGGGAGTGGCTGGATAGACGACCACATCATCGACCCGCCAGAGCAGTACTGGAGAATTGGTCCGTACCTAGTGGAGACTGAATCGATTGAAGAGGTCGAGAAGGACATTTACATCCGATTTATACACAGACCCCTGAGTCGTTACGTCAATGCTCTTATTGCAAACGGGATGACTCTTGAAAGAATGGTGGAACCTTCCCCGCCTCCTGGTTTTCTGGCACGAGCCCCTGAGTACGCATTAGCCCATACCGTTCCTCGTTTGTTGTATCTACGTTCAACCAAGCAATAACTTTCAGCCTGTAGCCTTCGCATATGACTGACATCCTCGTTGTTACGGGACTCTCAGGCGGCGGACGCTCTCAAGCAGCGGACAGCTTGGAAGATATGGGCTGGTTTGTCGTTGATAATCTTCCAGTCGTGCTTATCGACAAGGTTGTTGAGTTGTCCGGTCAGGCCGGTGGCGAAATCAACAAGCTCTGCCTAGTCGTAGGAAACGCTCGACAACAAGCAGGTATCCTCGGGGCCATACAGACTCTGCGCGCAGAAGGTCACAGAGTCAGAATTGTTTTCCTCGAAGCGACTACTCGTGAATTGGTTCGTCGGTATGAAGCGACACGCCGTAAACATCCACTGAGTGATGGAACTCTTGGACTCGAAGAAGTTATTGAACGCGAACGCGGCGCAATCGGGGAAGTGAAAGCTGCGGCTGACATCGTCATTGATACGACTGGTCTTAATGTTCATCAGTTGAAGAGCCAATTGTTATCCCTGTTCGGTACTGAGGACATTATGGACTCCCTTCAGGTGTCGGTGATGTCGTTCGGATTCAAGCATGGTGTCCCGATCGACGTTGACATGGTTCTTGATGTTCGGTTCTTACCCAATCCTCATTGGGACGAAGAATTGCGTCCACTCAGTGGTCTTGATCAGCCAGTCAAGGACTATGTTCTGGAGTCCGTTCTTGCTAAGGAGTTTTCAGAGCGGGTCAATAGTCTTCTCGAGTTGATCCTGCCGGCGTACGTGCAAGAGGGCCGAAGTTACTTCACCATCGGTGTCGGATGTACGGGCGGCAGACATCGCTCCGTCGCTCTAGTTGGCCATATTGCTGAACTAATTGCAGGGATGGGCTACAAGTTGCGCGTCACCCATCGCGACGTCGCCCTCTAGAATTACCGCAATCTGAGCGGGCACCCACCGTACGGGGGTGGCGAACTAAGGTAATGAAGCGGTTCACCCTGTGTGAGCCCCACGTTTCTTAGTGAAAGGACCACATTGTGACTGTACGTGTAGGTATTAACGGATTTGGTCGTATTGGCCGCAACTTCTTTCGGGCAATCGCAGCTCGCGGTGCAGATATCGAGATTGTTGCGGTCAATGATCTTGGTTCTCTCAAGACCATGGCCCACCTGTTGAAATACGACTCCGTACTCGGTGTGCTGCCGAACACTATTGAAGCTGTTGAAGGTGGTATCAGTGTTGATGGCAAAGTATTGAAAGTCCTCACTGAGCGCGACCCAAAGGCATTGCCATGGGGTGCTTTGGGAGTTGATCTGGTCATTGAGTCAACCGGAATCTTTACTGACCGTGACAAGGCAGCGATGCACCTCGAGGGTGGAGCGCCCTTGGTTATCGTCTCTGCGCCTTCCAACGGCGCAGATGCAACCATCGTCTACGGCGTGAACCACAATGATTTCCAACGTGGCACCCATAAGGTGATCTCAAACGCCAGCTGCACAACTAACTGTTTCGTGCCAATGGTGAAAGTCCTTGACGATGCGTTTGGCGTGGAGAACGGTCTGATGACAACCATTCATGCGTACACAGGCGATCAATTGTTGGTTGATGGTCCTCATAGCGATCTTCGTCGTGCTAGGGGAGCGGCAATCAACATCGTTCCAACCAGTACAGGTGCTGCTCGCGCTACGAGCTTGGTTCTTGAATCAATGAAGGGCAAGCTTGACGGAACTTCATTGCGTGTACCAGTTCCAACCGGTTCGATTACTGACTTCGTTGCAAACTTGAAGAAGCCGGCCTCAGTTGAAGAGATCAATGCTGCTTTCAAGGCTGCTGCCGTTGGGCCACTCAAGGGCATCTTGGAATACACCGATGCACCGATTGTGTCGAGTGACATTGTTACTAATGCGCACTCCTGCATTTTCGATAGCGATCTGACAATGAGCATGGGATCTTTGGTTAAGGTTCTCGGTTGGTATGACAACGAGTGGGGCTATTCAAACCGCCTTGTCGATCTCGCATTACACGTAGCTAAGTAGGCACTGCATATGGCGCGTGTCCCAGTACTTGAGGACCTCGGTGATGTCACAGGAAAGCGCGTGCTGGTTCGTACCGATTTCAATGTTCCGATGCATGGACCCGATGATGCGCGGGAAATCTCAGACGATTTTCGGATTCGTGCTGCATTGCCGACGATTGAATGGCTAACCAGTAGGGGAGCCACTGTTGTGTGTGTGAGTCACCTCGGCCGGCCAAAGGGTGCGCCTGAACAAAAGTATTCGATGGAGCCGATTCGTCGTCGGCTTGCTGAGCTCGCGCCTGGTGTTGAACTGCTAGAGAATTTGCGTTTCAACGCCGGCGAAGAAGGCAACTCTCCTGAGTTTGTTGCGAGTCTCGTTAAGGGCGTTGATATGTATGTCAACGATGCCTTCGGTGCGGCACATCGCTCGCACGCCTCAATCGTGGGACCGCCGCGTTCGCTTCCTTCTGCAGCCGGTCGCCTTCTGGAGCGTGAGGTAGAAATCTTGGGTTCATTGAGAGATTCACCAAAGCGGCCATTCGTTGCGGTACTCGGAGGAGCAAAAGTCAGCGACAAGATCGGCGTGATCGAAGCGCTCCTGCGTGTTGTTGACTCATTGGTGATCGGTGGAGGAATGTGTTTCACATTTCTCGCAGCAAAGGGGTACCCAGTCGGTGATTCATTGTGTGAACTCGACCAAATTGCAACATGTAGAAAGTTACTTGAGAATACGAAACCAATTTTTTTGCCAGAGGACATAAATGGCACTGATGCGACTGGACAATTCGCTTCCTATGGAACCCGTTTGCCAGAAGGGTCTAAAGGCCTCGATATCGGACCAGGCACCGCTGGTGCCTTTACGGACGTCATCATGGATGCCCGTACTGTGTTCTGGAATGGTCCGATGGGCATGTTTGAAGACGCCAGGTTTGCTGCGGGCACTCGTACTGTTGCCGAAGCAATGGCAGCAACAAAGGCATTCACTGTTGTTGGCGGTGGTGACAGCGCCGCTGCCCTTGCAACCTTCGATCTTGATGATCAAATCGACCACGTATCCACCGGTGGTGGTGCATCATTAGAACTTCTCGAGCTTGGCGATTTGCCTGGCTTGGCCGCACTGAGAGGCGCTCCAAATGTCAAATAATTCTCGTAAACCGTTGATAAGCGGCAATTGGAAAATGAATCAGAATCACTTTGAAGCAATTCAATGTGTACAGAAGTTGGCCTACCTCGTAGGGAAAGACGATTTTGCGTCTGTCGATGTGAGCATCCATCCGCCGTTTACGGATATTCGTAGTGTCCAGACTTTGATTGACGCCGACGACCTGAAGTTTCTGCTTGGCGCACAGCACTGTCATTTTGAAGACAAGGGAGCGTTTACGGGAGAAGTTGCGCCCGTGTTCTTGGCCAAGATGAGCGTCAAATATGTAATTTGTGGCCATAGCGAACGTCGTGAATTATTTGCAGAGACCGACGAGATGGTTCAAAAGAAAGTGTCTGCTGTTATTACTAACAAGATGATTCCTATCTTGTGTGTCGGTGAGACATTGGCAGAACGTGAGGAGAACAAGACACTCGAAAAAGTGCTGGGTCAGTTGCGGGCGGGTCTCGCAAAAGTCACTCCTGAACAAGCGGCCACAATTGTGGTTGCATACGAGCCAATTTGGGCTATTGGTACGGGCAAAACAGCAACAACTGCCGATGCGCAGGAAGTGTGCCATGCGATCCGCCAAGAGATTGGGGTTTTGTTTGGTGCCGAGACTGCTGCCACCTTGCGAATTCAGTACGGTGGGTCTGTGAAGGCGGCAAATATCGCCGAGTTAATGAGACAGACCGATATAGATGGAGCGTTGGTGGGCGGAGCAAGTCTTGATCCGGACGAGTTCGCACGAATCGTTCAGTACCGTCTACACGAAGAGGCTCAATAGCCTCAATGACTCCTGAATGGCTCATCCACCTGCTGGAGCACGTATCTGCAGGGTCGTAGAGCCTTTGATGCAGGGCAGATGGCGTTTGGGTTGGGTGATCGCTGGCCTTGAAGAAGCTCTAAAAGCCATAGGGTAGAGCTCCGTTTAGGGCGATAGGATTTCTCTTCGTGCGATCCATTGTTATGTACATCACCCTCGTCTTGAACGTGGTTTCTATGTTGTCGCTGATCGTGGGCGTTTTGCTCCACAGTGGGCAAGGTGGAGGCCTCTCAGACATGTTTGGTGGAGCAAGTGGTGCCGCTCTCGGGTCAGCAGCAGCTGAGCGGAACCTCAACAGAATCACGACAGTCTTTGCGACTATCTGGCTGTTTACGGTAATTGCACTGTCTTTCTTGCTGAATTAACTCGTCCGATTCTGAAAGCAATCTCGGTATCCTGATAATCACGTCGAAGTGGCGAAATCGGCAGACGCACCGGCTTAAGGGGCCGGCGCCCGTAAGGGCGTGGGGGTTCAAGTCCCCCCTTCGACACCAAAGACAAAAGCGGCGCTTCGGCGCCGCTTTTCTTTTGCCCTATTTCAGATAATCCGATAACCGAGCAACAGTCAGTCCCTGCCGTTTCAGACGTATCTCCAACTGTCGGATGCTTTGAGCCATTGAGCGAACATAGTGGACGAGCACGATATTTCCAGGGTGGATCTTTCCGTCCCATGTGGTGATGGTTTTGCCATTCAGGCTGACAGTCCAGAGAACAACGTGGGTGATCCCACATGCAGCAGCTGCTTGCAGAGTTCGTTTATCCCATGATCCGTATGGCGGTCTGAAGTAACCAGTTGTGGACCCGAATTTTTCTTTAATGCGGCGTTCACCCTCGCATATTTCTTTTTTTTGTTGGTCAAATGACAACCCTTTCAATGCAGTGTGACGCGCTGAGTGTGAACCAATGTCATTACGTGATCCAAGGGATGTAAACCATGTGGCATACGTCCCGACTTTTGAGGGGAGAATGAAACTACTGATTGGCCACTGAAGTCTTTCAAGTTCAATTACAGCATCGGCTGGTCTGTCGGATCCATCGTCTGCAGTGAGGAAGACCACTTTGTCAGTGGTGTCTACTTTGTAAAGAAGTTTTGCTTGGGGGAGTTCAGTAGCAACAAGGGCATCAGCACCAACTGAGACCACGGCACTGAGGACGACTGTTGCCAGAAAAACACGACGAATCATGAATGTCAGTTTAGGCCATAGGCCGAAGATGTTTCTTAACCGATACGAAGTAGAGCGCGAGAAGAAGCATGATTCCGCCAGCGCCGGAGAATGTTAATGGTGCACTATCAATCCTCCGTGCGATAACTCCGACAAGAAGTGCGGCCATAGGAGCGAGCCCGCTCATGAGAAGAGAGTGAAACGCCATCACTCTTCCCATCACCTGCGGCGGAGTGTTGTTTTGAATTAAAGTTTGACTGAGGTTCATGTAGAACCCTCCACCCATTCCCCACGCGAACAGAAAGACTCCCATACCGAAAAGTGACGACGACTGACCCAATAAAATTTGAATGCTTCCACCCCAGCACAATCCACACATAAACCACAGACCCTTTTTAATCATTTTGTGGTTGTAGCGCATGATAAGAGTTGATGTTACGAGTTGTCCAACACCAAGCATCGCGAAAAGAACTGTGGTTTGACTTCCCGATGCGCCAGCCTGTTCCTTGGCTATTTGCGGACCAAGCACAATCCATGGCGCCATCATGAAGACAACGGACCCAGCTAACAAAACAAAGAATGAACGCACAGCCGCATCTCCTTGAATGAATGAGAGTCCTCCAAAAATCTCTTGTCTTAGTTTTCTGCGTTCAGGGTTATGGCTTGGAGGAAGTTGCAAGGGAATAAGCGTGAGAAAACCAAGCGCGTACAGCAGTGCTTGGAGCCAGAACGCGCCTTCGATACCCCATTGACTGATCGCTGGTCCAGCTGCGATCGGGCCAATTATCAAGCCGAAATTGTTGCCGATAGTGCTGATTGCAATAGCTCCTACCAATTTGTCACTTGGTACAAGTGTCGGCACGATGGCGGAACGCACAGGTGTGCCGAGCGCAATAAATATTCCCGAAATGAATGATCCGACTATTGCCCAGCGAATGGTCATGTAGTCAAGCGTGACCATTGCTGCGATTGCAATAGTAATTACAAGTGCGCCGATTTGACTGACCATTAAAATCACACGACGGTTCATGTGGTCGCTCATTACTCCGACTGGAAGTGAGATGAGGAGAGCAGGCACTCCCATGACGAACAAAATGAACCCACTGATGTCTGACTTTGCACCAAGACCCAATGCCAGCCACACGAAAGCAAATCGCTGGGTGCTCAGAACTAAGATAAAAATAAAACTATTGAGCCATAGCAATCGAAATGGTTGAATTCGAAGCAGATCTACTGGCCGAATGGCTTCATTAATGCTCACGGAGTCAATGGTGTCAGATGCAATTGGTTACGGAGTCACTGAAGGACTGAATACAACGAATCAATCAGTGCTCTATTGCGAGGGTTTTGCCAACGAGGTCCCATTTGGTTCATAACGTACCCAAAACCAACCTTTGCTTGTGGGTCACAAAAACCAACAGAGCCACCGGCACCAAAATGGCCAAACGATTCAACGTTCGGGCCAAAACCTCGTTCAGGAATGGGCAACTGGAACCCGTGACCGAATCGTGATGTTCTGTGAAGAATTCTGTCGTTACCTAGCGAGACTTCTGATGAAGCAAGATCTAGTACCTCGTAAGGAAGCAAGGTCACGTTGTCGTGCGTGCCGCCGTGTGCAAGTGATGTGTACAACGTGGAAATGGCACGCGCTGAAGCATGAACGTTGGTACTAGGCATTTCAGCGATTCTCCACGGTGCAGTATTCACTACGCCAGCACCTGATAGTCCAGAAGGGTTGGAGTACGTATTGAACTGAAGTAGTTGCTCTTCATCTAACCCGTTTGGTTCCTCTTCTGGAAATGGATCGCTCGGCCACTCATAATCTGCCACCCGTGAATGTAAATGGATAGGCGTGCCCAAAAAAATCTCTGCGTTTAGGGGTGTCGCAATCATTTCTGTAATCAACTGCCCAACTGTTTTGCCTGTAGCACGACGCAGTACCTCTCCGACAAGGAACCCATATGTATTTACGTGATATCCGTGTTCTTGACCTGGTGTCCACCATGGTGTCTCTGCTGCTAAAGACTCGGTCATTAGTTTCCAGTTGTACATTGAGTTGGCGGGCAGACGAGTGCGCACCGCAGGGAGCCCTGCCCGATGGCCCAGCAAATCTCTAAGTGTTAGGGCCTCTTTGCCATTGACCGCGAATTCAGGCCAAACGCAAGCTACTTGAGTGTCGTATGAAATGAAACCGAGTGCAGCACATTGGGCGGCAACGACCGCAGTTATGCCCTTGCCGATGGAGAACGCATTGACTAATTGGTCTTGTTGCCAGAGAGACGTTTTGCTCGGCTCGGAATATCCGCCCCACAGGTCAACGACCTTCACTCCGTTGACAGTGATGCAGACAGAAGCCCCAATTTCTCCGTGTTCAACAAAGTTGTTCAGAAATGCATCACGCACTGCGTGAAACGCCGCATCACATGTTCCGTGAACGGGCGCGAGCATTATTAGAGGGCTGACTTCTCCAAGATGTGAATACCGCAAGCAGATCCAAGACCAATGACGTGAGCAAGGCCAACCTTCGCGCCTTCGATTTGGCGAGGTCCTGCTTCTCCACGCAAGTGATGGCACACTTCCCAGATGTTTGCAATACCCGTTGCTGCAATTGGGTGACCTTTTGATTCAAGTCCGCCTGAAACGTTGACAGGCATTGAACCGTCACGCCAAGTAGCACCTGAATTGAAGAAGTCAACTGCGCCGCCTTCTTCACAGAGCATGAGGTTGTCGTAGTGAACAAGTTCAGCTGTTGCGAAGCAGTCATGCAGTTCAACAAGGTTGAGGTCTGACGGTGAGACTCCGGCCTGCTCATAGGCTTGCTTTGCTGCAATACGAGTGAGTGTGTTGACGTCAGGAAGCACTTGGCAGGCCTCTTGGTACGGGTCACTGGTGAGAATAGAAGCCGATACCTTGATGGCACGGCGCTGTTGTTCAAGCGACAGTGTCTTCAATTTTGCACCACTAACAACTACTGCAGCCGCTGCACCGTCGCAGTTAGCTGAGCACATTGGGCGAGTGTTCGGGTACGAGATCATGATGTCGTTCATAATCTCGTCGAGGGACATGCGCTTTGAGTATGCAGCAAGTGGGTTCAATGTCGAATGGGCGTGGTTCTTCTCAGAGATTTTTGCGAAAAGTTCAAATGTGGCACCGCCATATTTGTGTCCGTACTCCATTCCAACTTGAGCAAAGGTTCCAGGCATCGCTGCTGTACCAATGAGACCATCAACATTTGTGACAGATCCGAAACGACCAGATGGCGTCCATTCCTTGTTCTTTGATTTTGGCGTTCCACCACCACCAAGGAGGCCTACACCAGCAAGTTTTTCAACACCAACTGCAAGGCCCATATCGCATTCGCCGGCTTTGATAGCCATGATGGCTGTGCGCAGAGCGGTAGCACCTGTGGCGCATGCGTTAGAAACGTTGTAAACAGGAATACCGGTTTGGCCGATTTGTTTTTGAATCATCTGGCCAATACCGCCTTGACCCATGAGGCAACCAGCGGCCATGACGCCGATGTCTTTCATTGTGACTTGCGCATCTGCGAGGGCAGCAATGACTGCTTCTGATGCAAGGTCAACTGTGTCTTTGTCGGGGTACTTGCCAAATTTGGTCATGTAAATTCCGAGGATGTAGATGTCGTCAG
>Ga0209443_1002622_pt1 | contig 10551 bp, 7 predicted proteins | sample LauGreBMM110DCMD_2_FD_187571 | JGI IMG/M metagenome (GOLD analysis project Ga0209443, IMG submission 187571) | Freshwater lake microbial communities from Lake Michigan, USA - Su13.BD.MM110.DCMD (SPAdes) (version 2) | ecosystem: Environmental > Aquatic > Freshwater > Lake | place: Lake Michigan... | reverse complement strand
GCTGCGCCGGGCATTGGCTTGCCGGTCTCAGAGAAGACCATAGCGGATCGTTTGCGTAACTCGGGCTATGCGACGGGATTGGTGGGGAAATGGCATCTGGGAGGTACGGCGGCGTTTCATCCGCAGCGGCGTGGCTTTGATGAGTTCTTCGGCTTTTTGCACGAGGGGCATTTCTATGTGCAGACTCCGTGGCAGGGCGTAACAACTTGGCTGCGCCGCAAGGCACTTCCTGATGGCGGCCAGGGCCGCTGGACATCACCAAATGGCCGAATGGTATGGAGCACGCATCTCGGCTCGAACGAACCCGAATACGACACCGACAACCCGCTGTTGCGCAGCAGCCAGCCGACTGATGAGAAAGCGAACCTCACCGATGCCTTCACGCGCGAAGCCTGCGATTTCATCGGCCGGCATCGCGCGCAGCCGTTCTTCCTCTACCTCGCCTACAACTCCGTCCACAGCCCCATGCAGGCTAAGGACGATTACATGAAGAAGTTCGCGCACATCGAAGACATTCAGCGCCGCATCTTCGCCGCCATGCTCGCACACCTCGATGAAAGCGTTGGAAAGGTACTCGCGCAACTTCGTGACAGCGGTATCGAAGAGAATACGCTCATCGTTTTCCTCAGCGACAACGGCGGTCCCACCAAAGAACTCACCTCCAGCAATGCTCCGTTGCTCGGAGGCAAAGGCGAGCTCTGTGATGGCGGCATTCGCGTGCCCTTCATTGCGGCTTGGAAAAATCATATCAACGCAGGTCAGGTGGTGGATGCACCTGTGGCATCCATCGACGCTACAGTGACAGCGCTGAATGTGGCTGGTGTTATAGCTCCAGAGCATTCGACTCAATCCGAAGCCAAGTTGGACGGCATCAATCTAATGCCCATGCTCACGGGTAAGACCACGAAACTGTCCGAACGTCCCCTGTTCTGGCGCGTTGGCAAAAAGGAAGCCCTGCGTCTCGGCGACTGGAAAATCATTCGCGATGGTAAGGATTGGCAACTCTACGATCTTACACATGACATCGGCGAGTCACGAAATCTCGCCTCTCAGGAACCCGCCCGCCTGCAGCAAATGTCAGCGCTGTGGGATAAGTGGAACGCTGAACAAATCGATCCTTTGTGGAGATAGGTCACGGAATGCTCATGTAGATGCAAAGGGAGTTAAGGTTCTTGAAGATGAACATCGCGCCGGGGATGCGCATGCGCATAATTACTAAAGAAATTAGAGAATGTGTCCCAAGACCTCCGCAGCACTATTCAACAATAAAAATATGGCTTGCCAATATGGAACAATGGCGCAAACTGTAACTGCAGGAAAACAAGCATGACAGGTCAACATACGGCCGAACTGAAGTGGAGTTTTGATTCATCAGTTATGAATATTAAAACAATTTATTGTATTGGGCCTAGATGGTGAACTTGCCGCCAATTGTCAATGCCGATAATCTTTTTATACGGGTCGAAAACCTTATTTTCATTTTTGGTATCTGCAGCTTGAAACAGGTACCATACAGGTTTTATACCACCGGGGCTCGTTTCATCGTCAGGAAACCGGCGTAATCCAATGCGCAATCCACCTTCATTCCGATGATCAAACCAATTGTGCCATTGAAACCCATCTATTCCGTCAAGCTGCTTTATCTTTTTCCAGGTGTAGGCAAATCCTGCCGCTTGCTCAGCCAAATCCTGATCGCTATAGGATTTTGAATTGGTGCCATTTTCTGACAGCCATAGCGTCCGTTTAATTTTTCCTTGGTATAAAACTTCGGGCAGCTTTATCCACGCGTTAAGAACTTCCAGGTTTTTAAAGGTGATTAACGGCGTATTAAAAGTGAAATCTACTTGTTTATCCAACCAGGTTTTAGGCTCTAGCAGTGATTGTGGATAAGGGTGATGAGCCATCGCCCATTGAAAATCTCCCTCGACTTTGGTATATTGAAGCAGGATTTGCATGAGGTCTTTGGAAGGATAGAAATGTTGGTTTGAAGTCGAAGACCAGTAGTGTGTCAATGAAATAAAAACCTCTGAAAAGGGGTTGTATGTTCGTGCAATCGCATAACACATTCGCATGGATTTAATATAAGTATCCATAAAAATAGGCGCGGATTTTTCACCCATATTGGTCCACTCCCAACCTGCATCAACTTCGTTATGCATAATCCAATGGTTTAATCTGCCATATTTTCTATCAGAACGGCTGTACCTTTCTGCCAAAAAATCAAGGGCGGCTGCGTAGCAATCCACACTTGCCGGATTTGTCATGTTGGGCATGCTATAAATTCCAGCAGGGTCCATATCCGGATGCTGTAATAACCTACCAATGAGGGTATCCGGGCATTGCTCGGCTTTGTTAACAAGCAAAATAGCTGCAGTAATAATTCCCTTTCGGGAAGTCATTGAAAAGATCGAATCGAACTGCGCAACTTCTTTTTCCCTAAAATAATAAAATTTGCCATTGTATTGGTGCGCTATTCTTTGCGGCCCTGGCTTACTGAACATAAACTTTCCGAACCAAATATTCACTGTGGCGCTGGTAATATTTAAGTCATCTAGATCACTCACATGACCTCGATTGAAACTAAAACCACCCAAACCCTTCCTACCTTTAGCCACATCCTTTGTAAGGTTATATTTTGAGTAAATTTGATCAGGATAATGAGCTGATGAAACCAACTGATACCCCTCTTTTAATTTTTGTGCCAAAACCCATTTTGAAAGTACACGGTCATAATTAATCCCACCCTTTTTTACGAAGCGTGGTAAAATTATTTCGAAACTGTCTTTATTCACAACAATTGGATCATCAAAATCAGTCGCTTCTGTTATGTCTTGGTAAGGTGTAATATCACATAGGTAAACATTGCTGATAGATTTAGTATTGCCCTTAACCATAATCATATCTTCGGAAACGCTTACGTTTAAAATCTGACTTGGAAAATGGCTTGACAGATAAACCTTTAAATTTCCCTCTATCTTTTGTTCCTTTATTTTCTTTTCTGTGCGGCCGGCCGCAATCTGCATTTCCCGTTCGGTAAAGGGGCGCAGCTGTATGTTTCTGATTTGAATCTGTGCATCTGGAATCGTTCCAAAGTCTAATCTCAGTATATCGCCTGATTGACCCCAATCTTTTATGTCATCACTCAAATCAACACTAAACCTTATCCAGCCTTCTGCTAAAGCCACCTTACGAATTATTTTTGAACGCGCTTCATTGATTTTGGGACCAAAATAAATCTGTAAAAGATCGAGGCCTTCAAGAGAAAAATATTCAAACGTCATTATAACATCATCCTTCCCAATTGGGCTCTTAAGCGGTTCTGTCATTATCCAAGAATCATTCCCCGTAGTTTGAATAGAGTATTCATTATTTTTCTGTTGAATATGCAATTGATTCTTCTGGCTGGTATTCAACGTAATGAACGATTCTGACGATTGACCCTTTACCTGAAAACTATAAAGCATAGTAAAGGCCATGACAACACCAGTTATACCACGGAAAATAAAGTTTAATACTTTCATTATTTGTTGATTAGTTGTGATTCAAGCAATAAATGGTAAATTTCAGATTTGAGCTCGGAGTTTGAAATTTGATCAGCGTCCTCAATAAAATGCCGGTCAGTACTCATAGCAGTAGGCTTTGAAAATCTAATCGGTATGTTTAAATTTTTGAAGATACAGATACTTTTATTTTTACCGTTATGCTCTGTCTTGTGCAAAATAAAACATATCCCATTCAAATACAGGATGGTGTAGGGGTGTTAAACGAAGAGGAGCTTGCCTTACTTAAACTTTTGATACCTAATTTAAAAATACTTTCTTGATAAAAGCGATGTGGTATAACTTTCTAGTAAAAAAAGTGAGCAAATAGAATGCGCAAAGATTTGTAACTTGATAAAAGACAAGTTTTTTATTTAACAATATGCAAACTGCTGAATTTAAGAATGTCTTTTAATTCAGGATCTAAATCTAAAAAACCAGCATCAGTTATTATCAAGTTTGGTGTTTCCAAATTACATAGTTTAACTGAATCACGCTTTCCTATTTTTGTGTGGTCTGCCAGAACAATGAATTTTTCACTACGTCTGATCATATCCTTCTCCGTGTCTACAATCAAAGCATTTGAATTAAATAAGCCTTCTTTACTAATTCCTCCGACAGACATAATAAACCACTTAGAATTAAAATCATTTATGGAGTTCGACACTTGAGATCCTACTAACATTCCCGAACGAGGATAAACAAATCCGCCTGTAACAAATAGTTCAAACTCAAATCCTTCAGAAATTTCATCTATACGGTTAGCAATTAACAATGAATTTGTAATTAATTGTATTTTTTTCTTTTTTAAGAAAGGAATCATTTGAAGCGTGGTAGTACCTCCGTCTAATATAATAACATCTCCATCTTGAACTAAGCTGGCTGCATATTCTGCAATGGATGATTTTGATTCAATATTGCTGATTTTTTTTTCTTCGACCAAGCTTATTGATTGAATAGCAGGAATGATTTCTGTTTTTGTAATTCCACCCCAAGTTTTTTGTGCTTTATTTTTTTTGAATAAATAAATGAAGTCCCTACGGATAGTTGCTGCAGAGCTATTAAAAATTCTGCAAGCTTCTCCTACCGACAGTTCCTTATGATTTTCAAGATAGGCTAAAATCTCGTTTAATCGTTCGTGTTTGGTCATCTGCAAATATCAAAAAAAATGAGATATCTAATCCCAATTAATTATTATTTTAAGACTATCTCTGTCATCTGCTCTTTTGATAGCTTCCAGCAATTGATTTGGCTTAAACTTTTCGCTTTCGTTGGTCATTTTACTAAGAAGAGGTAATTTATTATTTGCTATTAGATCATGAGCTAAATTGATTCCATGCATTGAAGATCCATGGGTAGCCTGAAAGCATTGTAGTTTATAGTGAACATCATTATTTAAATCCAATTCATGCTTTATGACTGGTTTTCCTTGAGCGCCTTTTACGCCAGCATGGGCATCCAATACGGTATTATATCCAACCAATCTTGTAGCTAATCGATATCCTGACTCATGTGGTACATTAATCATTACAAAATGGGGCTCATTAAAAGGCTTGCATTCCCTAAAAACATTTTCTATTGCATCCTCATCCCAAATAATTCCAACAGTTTTCTCATCACCAAAATCTTTTAAAACCCTATCCAAACGTTGCTGACCTCTATTTATAATAATAATTTTTCGTGCTCCCATAGCGCGTGCTGCTTGAAGTGCATAGGTGCTTTGCGAGCCTGCGCCAATTAGCACAACTACTCTGTTTTCTATGCAATTGTTAACACGTGTCATTCCTTCTAAACAGCAAGCCAGTGGTTCTAATTGACAGGCTAAATCTAAATCAATTTCTTTTGGAAATTTTTTAATAGGTCCTAAGTCAACAAACCAGTCAGGTAATAATGCATATTGTCTTGAAAAACCCGGAAATTCATGACCAGTAGCCCAAGTATTTGGGCAGCTAGTCCAGTCACCGGTTCCTTCCTCCCCACAATATAGACAATCTCTATCGCCACACGGTATATCGCAGCCTATGCCTACAATATCACCTGCTGAAAATTTAGTAACTCCTTCTCCCACGCTTGCAACTTCGCCACTTACCTCGTGTAGTACTACCGTTGGCCACTCTTTTATTCTAGGCAATCCATGGTTATAAATTACAACATCAGACTGACATACTGAAGTGCGTCGTATTTTTATTAAAATCTCCCCTTTTTTTGGGGATTGAATTTCCTCTTTCTTTAATGTAAAATTTCCCCCCGGCTTATCTAAATAATAAATGTTATTTGTATTCATTAATTTTTGCCTTTTTGGTTTATGATTTTTCTATGGTATTTCTCAGGCGCGCATAGGATAATTGCCTATTTTCATTTTTATTAAAAACAGACGAGGTTCCTAATACCAATACATCTGCTCCTGCAGCAACCATTTTTGGAATATTTTCCCAGCTTACATTGCCATCTACTTCAATTAATAGTTTTGCTCCATTATTAGATCGCCACTCTTTTAATTCAATGATTTTGTCAATGCAAAATGGAATAAGTACTTGACCGGCGTATCCAGGATTAACGGTCATAACACAAACCATATCCACAAGCGGAAGCAAATGTTTTATCGTTTCAATAGCTATAGCTGGGTCTATTGCGATACTTGGCTTGCATTTTTTATCTCTAATTTTCTGAATGGTTCTTACTGGGTGTCTGCTCGTTTCAGGATGAAAAGTAATATAAGCACCAGGCACTTCTGTAAATAGTTCGATAGAATTATCTACTTGCTCCACCATGAGGTGATAATCTAAGGTGATGTTACTAAAATTATGCATTGTTTTGGCTAAATCTGTCCCTAAAGTAAAATTGGGAACATAATGACCGTCCATAATATCTATATGAAGCATGTCTACACCTTCTGATATAAGTACTTTTAATTCGTCTTCAAGATGTAAAAAGTCTGCACACATCATAGAAGGGGAAAGGAGTACTTTTCTTTGTTCAAACATATATTTAAATTATTTATGAAACCTAATTTAATCGTTTAATGATTAATTAAGTGATCAAATTAAGCATTTAGATGCAATAATAAACAAAAATAATCATTATGTATTTATTTTCGATCATAATATGATTACATTTGTTTATTATTAGTCAATTCAAACTAAAATGAAATCACTTGTATTAGAAAACAATCAAAATCTGGTTTTGCATACTAATGCTGATATTCCAAAGGCGATCGCAGAAAACTCTATTTTGGTTAAGGTTGCTGCATGCGGCATTTGCGGATCAGATATAAAAAGAGGTTTTGACAACGGAGCTTATCACTACCCTTTGGTGATGGGGCATGAATTTAGTGCCTTTGTAGCTGAGGATGCGAGCGACGGAACGTTTAAAAGAGGTGACCGGGTAGCAGTTTTTCCTTTGGTTCCTACCAACATCAACGAGCCTGCTTATCAAACGGGAGATTATGCGCAATTAAAAGAGTATAATTATTTTGGATCGCGCTGTGATGGTGCATTTGCAGAATATCTACGCGTTCCAATAAAAAATTTATTTCGAGTACCAGAACATGTAGATATGGTACATGCTTCTATGACAGAACCTGCGGCCGTAGCGCTACACGGAGTAAGAAAAATGCACATTACCGCAGGAGATTTTGGGGTTGTAATTGGAGCCGGTCCTATTGGTAATATGACAGCACAGTGGCTAAAAATACATGGTTGTAAAGACGTTGCTGTAATAGATATTGATGAAAAAAAGCTAAAAATAGCGCAAGACATGGGCTTCATTGCCATCAATAGTTTAGAAAAAGATGCTGTAGAAGAAGTATTTAAACTAACCAATAATCGAGGCGCAAATCGAGTTGTAGAAGCGTGTGGGCTTCCTCAAACATTTTTGCAAGCATTAAATGTAGCCAGCAGAAACGGAGAGGTCGTTTTTATGGGTAATATCATAGGAGAGTTTAAAATCGGAGAAAAAGATTTTTCTAGCATATTAAGAAGAGAGATCACCATTTATGGAACCTGGAATTCTAAAACCGTACCTACCGGAAATGACGACTGGTCTACCGTGTTGAATTATATGGATAGAGAATTTCAGGTGGCCCCATTAATTTCAGATATAGTGACGATAGAACAAGGGAAAGAAATTTTTGATAGCATAGTTGAAAAAAGGAAATTTCACAATAAAGTAATCATCCAACTAACAAAAGAGTTATGATAGAATTAGGTATTAAATCCGATGCTATAGAATACCGATATAGCTATGAATGGCTTTTCGATTTAATGGCGGAACACGGTATAAAGTATATGCAATTGGGCTCCTTTTTTGAAATGTACTCATTAGATGATGACTACTTTTATAACTTAAAAGAAAAGGCAACCGAAAGAGGACTTCAAATAAAAAGTACGTTTACCGCGCACAGAGAGCTGGGTGGTTTTTTTGTAGGCGATCTCTATATGGAAAAGGTAGCGCGTATGAATTTTGAAAAATTTATTACAATAGCATCCATTTTAGGAGCCGATTATTGTGGATCTAATCCTGGTGCGGTGTACCGCGATAAATTCTATCAGAAAGATGATGGGATATCTTGTTACTTAAGCCACATGAAAGAATTACAACATCTTGCTTTTGAAAAGGGGCTTAAAGGTTTAACAATGGAACCGATGTCTTGTATGGCTGAGCCACCAACCACGCCACCGGAAATGAGTTATATGATTGGCATATTGAATGACTATCATAAAAAAAATATTTTAAATACTGTACCATTCTACCTATGCGGAGATATTAGCCACGGGTTGGCAAATGAATCACAACAAGTAATTTATTCAAATATGGAATTGTTTGTTTATGCGATACCTATGATGGCTGAATTTCATTTTAAAAATACAGATGCAATTTTCTCAAGCACTTTTGGTTTTTCTGATGAAGAAAAGCAAAAGGGAATCGTAAATCTTCATGATGTAAAAAAAATTATTGAGACTCATTTGGAATTATTTCCTGTAAAATATCCAATAGGCTATTTAGAAATAAGTGGTCCTAAGACAGGGAGAGATTATAGCGATAGGCTGTTAAGAAAATCCTTATCGGAATCTTTACTAGCCCTAAAAAATGTATTTGAGAAATAAAAAATGGTAAAGCAGCACGATATGCCCCTTGAATTGCAAAGTAATTTTCAGGTTTATTTTAATTGCTCATTAGTTATGAAAAGAATTTCAATTCATCATAATCGAGGTAGTGAGATAATTTTTTTTATGCAATTAAATGAATTCAACATACAAAACTCCCTTTTTATAGGGTAATCACTCCCAAATAAAATAAAACGATGAAGAAATTTTTAATCATTACGCTGATTTGTTTTTTAGCAATTTTCTCTGCAAAAGCTCAAACAAAGAAAGTAAGTCTACAAAAATCTAAACTTGAATCGGGGTTCAAAAACATTCCGGATTCCATGCAAACTACTGTGTACTGGTATTGGATGTCCGACAATATTTCAAAAGAAGGGGTGGTTAAGGACCTTCAGGCAATGAAACGCGTGGGTATTAACCGTGCATTTATTGGAAATATCGGCATTAAAGATACTCCATATGGAAAAGTGAAGATGTTTTCAGATGAATGGTGGGATATCCTTCATGTTGCATTAAAAACGGCTACAGCACTAAATATCGAAATAGGAATTTTCAACAGTCCGGGCTGGAGTCAATCGGGCGGACCATGGGTGAAACAGGAGCAATCGATGCGATTTTTAAATTCATCGGAACTGAAAGTTACAGGGCCTCAGCAATTCAGCAATAAACTGATTGCGCCCAACGCACACTTTCAACGGGTTAGTGTAATTGCCTATAAGGCTCCAGGCAGTTTCGAGAAAAGCTATCGTTCCTTAAAACCCAAGGTTAGTTCAGTTCCCATGGTAGATGGCCTCGAAAAGTTGATAGATGGTGATACAGCTTCCATAGTTAAACTAGCCAACAACAAGCCTGTAAAATTTACTTTTGAAACAGAACAAAAGGCAACCGTTCGAAGCATGATCATTCAAGCGGCCAATAAAAAGATTAGACCAAAAGGGGAAGCACCAACCCAGGATGTAATTAAAGCCATGGGCGAACTGTTTGTGAAAGAGGGAGAGCATTTTCGGTCCATAAAGAAATTTGAAATCAACCGCAGTAATTTTGCTTTAAATGTTGGTTTTGAGCCCAATGCTCCGATAGTAATTTCATTGCCTGAAACACAATCGACCACTTATCAACTGCTTATCTCCGAAATATCTATGATTGGTGCTTTAGCAGAAATAGAGCTTTCGGAGAACCCGAAACTAGAACGCTATCCTGAAAAAACGCTGGCTAAAATGTTTCAAACGCCGCTTCCATATTTTAAAGATTATATGTGGGCAGCACAACCCGAAGTTTCAAAAGACCTGGTTATTGACCCAAAAACTGTAGTTGATATCAGCAAGTACCTTTCGGCAGATGGTACGTTGAACTGGTCGGTACCTAAAGGAAATTGGATCATCATGCAAACGGGTATGACCACAACTGGTGTTACCAACGGACCTGCATCGCCTGAAGCCACAGGATTGGAAACGGATAAAATGAGTAAAAAACATATTGCAGCGCATTTCGATGCATTTCTGGGTGAAATAATTCGTCGCATACCTGCCGCCGACCGTAAAACATGGAAAGTGGTGGTGGAAGACAGCTACGAAACCGGTGGGCAAAACTGGACAGACGGCTTAGTGAAAGAATTTACAGCGAAATACGGTTACAACCCTGTTCCATTTTTCCCTGTGATGAAAGGAAATGTTGTTGATAGTCGCGACTGTTCTGACCGTTTTTTGTGGGATTTACGTCGCCTCATAGCCGATAAAGTTTCATATGATTATGTGGCCGGATTGCGCGAGGTGAGCCACAAAAACGGTCTAACTACTTGGTTAGAAAATTATGGGCATTGGGGATTTCCTGGTGAATTCCTGCAGTATGGTGGACAGTCCGACGAAATTGGAGGCGAGTTCTGGAGTGAAGGCGATTTGGGAAATATC
>Ga0209443_1002621_pt1 | contig 10551 bp, 6 predicted proteins | sample LauGreBMM110DCMD_2_FD_187571 | JGI IMG/M metagenome (GOLD analysis project Ga0209443, IMG submission 187571) | Freshwater lake microbial communities from Lake Michigan, USA - Su13.BD.MM110.DCMD (SPAdes) (version 2) | ecosystem: Environmental > Aquatic > Freshwater > Lake | place: Lake Michigan... | reverse complement strand
GAGTAAGGACCTCGATCGCGGTATGAGGGCAGCGGTACCGGATGGCGCGGATGGTGGCAGCCCACACGCTAGCGCCGCCGTCGGCGAGTTCATCGCGAGCGACGCTCGTAATAACGCAGTGCTTTAGATTCATTTTCGCGACGGCGTCGGCGACACGCGCAGGTTCGCCGAGGTCGAGCTCGGTGGGGCGGCCGGTCGCGATCGCGCAGAAGTTGCACGAGCGCGTGCAGATGTCACCAAGGATCATGACGGTGGCGGTGCCGCGGGACCAGCACTCGCCGAGGTTCGGGCACCGCGCGCTTTGACAGACGGTGTGTAGCGAGCTGTCGTCAATGATTCCGCCCGTAGCGGCGTAGCCAAGGCCGCCCGGCAGCTTGGCGCGGAGCCAGCTGGGTTTGCGCGTAGGAGTAGCAATCATGGCACGATCCATCTGGTTTGCACTGTCCTTGAACAACCAGAGAGAGGTGAATTCGCTCGACGGCTAGACGCCGAGTCGGTTGCGGCGGATTACCTCGCCCGTCGTCTGATTGGTTGTGACCAGGTGATCCCGGAGCGGGATCAGCCTCTCGTGAATAGCGTCGAGAATCCAGGAGGGTTGCGGAAAGAATGCATCTTCCATCTCGGCACAGGGGGTAATCCAATTGCGCGAGCCGACGACCACCGGCGGCGCATCCAGGTGGTCGAACGCGAGTTGGCTGATGTTGGCGGCGATCATTTGCATGACGGAGCCGCGTTCGCTGGCGTCGCCGGCGACGACGACTCGCCCGGTTTTTTTCACGCTCTCGACGATGGGTCCGTAATCGATCGGGTTGATCGTGCGGCAGTCGAATATGTCCGCGGTCATCCCATGTTTCTTTTCAAGGATATCGGCGGCTTCGATTGCACGATACAGCGTCGAGCCGATGGTCACGAGCGTGATGTCCCTGCCCGTGCGCCGTTGCGCCGGCGGGCCGAAGGGGATTTCATAGTAGCCCTCCGGCACCGTCGGCTCAAACATTTCGGCCACATCGTAAAGGCGCTGACTCTCGAAGAAAACGACGGGGTCACTGCCGGCGAGCGCGGTGTTAAGCAGGCCCTTCGCGTCGTACGGCGTGGTCGGAAAAACGACCTTGAGGCCGGGAATGTGGTTCACGATGGCCGTCCAATCCTGCGAATGCTGCGCCCCGTATTTCGATCCGACGGACACTCGCAACACGAGCGGCATTTCGAGGACGCCCGCGGACATGCTCTGCCACTTGGCCATCTGGTTGAAAATTTCATCGCCCGCGCGGCCCATAAAGTCGCAATACATGAGCTCGACGAGCGCGCGCCCCCCCTCGAGGGCGTAGCCGACGGCCGTACCGACGATTGCGCCTTCGGAGATCGGCGAGTTGAACAGGCGGTGATACGGCAGGGCCTCGGTAAGCCCGCGATAGCAGGCGAACGCCCCACCCCAGTCGCGGTTTTCCTCCCCGTAGATCACGAGGGTCGGGTCGATCTTCGCACGGTGCAAAATTGCCTCAAAGATTCCGTCGCGGAACTGGTACGCCTTGTTCTTCGGGGTCGGTTTACCCTCAAAGATTCCGCTGCGGATCTTCTTCGCGATGGCAGCTACGCGGGGATTGTCGTCACCAGCTTGCAGTAGCTCGGGTTTGCGCGTCGTGTCGTAGGACTCGACCTTGCGGTTGGAAAACATGAAGTCCTCGATCTTCGCGCCTTCGAGCCGCGGCGATATTGCCATATCGCTCGCGAGTTTCAGTGCCCGGGTGACGATCGCCTTCGCGTTCGCGAGCAGCTTCGACTGCACCCCGTCAGTCAGCACGCCAGCCTGCTTCAGCTCTGCGGCAAACCCGATGATTGGGTCAATCTTTACCCATAAATCCGTTTCTTCCTTCGTGCGGTAGGACGACGCATCGGACGGCGAATGGCCCGAAAAGCGATAGGTCATCGTATCGAGCAGGATTGGGCCGCGACCTTCCTCGATCAGCTTCCGCTTGCGGACCATCGCGTCGGCGACCGCCAGCGGATTGTAACCGTCCACACGCTCCGCGTGCATGCCGTCCGGATTTACGCCGAGGCCGAAGCGTGCGAGCACATCATAGCCCATCGTCTCGCCCGACGTCTGGCCGCCCATGCCGTAGAAGTTGTTCATGATGTTGAACACTATCGGCAGGCCGCCCTGGTGCGGTTCGTCCCAGAGTCTGTAAAATTGTCCCATTGAGGCAAAGTTCATAGCCTCCCAGACGGGTCCGCAGCCCATCGAAGCGTCGCCAATGTTTGCGATGACGACACCCTTTTTGCTGTTAACCTTCTTGAACAGCGCCGCACCCGCCGCGATGTCGCCAGAGCCGCCGACCAGCGCATTGTTCGGATACACGCCGAACGGCGTGAAGAACGCGTGCATTGAGCCACCGAGGCCTCGATTGAAACCCGCCTTGCGGCCGAAGATTTCCGCGAGCGCTCCATAGGCGAGATAGTTAATAGCCAGTTCTTTCACCGAGCCGCCGGGCAGCCCCTTCTCCACAATCGCCAGCGCCTCACCGCCCATGAATTCCTTCATGATTTTTTGCAGCGCGGCATCGTCCAGCTTGCGGATGGCCGACAAGCCCTTCGCCAGGATTTCGCCGTGCGAGCGGTGCGACCCGAAGATGTGATCATCTACCGTGAGGTGCAGGGCTTGGCCGACCGCCGCCGCTTCCTGACCGATGGATAGATGCGCCGGGCCTTTGTGATCGTACGCGACGCCATTGTACGACCCCTCCGTCTTGATCGCATGCAGCATGCTTTCGAATTCGCGGATGAAAAGCATGTCCTCATAGACACCAACGATCGTATCCTTACCGAGCGCTTTGATTTCGTTGTCAAGTGGCGTAGCATACTGGCACAACGGTATTTCCGGCGCTTTCAGTATGGCTGCTTTTCGTTCTTTGGCAGGATCAACGATGAGTGCTTTTGGCATGTTTTGGTCTTTGAGATTTCCGGGCGCGACCGCGGCGCGGTTCAGTGAATTGTGAAAATGGTATCGCGAATGAGTTCTGAAACGGTCGGATGCGGAAAGACGATTTCCTCGATTTCCTTGGCTCGGAATTCAGCTTCGATCAGCGCCGCTGCGCCCCAAATCATCTCGGAGCAGGCGCCGCCGATCATGTGCACGCCCAGCAGCACACCTGTCTCCGCATGCAGGATCACTTTTACCTGCCCACGTTCATCGGCATGTTCGGCAAGATAGCGACCGCTCGCGCTCATCGGCATCTTGTCAACCTTAACGGGAATTCCGGCCTTCTTTGCCTCGTCTTCCCCAAGGCCGACCGTGGCAATTTCGGGCACCGTGTAGACGACCCCGGGAATCGCGTTCGAACGGTAGCGATCCGGGCGGCCCGACATGTTGTTCACGGCCACTTCGCCCATGCGGGTCGCGGTGTGCGCAAGCCAAGCCTTGCCGGTGCAATCACCCGCGGCCCAGATGCCAGGAACGTTTGTCGCGCAGCGGTTGTCCACCTTGATACCGCGCTGGTCAAAATCCAGGCGTAATTCCTCGAGGCCCAGCCCCTTGACATTCGGCATGCGGCCGGTTGACACGAGCACGATATCGCGGGCGACGGATTCCGGTTTGCCCTCTTTCTCGAAGCGCACGGTGTCGGCTGTAATTTCCAGGACCTTTGCGTCCGTGTGGAATGTGACATCCTTCTTGCTGAGTTCGACGCGGAGATTTTTCGTTATATCCCTGTCCATCTGCGGACAGATCTCCGGCAGCATTTCAATCACGGTGACGGGCACTCCGACGCTGCCGAAAAAACACGCAAACTCGCAGCCGATCACGCCGCCGCCGATAATCACCACGCTTTTGGGTAGTTTTTCGAGATTCAGGATACCTGTCGAATCAAGAACGCCCGGCAGATCGCATCCGGGAATCGGCGGCTTTGCTGGCGACGAGCCCGTGCTGATCAAAATATTCTTTGCCTGGTAGATCTGACCGTTGATCTCAACCTTGCGCTCCGCCTGCAATTTCGCCGTTCCAAGCACCACCTCGATCTTCGATTTCCTCATCAACCCCGCGATGCCGTTGCGCAGAGTGTCCATGACCTGCGTCTTGCGTGCCATGACCTTCGTAAGATCGAACTCGACGCCTGTCGCTCTCACGCCGTAGGCCTCGGAATGCATCGCGTAGCGATAAATCTTCGCCGAGTTCAGCAACGTCTTCGACGGGATGCAGCCTTCGTTCAGGCAGACGCCCCCGAGTCGGCGGCTTTCCACGAGCAAGACCTTCATGCCCCGCGCAGCCGCACGCTCTGCCGAGACATACCCAGCCGGCCCGGCTCCAATCACAATCAAATCAAACGTGGACATAAATAAAGGTATCAATGTTTACGGCAAAAAGGATATCCGGGGCATAGAAACTGTGGCATTTTGGACACCACCGTCAGGCGCCCGGCAGGAGTTCGGAGCTTTCAAGCGTTGAGCAAAGCTCCTTCAGAAAGCGTGCGGCGGGAGCGCCATCCACGACCTGGTGGTCCACCGTCAGGCACAAACAGATCGCCTCGACGAACTCGACGCCATTGCCGCGTTTAACGGGCCGCAGCTGGATGCCGCCGACGCCGAGAATCGCGACTTCTGGCACGTTTAACACGGGTGTGAACGTCTCAACGCCCGATACGCCGAGGTTGGTGATCGTAAACGTGCTTCCGCTGAGATGGTCCGGACTGATGGAGCCCTTCTGACACTGATCCGCCAACGCGCGGATGGACGAGCCCAGTTCACGAATCGTCAGGGTATTCGCGTCACGGAGAACCGGGACCATTAGTCCGCGTGGTGTGTCAACCGCGATGCCGAGATGAACGGCATTATGCTTCACCACCTTGTCTCCCAGAAAGTGCGCATTCAGATCGCGATGACGAGGCAGCACGCGACCAACCGCGTAGCAAATCAGATCGTTGATCGTGACTTTCGGCGCACCGATTGCGTCATTGGACTGCTTCGCGCGAGCGCGATACGATTGAATGGCCGACGCATCGAAACCCATGGTCATCGTCAGTTGTGCTGTCGATGCCAGCGAAGCCCTCATCCGGTCCGCAATAAGCTTGCGGATGCCCTTTACTACCACGACTTGGTCAGCCGAGGTCGGCCCAAGACCCGCTAAGTCCGGAGGAACTGTGCTGGCCCCCTTGTCACCAGAAAGCACCATTCCTCCAAGGCCACTTCCGGTTGGGCCTGGAGCTGCGCCTGCCGCCTTTGCAGCCATGCTAAGTCTCGGAGCACCGGCGGCCGCCGCCTGGACATCCCGCTCGATCACACGTCCACCTGGCCCGCTTCCCACCAGCCGCGCGGGATCAATTCCATGTCTAGCCCCAAGGTTCTTCGCTCGTGGACTCACTCCCCCTGTTTTTGTAGCCCCATCAATATATTGGGAGTCCTTAGCTCCTGCAGGCGAAACGCTTGACTCCGGAACGGCGGCAGGGGCTGCGGATCCCGCCTTGGCGGTGGCGCCATTTGGGCGTAGTGCTGCGATATCTTCGCCCACGTTTCCGATCGCGGCGATATGGGTGAGCACAGGAATGTCCGCGCCTTCGTCGAAGAAAAGCTCGAGAACCACCCCGGCAGCAGGCGCTTCAATGTCGAACGAGGATTTATCGGTTTCTATACTACCGATCACCTGCCCCAACATAACCGCATCACCTTTTCTTACCTGCCACGAAACCAGGATGCAACTCTCGACGGATTGGCCCAATCGGGGCATGAGAACCGGAGTTGCCATGGCTATTTGCCGCTGAATAACCCAAACAACAGGTGATCCACACCCGCGTTAAGGGAAGTGCACGGGAAAAAATCTAGATATCCAGCAGGCGGCGTTGCCCAAAGCGGGGCAAGCGGACTACACTTGGCTGTTTGGCTGATCACCATATGGTGTATCCCCCATCTACGTTCAGGATCGCGCCGGTGGCGAAAGAAGATGCCTCCGAGGCGAGGAAAACGATCGAGCCCTTAAGCTCGTCGAGCTTCCCGTAACGCTTCATCGGCGTGTTGGCCAAGTTCCGTTCGTAAATCTCGGGGATCTTGGCGCTCGCGGCCGTCTGTTGGGTATGAATCATGCCCGGGGCGAGAGCGTTGACCCGGATATTGTATTGAGCCCACTCGGACGCCATGCCCCGGGTCAGATGCGCCACACCGGCTTTGGCCACGCAATAGGTGACGTTGTGCCGGGGAAATATATTCCCGATGACCATCCAATTTATCGAAGCGATGTTGATGATCCGCCCCCCCTGGCCCCGGGTGATCATGTGCTGGGCGACCCGTTTACCGAAGTAGAAGAGACTCGAGAGGTTGATATCAATGATGCGTCGCCATTGCTCGTCGCCGACCTCCTGCAGGGCGATGCCCTCGGAAGGGATCGCCGCATTGTTCACGAGAATGTCTATTTTGCCAAACCGTCTCAGGACTTCGGCAAGGAATGTTTCGATTTGCTCCGTCTGTGTGACGTCAACCTTCGCGAACCAGGCGCGCCGGCCCAATTGCTCAATTTCCGCCTTGGTCGCTTCCCCGGCTTGATCCGCCAAATCGCAGATCGCCACATCTGCCCCGGCTTCCGCCAAGGCCAGGGCGTGCTGCCGGCCAAGATTCTGGGCGCCTCCGGTGACTATTGCCACCTGCCCGTCGAGTCTGAAGAGGTCGAGAGCGTTCATGCTTTCTTCCGTTTCCCCGCGGTCGAGGCGCCTTTGCGTGACGGCCACGTCTTGTCGCCATAGGCAGTTTGCCAATCACCAAGAAATCCCCGCATCCGCTTGTCCGTGAAGGAATGCTCAAACAGCTGTTTCATGAACTCCATCCGGATGGTGATGATATCCGAGCCATCGGCCGCGTATTCTCCGAAGCTGCGTGGGAAACGGCCGGCGGACAGGATCTTGGTTTCATATCCACCGCGGTCGTAAATCGCCCTAACTACGCTCACCGTATTGACGGGCTCATCCTGCTCCAGATCAAGCGGACCATTGAAAAGAGCCACCACATCTGCCCCCGCCTTCGCCACGAGCACGGCTTGCGCAACGGAACTTACGACGGTGACACAGAGGGGGATCCGCGGATTCTCTCGTTTCAATTGCCGCACCGCCGTGATACCCGCAATCCCCATGGGGATTTTCACGACAATCCTTCGGGAAAAGCGATGGAGCCACCGGGCCTGGGCCACGAGCGGCGCGGTTTCCTTCCACCCGACTACTTGGCAGTAAACCGGGCCCGGGGAAGCATTCAATACGGCGCCAATCGCCGCCTCCATTTTAACGCCCGACTTGGCAACAAGCGATAGATTGGTCGTGACGCCGTCGATAACCCCCCATTCACGTGCAAGAAGGATTTCTTCGGGATTGGCGCTGTCGAGGTATAGTTGCATGATCGTGATATTGTCAGGTTTGAAAAACATCGGCCGCGAGTTCACCCAGCCACTGGCTGATCCTTTGTTGGTACGCGTCCGTGAATGCTTTTGATAGGCGGTAAAACTCGGCCCGGTGCAGAAATTGCCCCTGGGCGCTGCGCCGACCAACAAAGGGGAAGCTATAGAAGTGGAAGACCTGGTGCTTGGCGGATGGGCCCTTGTCGGGAGTCGCATCCAACGCCGCCAGACATTCCCGCGCCACGATCGAACCAGTGGCCGCTTCGCGTCGAGCGTAGGCGATTGAATCATCCCACCAGCGCCTGAAGAGATCCGGATGAAATTCCTGCAATATCTCCGCGTAGATCAGCTGCAGCATGGGTGATACCTTGAAATGCACCTTGCCCCCGGTCGCGCGGCCGAAAACCCGCCAAGTTTCCCGGCTCAGGTCGTCGCCGGAATGAATGTCCAGCATGAGCCCGAAGGCGGAAGCAATTTCGAACTGCTCACGCACGCGGCGTTCAAGCCCGGCCAATCCGTCCTGGCCCCGGTAATCGTGGCCTTTTTCCTGTCCGAAGTTCGGCGCCAGATGCGTGATGAGCAAAGCGCGGCGGCGGATCTCGCGGGCAAGAAACAAAACCTCTTCGTTGCTCGTCAGGCAATCCAACGCCTTCACCTCGGGAGGATGCTCGTCGATCGTCAGTTCCAAGTCAAAGGGCACTCCCTCCTTCAGCCCGGCGATATACGCCTCCAGTTCGACCAATGTATCGAGCGCCTCCCAATACTTGCCGACAAAGCGGCCGACGGACGCGGCATCAAGCCGATACGTGCGGCCACCTACGCCGAATGGTTTCAGGTGATATTCGAGCACCTGGCGGCGCATGTCCGCATCGGGTATATTCTGCGGCAGAAAAGACTCGGCCTGGCTCGGCGAACTCACGTTCAACGCCGCATAGTTGAGCACATCCGCCAAATCCAGGGTATAGAAGGAATAATAGCGGGCAGCGCGGATAACGCGCTTGGCGCGCTCGACCCCAGCCACCCCGCGTTTGACCTGCACATGATCGGCATCCGCCCCGTAGCGAAGCCGGTGGTCGGACTTCAAGGCGGCCAGCACTCCGGCCACCCATAAGCCTTCATAGGTGCTGCCCGTCCATCCCATTTCGATCAACCCAATCGCGGTTGAATAGTTGGTCTCCGGTGGGCGCGCCGCCAATAGATCATCAAGCAGGCTTAACTCGCGAATTGAGTTCTGGATGGTATTGGCGGCCATGTCGCAACGCACCATGGCGTCAAACATGCCCGGCCACACCTGCGTGGTCATGCGCGAGCCAATCCCCAGTCGCGGGGTAGCCCCGAGAGCTTGTGGACATTTGTCGGGCTTCAACAGCCGACAATAGCGGTCCAAAACGGCCGCATCGGTGGTATAAATCTTTAACTGACTTCCATCGGGTAACAACCATCGCTCGAAAGGTTTTCCCAGAGTCTCCTTAGCTTCGCTTTTCCCCACGTAAAGAATCACGGTCTGTCCGTCCGGCAGGCCCGCCAAAAACCACACCGCGTTTTTGGTCGAGGAAACCGAACCTTTCCAGACTTCGATCGTAACCATGGACGGCAGCGGGGTCCCCTTCCTTAGCGCGCTCGCGACGATCGTCCAATCAGACTCGACCGCCCGGACCTGCTGGCGCGCCGCGGAATGATCCCAAGTTCCGGTATCCAACACTCCAGGATTCTCGGCCGGGTTGATCTCCAATTGGCCGAATCTCATGATTGCTCCCTCAAATAGACGGTCTTGTGCCGGGTGAAGAATTCAATGCCACTGTCGCCAGCTTCGGGGTCACCGCGGCCACTTTCCTTCACCCCGCCGAATTCAAGCTGCGGTTCCTTGTACGCGGTGTGCATGTTGACGTGGCACAATCCAACCTCGCTTTCCGCGATAAATCTCTGCGCCTTCGCCAGATCCCTGGTGTAGATCGATGAAGCCAAACCGTATCGGGTATCGTTGGCCAATCGTATCGCGTCACTTAAGTCGTCAGCCCTGAGAACCACCAGCACCGGTCCAAATATTTCTTCCTTCGCGATAACCAGTCCCGGCGAGACATCAGCGAAGATTGTCGGTTCGATGAACCAGCCTTTCGCATATTGACCCTCGGTCAATGCCTCCCCCCCGATGACCAGCCGAGCGCCTTCCTTTCGCCCAATCGCAATGAAATCCAAAATCGTCTCATATTGCCGTTTCCCGCAGACTGGCCCCATTTGAACTTTCTCTTCGGTGCCGTCTCCGACCACGATCGCCTTGGCCCTTTCGGTCAGGGCACGCAGGAAAGTGTCGTAGATCGCGGTTTCTACAATCACCCGACTGGTGGAAGTACACCACTGCCCGCTGCAGCTATACCCACCGATGATTGCGGCCTCGACCGCTTTTGTTATGTCCGCGTCAGCCAACACCACCAATGGGTTTTTCCCGCCAAGTTCCAATTGGATCTTCGTCTCCCGGCCGGCTAGTTTTTTGGCAATTCCCAAACCCACCTCAGTCGAGCCAGTGAATGACAAAGCCTTGACCGCGGGGTGAGTAACGAGCGTGTCTCCGATCACCGAGCCTACGCCAAATACAAGATTTACTACACCGGGCGGAAGGCCGGCAGCATGTAGTGATTCGTATAGCAGTGCCGCCGACATCGGCGTGAGCTCGGACGGTTTCAGGACACAGGTGTTGCCGGCAATCAAAGCCGGGATGAGTTTTCGGCACGCCACGTTGAGCGGAAAATTCCAAGGCGTGATGAGCGTGACCACCCCCAGGGGTTCACGTTGCAAATAACAGCTGACACCCGGCAGTTCCGAGGGCCGCAGCTCGCCTGCGACTCGGCGACCTTGTCCCACTTGAAAATCCGCTTCCTTGAGTGCCGCAAGATATTCGGTACGCGACTCACGCAGCGTTTTTCCATTTTCCCGCGTGATGGCTCGAACAAACTCTTCCTCGCGGCTCTTGAAATGGCTTAGAAAATCCTGAAGCAACGCCGCCCGCTTCGGCATGGGCGTACGGGCCCATCTGGCAAATGCGTTCTCGGCAGCTTGAATCGCCGTCGCGGCATCCCCCGGATTAGAATCCTGGGTTTTGCATAACAACTCCTCGTGATTCGCTGGATTGAAAGACTGCCGGAGATTCCGCGATGTCGAGTCGATCCACTGCCCCCCAACATAATTTTGAAGTA
>Ga0209443_1002620_pt1 | contig 10552 bp, 6 predicted proteins | sample LauGreBMM110DCMD_2_FD_187571 | JGI IMG/M metagenome (GOLD analysis project Ga0209443, IMG submission 187571) | Freshwater lake microbial communities from Lake Michigan, USA - Su13.BD.MM110.DCMD (SPAdes) (version 2) | ecosystem: Environmental > Aquatic > Freshwater > Lake | place: Lake Michigan... | reverse complement strand
CATTGAAGCAAGACGCTTAGCATTTAAAGATAGTGATGATTTTGGTGAAGCGAGTTTAGATGAATGTGCCGAGCGACTGCTTAATACGGGTTGCCAATTGGCTTTAATTACAGGTACCCATGAAGTGACGACCGAAGTGATTAACACTTTATATAACGAGAACGGCAAAGTGAAGAGTTACAACTGGGAAAGATTAGTGGGTAGCTATCATGGTTCAGGTTGTACTTTAGCTTCAGCCATCGCTGGTTGTATGGCATTAGGTTCCACATTAGAAGAAGCGATACAAGAAGGACAGCGCTTTACTTGGCAGTCTTTAAAGCATGGGTATAAGCCTGGTATGGGCCAATTTGTTCCAGATCGACTCTTTTGGGCTCATGATGATGAATTGGAATATGCGCGATTCATCCATCATTAAAGGTTTATACGCCATCACCCCTGATATGGCTGACTTAAATACACTTGTCCATAAAACGCAATTAGCCATTGAAGGCGGGGCTTGTATGGTGCAATATCGCAGTAAAATACAGGATCGTGCCGTTAAAATACAGCAATGTGCTGCTATTTTACGTCTTTGTCGTGAATATGGCGTACCTTGCATTGTGAATGATGATGTCGAGATGTGCCGTATTTTGGAAGCAGATGGTGTTCATTTAGGTGAAAATGATGACAATATCGCCGATGTTAGGCACATTTTAGGCGAAGATGCCATCATTGGAAGCTCATGTTATGACCAATTAGACCGTGCAAAACAGGCTCAAAAAGAGGGGGCAACTTACGTCGCTTTTGGGGCTGTGTTCCCCACTCCCACAAAACCCAATGCTCCGAGAGCCACGTTAGAACTTTTAAGAGAAGCAAAACATGAGATTCATATTCCCATCGTTGCAATTGGGGGCATCACCGTGAATAATGCTCATGATGTGATTGAGGCAGGTGTTGATGCGATCGCTGTCATTACCAGTCTTTTTGAGGCTAAAACCATTAAGGAAACCGCAGAGACATTTTTAAAGATGTTTCATTAAATCGATATGAGTCAAAACAAAACACTATTTGAACGCTCACAAAAAGTCATCCCAGGTGGTGTGAATTCACCCGTGCGCGCATTTAAGTCTGTCGGCGGCACACCAATTTTTTTTAAAAAAGGTTTGGGCAGCAAATTATGGGATGAGGATGGGCGCGAATATATTGACTACATCAATTCTTGGGGCCCCATGATATTGGGCCATGCACACCCGCAAGTCTTAAAAGCGGTTCAAGAAGCTTCATTCGATAGTTTGTCATTTGGCGCTCCCACAAAACGAGAGCTCGAGATGGCGGAATTACTTGTCAAATTTGTCCCTAGTATCGAACAAGTGAGACTCGTGAGTTCAGGTACGGAAGCGACGATGAGTGCGATTCGTGTCGCACGCGGATTCACCAAGCGAGATACTTTAGTTAAATTCGAAGGCTGTTATCACGGTCATGCAGATGCGTTATTAGTTAAAGCAGGTTCAGGACTCTTAACCTTTGGAGAGCCAAGTTCTGCTGGTGTTCCAGAGGATGTCGCAAAACATACATTAACGTTACCTTATAACGATGTGGAAGCTTTAAAAACACTCTTTAAAGAAAAAGGTGACACGATTGCGACTGTGATTATTGAGCCCGTCGTAGGCAATATGAATCTCATTATTCCCCACATCGAATTTTTAAAAACACTCCGTGAATTATGTACTAAACATGGTGCGGTACTTATTTTTGATGAAGTGATGACAGGCTTTAGAGTGCATATAGGTGGCGCTCAATCGCTCTATGGTATTACGCCCGATTTGACGACACTTGGTAAAGTTATTGGTGGCGGTTTACCCGTCGGTGCTTTTGGCGGACGACGCGATATTATGCAATGTTTAGCACCCATAGGTGCTGTATACCAAGCTGGCACGTTGTCTGGAAACCCTGTGGCAGTTGCAGCAGGACTTGCAACATTAAAACTTGTGCAAGCCCCAAATTTCTATGAAGAATTAACTAAGAAAACCAAATCACTCGTCGATGGTTTAACAAAAGCTGCGCATGATTTACATGTTAAATTCAGTGCGCAATCCGTAGGCGGTATGTTTGGTATTTACTTTAGTGAAAAAGCGCCCACAAGCTTTGATGAAATCATGAAAAGCAATAAAGAACAGTTCAATCAATTCTTCCATCACATGTTAACTTCCGGATTCTACTTCGGCCCATCAGCATTTGAGGCAGGCTTCGTATCCATCGCCCATACAGATGAGGATATCCATCAAACGATCGAAGCCGCAAAAGAAGTCTTTCAAGTCCTTAAATAAGCTCAATAATTGTTGAATTACACGGCGTTAGGCTTTATTATTGAAGATTCCGTTTAATCTTTTTAATGTAGTTTATGACTCAATTCGAAAGACCTGAGCAACAAGGTCTCTATAACCCTAAAAACGAGCATGACGCATGTGGTGTCGGTTTTGTCGCGAATATCCATGGCACAAAAAGTCACACGATTGTGGCGCAAGGTCTTCAGATCTTAACCAACTTAACGCATCGTGGCGCGACAGGTTATGATCCAAAATTAGGTGATGGTGCCGGTATCTTAATTCAAATGCCAGACGGCCTCATTCGGGATGAGGCAAAAAAATTATCTATTGATTTACCCGTTTCTGGCCAATACGCATGTGGTCTTATTTTCTTGCCACAATCAAATACGTATCGTACTCAATGTGAAAAAATCATCACTGACATTATCCATGAAGAAGGCCAAACATTTTTAGCTTGGCGTGATGTGCCGACAAATAATTCCAATATCGCAGAAGCTGCGAAAGCCGTAGAACCTAAAATCAAACAAGTCATCGTTGGTCAGGGTAAAGATATACAAGATCAAAATCATTTCGAACGAAAACTTTTTGTCATTCGTAAACGCATTGAACATAGCGTTAAAAAATTAGGGCTCGATGACCCTGTCCAGTTTTATATTCCATCTCTTTCAAGTCGCACGATTGTGTATAAAGGCATGTTACTTGCCAATGAAGTGGATACTTATTACCCAGATTTAAAAGATGCACGTGTCACATCGGCGTTGGCTTTAGTGCATCAACGTTTCTCAACGAATACATTCCCCGCGTGGGATTTAGCACATCCATTTAGAATGATTGCGCACAACGGTGAAATTAATACGGTACAAGGTAATGTCAATTGGATGCGTGCACGTCATGAAAGTATGCAATCCGCATTATTGGGTGACGATTTAGAAAAATTATGGCCACTCATTGTCGAAGGCCAATCAGACTCTGCATGTTTTGATAATTGTTTAGAGTTGCTCGTGGCCGGTGGTTACAGTCTGCCACACGCGATGATGATGTTAATCCCTGAAGCATGGTCGGGTAATCCTATGATGGATGAAGATCGCCGTGCATTCTACGAATATCATGCTGCACTGATGGAGCCATGGGATGGCCCAGCGGCTGTTGCATTTACGGATGGTCGAATGATCGGTGCCACGTTAGACCGAAATGGACTTCGCCCCGCGCGTTATTTAATGACGGATGATGGTCTCGTGATGATGGCATCTGAAATGGGTGTGCTGCAATTCCCAGAAGAAAAAATTATTAAGAAGTGGCGTTTGCAACCAGGCAAAATGCTTCTGATTGATATGGAAAAAGGTCGCATCATTGATGATGAAGAAGTGAAAAAAGAATTAGCCACACACAAACCTTATCGCCAGTGGATTGATAGCTCACGTTATTTCTTAGGCGACTTCCCAAAAACAAATAGTAAGGCTGAACTTAAAGAAACACTTCTCGATACACAACAAAGTTTTGGCTACACACAAGAAGATATTAAATTTATTTTAGCCCCGATGATTGCAAATGGTGAAGAAAATGCAGGTTCGATGGGTAATGATGCAGCGCTTCCAGTGCTCTCTAAAAAACCAAAACTTATTTACAACTACTTCAAACAATTATTTGCACAAGTCACCAACCCACCGATTGATCCGATTCGTGAAGAGCTTGTGATGTCCCTTGTGACATTCATTGGACCGAAACCTAACTTACTGGCGGTGGAAGAAACAAAACCCACCACTCGTCTTGAAACAAGTCAGCCTGTTTTAACACTCGACGATTTAACACAGTTAAAAAATATTTCGAAATTAACAAAAGACGCCTACAAATCTTTAGTCCTTGATATCACATACGATGTGAAAGGTCTTAAAAAAGACGATGCGTATGGCATGAAAAAAGTGATCGATACACTTCGCCAAGATGCACTTAAAGCGGTGAAAGATGGTTACAACATTCTGATCTTATCTGACCGCAATCAATCTAAAAATCGTATGGCCATTCCTGCATTGTTAGCGACTTCGGCGACTCACCAACATTTAGTGCGTGAAGGTTTGCGAACCAATACAGGCTTAGTGGTAGATACAGGTTCTGCCCGCGAAGTACACCACTTTGCACTTTTAGGCGGCTATGGTGCGGAAGCGATTTGTCCGTGGTTAGCTTATGAGTCCATGAATGCTATGACCACTGATCATGCGCTCGCGCACAAGAATTTTATTAAATCGATTGGCAAAGGTCTTTACAAAGTGATGTCTAAGATGGGTATTTCAACCTATCAATCTTATTGTGGTGCGCAAATTTTTGAAGCAGTAGGACTCAACTCCCAACTGATCAACACTTACTTTAAAGGCACAGTGACTAATATTGAAGGTATTGGGATTGAAGAAATTGCAGAAGAAACTATGCGTATCCACCAATCTGCTTTTGGTAGCGATCCTGTATTAGCTAATGCATTAGATGCCGGTGGTGAATATGCATTTAGAGTCAGAGGCGAAGAACATATGTGGACACCGGACTCCATTGCTAAATTACAACACGCAACACGTACCAATCAATATACGACATATAAAGAATATGCAGCGCTGATTAATAATCAAACGAAACGTCAAATGACTTTGCGTGGTTTATTTAAATTTAAAACAATCAATCAAGCCATTGCATTAGACGAAGTGGAGCCCGCTAAAGAAATCGTCAAACGTTTTGTAACGGGAGCGATGTCATTGGGTTCCATTTCAACCGAAGCGCATACCACTTTAGCGATTGCTATGAATCGCATAGGTGGAAAATCGAATACAGGTGAAGGTGGCGAAGATGCGAAACGTTTCTTAACTTTAGACAAAGATAATACGTTAGCCAACGTCATCGGTCTTCATTTAATTGAGAGTGATATCAAACTTAAAAAAGGTGATTCACTGCGTTCACGCATTAAACAAGTGGCCTCAGGTCGCTTCGGTGTGACAGCAGAATATTTAAGTTCAGCCGATCAAATTCAAATTAAAATGGCACAAGGTGCTAAACCTGGTGAAGGCGGACAGCTCCCAGGCCATAAGGTAAGTCCTTATATTGCAAAGCTTCGTTTCTCAGTGCCTGGTGTAGGTCTTATTTCTCCACCACCGCATCACGACATTTATTCGATCGAAGATTTAGCACAATTGATTCATGATTTAAAAAATGCCAACCCAAGTGCGAGCATCTCAGTCAAGCTTGTTTCTGAAACAGGCGTAGGCACTGTTGCTGCAGGTGTTGCAAAAGCTAAATCCGATCACATTGTGATTGCAGGACATGATGGTGGCACAGGTGCATCACCTATTTCATCGCTTAAACATGCAGGCACACCTTGGGAAATTGGCTTGGCTGAAACACAGCAAACGTTAGTGCTTAATCGATTGCGCGGACGCGTCATTGTGCAAGTCGATGGACAAATGAAAACAGGTCGTGATGTAGTCATTGGTGCATTGCTCGGTGCTGATGAATTTGGTTTTGCAACAGCACCTTTAGTGGTGCAAGGTTGTATCATGATGCGTAAGTGCCATTTAAACACCTGCCCTGTGGGTGTGGCAACACAAGATCCAGCATTACGTAAACGTTTTACGGGTCAACCTGAACATGTGGTGAATTATTTCTTCTTTGTGGCTGAAGAGGTAAGAGAGCTTATGTCCTCCCTCGGCATTCGTAAATTTAATGATCTCATTGGCCGCGCAGATTTACTTGATACACAAGAAGGTATTCTTCATTGGAAAATTCATGGACTTGATTTTAGTAAAATATTTTTTCTACCCAATATCGAAAAAGAAGTATCACGTCGCAATACTGAAGTGCAGTCACATGGCTTAGAGCATGCGCTTGATAATGCACTTATTAAATTATCAAAACCCGCATTAGAGAAACGTGAAAAAGTATCGATTAATTTACCGATTACGAATACAAATCGAACTGTGGGCACCATGTTGTCGCATGAAATTGCAAAACGTTTTGGCCATGAAGGCTTACCGCAAGATACGATCCAAATTACTCTCAATGGTTCCGCTGGACAGAGTTTTGCAGCATTCTTAGCACAAGGCATTTCTATGGAACTTATTGGCGAAGGCAATGACTATGTAGCAAAAGGTTTATGTGGCGGACGTGTCGTGATTAAGCCTCCGAAAGCATTTAAAGCGAAATCACATGAAAATATTATTGTAGGCAATACTGTGATGTACGGGGCTACCACAGGGGAAAGTTATTTTAGTGGCGTGGCAGGCGAGCGTTTCTGTGTGAGAAATTCAGGAGCATCTGCAGTGGTTGAAGGTGTAGGAAATCATGGATGTGAATATATGACAGGCGGAACAGTCGTCGTATTAGGCAACACCGGACAAAATTTTGCAGCAGGTATGTCAGGCGGTGTCGCTTATGTGTATGACGAAGATGGTTTATTTGCAAAACGTTGCAATCCATCAATGGTGTCATTAGAGAAAGTTGAAACACAGCAAGCGCAACCTAAAGTGCCTCAGCATTTAAATCAGCCTGACGAAGTGATTTTAAAAATGCTTATTGAAAAACATATGAAATATACAGAGAGTCCACGCGCAAAATTTATTTTAGATAACTGGGATAAAACAAGAACGCAATTTATTAAAGTCATGCCAAACGAATATAAACGCGCATTGAATGAACTTCATGCGTCACTTACAAAGGAAGCTGCATAATGGGCAAAGTCACCGGCTTCATGGAATTTGATCGCATCAGCGAACAAAACATACCGCCACAAGAACGCTTAAAAAATTACAAAGAATTTGTACTTCATCTAAGTGATGATGAAGCAAAGAATCAGGGCGCACGCTGTATGGATTGTGGTATTCCATTTTGTATGACAGGCTGCCCAATTAATAACATCATTCCAGATTGGAATGATTTGGTTTATAACCAAGACTGGAAAAACGCAATTGATGTATTGCATTCCACTAACAACTTCCCTGAATTTACGGGTCGTCTTTGCCCCGCGCCATGTGAGGCTGCTTGCACACTCAACATTAACGATGACGCTGTTGGTATTAAATCGATTGAACATGCCATTATTGACAAGGCTTGGGAAAATAATTGGGTGAAACCTTTAATTCCCACATATAAAACAAATAAAAAAATTGCGATTGTAGGTTCAGGTCCAGCTGGTTTAGCGGCTGCTCAGCAGCTCGCTCGTGTAGGACACGCCGTGACCGTCTATGAAAAAAATGATCGCATCGGCGGCCTGCTTCGTTACGGCATTCCAGATTTCAAAATGGAAAAAACACACATTGATCGCCGTGTTAAACAGATGGAAGCAGAGGGCGTTGTTTTCAAGATAAATCAAAATATTGGTGAGAACGTTAAACATGAAGAACTCACAAATAATTATGATGCAGTCATTTTAGCGGGCGGTGCTGAGCATCCGCGTGATCTCCCGGTACCTGGACGTGAATTAAACGGTGTCATGTTTGCAATGGATTTTTTACCACTTCAAAATAAAGTGGTCGCAGGGGATAAACTCACTCACCAAATTTTAGCGACAGGTAAACATGTGGTCGTCATTGGTGGAGGGGACACAGGTTCTGATTGTGTGGGCACATCAAATCGTCATCATGCAACATCAGTTTCACAATTTGAATTGATGCCACAACCCCCAGTGCATGAAAATAAAGAACTTGTTTGGCCTAATTGGCCGTTGAAACTTCGCACATCAAGCTCGCATGAAGAAGGTTGTGAGCGTGATTGGTCAGTTACGACAAAAAGTTTTGTAGGTGAAAATGGACAAGTTAAAGGAATTGTTGCAGCGCGTGTCGAATGGAAAGACGGCAAGATGGTAGAAGTTCCAAACTCAGAATTTACATTGCAAGCTGATCTTGTGTTGCTTGCTATGGGTTTTGTAAGCCCACAACAAAAGATGTTAGATCTATTTGGTGTAGATAAAGATCAACGCGGTAATGTGAAAGCTACCACCGAAGGCAAAGATGCTTACATCACATCTAAAGCTAAAGTATTTGCAGCAGGCGATATTCGTCGTGGCCAATCACTTATTGTTTGGGCAATTCGCGAAGGACGTCAATGTGCTCGCGCAGTAGATGAATTCTTGATGGGAACATCTACCCTCCCGCGTTAATCTTTAAAACTTAATATTTAAGTTTTAAAATCATCTATGACACAACTTCAAAACGATACCTTCCTAAAAGCACTTCATCGACAACCTACACCATACACCCCTGTATGGATGATGCGTCAGGCCGGTCGTTATTTACCTGAGTATCGTGCGACACGAAAAAAAGCCGGTGATTTTTTAAGTCTTTGTAAAAATCCAAATCTAGCCACTGAAGTCACATTGCAGCCACTCGATCGTTACCCACTACTTGATGCTTCCATTTTATTTTCAGATATTTTGACGATCCCCGATGCGATGGGATTGGGTTTATATTTTTCGGCTGGCGAAGGGCCTAAATTTGAAAGACCGTTAAGAGAAGAAAATGATATTCAGAAATTAAAAATACCCGATATAGGTAAAGATTTGAAGTATGTGATCGATGCCGTGTCGCAAATTAAAAAGGCATTACAAGGCAGACTCCCTTTGATTGGATTTGCAGGAAGTCCGTGGACGTTGGCGACTTATATGGTTGAAGGTCAAGGCGGCACGGATTTTTTAACGATAAAAAAAATGGCCTATAGCCGTCCTGATTTACTTCATCACATATTAAAAACTACGACAGAAGCAGTCACGCAATATTTACATGCTCAAATTGAAGCCGGTGTGGATACGATTATGATTTTTGATTCATGGGGTGGTGCACTATCTCATCAAGGCTATTTAGAATTTTCATTGCCTTATATGAAAGTGATTTTGTCGAATTTAAAAATGATGTCGAACAAAAAAATTCCATCGATCATGTTCACTAAAGGTGGTGGCCTCTGGTTGGAAGATCAGTTAACAGCAGGGTCTGATGCATTAGGCCTCGATTGGCAAACGGATATTGGTATCGCAAAACAAAAAGTGGGTCATCAAGTAGCTCTGCAAGGCAATTTAGATCCAGCGATTTTATTATCAAAGCCTGAAGCTATTGAAAAAGAAGTTAAGCGAATATTAGATGGATATGGTCAAGGCTCAGGCCATATCTTTAATTTAGGCCATGGCATTACAGAACACACACCACCGGAAAACGTGGATGTGATGCTTAAGACTGTGCGTGAATACAGTCTTCAGTTTCATAAGTAAGATTAAGCCACAACCTCAGTAGTAATTGGCAAATCCTCTCCTGCGTAAATATATAAACCAATACCATGAAGTGAAATAGCTTTAGCGAGACAACGCTGCATAGCTGTATTCACTTGATAAGCATTGGGATTAGGAATCGCTTGGTTTCTAAAGTCCATCACAGGTAATTGAGCTGTTCTTGATTTGCCGAAAGCGGTGACCTTACAAAAGACCATCATACTCTCACCGAATCGCTTAGGTTCTAAGTACTCCCAATTAGCATCGCCATCGAGTTGCAGGAGCTGATCGACTGCCCACGACCATGATAGATAGGAAAGGCCATTCTTCTTTTCGATGTGTTGGCTCACATTAATCTGTCTTAACTCTTTATATTGCATGGTGTACTCCTTTATCTTTAAGTGTGTGTGATTAGTTTTGGCAGCCATCAACTGCATGGAATGAATAATTTTTTCATTCAACATCGGTGCGATATTGATCTCGCTATCCACGGTTCGGATTTCTTCGATGACTTCTTTATCGCTTAAACGCAGGTCAAAAAGGTTGTCCTGATACTTAATCGTGACCCAGGTGTAAGGGGAATTTTTCATCATAAGCACAGTTTATGATCATAAACATATATATGTCAATACATATAAACAAAATTAATTGATAATTAATTTAAATAACTAAATTTCTAAATAAAAAAAACCACTTAAAAAAGTGGCTTATAAAGTTAACTTAAAAGATTTGATGGCTATTACTTTTTAATTTTACCCTCACCCAGCATGATCCAACGCGCAGAGAACGGGGTGTTATCCTCGAGCTTGAATGCGTACCGAGGATCTATTTTTTTAATATTTCCTGATAGCCATTGATTGACAGTACTTCTAGATGCATCGCAAAGGCTCCCGAACTCGGTTTGCCCTTCAATCTTGAGTGTCGCCATCATGTAGGTCACGCGCTCGCTGGTGGTCTTCAATGTGTTTCCATATAGAGGTTATTCGTTATATGAATTATAACTTTTTTTAATTGAACT
>Ga0209443_1002619_pt1 | contig 10552 bp, 7 predicted proteins | sample LauGreBMM110DCMD_2_FD_187571 | JGI IMG/M metagenome (GOLD analysis project Ga0209443, IMG submission 187571) | Freshwater lake microbial communities from Lake Michigan, USA - Su13.BD.MM110.DCMD (SPAdes) (version 2) | ecosystem: Environmental > Aquatic > Freshwater > Lake | place: Lake Michigan... | reverse complement strand
AGATGAAGCCGATGACGGGATGCTTCCATCGCTCCACCAACTCGGTGAAGGACTCCCGATCACCCCGTTTGACGCGCAGCATCAACAGGGTGTCGGGATCCTGGCCGGGATCGGTGGGTTGGTCGGGCATGAGTTTTGCAGCCAATCCAAAAATCCGTCGGATGCCCAGTAGGCCCCAATGATTCGGGAGCGGGTAGATGCGATAGACCGCTATTTGATCGGAGCCTTGCCCTGGGCTTCAACGAAGGCCTTGGCCTTGGCCACGAAGTCGTTGGGGTTCTTGGCGAAATCGCCGCTGTCAGTCTCGATGGCCAAGCGACCGCTGTAGCCACTCTGGTGGAGTTCAGCGAAGAGCCCCTTGTAGTTGGACTGCCCCTCGCCGATATGAGTGTCAAAAGCCACGTCGTCGCCCTGGGTCTTTTCGACCCGCTTGTCCTTGAGGTGGAGGTCGAACACCCGTCCGTTGTATTCCCGATACACCTTTGCCGCGTCAAAGCCGGCGCTGGTGATCCAACCAACGTCCATGCAGACGCCGATGCGGGAGTCCCGGTGTTGGATGATCTGCTTCACCACGGCGGGATTGCCATAAAGGCTCTTGATGCCGTGGTTGTGGACCGCAACCCGAATGTCATACTCCTTGGCCAGTTCTTCTAGGTTGTCCCAAATACGAAAGTCACCGGGTTCGACGATAATGAGCCGAATGCCCATGAACTTGGCGAACTCGAAGAGTCGACGGTTCTTTTCCTTGTCGGTCGAGGTACCGGCCACACCAAAGGTGTAGGCGCGGAGGCCGGCCGCATCGAGAGCCGCCTTCTTCTGGGCCCACTCCTCCTTCGAGGCGTTGGGGTCGATGTGGTTCCCAATAACCTGAAGCTCCTTAATGCCATGCTTCACAGCGAAGTCGATGGTCTGCTGGAAGTTCAGGTTGCGAAGGGTCCAGGTCTGGATGGCTAGCTGGTCAGCCAGATTGCCGGCCTGGGCGGAAAGCATGGCTGCTGCCAATGCAAGGGGTAGGAGAAGTCTCTTCATGGATTCGGAGGTGGATCAAAGCAGTCCGCGACCCCGGATTCAAACGGGAAGCAAATCAGAAATTGTTTGGTATCAACCCCAAGTTCCGAAAATGGTTTCGTCGCCGGATCACCCCCAAATCTGGCGGTCGAGGGATCGGTACTGAATGGCTTCGGAAACATGCTCGAGCCTCACGCTTTCAGACTCGGCAAGATCGGCGATGGTCCGAGCGACCTTAAGTACTCGGTGATAGGCGCGGGCCGAGAGATTCAGGTCCGTCAATGCGTGCTTGAGGAGCAAGAGGGTGGGGGAATCGAGTTGGATAAATTGCTGAAGTTCGCGGGGGCCCAATCGGGCGTTGCAGGAAATGGGTCTGCCGACCAACCGATGTCGCTGGCGTTCCCGGGCCGCTTCGACCCGCTGTCGGATCTCTTGGCTGGATTCCCCCGGACGCGCCCGGTCGAAGTCGGTGAATCGGACGGCAGGAACCTCGACGTGCAAGTCGATCCGGTCGAGCAAGGGACCGGAAATGCGGCCCAGATAAGACTGAATCTCCCGGGGACCGGAGCGTGATTCGGCCGGCATCTTGCCGTCCGGCGTGGGATTCATCGCTGCCACGAGCATGAATTGTGCAGGGAAAGTCATGGTTCCAGCGGCTCGACTGATGGTCACCTTGCCTTCCTCGAGGGGTTGGCGGAGCGTCTCCAGCACGGATCGCTTGAATTCGGGTAATTCGTCGAGAAAGAGAACGCCATGGTGGGCCAGGGAAATCTCACCCGGGGTAGGATGGGTGTTGCCACCGAGCAAACCAGCATTGCTGGCGGTGTGGTGAGGAGACCGGAACGGACGACGGGTGAGTAACGCCTGACCTGGAGCCAATTGACCCACAACGCTGTGGATTTGGGTGGCCTCCAGCGCCTCGGCGAGTGTCAGTGGTGGCAGGATGGTGGACAAGCGTTGAGCAAGCATGGACTTGCCGCTGCCCGGTGGGCCAATAAGCAAAATGTTATGACCACCCGCAGCGGCCACTTCGAGGGCGCGTTTCACTGATTCCTGTCCACGGACCTCGGCCATGTCCGTGGAATCGCCGTTGCCTCCTCGGAAGAGCTCCTCGGTGTCCACTCGCAGCGGTTGGATGGAGATTTCGCCTCCCAGAAACTGGGCGGCTTCCTGAAGACTTCGAATGGGGATGACTTCTAGTCGGTCCACCACGCCGGCCTCGGGAGCGTTCTCTGCGGGCAGCAGGATGCCTCGGCATCCCTCCGCTCGGGCCCGGAGCGCGAGCGCGAGCGCCCCTTTGACTGCGCGGACGGCTCCGGTCAGGGCTAATTCACCCACCATGGCGAAGGCCGTCAAATCCCGCGGTGTGAGTTGCTTGCTGGCGGCGAGGATTCCTACGGCGATGGGAAGATCGAAACTCGGTCCCTCCTTGCGGACGTCGGCCGGGGCCAAATTAATGGTGGTCCGACCCGGTGGAAATCGGAAGCCGCTGTTAACGATGGCCGTTCCAACCCGATCACGAGATTCGCGCACCGCCGCATCGGGCAGGCCGACCAAGACGATTTGCTGCGGGCCGGGACCCGAGTCGACTTCGACTTCAACGGGGAAGGCATCGATACCTTGAATGGAAGCGGATCGGATTTGTGCGAGCATGAGACTGGGTTCAATCAGGCCTGAACGGAGCGACACACTTTGATTCGCTCGGATTCAGTTGAACCTTTCAACGTAATGAAGATTTGAGGGTTGATGGGACGGGCCTGTTTTGCGGGCAGCGGCGTAACGGGCGCTGGGTGCAAACGCGTTGTAATGGATTACCCAAGGCCCCGGTCGAGTGGTCGTTTCGAGAGTATTTGCGTGTTGCTGGTGTCTTTCTTTAGGGGACTTCGATTTGGCCGTTGCGGCTGCCGGGTTGGAGGCCTAAAAAGTCTTATTCGCTGGCTTGCCGGCGGCTGGGCGAACAACGGAGAACCAACATCTCGTTCGCCCGTTCCGGGTCGGGGGCACTTGTTTCAGCAGGGTTCTCCACCCTCGCCTCCTTGGTGTGTCCGACCCGGAGCTTTTTTTCGCCCTCCCGCCCTTCTCCCGCCCTTCCCTTATCCCGTTTCAGACTACTCCGCCGCAGGACACAAAAAAGGCGACCCCTTTCGAGGCCGCCCGTTGCGACGGAGTTCTGTCGTGGCCCTACTTCTAGGGCTTCATTCGGTAAAATCGGGTCTCGATAGGGGTCGTTGTATGTGGGGAGGTGACCGGTGCGCCGACATCCGTCCAGGGGCCGGTGAGGGTGCCTGCCTGCTGGAGTATTCCTAGGTCCCATAGAATCTGGACGGTCGATCCGGACGTGCTGATGCGGAGGTTGGCGCTTCCTAGCGGCGGCAGGTCCGCGAAGCTCTGCCCGTTGGCTCCAGCGGTGTAGATGCTGGCCGCTTCAAGGGGAGTCAGCGCGCGGCGCCACACCCCGAGATCATCCATCTCTCCGGCCCCGGTCTCCTGATAGAGACCCGTTGGGTCTTGGCCAATGGTTGCAGGCAGACCGGTGTCAATGTCTGTGGCGGCCGCAGTCGAGGTGCCCGAGATCTTGTAGGCCCGCGCCAGGATACCGTCCTGATAAATGGAGACCTGCGACTTTCGATCCAAGACGTAGACGAGGTGATGCCACTCTCCGTCGTTAATGCTTCCGACCTCTCCATAGAAGCGGGCTCCTATTCCCGAGTTGCCGTACAGGGAAACAGCCCAACTCCCGTAGTTGAGAGGTGCTTCCGTCGGGGAGGCGCCACTGCCAATACCATATCCGTAGGCTGGAGCAAAAACCCAGCCTGCCCCACCCAGCGAACCCGAGGTGGTGGTGAAGAATGGGAGGTCGCCACCAATGAAGTTGGCGGGCAGCTTGATCCAAAAGGCGACCGTGAAGTCTACCGAGTTGGAGAACTGTAGATCGGGCCGGACGCCCAATGTGACATAGGAGGTATTGGTCACGATGGTGGCACCGGGTTCGGTGGGTGTGCCGAAATCGGAGGCGTAGGCCAGTGCCCGGCCGAGCTTTCCGCTGGTGTAGGTAGCGCCGATGACATTGCTGGCCGAGGTGTGGTCGCGGGCGATGGCTGTGCCGTTGTTGCCCCGGCCGGTGGCGTCGATGAGTGTGTTGTCGAAGGTGTGGTGCAGGACCAGGCCAGGGATGGTTACGGTGCTGGTGGGTGTCGGCAGCACGGTGAGAGTCACGGCGGTGCTGTTGGTCGATCCGACACCGTTGGAGATGAGGCACCGATAGAGACCCGCCGATCCGGTCGTCAGGGTCGGCGTGGTGAAGGTCGATCCGTTAGCTCCGGTGATATCCACTCCGTTCTTCTGCCATTGATAGATGAGGGGCAATGAACCGATGGCCGCGGCGCTGAAGGTGGCCGAAAGACCCACGTAGTTCGTCATCGCCTTGGGCTGCGTGGTGAAGGAGGGCGGCAGTGTGGAACCATAGGCCGCTGCGAAATGGGTGGAGATCTCGGTGTCGGAAAGAACGGTGTTGTAGATCACTACCTCGTCGATGATTCCATCGAAGCTGCCGTCATACCCCGGCGAATTGCCTAAGCGCTTGGAACCGATGCTGACCGGCGACGACGACGACTGGATTCCTTGTGGTCTTCCCGGGGAGCTATCGGACAGTTCGCCATTGATATAGAGACGAACTTCCGGGGAGCCCGGGTTGGACTGGTCGTACACCGCGACGATGTGTTGCCAACTGTCATTGGGGCCCACGGTGGCATCCGCTGAATACAGGGTGTTGTTGTTGCCGCGCGTGAAGAATCGGTATTTTCCTGAGGCGATATCGATCGAAAACTGCTCGTTGCCCGTGGTGCCATCGGCCCCTGTGCCTTTGGCAATCAGGGTGGACTCATCGGGCTGGCCTTCGCCGCCTTTGGCCCAGAGTTCGATGGTGAAGCTGACGTTAGTGCCTTCGAAGTTGATTCCGCTCCCAGGAAGGCCGCTGATCAAACCCACATAGCTGTTGGTCCCGCCGAAGAGGGCCCCTGTGTTGGTGTCGACCATCGAATATCCAGGCTGTTTGAGTGTCGTATTGAAGTAGGTGCCATTGAGTCGGCCTATACTGTCGTAGGCCGTGGTGCCTGAGGTTTCGCCCAGACGCCAGTAGGCGAGCGGCTTGGCCGAGAGGGCGGCGGCGGCAAAGCCGGACGGGGCCGGGGAGACGGTGAGTTGTGCGGTGGTGGTGACGCTTCCAGCGCTGTTGGCGATGCGGCAGGTGTAGGTTCCGGCCGTGGCCACCGATGCGGTCCCGGTGATGAGGGTGCTGGTGGCTCCTGCGATATCGGTTCCGTTGAGTTGCCACTGGAAGGTCTGGGGCAGACTGCCTCCGCTGGAGACTGAGAACTGGAAGGGGGTACCGGAGAAACGCTGCAAGTCGACCGGAGGCTCGAGAATCGTCGGCGGGCCCACGATGATGTTCAGCGAAACTGTGCTGGTGGCGGACCCATAGGGATTAGACACGACCACGGAATATACAGGTTTAGAAATCTTCAGCGGTTGCAGGGTTAGTTGCGCGGTCTTGACGTTCAGTGCGATCGAGTTGCTGTACCACTGGTAGGTCAGGGGCGTTGCTCCTTCGGCCAAGACCGACAAGGTGGCCGTGTCGCCATCGTAGAGATCTGGCCAACGGACGCTGGAGTAATCACCGGGGCTGGAGATGGGCTTGTAGATGATCGGGGTCACTAGGGCCGAGGCGTAGACACTGGCGATCTCGGACGCGCTGAGCGACTTGTCGAAAATGGCCGGCTCATCGATGGATCCGCCGAAGAATTGTCCCGCCGCTTGCCACACCTCGTTGGTGTAATTGGCAGCATCGTTGAAGGCATGGGTGGGAGATGGAGGGCCGAAGCGTGAACCCATGGTCCATCGGGAGACATTGACGGTCGCTGCGGCTCCGTTCACGGAGGGAGTGGAAGCGATGAGTTGGCCGTTGCGGTAGAGGTTCCAGGCCGTTCCATCGTAAGTACCAGCGAGGAACACCCAATTGTTCAGGTCGGTTTCGGGCATGGTAGCCTCGGCGGTTTCGTAGTACGTCTTTCCGTCCGAAGTGCCGATCTCATAGCGGTTGGTCGTGCCATAACCGCTGTTCTCGTAGCCGCGGGTGATGCGAAGGAAGGTTTCGGCGTAATTTTCATCCCAGCCCTTGGAGAGAATGGTGCGAATGCCGCCGCGGACAGTGGGTTTGATCCAAGCCATCAGGGTGACTTGCCCGATGAGATTGCTCAGGGTGGTGTCCGCACCGGCCGTAATGGACCCATTGTTTCCATCCAGGAATACCGCTCGGTTGCCACTGCCCATGCCGGCAAAGGGTGTTCCGGGTTGACCCGCCAGAGTGCCCCATCGGTTCACGGCGTCTGCGGTCGTGCCGGAGGATCCGGAATTGACGGCGATCGGAAGGGTCTCCGGGGCGGGAGTTGGATAGGTTGGCTCGTTGAAGGGCCAGTAACCCGCCGGGGAATCAGCTAAGACGAGAGTTGAGTAGCCGGAGACGCCACCGAGGATGCCCTTGAAGTGGGTGTCGCATTGAACCGTGGACAGGGCGTAGGGATAGAAGGCGACCTCGTCGATCCACCCGTCAAAGCCGCGGTTGCCGCTGTAGACCAAGGCCGAGGGCATGGGGGTGTCGCCGAGAGTGCCGTTGAAGGGGGTGCCACCGATGCGCAAGGGCATCTGGGTGTTTTGCCGCAATGAAGCGATATTGGCGGGTGTCAGGGTGACGTTGGTGACATTCACGCCATTGATGATCAGCCGGGTGTTGCTCCCGTCGAAGACGCCCACCACATGGCTCCAAGCGCCCGCCTTGACGTTGTATTGAGGTAGGTTGGCATTGTTCACCGTGCCGACATACCCGCTGGCATTGCCGAGCCTGAACTCCACTCGGCCAGCGTTATTAATGTAGAAGAGATATCCGCTGCGGCTCGATGCGCCAAAGTCGTTCATCATCGACGACAGGGGGCAGAATCCGGTCGCGTCGGCTCCCAAGGTGTTGGGTTTGACCCAGAACTCCACGCTGAAGGAGCCTGATTTGTTGAGCGTAGGGTGGTAGTTGATATCTACCTTGGATCCGCACCAACCCAGAGCGTTGGTCGAGTTGTACAATCGGACACAACTGCCCACCCGTCCGGGAAGCCCTGTGGCGGCGGTGAGCACGGCGTAGCCATCGGCGGCGGAGCCCAACTCCCCGAGGTTGGCCAACCGCTTGAGACCGGGAGAGTTGTTGGTTTCATTGAGGCGCCAATACCCCACTGGCCCCAAAGCTTGAACAGTGGAAGCGTAGTCGGCGCGCAGAGGGGTGCGCGCTGTCAAGGCCAACAGAAGCAGGCTCGACAGCAGCGACCCCAGTCGGTGGAGGGTGGGTCGGGTGTTCATGGTTGAGTTGGAAGTGGGAGACGGGCTGCGGGAGAAGTTATTGGTTAATCGGGCGGGTGGTTCGTTCCTGCAACCATTCGACATCTGGGTTGCGCGGAGTGGGGATGTCTGCGGCTGTGGCTGCAGCCTGGACCTTCAGAGGCGGCATGGACCTGCCATCTACCCATCGCTTGATCTCGGAGTGACCATCGGCGAAGGAAAAACCGCAGGCCTTGCTGTGGTAGTAGCCCGGTAGGTCCATGGTGAAGCCGTACAGAGCCGGGTTTCGAGGTTGGTAGCCGGTCATGCGGGTCATGAAATTACCCCAGTTGATGGTGTCCTCACGTTGGTCGAGAAACACCCAGGTCATTGAGGGGCCGGGTGTTCCTCGCCCCCCGGCGATATCCCCGAAACGCAGGAAAAGACTGTAATTCTGATTCTCTGTGGTGGTTTTTCCGGCAAAGCCGCCGAGGAAGAAGTTCATCGACATCGAACGGACTCGGGGTTTGCGCTCACCGTTGACGGTCACAAACGAACGGTCGGACGGGCATTTGTAAATGCTGGCGCTTTGACTGTACTTCCAGAGGGGGCGTAGGGTGATGTCGGCGGTGGGGTCCCAGTTTTTGCGGTCCGCCGAAAAATTCATTTCGGTGCGGGTCCAGGCGTAATTGTTGTTCGGGTCGTTGGCTTGGGCATTGTGGCTGGCGTAGACGATGAAATCCTGATTGTCCTCTGCGTACATCCTCCAGGCCAACGTGAGTTGGCGGTGGTTGTTCATGCAGTAGATGCCTTGTCCCTTCTGTTTGGCGCGTGCCAAAGCCGGAAGTAGCATCCCCGCCAGAATTGCGATAATGGCGATGACGACGAGGAGTTCGATGAGGGTGAAGCCAGAAGGGCAACGTCGACCGTGATGGGTGTGCAACCTCATGGGCGTTTGGGTTTTGAACGGCCGAGCCCCTACCGAGGCTTACTATTTCTGATAACCTAAAGATTCCTAAAGCCCAACAAACGCAACTCAAAGGTTACATAATTGTAAGAATTTATCAAATCTCTGGGGTGCCTAGGACTAAAACTCCCCGGCCCATGCGGGAAGGGGCGCGATTCAGCGGAAGAAGTGCCGGAAGGCGTCGGGACGTAGCTTGGCCGCGTAGAAGAGGAAGCCGAGGATGAGAATCAGCGAGACGGCAAACAGCCCAAATGCCACAACCCGAAACACTTTGACCCGCTGCTGAAAGCTTTGTGATTCCTGCTCGCGTTGGGTCTTCCAGAGTGCGAATTCCCGTTGAACCAGCACATCGGCCTGCGCCGCGTCCGGGCTTTGGTACGTCCACCACCCAGCCTCTCGTTGAACAAACGACGGCAGCTCTGAGGGAAGCTGGGATTCTGAAATCGATTGGTAGCCGCTGACCCGCCAGTACTCGGCGTCTTCTTGGGTCCAGGTGCGCGAGATTCCTTGGTTGCGTGTGAGGATTCGTAATCGTTTCCACACGGCAGCCCGACAGGCGTCGGGTTCGACGAACTGGGGGGCAGACAAGGCCTCGCTATGCAGCAGCGCTTGATCGCCTTCCACCAAGAGCCCGATGGCATGAAGGATTTGTCCGTCCGGATCGGTCACTACATGAAACTCGCTCAAGAACTCCGCTAGCTCGGTGGCGGGAAGCCCCGATTGCGACCACAGGAACTCCAAGGCTCCAAGATCGTCGGCCGTGGCGCGACGGGATTCTAGGAATGGGGGCTCCATGACAAGTAGTCTACCTTAAGAAATCGCGTCTTCAATGACCGTCGGCCTGCGTCAATTGAGAACGATGCCTAGGCGGAGGTAGGTCGGAACATCGAGGTCCACGCCTTTGTGCCGGTTTCGCTCGGTGTTGTCGAAGCGGCCGCGCTGGGCGATGTCAAAGTTCATGATCATCTGGGAGTCGGGCCGACGGCGGGAGGGTTTGTTGCGCTGACCACTGAGGATCCGCTGGCGCTGCTCGATGTTCAGTTCTGGGGGCGGTGGGATGAATCGGGAGTCGGTAGTGGCACGGGTCTCGGGTTCCCGGTTGAAATCTTCACCATTGAAGACGATGGGTGCGCCGCGATGCATCCCTGGTTCGTTGCCCGTTGAGGTCGGCGCGGCGTCGTTCCGGGCAAAGCCCGATCCGACCAGTGGATTGGGGGCCGAGGCGGCGGGGCGTGTGGTGATGGCTGTGACATGGATGTGCCCGGTAAGGGCTGGATCTATCGAGGCGCCCACGATGAGTTCAGCAGTGGGACAACGTCCTTGCAGGGCTTCGATCAATCGTTCCACCTCGCCGATCTGAAGGTCGTCGCCTCCCGCGACACTGACCAAGATCTCCTTGGCCGAGGTCAGGGCCGACCCGGTATCGAGGAATGGGTGTGTGAGCAATTGCTCGGCGGCGGCATGGGCCCGGTTCTCTCCGGTTGCTTGTACGGCCGCGAAGGCGCTCTCGGCGTGGCGACCTCGCAGCAGGCGCTCGATGTGGGCGAAATCTAACGGGATGAGGCCCGGTGCGTTGAGGAGTCGCCACAAGCCTTGAAGGGTCTGAGCCAGTAGTTCATTGGCGAACTGGTACAGCTCGTGAGGGTGGGTGCGATCATCGTGCATTCGCCGGACTCGCTGGTTTGAGATAGCCAAGACCGCATCGGCGGAAACGCGCAGGCGATCGAGGGCTTCCTGGGCGTACAGAAGCCGTCGTCGTTCGAAGTCGAAGGGGGTCGTGGCTATTACCAGAACCAGTGCCCCGGATTCGCGCGCCGCCCGTGCAATGACTGGAGCGGCCCCGGAACCGGTCCCGCCGCCAAGTCCGGTGATGACGAAGACCAGTCGGGCCCCTTGAGTGAAGTCGTGGATGGAGGAAAGGTCGCTCTCAGCACTCAGTCGTCCGATCTCCGGATCGCCGCCGGCACCGAGGCCGTGGCTTACTGAAAGACCGAGCGTGATTTTCCGGTCGATCAAAGAGAGCCGCAGAGATTCTGGGCTGGTGTCTGCGTGGGCACATTCAAGAGAGCTTCCGGAACGCGCCCGCAGGCCGCTCAGGATCTGGGCGCCCGCGTGTCCGACAGCGATGAAGCGAATCGAGGCATCGTTCATGGAGGTGTGTGGCGAAGGGTTAGCGGAGGAAGGGCAGGACATCGCGGATATTGAAGCGGTGGCGTGGAC
>Ga0209443_1002618_pt1 | contig 10552 bp, 13 predicted proteins | sample LauGreBMM110DCMD_2_FD_187571 | JGI IMG/M metagenome (GOLD analysis project Ga0209443, IMG submission 187571) | Freshwater lake microbial communities from Lake Michigan, USA - Su13.BD.MM110.DCMD (SPAdes) (version 2) | ecosystem: Environmental > Aquatic > Freshwater > Lake | place: Lake Michigan... | reverse complement strand
AATAAAACAGTCTGGCACCCAATCGGGGTTTAGTTCGCAGACTACTTAGATGAAACCGTCTCTAACCAGAGAGAGATCATCGCTGGAACATCTACCTTCATCGCTACCTTCACGTGTGGTGCTTTAGCATGAGTGGATTCAGGTTCTTCATCTTTCCATTCACGGCGATCACAGAGTGTCTGTCCGCGACTTGGGCCAAATGTCGTATCTACGACAATCTTAAATGTTTCATATGTAGCTAGTTCAGGGCGAATTGCGGCAGCAACTGCGCCGTAATCACCGAGTGTTACATCGTGTCCCACCTGCTTGATGAAGTGCTCGATCAGGCGCCCAGCAAATGTTGTGCATTCAGTACCTTCTACAATGAGCGCAGCTGCTTGAGCAGCACTCACCCGTGGCTCCATAAAGACATCAAGTCCATACATAGTGATGGGAACTCCGCTACTAAAGACAATTGCTGCAGCTTCTGGATCGTGCCAGACATTAAATTCTGCTGCCGGTGTTGCATTTCCAGATGAAGCTGAACCACCCATCAAAACAATGCGCTCAAGCTTTGCCGCAGTCTCTGGATAAGAACGCAAGAAAAGTGCGATATTTGTAAGAGGTGCAAGTGGAACAAGAGTGACAGGGCTATCAGTACCTTCGACAAGATCGCGCAGTAGTTCAACAGCTGGGCGTGGATCGAGTGCGCGAGTGGACGCTGGTGTTCCAAGATCTCCAAGTCCGTCGCTGCCGTGGATGTATTCGGCATAGCGAGGCTCATCGATTAGTGGACGTGTTGCACCACTTGAAACAGGGATATTTCCAGCACCTGCTGCATCGAGAACCTTGAGAGTGTTTATGACAACTTGCTTAAGGTTTGTATTTCCATCTACACAAGTGACGCCTAAGAGATTGATCTCAGGGTGACGAGCTGCAAACAAGAGTGCGAATGCGTCATCAATTCCAGTATCGACATCGAGGATGAGATTCTTTTTCATGGTTTTCACTTCACCTTTGCCATAACAGATTCATAGCCTCGTAGCGAGAACGTCGGACGACGAACTGGAGTTGTTGTTAATTCAAGAGTCGGAAAGCGCTTAAAGAGTTCTGGAAGTGAGATCGACATTTCAAGGCGCGCAAGTGGTGCACCGAGACAGAAGTGAATACCTGCACCAAAGCCAATATGCGGATTTGGATCACGAGACAGATCCATGCGATCGCTATCTGCAAATACATCTTCATCTCGGTTGGCTGAACCTAAAAGCGAGACGATCTTCTGACCCTCCTTGATTGCAACCCCACCAATTTCAGTATCTGCTGTGGCTGTTCGGTCAAAGAAGTGGAGAGGGGCATCAAAGCGCAAGAACTCTTCAACGGCCGTATTAGCGATTGCATCAGGTTGCGTTTGCAGCAACTTCCACTGATCTGGATGATTAAAGGCTGCAACAATTCCATTTCCAAATCCATTGACGCTTGCTTCATGGCCAGCGTTAAGCAAGAGGATGCAGGTTGCAATGAGTTCTTGTGTCGAAAGCTTTTCACCAGATTCGCTGACCTGAGCAAGTTCTGAGATCAGATCAGAGGTTGGATTCTTTAGTCTTTCCAGCATTAATCCATGTACATAATCAGCAAACTCTTTGGCAGCCTTCTTCGCCTCATCTTTATGTGCTTGTGATGGGTTTACTTCATACATTTTCACAATCGATTGCGACCACGGGCGAAGTAAGTGCTCATCGCTATCAGGAAAGCCCAGCAGCGCTGCAATTACTTTGACCGGCAAGGGCTCTGCATAGTCGGCGATGATGTCGAACTTGCCACCCTCTTCTTCAATCGAATCGAGAAGTTGGCTAGTTAAGCGCAAGATATCGGGGCGCAACGCCTCAATGCGATGGCGGTTAAATGCCTTTGCCACAAGTGATCGCAAGCGAGTGTGCTTTGGTGGCTCGCTATCTAATATCGAATCCGCATGGAGATAGTTAAATTCAAACCACTCTGTCTCTGGAGTCTTCGGTACAAAGATGCGACCGAGTGATTTATTGCGAAGTACATCATTGGCATCGCTATGTTTTGCCGCCAAGAACATCTGTAGATCTTCATGCCAGATCGGCTTACCAAAAGAGCGTAACTCTTTGAGTGCTGGGTAAGGATTTTCAATAACCGCTCGATCTTTAAAATCAATCACTTGGCACCTAGGTCAGCAAATGGTGCCTTGATCTGGTTCTTGTAAATATCTTGCTTCTCATCCTCTGAGATAAACGCGCTCATGATTCCGTTTCGAGCAACATCGTGAAGATCATCAATCGTCCAGCTATATCCACGTGAAATCTCTGTCACTTCACGGATCATCGACGTCGCGCTCATCAAGCGGTTATCGGTATTGATCGTTACGTTAAAGCCAAGCTTCTTCATCACACCAATTTGATGTGTTTCATACGATGCAGCACCACCTGTCTGCAAATTAGATGTTGGCGCCATCTCGAGGCAGATCTGGCGATCAAGGATTTCCTGTGCCAATGAGCCCATAACCGGAGTGCCAGAAGACAAATCAATATCATCGATCAAGCGAATTCCATGGCCGATACGTTCTGCGTGACAATCGCGCACGGCAAGGGCAATAGATTCCACGCCAAAAGCTTCACCTGCGTGGATCGTAAAGTGAGCGCCATTGCCGCGTAAGTAATCAAATGCCTTGATGTGATCTGTAGGAGGGAAACCATCCTCAGGGCCGGCGATATCAAAGCCAACAACACCGCGTCCCTTATATTTCACAACCTTGGTTGCAACCTCATCACTGAAGTTATTTTGGCGAAGTGCGCAGAGCAAAACTTCAACGCGAATCTCACGTCCAGCAGCCTTAGCTTCAGCCATTCCCTGCTTATGACCTTCCACCGTTGCTTCGATGACCTGGTCAAGAGTTAAACCTTTACGAGTAAAGAGTTCTGGCGCACCACGTACCTCGGCATAGACGACGCCGTCTGCAGCCAAATCAAGAACGCATTCACGAGCAACTCTTTCAATCTCTTCCTTAGTCTGCATGACAGAGATCGTGTGCTCGAATGTTTCTAGGTAGAGCTCTAGCGTTCCTGAACTGCACGCGTTCACAAACCACGTCGCAAGTTCTTCTGGGTTATAGCTAGGTAATTTTGTGTACCCACTAGCCAGCGCGTGATCAATCATTGTCTGCGGGCGTAATCCACCATCTAGATGATCATGGAGCAACACTTTTGGCGCGCGAGCAATTACCTCAGAACTTAACAGAAGAGTCATTTACTTGAGATCTTCTGGCCCAAATGCCCAAGGCAACATCGCACTCATCTTTTCTGGGCCATCTGGGGTCATAAAGAGCGCTTCACTTCCACCATGCTCAAAGATCAATTGGCGACAGCGACCGCATGGAGCTAAGAAATTGCCATGTGCATCGACACATACGATTGCTACAAGACGCCCGCCACCGGACATTGTTAGCGCACTGACGAGTGAACATTCTGCGCAGAGACCTAATCCATAGCTGGCATTTTCAACATTTGCACCGCTGATGAGTCGACCATCATCGACAAGGGCTGCAACGCCTACAGGAAATTTGGAATATGGGGCATATGCTTTTTTCATCGCATCTTTTGCAAGGTTATGGATTGAATCCCAGTCGATATTTGCACTCATTTGCACAGTCTACGAGGCTCGGCCTTGATTGGGAATTGGTCGGAACCCCGCCTCTTTGTTACGATACGCCAGCACTACAAGGCTAGGAAAAGAAATTTTCCTCATGTATTACACATGGCGGGTTGCCCGAGCGGCCAATGGGAGGGGACTGTAAATCCCCCGGCTCTGCCTTCGAAGGTTCAAATCCTTCACCCGCCACTCAGCACAGTGACTACTCAAATTGCACTAATCTCTTTAGACTTGAATTCTCACGATAGCAAAGGAGAATAAAGTGGTAACTACTGGATTTGTCTTAGGGCTGGTTGGCATAGTTGGGTGGCTCATTCCCCTAGTAGGTTTTCCCGTCACAATTGTTGGGTTGATTTTGAGCGTAAAGGGCAAAAGTAAGGAACCAGAGAAGAAAAGCTTAGCAACTGCAGGGTTAGTTTTAAATATCATTTTTTTAGTTGCAACAATTGTTAATTCTGCAATCGGCGCATACCAGGGAGCGACCGGAGGACTCTAATCGCCCTAAGTCCAACACCAGTCGCGTTCGGCCAGGTCGGGCTTTTTAGCGCTCTGCTTTCCGATCACAACGCATTCATATAGCCCTAGCAAGATTTCAGGGCTAATGATTTAATTGTCAATTATGGCGATGATTCGGAGTAAGCGTAAATTTCCGAGCCTTCCTTATTTCTGGTCCTTAATAGACTGGACTCTTCCTTCACTCAACCCATACAAAGGTCAATTACTCCGTGCGCAATCGGTGAGTGATATAGCCAAAGTCGCACGAAAGCGCACCCCCAAAGTTGTCTTCGACTATGTCGAAGGTGGTGCCGTCGATGAGATGGCTTACTCCAGAAGTCGCGATGCATATTCAAGAATTGAATTCAATTCACGCGTTTTACGCGATGTGTCAAAAGTTGATACCAGTACAACGATTTTAGGCAAGGTTGTAGATATTCCTATCTGTTTTGCCCCCACCGGATATACCCGCCTGATGTATCACGTCGGTGAGCCAGCTGTTGCAAACGTTGCCAGCAAAAAGAATATGGTCTACGCACTTTCAACCATGGGAACAACGTCGCCAGAAGAGCTCGCAGCAGCAGTTCCTAGTTCCAGACGTTGGTTCCAGCTTTATATTATGAAGAACCGCACCGATAGTCTGGCTGTAATTAAGCAGGCAAAAGACAGTGGCTTTGAAGCGCTCGTCCTTACTGTCGATACTCCAGTGAATGGGCTTCGTTATCGAGATAATCGAAATGGCCTCACAGTGCCACCCAAGATCAGAATTAATACAGTTTTTGCTATCGCTAGAAAGCCAATTTGGTGGCTTAATTTATTCACCACGGGCAAATTAGAGTTTGCTGCCTTTAGAGGTTGGGATCGATCGCTCTCTGAACTTGCTGGCGTTATTTATGATCCTGGAACCACTTTCAAAGATTTAACGTGGCTTCGTTCGGTCTGGGATGGTCCAATTATTGTTAAAGGAATACAGAGTGTGGAGGATGCAAAAGCTGTTGCAAAGCTTGGCGTTCAGGGAATCATTCTCTCCAATCACGGTGGTCGCCAATTCGATCGTGGGCCGGTGCCGCTAGAGATACTTCCTGACGTTGTGAAGGCCGTTGGAAATAAAGTTGAGGTCTATATCGATGGCGCAATCATGTCTGGTCTTGATGCACTCGGAGCTATCGCACTAGGTGCAAAGGCAGTATTTATTGGTCGCGCCTATCTATATGGAGCAATGGCAAATGGAGAAGCAGGCGTAGAGCAGGTTGTTGAGATTATGCGCAGAGAATTTGAGAATGGAATGGCACTTTCGGGTGCTACCAATATTGCAGAGCTACAAGAAAATGGAGCTCGAATTAGGAATTAGTACGAGCGTTATTTTTGCGTGCTGCTCGAGATAAGAATAGTGCGAAGACAAGAGCCAAAACGATTCCGGTATTAACGCCCATTTCGATGAGTGCGCGATTGAAATACTCGGTGGTCTTCTCTTTCTCCATCGTAAGCGATGCACCAACGGTAAGAATGTGACGAACAGCTGCGATGACACCGATAATTAAGAAGTTGTCTAGTTGGAAAATACCGTCAGTAAATCGCACGATTACCGTGCGCATGATTTCTAGGATGATGACAACAAAAAGAATGTCGTTAATTCCTTGAATCATTCCAGCTGGGAAGAATGGTCGAGTTTCGATGAGGCGCTGCAATGTGTACCCAGCGGCCAGGATTGAAATTACAAATAAGACGATGCCAAGAAAACCGTGTAAGAGATCTTCGAGCTTATCGATGAAGGTGGTCGGAATGAGAGACTCATCGCCTGTAAGCAAACCCTTGACTGATTTGTACTTCATGCTGGCTCCTTTATAAGTATTGTCCAAGGGTAAACGGAGGTTTAAACCCTCGCAAGGCCAATTGATACCCTTTTTGCATGTTGGTCGCATGTAGACATGTCCTCAGTGGCTGATTAGCCTTTACCGCGTACCGAACCACTATGAAAGGCAATTCATGAAAAACCGTAAAGGATTAGTAATCGCGTTGACCGTTGCGTTTGCATTCGGAATTTCAGCGTGTTCAAGTAGCGACTCAACTGAGAGCGCATCAGCTTCATGTGAAAAGGCAGATCTTGCAACCGTTGAAAGCGGCATGCTTACCATCGCAACTGGAGAACCTGCCTACTACCCATGGGTGATCGATGATGCTCCAGAATCTGGACAAGGATTTGAAGCAGCTGTTGCATACGCTGTAGCGACACAACTTGGTTTCTCAAAAGAAGAGGTCATGTGGGTTCGCACAACATTTGATAGCGCTGTAACACCAGGCGAGAAGAACTTTGACTTTAACTTGCAGCAATTCTCGATCACAACTGATCGTGCAAAGGCAGTTGATTTCTCATCTCCTTACTACACCGCACCTCAAGCAATCGTTTCCTTTAAGGGAAGCAAGATCGATGGAAAGTCATCGATTGCAGACCTTAAGGATGCAAAGCTTGGCGCAGCGGTCGGAACAACTTCACTTGATGCCATCGAATCACAACTTGGTCTAAAGCCAAGCGTATTCAATGACAACGCTGCTGGAGTTTCAGCACTAAAGAACAAGCAGATTGATGGTCTTGTTGTTGATCTTCCAACAGCTTTCTATCTTTCAGGTGTTGAAATTGAAAACGGAATCATCGTCGGTCAGCTTCCATCTACAGGTTCAGGTGATCAATTCGGACTTCTCCTTACAAAGGGAAGCGCATTGACATCATGTGTCTCTGGAGCAGTTGATGCAATCACTGCAGATGGAACACTTACCAGCATCACTGATACATGGCTTGCTGCCAATACTGGCTCACCAGTATTGAAGCCATAAGCTCTATAGATTAAGAAGTGATTTCATACGTGCTCGGTGGCTGTGGTGAGTAATTCAACTCCATGGTCGCCGAGCCCGCGTGAACGCGAGAGAGAGTTATTTCGCAGAGCGCTCCACAACCGCCAGCGGCTTATTGCTTTAATTTCTACCGTTGGGGTTCTAGGAACTCTTGCCATAATTTTGTTGACATCTCCTGGCTGGGAGACTGTAAAGAGAACCTTCTTTGATATTGATTACGGCAAAGAGGTACTTCCCACCGTAGTACGCGGCTTGGTAGTTAACCTGCAGCTCACCCTTATTGGTGGAATAGCCATCGGCATTATTGCGCTAGCTCTTGCGCTGTTGCGCACAACTAAATCACCAGCACTTACTCCCTTTAGATTTATCGCTACCGCCTACGTTGATATCTTCCGTGGCGCACCACTTATCTTGATTATTCTCCTTGTTGGATTTGGAGTACCAGCTCTTCGTATTCAAGGTCTTACCAGCAATGTGATTGTTCTCGGAACCGTCGCAGTTGTACTTACATACTCTGCTTACGTTGCAGAGGTCATTCGAAGCGGAATTCTTTCCGTCCATCAAAGCCAACGCGCAGCTGCTCGTTCACTGGGACTTACATCCAATCAAGCGATGCGTTATGTGATCTTGCCTCAAGCGATTCGTCGCGTGATCCCGCCATTGCTTAATGACTTCGTATCCCTGCTTAAAGACACCGGCCTTGTATCGATCTTGGGTGTCACTGATGCTGTCCGAGCGGCGCAAATTAACGCCAGCCGAACTTTTAACTACACGCCATATGTTGTGGCGGCGATACTCTTCTTGCTGATCACAATCCCACTTACTCGCTATATCGATCGCTATATTCGTCTGCGCTCTGAGAAGCAGAACTCGGATGGGTTGGCATGAGTACTCCAGTACTTGAGATTATTGATTTACGTAAATCATTTGGAGAGACTCTGGTCCTTCATGATGTGAATCTAACTGTTCCAGAGCACACAGCAACAGTGCTTATTGGTGCATCTGGATCTGGAAAATCAACCCTTTTACGTTGTATCAATCTCCTTGAGCCAATTGATGATGGATTGATTTTGCTCGATGGGCAAGAAATTAGTGATCCAGCTATTAACGTCGATGTTATTCGTCGCAAACTCGGCATTGTCTTTCAATCGTTCAATCTCTTTCCGCATATGACAATTCGTGAAAATATCACGCTGGCACCGATCAAAGTTCAAGGTAAGAGTCGTGATGAAGCTAACGAGTTGGCAGATGGATTGCTCAAGCGTTTTGATCTCATGGAAAAGGCTGATGAATATCCAGATCACCTCAGCGGGGGACAGCAACAGCGTGCGGCGATTATTCGTTCGATTGCTGTTAATCCACGTCTTCTCTTACTTGATGAAGTAACATCAGCACTTGATCCTGTGTTGGTGAATGAAGTCTTGAGCATTGTTCGTGACCTCAAATCAGATGGAATGACGATGGTTCTAGCCACACATGAGATGGGCTTTGCAAAGCAGGTAGCCGATCAAGTTTGTTTCCTCGAATCAGGTCTCATTCTTGAACGTGGAACTCCTGAACAAGTCCTGAAAGCCCCAAGCCATCAGAAGACGAAAGAATTCCTTAAGCGAGTACACGAGGCAGGTCGTCTCTAATGTGTAAAAGAATTGGATAAGATTGCCGATATGAGCGCAATTAACGAAGACGAACTCAAGGCACGACTAGATCCTTTGTCATATGAGGTTCTACGTAATGGTGCCACCGAGCGTCCATTCACCGGTGAATATACAGATTCAGATAAAGTCGGAAGTTATCGATGCAAGGCATGTAGCGCTGAATTATTTAAGAGTGAAACCAAGTTTCACTCAGGATGTGGCTGGCCATCTTTCTATGCGCCAACTGCTGATGATGCCGTAGTACTTATTGAGGACCGCTCATTAGCTCCACGTGTTCGCACAGAAGTTCGTTGCGCTAATTGTGATTCGCATTTAGGCCATGTCTTTGAAGGTGAAGGATATGAAGTGCCGACGGATCAAAGATGGTGCATTAATTCAGTGGCGCTTATTCTTGAGGAGAAATAGATCCCGCAAGTCTTTCGTATTCCACTTTGATACAGAGATCCATTGCTACATCTAGACTGGCTGCAATCGCACGCTCAGCACTTTCTTCATCACGTAGACCTAGTTGGATCCAGATTGATTTCGCACCCATTTCGATCGCTTCATCAACGACCGCGGGGATATCACTGATTTTGCGAAAAATATCGACCATATCAATTTTGACTGGGATATCTGCAAGGCTGGCATAACATGGTCTGTCTAGAACCGTTGTTAGTGCTGGATTAACAAAATAGAGTTCGAAGTGAGAATTCTTCAAGAGCCAGCGACTTACACCATTACTAGGGCGGTCTTCTTTATCTGAAATGCCAACAACGGCCACACGCTTGGTCTTGGATAGAAGTTCCGCCAATTGGCTATCACTAGTGATAACTTTGCTCATCAGATAATCCTAGCCCTCTTTAGTAAGGGGGAAGATGTCAGGAGCCGAAGAAATGATGAAAGCGATACAAATTACCGAATTTGGTGGTCCTGAAAAGATGGTGCTGATAGATATCGCCGAGCCGGTTCCTGGCGATGGTGAAGTTCTCCTTGATGTTTTAAAGATCGGTATAAATTATGCGGATACTCACCAAGTTGAAAATAGCTATCTTTCAGCCCAGACCCTTCCACTTATTCCAGGAGTTGAAGTTGTAGGCAGAACTCCAGATGGTCAAAGAGTCTTAGCTTTAGTGTCATCAGGTGGCTATGCAGAGAAGGCAACCGCTAATAAGGGCGCAATGATTCCGATTCCAGATGCCGTCAGTGATGAAGATGCGCTCTGTATGTTGGTTCAAGGATCAACTGCGTGGCACGTATTAAAAAATATGGCACATCAAAAGCCGGGAGAGAGCGTTGTTATTCACGCAGCTGCTGGCGGAGTCGGTGTGATTGCAATCCAGCTCTCAAAATTATGGGGCGCCAAAGTTATTGCCGTCGCATCTTCACAGGAAAAACGAGATCTTACACTTTCACTCGGAGCAGATGTAACAGTTGATGCTAATGATCCAGATTTGAAATCTGCAATCATTTCGGCAAATGGCGGCAAGAAGGTAAATATCGTTCTTGAAATGGTCGGTGGCCCAACCTTCGATAGAAGCCTCGATTCGTTGGCTCACTTTGGTCGATTGATTACATATGGAATGGCTTCTCGAGTTGCCCCAACATCGATTACACCGGGTGCCTTAATGGCAGGAACAAAATCTGTAAGTGGTTTTTGGTTGGCACATTGCTTCGGAAAGAAAGAGTTATTTCACGATGTCATCGCAGAATTATTTGCGATGATCGCAGCCGGAACTGTGCGTCCTGTTATTGGTGCACGTTTTGGGTTAAGCGAAGCTGTTCAGGCTCATGAGCAGATGCGATCACGTGGATCTGTCGGCAAAATTACGCTTGATCCAACGCGTTAATCGGCTGCGATTTTCTCCTTTTGCGCCCTTCGCGTACACTCACACCTCTACCATCTGCCCCCCTAGCTCAGT
>Ga0209443_1002616_pt1 | contig 10554 bp, 12 predicted proteins | sample LauGreBMM110DCMD_2_FD_187571 | JGI IMG/M metagenome (GOLD analysis project Ga0209443, IMG submission 187571) | Freshwater lake microbial communities from Lake Michigan, USA - Su13.BD.MM110.DCMD (SPAdes) (version 2) | ecosystem: Environmental > Aquatic > Freshwater > Lake | place: Lake Michigan... | reverse complement strand
ACGTCTTAAAACCTAATCCTGCTGCCATTTGTACTCCCTAGTAACTTAGGACATTATAGTCTAAAGTGCCATAAATCGTATCATTTAGGATAAATGCGTCTATGACTGGCTCTAATGTCGTGAACGTGGTTTTCCAACTATTCGGTGTGATATTCATTCTCACGCCAAAAATCTGTAGTGTTTTTTCTAGCAAAGACCCACCTGGCTGGGTAGTGATTACTTTTATCGGATCAAAGAAATCTAGGTCTAGGGCTGCAATAATGCCTGTATTGTAATTGTTTGTGTATAAATCTAGGACTATTGAGTCCACTCGTATGCTTGTCTCAGCTCTACTGGCAACATAAGCCTGGGCATAATCTAAGGCTACGGCATCGGTCTGCATAAGTAAGTTGTCTAGAAAGTAGCTGTGTAAAAAATACTTGTCTATGCTGTCTTGGTTTGACGCTACCTGCGCTGTGCCACCTACTCTAGTAATTGTGGCTTTGTTAAATATAAGCACATCGTTAAGAATCCAACTAGCATCAAAGTAATCTATACCTGTGCCGTTATCTGCAAATATTGTAGGTGTGCCGCCAATAGATCCTGCGGTTACATCTCTATCTTGGAATATAAAATTATTATCTGCATCTACATAGATTGCGCCATACTCGCTTTCACTAGCAGTAAACAAGGCTTGCAGTGCTGTGCGGTTAGTGCCCGGATCATTCTGTAGCGTGGTTAGCCCTGCATCTATATCTCGCTGTGATGCTGGCCAATTTATTTGATCAAGTATTTGATTTATACGTGTGCCAGATAAGTCGCCTGCGGTTGCACCTGTAACTGTGCTTATCTGTGCTACCTGCGCTAATCTAAATGCATCTACAGCTTGTATAGTTGTAATGGCTACATCTTCGCCAGACTCACCTGGGTAAGTTGTTGTAAAGCTGGTAATAAAACCTGAAAATATAGGATAAGTAACACTTCCGTAAGTTGCAGTAATCTGCACTTTTTTCATAGGTGTTAATAAATTATAATACGGGCCAGTAACATTTTGCGGATTAAAGTCGCCATTTTGATCTACGATGCGTAAAGTAAGTGAGCCTGTTTGAAATTGATCTGATAGAGCTGTACGGCCTCGGTTAGTCTCTATGCGGTTAACTTGATTTGACACATCTACAATTACAGATGCGCTGTCGCCTAGTATGTTAGTGTCTAATATTCCTGTATCTAATATCATCGCTTGAGCAAAACTGGGGCCAGTGCTAAAGTTAATTACAGCATTTATTACTGGTATTGGCATTAAGGTAATCCGCCATTTGGTGCAATGCTATATCCACTGCGATTAGCGAGTTGAATACTTTCAGCCATCATTTGAGCAAACCTATCACCTGATGGTGAACTAACTAATAAGTTTACATCTAAGGATCTATTGCCTGACTCCCTAGCTCTTTCGGTTGCTATTTGTGATACGTTCATACCAGCATAAGAAGATGAGCCTACTAATTGAGTTGCTAGATCTTGGAAATAACTAGCAGGTTGTGAAGGTAAACCCGGTGCGCTGACTTTAGGTGCTGCAGAAGGTATGCCAAACTGTGTGTTAATTAACTCTATTTGTGCATTAATTCTATTTATTAAAGATCTAACTTGCACTAAAGCAAACTCTGTAAGACTTTTGCCAGCTGCTGCGGCTTCTGCTGATAACTTCTTCAGTGCATCTACTGCTTCCATCTCAGCCAAATACTTTTTAGCCATAGCCTCGTTATTGTCTAGGATTGCTAGCTGTGCTTTTAGGCGTAACTTAGTCTCTTCATCGGTTGCGCTATTTAAGGCTGCGTTTAAGCCTATGCGTTCTAGGTCGAACTTCTTCTTTAATTCTTCTACGTTTTTATTCTCGATAGCGTTTTTAGCTGTTAATAAATCGTATTCTTTTTTCTTAGCTCCTGCTAACTTAGCGTCTATGCGAGCATTTAATATTCTGATTCTGGCTAATGCTGAGTTTTCTTTTTCGCTTATAGGTCGTTTACTAGTCGCTAAGCCACCTATAGCATCTACACCTATAACACCAAAAGCACCTAATACAGCAGCTGGTTTTTTACTTAAAATTGCTAACGCTAATAAACCTGCTTTGAATGAAGGATTTTGTACAAGGTCAGTAAACTTTTTTATTAACTTTGCCATTTCAACAGTAGCAAAGGCTATGTTATCGCCTAGATTCTCAAAATCTGTAGAAAGGCCAGATATTGATTGATCCTTACTTAGTATAACTAGTGCATCTACTAAGCCTGTGCCAATAGATTTAGTCGCTTCATCTGCGCCTTTTTTCAGCACATCCATCTTGCCAGCGTATGTATCTAATCTAGCTGCTGCCTGACCACTAAACTTTTTCTCTAGTTCAGACATGATTTTATTCATGTCCCCAGTCGCTAATATGTTTTTATCTATGCCAGTGTTAAGTCCGTTAATTGCTTTAGTTTGCCCTCTTACACCTGCTGCTATTGCACCTACTACTGTTGCTAAGTTTTCACCTGTACCTGCACTTATATCTAATGCAGCCTCTAGTGAACGCTGTGCAAGATCTACAGAGCCAGTAACGTTTAATAATGTCTTAAATGGTCCGCGTAAGTCTGTAAGTATTGCATAAGTTTTTTCTAGACCTTTTATATAGGCTTCTACTTCAGTTACTCTGAATGCGTTGCCTGTGTTTTCTAATTGCAAGGCTAACGATTTGGCTGCTGCTTCATCTTCTGCAAAGGCTTTAACTGCCTTCTTACTAAATGCTACTAGTGCTGTTGCGCTAAATGCAACGCCAAATACTCTGGCAAATTGTTTAATTTGTTTAGAAAATACATCTACATCCTGCTTGGCTTTCTTTAACGCTTTACCATTCCAGGTTGCTAAGGCCGAGACGACTACATTGGCCACTATGCCACCTTCTTTAATTCTGTAGAATCATTAAAGTAATCGACTGTTTTATTTATAGCCTTTGATATTGCATCATAAATTTTCGGACTTTCCGTAGACCATGCTTTATAAATTAAGCGACCTTTAGTTTTCTTAGTGCCACCGCGTAGACCTGGAATTTTAGGCTGTGATGTTAGCTCTGGTAGATCTGTAACAAATTGATTACCTGCAAATGGGTTATTAGAATTGTATGCCCTTGTGCTACGGCTTTTACTCCTACTGCTACCAGATTGCTTAAATGCAACTACTCCGCCACCTTGATGTATAGATGTAAATGGTGCGCGACCTTGTGGGTTTAATCTGCCTGCTGTTTCGTATATGCGACCAGCTGCGCTTATATTGTAGACATAGTTTTCTACTTGGAATCCGTTTTTTTGTAGCCTGTTTTTGCCTTCTTTATAACCTATGCCACCTCTGACGTTAGCAGCTTCGTACTTAGGAAATGGTCTGTAATTTATAGGTGATGTTATTGGCTTAGACCAGCCGGACAATACCTCAGTATTACTAGCTACATAACTTTTAGATAGAGCTTCTACGCCACGCATTAAAGGTGTTATGGCCATGCGAATACGTGTGTACATATCCTCATCTATAAAACTAAGACCTCTTTGGACATCATCTACGCCTATTACGTTGGCTGGCATTTTTGATCTCCTTTGCTCTATCGCTAAAAACTTGCACTATTGCTTTTAGCATCTCTGAGTCCATGTTAATAAACTCACTAGGCGCAATCCCAGTCTCTACACTTAAAGCAGCCACTGTGTAGAGAATGGAGTCACGCGGTACTATTTTTTTTCTTCGTCTAATACCTCGACAGTTTCTAGGCTGTCAATAAATTCTGCACCAAATATGGGTACAGTTACGTTAGCCCTACGTAAACATTCCCATGCTAACCAATATATTGTTGATTGCATTTCGCTATCACGCAGGGCTTTACTGATACCCATTTTTTCTCGTAATTCAAATGCGTACTCAACTCCCGGCGTAATCTTGTGTTCAGATACTTCGCCGTTAGCCCTTGTAATCTTTAGCATTGCCATTACTACTCCTTAAGGTGTGGTATCTACTACGATAACACTTTGGCAGGTAAATGTAATTGACTGTGTGCTTATGTCGCCTACTGCGCCGTTTACATCCTGTGTGTTATTTACAAGTACTGTGGTTTGATACTCTGGGTTAGTTGCGCTAATTACTGCAGAAGTTTGCTTTAGTGTTAGGTTTACAGTAGTACCCCATGCAGCCTGCAGCGTTGCGTTAACGTTGCTTGCAGCTGTGTCATTTAAGAAGTCAATAGTAATAGTGCTAGCCTCTAGGCCCTTTGCAAACTTATGTGCAGTATCGCCCATAGCTGTTACTTCTAATTCATCAAATGAACGGTTAATTGTTACGGCTGTTACGTGATTGCTTAGATCCACGCTGTTCAGAGTAACAACAACGCCATTGCTTAAATAGATTGCCATTATTCGTTGTCCTCATCTTTTCTAGCCGCTGGTTTTTTAACCGCTGCTGGCTTGTCGGTAATCTGGCCTATCTTGACCAGAAAGTCATATTCTTCTTCTGTAAATCCTTTATAGCTCATGTTAACTCCAACTCGTTAGGATTGATACTGTTATCTCAGATACTAGCAAGTCGCCACTAGCTGCGTTGACTATAGCAGGTGCTGAAATAGTAGATATGTTTAGTGTAAGACTTGATGCCGCTAGTTTAGTTACTACTGCTAATATAAAATCTTCCATGCCTGCTAAGTTGCCTTGGTTGTCAAATGCTGGTGTAGTCATAAGAATCTTAAAGTTTGCTAAAGGTGCAATAGTTATGTAATCATTATTGCTAGGTGTTAAATAAGGATCACCAGGTGTAACTACTACGCTGTTAGCTAGTAGTGTTGCCGGTGGAAATGAGAAGGTTGACCACACGCCTGCGTTTGCTAAGTCTGTTGCAAGTGTGCTGCGTAGTGTGGTGATTGCAGCTGGCATTAGCCGACCAGTGAGTTAGGACTAGAATACGGTTGGATGAGACCACGCACTCTGTTAATCAGCTGATAACCCATCCGATATGGGCTGGCAGTGATCCCATCCATACCGACCCCACCAGTCTGGCTGACTTGTCTAGCTTGCCAGATATCTACGGCTACGATCATGGCCGCTTCTCGTATTGCAGGGGTGCTCGCATAAGCTTGGGTCTTGTTGTCTGGGCCTGTGGCTACGCCATAAGGTACTACCTTGTGAAAAGTTTGATTTGATGCTGTCTTTGCATATTGCACAAATGAATATCCGCTTGGGTAATTATTTTGTCCGTACTGATACATAAATACTGGTATAAGGCTAGTTGTACCTGTGCTTGGCGGTATTGTGCCAGTAATTGTATATGTGCCATTAAATGTAGCACCACAGCCAGATACAGTTATTGATTGAGTTGCCACAAATGCGTTTGGATTAGCAAGCATAAGTGTTGCCACGTTATTTTGTAATGCTGTGCCTACTACTGGTGCAGTGTTAAACCATAGGTATTGATTAACTAAATCTTCTGCTGATTGGCAGCATTCTTCAACTGTTGCGGATGTATAAAGTGTGCCAATACCTAAATTACTGCGTAACTCAGCTTCGGTTACATAACTAGCTGGCATCTTTACTCCTTGTCTAAAAAAGCTCCCCCAGGGCTAGGGCTACTAAACCCCAGGGGATTATTACTAAATGGTTCTTATCAGGTTTTCTTGTACTTTAAGATTCCGTTAGGCATCTTGGCAAGTGTTGCCATGTATCCATAAATTGCAACCTGTACCTGTAGATTTGAAACTACATTAACGCTCATAAAATTTTGCGCGGAACGATATACAGTGAAAGCCTCTGGTGCAAGGATTACTGCAGAATCGTCGTCAAATGTAGAAGCTGAGAAGTTTTTGTCCACGTACAGGTCTAAGCCAAGCACAGATCCACGAATCGATTGTGTGCTAACTTGACCAGCAGCGTTCATAGGTTGCAAAGCCGAAAATACGGGTCTTTTTGTAGTATCCTGAGCTCCGATCAAAGCGCCCCATTGTGCTGGGTTCGCAATGTAGTTCTGTGCAAAGTAACCAGTGTTTTTGTAAATTTCACGTGCGCCTTCTGTAGTAAATGCAACGATACCATCTAGATCAGCAGTTGTGTTTGTGCCGTTCATACCAGCTGCAAGAATTGCAGTTAGTACTGTGGTATCAAGTGTCTTCAAATATGCTTGTGTTAATTGATTAGTTAACTCCTCATAAAAGCCAGGATATCCTGCTCTTTCTAGAAGCTCAATAGATAGCGTATTCATGCCACTGTATTTAGATACAGTTGCTGATAAATAATTTGTTTCCATTCCTGTTGCTGCTACTGCGCCGCCTTCGGCTTCTACAGTTACAGTTGGTGCTACACCTGTACCGCCGCCACTTGATGTAACAAGTGAAGGTACATTGATAGTTAAACCGTTTGGTGGTAATACGCCTTGTGAACATGCATCAATAGCAGGTGTGCCAAAGCGTGTGTTAGTTACAAACTCGGCTAGATATTGTGTTGGATTAAATGCGCCGTTATTTGAGAACGCATCATCGGCAGCTGTTACATATAGCTTTGAATCGTCATTACCTAAAGCAGCCTTAATCTTGTGCTCTGTGTAAGCAGCCATAGATGTAATTGGCGTACGAATAGATGTTTGTATTAGTGGTGCTGTAATTGTTGGGCGTGCGGCTTCTACTGTAGGAGTAGCAGCCTCTGCCTTTGCTTCTTGTGGTGCTGTTGCTAAATCTTCCACAGGAGTCTCGCTTTCTTTTATTGGATTGGTGTCCTCTGCTTCGTTTTCACTAGCAGCAACTTTAGTTACCTGAGCGTTACTAAACGCTGGGCTTTCTACTAGGCTAACCTCTTTTAAGATTGCGCTAGTTACATATAAATAATCTTTTTTCTGCACAGATTTGTTTACGTCTACACCTACAGATAGGCCGTCAATTAACTGCTCACTTGCTAGCACTAAAGCATCTTGGCCTTGCATAGATGCACTGATCTTAAAGCTAGCGTATATGCCATCTTCTGCTTTGTTAAACTTTTGCATGCGGCCTATTGGCTTATCGGCTTGATGTTGCATAAGCATCTTAACCTTACCTGGGTCACCTATCTCTATTGAATTTTTAGCGAATACAACTTTTCCGACTGAAGTATTCCCGACCTCTTCAAAGGGAACGATCTTGCCTGCTATAACTCTGCGCTCATTATCTGCGCTTTCTATTTGACTACTGAATGTAAGTAGCATTATCGTTCTCATTTCCGTTAGGTGTTAGGTCTTCCATTTCTTTTGCTTGCTCTAGGTCTATAAGTCCTAGGGTTAACATTTTCTCTATAACTTCTAATCTTGCCTTATCGTCTGATCTTAAAAATGTTTCTGAAATATTGAAGCGCACAGTGTGGCCATTGGCTGTAATATCATTCATGCTTAGACGATCTTCTATTGCACAAATGTAAGGCTGTAGAGAATACGAGACAAATTCTTTTCGGTTTTCTACAGAATTTTGATAGGTGTAACTGCCGTTCATATCGGCTGAAATATATATTGCAGGTACGTTCATGGCACGTGCAATTTGAGTAGCCAGGTATTGTTGCGCCTCGTTATACATCATATCTTTAGGACTAAAACCCACTGCCTCGTAAGATAGTGTGCTAGTTAAATATGCTGTGCTTCTATTTTGACGTGCTGATTTCCATGCGGCTAATAATCCTTGTACTTGTGATTCTGGCATATCTGCGCCAGTGTTTTTAATAAATCCTGTTGCCATTGGTGTTGCAGCGGATACAGCTGCGGCTTTTTCTAAATCTAATGCACTTTGTATCGTTCGTGCAGACGTTTGTAATACGCCTTGTGTCAATCCCTGGAAAGTGATAAGACTACCAATACCAGCAGACATAGGTGCTTTAACACCATCTACAAAGTATTCATTTACTTCTGTGCCAAATTTGTTAGTAGTGAATGTAACTCGGTTATTAGCAACCCATTCAAATCTTGATGGTCGTAAATCATCTGCATACAATTCTGTAATGCGCCAATATGCGACACCGTAAAATATAAGACTATCGACAGTCCACGAGATAGTGACGGATCGTGGCTGTCGAATATCTGGCTGATCGCACCAGAGTGGCTTCGCTAATTCTGCACCTGTAGATTTTTTATACAGCTCTAATGGTAAGTAACTTACCACACCTGCAATTAAATTACGGCAACGCGAGACAGCTGGTACTTGCATGGCAAGGTTGCGATCTAATCCGCCAGGGAAATTACCTACACCTGTTGTAAATGAACCATAGCCATAAGCTGTGTCCATAATGGCAGGGGCGTATTGCGCTTGGACAGATTCAGTTTTTTTGGTTATACCCAAAGCAGACAATAGACCCATATATATACTTTATACCATAAAACGGACTAATGGTGCAAGTTACGCAAATATTTGCGCGGTTTGTTGTGGGCGTGTCAACTGGCTTACAACCATAGCCAAAGATATTGCAGCTGTAACATCACCGGCAGATTTTCTACGTATTATGCGCCAGCCTGCATCGCTAGTCTTAGCAGCACAGTTATTTAGGTGCTGTACTAGATCTGCCTGACCACTATGCAGCATTCTGCTATTAGCCATAGCATCTGATAGATCCGAGCATGCCTGGTAGAAGGCTTGACCTGATACATCTTGCATACGCCATCCGCTTTGCTCTAATCGTGTAGCTATTGACTGCGTGGCATACTTGTCAAAGCAGATTATATGTGGATGGTATTTACGTGCCCACTCATTTACATCACTTGCCATCTTAACCTCATCTATTGCAATATCACTATGCCAAAGCTGTGCAAGTCCGACTGCTATCTTGCCGTCTTTCATCTGACCCATAATTAACGCACCAGATCTGCGTGTAGGTGCAATATCAAAGGCCATTATAGTCATAGGCCCGACAGGGATCTCTAGCGTACTGTCGCTGCATGCTTCTATACTTCCATACACCCAAGGGCTAACTGCGCTATCTACCCACTGGCATAACATCTCAGTACGTGTAGCTTCTATGCTGTTTGTGTTTACGCTTTCTTCTAGTGTCTGCTCTGTAATTAAATGCCCTAGTGCGGGGTTAGCCATAGCCCACGCTTTGCGATCATTTATTTTGCAGTGCTGTGTTGCGCTGTATTCGTAGTAACCTAGATTGTCCGGCGGATAAGACTTGCATCGCTCTACTAAATCGTTAAGTGTTGTGCTAAATCCATCACCTGCGTTACTTGTCATAAGTGTCATAGCGTTAGGTCTTGCACGTGTCACTGGCAGTGCAGCTGTGTAGGCTTCTGGTGTCCACTCACGTAACTCATCTATGTATAGAAAGTCTGCAGTCTTTCCACGTGGTGCATCTCGTGTAGCTGCTGCTATCTCATACCTTGCGCCATTAAGTAAGCTAATAGATTCTTGACCATTAGCAAGGCGTATCTGTCTTACTTGCTTTTTTAGAAACTCGTTATCTTCTATTGTGTATGCAACCTGCCTAAACGTATCTAATGCCATATTACGGTTAGAAGACATACCCAGCACGTTCTTAGATCCCCATAGGAAGAGATGCGACAGTATTAGCATACGTGCCAGGTGCGTCTTGCCGTTTTGACGGGCAACTAATACTAGAGCTGTTTTCTTACGCCACATACCAGCATCATCAATAGATAACAAATCATCTAATACCCAGCGTTGCCAGGGTATAAGCGGCAAGCCAATTTTCTCGGCTAGATCTGCTACTTCTTGTGATTTAGATGGGCCTTTTAATAAAGGCGTGTGAATTCTAGGCTCAGTGCTGCCAATCATTCCCATAATAACCTAGCACCATTTAGATCGTTAAATATTAAAATTACACTGTGAAAATGATTAGCTTTAGTGTTTTGCCCACTTTCAGATATGTAGTTAATCCTTCTGCTAGGTACGTAAATAGTTGGATAACCATATTTTTTGTATAGCGCATGCCTACCTTTACCGCCTAACGCATCAATAGGTAAAACTAGGGCAGAAGGCTTACCGCTTTGTAAACATTTCTCAATAACCTTATCTTTAATGCTAAATGGTGGGTTAGTAATTAAATAATCGTATTCGTAATCGCTAGTAAGCCAATCAGTCATATTATGCAAAATATTGTAGTTTTGTGCTTGCCCATATCTAACAAAATGGCTTACAGCTGTATCAAAGGGACAAATAACCGTAGAGTTAGGTTTAGGCTGCAATAACTCATACATAAGAGCTACTGTCTGCTCAGGCGTGTACCATTCGTCATTTTTTTCTATTTTTGTAATGCCGCTTAATAATTTCATCCGACCCCTCGTGGGCTCTGTTTCATTTCCGTATCACTCTGCATCGAAGTTAAGCGTATCAGGTTTAATAAATGGTGAATCCGGCACTGTTCGCACCGTCTCAGGGAGAGAACGTTGTGAAAAGACAGGGGGGGTCGCCTTGTGGCTAAAAAAACGACCACCTTTAGAGCTGTTACATGACTTGCATAGAACTTGTAAGTTATCGCTAGCCCACATGTCGCCACCTTTTACACGTGGAATGATGTGATCTACTGTGTCACCTGGCTTACCACACTGCACACACTGCCA
>Ga0209443_1002615_pt1 | contig 10555 bp, 7 predicted proteins | sample LauGreBMM110DCMD_2_FD_187571 | JGI IMG/M metagenome (GOLD analysis project Ga0209443, IMG submission 187571) | Freshwater lake microbial communities from Lake Michigan, USA - Su13.BD.MM110.DCMD (SPAdes) (version 2) | ecosystem: Environmental > Aquatic > Freshwater > Lake | place: Lake Michigan... | reverse complement strand
ACGTCACGATGAAATTCGGTGGCGTAACAGCTCTTGGCGCAGTAAACCTTGAAGTTAAAAAGGGCGAGATTCTTGCTTTGATTGGTCCTAATGGTGCCGGTAAGACAACAGTGTTCAACGTTGTTACAGGTGTTTACACACCAACGAGTGGCACGATTACTTTTGCTGGAACAAAGATTAAAAAGCAAAAGCGCTTTGAAATTACCAAGATGGGTATTGCGCGTACTTTCCAGAACATTCGTTTGTGGGGAGACATGACAACTCTTGAAAACGTCATCACAGCAACGGATGTTCACAAGAAGAGTGGGTTAGTCGGTGCCTTGTTTGGTACTCCACGTGCTCGCCGCGAAGAGCGCGAGAACCGTGAACGCGCCTTTGAAGTCTTAAAGTTCATCGGAATCGAAGAGTATGCAGATCGTTTGGCAAAGAATCTTCCTTACGGTGTTCAGCGCCGACTTGAAATCGCTCGCGCGATGGGAACCCAACCACAACTACTTCTTCTAGATGAGCCAGCTGCTGGTTTTAACCCAGCTGAAAAAGTTGAATTGGCTGCATTGATTAAGCGAATTCGCGATGCTGGTTACACCGTACTTCTTATCGAACATGATATGTCACTGATCATGGGAATCTCTGATCGCGTTGCGGTTCTAGATTTCGGTGTCAAAATCGCAGATGACCTACCAAGTAAAGTTCAAAATGATCCCAAGGTCATTGAGGCCTATTTAGGAGTGCCAGCTGATGCGTCTTGAAATTAAAGATCTCCATGTTCACTATGGCAAGATTGAAGCGATTAAGGGCATCTCTGTAGTTGTTGATGAAGGCGAAATTGTTACTTTGATTGGTGCTAACGGCGCCGGTAAGACAACAACGCTTAAGACAATCTCAGGTCTTCGCAAAGTCTCATCTGGCTCAATCATTTTCGATGGTCAAGATATTTCAAATGTTCCAGCTCACGAGCGCGTGGACCTTGGTATCTCACAAGCACCTGAAGGCCGCGGAATTTTCCCTGGAATGACAGTTCTTGAGAACTTAGAGATGGGTAAGTTCCACCGCAAGAACCGCAAAGCTGAGATGAGTGAAGACCTAGATAAGGTCTACACACTCTTCCCACGTTTGAAGGAGCGCGTTTCTCAAGCTGGCGGAACGCTATCTGGCGGAGAACAACAGATGTTGGCTATTGGCCGTGCATTGATGTCTCGTCCAAAGGTCTTGCTCCTTGATGAACCATCTATGGGTCTTGCACCTCAAATGATTGCCAATATCTTTCGCATTATTACTGAGATTAATAAGACTGGTGTGACAATCTTGCTCGTTGAGCAAAATGCACAACAAGCGCTACAACGCGCACACCGCGCTTATATTTTGGAAACAGGAAATGTAGTGAAAGAAGCTAAGGCGTCAGATCTACTTAATGATCCTGCAGTGCGCGAGGCATACCTTGGCACTGGAGCACATTCTTAACGCTCTGCCAGGATTAAACAGGTAATACGCGCTGTACAAGTTCGTTCGCCTGCTTCATTAGTAATAACTATTTCCCAACTGCATAAAGTCTTGCCCAATGAAATCGCTGTTGCTACACCAGTGACTAATCCAGTTGTTGCTGATTTGTGATGGGTCGCATTGATGTCTACACCAACGATTTTGCGGTTGGGACCGGCGTGAAGTGATGTTCCGATTGAGCCAAGGCTTTCTGCGAGTACAACATTTGCGCCACCATGTAATAGGCCCATGGGTTGGGTGTTTCCTTCAACGGGCATTGTGCCAACGAGGCGTCCCGGTTCGGCTTCTAGAATCTTGATGCCCATCTTTTGATCCAGGGCGCCGGTGCCACGTTCTTTGTAAATCTTAAGAAACTCTTCGTTGACCATGAGAACTATTCTAGTGTGCAACCTAAGATGTTCCCATGAGCAAACGCCTATTACTTATCGATGGGCACTCAATGGCATATCGCGCTTTTTATGCCCTTCCCGCTGAGAACTTCACTACCGCATCTGGCCAGCACACAAATGCCATCTATGGCTTTGCCACGATGTTGCTCTCACTCCTCAGTAGTGAAAAACCCACACACGTAGCTGTGGCCTTTGATGTTTCACGCAAGACTTTTCGCTCTGAAATCTTTCCAGAATACAAGGCCAATCGCGCAAAAACTCCCGATGAGTTTCGCTCCCAGATGTCTTATCTACATGAGCTTGTGAGTGCTTTTGGCATCACGCAGTTCGAGGTGGAGGGCTATGAGGCCGATGACGTCATTGCCACAATAACGAAGCGGGCTGAAAAAGAAGGCGCAGAAGTATTTATTTGTACGGGAGATCGCGATTCATTTCAGTTAGTAAATGACAAAACTACAGTGCTCTATCCCAAGCGCGGCGTGAGTGATTTAGCGCGCATGACACCAGATGCTGTGCAAGAAAAATATGGAATGTCACCTGCGCAGTATCCAGACTTTGCAGCCCTTCGCGGAGATCCCAGTGATAACTTGCCTTCGATTCCAGGTGTTGGCGAAAAGACTGCAGCTAAGTGGGTTGTTGAATATGGATCACTTCAAGAGCTTTTATCGAATGTGGATAAAGTGGGTGGCAAGGTAGGACAGGCTCTACGAGATTCGATTGATAATGTCATTCGAAATCGAGAGCTCACACAACTTGTTGCAGAAGTACCTTTGGATTTGAGCATTGATGCACTTGCTTGGTCTGGCGTGGATGAGAATCTGACTAATCCGTTATTTGATCGCTTAGAGTTTAAAACTCTTAAAGATCGTATGAAACCTATACTTCTCAAGGGCGCATCTAAAGCGGCAGAGCCAGAGTTCCAACTCTTTGCCGATGAAATGAGTGAGGGTGTCTTAACTCCAGCAGAGTTGGATGCAAAAGTCGCTCAGCACAAAGGTGCCATTGCAATTACCTTTTCTGTGGTTGAAGAGAAATTGCATCAATATGCCGTTGCATTTTCAAAGGAAGATATCTATCTGGTTCACTCAGCAACCATGGGGGATTGGGCTCTAGATGCTTCAGTTCCAAAGATTGCCCATGATGCTAAGTCTTTAGCGCGCAGTAACGGCATTGTCGGTATTGAGTTTGATACTTCACTTGCTGCTTATTTGGTTAATCCAGGTGTCCGAGCCCAAGAGCTTAAAGATTTACAAGAGCGCTGGGGAGATGGCAGTGCAATTAACTTTTCCTCCCCAGAGCAAGAGCTTTTAACGTCAGCTCGCGCACTCTTTACTCTGCGTGATTCTTTGACGCGCGAACTCAAAGAGCGCGGGTTGTGGGATCTCTTTATAGAGATGGAACTACCTATCGCAGCCCTATTAGCCAAGATGGAAGCCTTGGGTATTGCCGTTGATAAGAAAGAGTTAGACAAACTTGCTGCCTACTTTGAAGCTGAAGTTAGCCGAGAGACAAAAGCCGCACATGATGCTGTCGGTCATGAATTCAATGTGGCATCACCCAAGCAGCTCCAAGTTGTTCTCTTTGATGAACTTAAACTTCCTAAGACAAAGAAGATTAAGACTGGATATACAACAGATGCTGAGAGTTTGGATTGGTTGCACCAAAAGAGTGGTCATCCAGTCCTGACTTCATTGCTGCGAGTTCGTGAGACAAAGAAGCTAGGGACGACAGTTGAAGGTTTAATTGCAGAGATTGCCAAAGATGGTCGAATCCATACGCACTTTCAACAGACCGTTGCTGCTACTGGTCGTCTATCTTCCACAGGGCCAAATCTGCAAAACATCCCTGTTCGCACCGAAGAGGGGAGAACCATTCGCAACTGTTTCATCGCAGGTAAGGGTTATGTTGGCTTACTAACTGCTGATTACAGTCAGATTGAAATGCGCATCATGGCCCACTTATCCCATGATGAAAAACTGCTGAAGGCTTTTGAATCTGGCGAAGATCTCCATGCAAGAATTGCTGGAGAGATTTTTGGTGTTAAAGCCCATGATGTTGATCCTGAAATGCGCCGGCAGATTAAGGCTATGTCATATGGATTGGCCTATGGACTCTCTTCTTATGGTCTCTCTGCTCAGCTTGATATCTCACCACCGGCTGCCCAAGATTTGATGGATAAATACTTCGAGCGCTTCGGTGGAATTCGGGATTACTTAAAGGTTGTTGTTGAGGATGCTCGAAAGGTTGGTTACACCGAGACAATCATGGGACGCCGTAGATATCTACCTGATTTAATGCATGATAATCGCCAACGTCGAGAAGTAGCAGAGCGCATGGCTTTAAACGCCCCAATCCAAGGATCGGCTGCTGACATTATTAAGTTAGCGATGCTTAAGGTGCAGGCAGCAATTGAGAAAGAGAAACTCGCATCTCGATTGCTGTTGCAGATTCATGATGAGTTAATTATTGAAGTTGTTAAAGGTGAAGAAGAGCAGATAAGCGCACTTGTTAAGCGGGAGATGGGTGCTGCATATCCTTTGCGTGCACCTCTTGATGTGAGCGCTGGATTAGGCCTTACCTGGCACGAAGCTGCCCACTAATTACTTAACTTCGTTTGAAATATCTTTAATAGCTTGTAAATCTTCTTCTTCAGTTGGTACGTCATTGGCAGCATGTAAACGCTTCTTTCCCAATGTGAGGATTATTAGACCGCAGAAAAGCATTGTTGGCAGCAAGGCCAAACCAAATTGTGGTGAGTAGTGCTCAGAGATCCAGCCACCAATTGCAGCGCCAACTGCCATGAAAGAACCTTCAACACTCCAGATCCACCCGAGGGAAGATGTTTGTGAGCCTTGTGGTCTCACTGCTTCTAAAACTTCAAAGTAGAAAACTTGTACTGCCCCACCCATGAGTCCAATGAATGTTCCTACTAATGCCATGGTCCAATCTGGATAAGTAAAGGCGATTGGAATACAAGTAATAAACCAAACGAGATAAGCGTTTCTCAACGCTGATAGTGGTGCTAATTTCTTAGAAACTAATCCACCCAAAAGGCCACCAATAACTGTCGCAACACCGAAGGCGGCAAAGATCCAAGCAACACGTTGTTGCACTCCTTCTTGGGTTGCATAGGCTGGAACGGCTACATCAAAAACTCCCCAACCAAATCCAATGAAGCAGCCTTCAAACATAAGAAGTTGAATTGCTCTATCTCGCCATAGCTTTTGCTGACCTTTGGCTTTCTTTTCTGGAACCCAATTGCGCGAGACTGAAGTAAGAGCTAAAGCCGTGCCACCGATGATCATGAGTGCTGAAGTCACGCCTAATGCCAAAGCAGGATTTGATGAGAGGGCAAGTGAAGTCACCACTACTGGTCCAAATACCGAAGTCGAATTCATCATCGATGAATCAAGTGCATATGCAGTTCTTAGAAAATTTTCAGGAACGATGTCTTTCCACAATGGTCGAACTGACAAGTTAATCGGGGGAGCAGAGATTCCTAGTACAAATGCTGTAATCAAAATCGATTCTTTAGAATGCATTGAATTCAGGGCCAAAATCAAAGATGCATAGCAAGGAACGAGAATACGTAGTGGCCATTTCTGGCCCCATTTGTCCATCAATGAGCCACGAATTCCGGCGGTGAGAGAACCAGCTAATGAGTTCAGGCCTATTGCTAATCCAGCTATAGCAACTGAGCCAGTTTCTTGTTCTGCCTTAAAAAAGATTCCTAAACCAATCATCGAATAGGCAAGGCGGGCTGGAAAAGCCGCTAATGCCAAAGTCACAACATGCGGAAAGGAGAATAGTTCTTTATAGCGTTTCATCGTTGTGGCAATCCTATCTGCGAGCGTGATTGTCCCGCATGGATTTGCTCAAATAGATGCATAAACCGTACCCTTACCCTCCAGCCGCGAAAGCGGGAACTACTACTCATCTATCCCTACGGAGCAACTTGACTACAGCACCTGTAATTGCAGTAAATGACATTGGATCAGCTGCCGACTTTCTAGCAGCAATCGAAGGCACAATCAGAAATTTTAATGACGGAGATCTAGTAACAGGAACAATCGTCCAGGTAGGACGCGAAGAAGTTCTTGTAGACATCGGATACAAAACTGAAGGTGTTATTCCTTCACGCGAGCTTTCAATTCGCCACGATGTAGATCCAAACTCACTCGTCAAGGTTGGCGAGACTATTGAAGCTCTAGTTCTTCAAAAAGAAGATAAAGAAGGTCGTTTGATTCTTTCTAAGAAGCGCGCACAGTACGAGCGTGCCTGGGGAGATATCGAAGGCAAGAAAGAGCGCGACGAAGTTGTTATCGGAACTGTTATTGAAGTTGTTAAGGGCGGACTTATCGTCGACATCGGACTACGTGGCTTCTTGCCAGCATCTCTTGTTGAAATGCGCCGTGTCCGTGATCTAACTCCTTATATTGGTAAGCAGGTTGAAGCTCGAATCATCGAACTTGATAAGAACCGTAACAACGTTGTTCTTTCACGTCGTGCATTCCTAGAGCAGACACAATCTGAATCACGCACAACATTCCTTAACCAGCTACAAAAGGGTCAAGTTCGTACAGGTGTTGTTTCATCAATCGTTAACTTTGGTGCATTCGTTGACCTTGGTGGCGTAGATGGACTTGTTCACGTTTCAGAGCTTTCTTGGAAGCACATTGATCACCCAGGTGAAGTTGTTGAAGTTGGCGATGAAGTAACTGTTGAAGTTCTTGAAGTTGATTTCGAGCGTGAGCGTGTATCACTCTCACTCAAGGCAACACAGGAAGATCCATGGCAGGCATTTGCCCGCACTCACACAATCAATCAGGTTGTTCCAGGTGTGGTTACAAAGCTTGTTCCATTCGGAGCATTTATTCGCGTTCACGAAGGCATTGAAGGCCTAGTTCACATTTCAGAGTTGGCAGAACGCCACGTTGAAATTCCAGAGCAGGTTGTTCAAGTTGATGATGAACTATTCGTAAAGATCATCGACATTGACCTTGAGCGTCGTCGTATTTCACTATCTTTGAAGCAAGCCAATGAAGGACATGAGATTGAAATCGAAGCATTTGATCCAACTCAATACGGAATGGCTGCTCGCTACGATGCTGCAGGAAACTTCATCTATCCAGAAGGTTTCGATTCAGATTCACAAGAGTGGAAGCCAGGATATGAAACACAGCGCGAAGAGTGGGAAAAGCAATATGCCCAAGCGCAGGAGCGTTTCATGGCACACAAGAAGCAGAAGGCAGAAGCTAAAGTGGCTGATGCTGCTGCAACTCCAGCCGAAGAAACTCCGGCTGCTGAGTAGAAATAATTAAGATAAAAGGACTCGACTTAATCGTCGGGTCCTTTTTCTTTTCCAAGCGGGTTATCCTTATTCCATGCGCGTAATCGCTTTAACTGGTGGCATTGGCTGCGGTAAGTCACTTGCAGCTGAATACTTTGCTGATCTTGGTGCAATCGTTATTGATGCAGACCAGTTAGCGCGCGCAGCAATAGAGCGCGGTTCAGTAGGCTTTGATCAAGTGGTGAGCATCTTTGGTGATTCGATATTGAAAAATGGGGATATAGATAGGCGTGCTTTGGGGGAGTTAGTGTTTAAGGAGCCCTCTTTAAAAGTGAAGTTGGAAAATGTCATTCATCCCTGGGTCCGCCAAGAGTTTGAAGAGGCAGTTGCATCCTTGAAAGCTGATGAAACTCTTGTCTATGAAATCCCGCTTTTATTTGAAACTGGTGGTCAAGATCGATTCGATATTGTCATAACCGTTGAATCATCGATGGAGAATAGAGTTTCAAGGTTGCGTGCCAGGGGCTTACACATCTCTGAAATAGAAGCGCGTATTGCTGCCCAGGCAACGAGAGAGCAACGCGAATCCGTAGCCGATTTCCTGATTGAAAATGATGGCAGTGAAGATGAATTACTGCGTAAAGTAGAAAATATCTGGGATGAACTCGCGAATAAGGATGTAAAAAAGTAGGCTTGGCAAATGCGCCCGGTCTCAGAACTCCAACGTCGAGTCGAGCCATTTCAGGTAATTAGTGATTATGTTCCAGCCGGAGATCAGCCAGAGGCTATTGAAGAGATTGCCCGCAGAATTAATGCTGGTGAACAGGATGTTGTTCTGCTCGGTGCCACTGGAACAGGAAAATCAGCGACAACTGCCTGGTTGATTGAAAAGCTCCAGCGTCCAACTTTGGTGTTAGCACCTAACAAGACATTGGCTGCTCAGTTAGCAAATGAATTTCGTGAACTTTTGCCGAATAACGCTGTTGAATACTTTGTTTCCTATTACGACTACTACCAACCAGAGGCATACGTCCCACAGACTGACACCTTCATCGAAAAGGACTCAAGTGTTAATGATGAGGTGGAGCGCTTGCGCCACTCAGCTACAAACTCACTTTTGACTCGTAGAGATGTGATTGTGGTTGCAACCGTGTCCTGTATTTATGGATTAGGCACGCCTCAGGAGTACGTGGATCGAATGATCAAGCTGCGCGTGGGGGATGAGATTGAACGTAACTCTCTCTTGCGCAAATTCGTTGATGTTCAATACAAGCGCAACGATGTTGCTTTCGAGCGTGGCACATTCCGCGTCCGGGGAGACACAATCGAAATCATCCCTATGTATGAAGAGTTAGCTATTCGTATCGAGATGTTTGGTGATGAGATTGAAAAGATAACTACCTTGCATCCTCTTACTGGTGAAATCATGCGCGATGAGGTGGAGATGTATATCTTCCCTGCAACCCACTATGCCGCAGGACCTGAAACTATGAAGCGGGCTATTGGTGATATTCAGGATGAACTCCAAGTTCAACTCAATCTTTTAGAAAAGCAGGGCAAACTCCTAGAGGCTCAACGTCTTCGGATGAGAACTACCTTTGATATTGAGATGATGGAACAAATCGGTTTTTGTAGTGGAATTGAGAACTACTCACGACATTTAGATGATCGCGCGGCTGGGTCTGCTCCTAACTGTTTACTGGATTATTTCCCCGAAGATTTTCTTGTAGTTATCGATGAAAGCCATGTGACAGTGCCACAGTTAGGCGCAATGTTTGAAGGTGATGCTTCCCGCAAGCGCACATTGGTTGAGCATGGATTTAGACTGCCCAGCGCACTGGATAATCGACCTTTGAAGTTTCCGGAATTTATAGAACGTACTGGGCAAAAGCTCTATCTCTCTGCAACGCCAGGAAAGTATGAGATGGCAAAGGTAGATGGTGATGTTGTTGAGCAAGTGATCCGACCAACGGGATTAGTTGATCCACAGATTGTTATTAAACCCATTAAGGGTCAGATTGATGACTTGCTCAATGAAATTACGATTCGCGCTGAAAAGAATGAACGTGTTTTGGTTACGACGTTGACTAAAAAGATGAGTGAAGATTTGACGGATTATTTGCAAGAGAAGGGAGTGCGAGTCCGATATCTGCACTCTGAGGTAGACACCTTGCGCCGCGTTGAACTTTTGCGCGAACTACGAACTGGTGAATACGACGTTCTTATCGGCATCAACTTACTGCGTGAGGGTCTAGATCTACCTGAGGTTTCCTTAGTAGCAATTTTGGATGCCGACAAAGAGGGCTTCCTTCGCTCTGCAACATCGTTGATTCAAACTATTGGTCGCGCAGCTCGAAATGTTTCGGGTGAAGTCCATATGTATGCTGACAACATCACCGCCTCTATGGAGAAGGCAATTGATGAGACTAATCGCCGTCGAGCTAAGCAAGTTGCATACAACCTAGAAAAGGGCGTTGACCCACAGCCGTTGCGTAAAAAGATTGCTGATATCACTGATCTCATTAATCGTGAATCTGAGGACACTGATGAGCTGATGGCATCAAGCAAGCGGGCAAATCAAAAGAGCGCCGCAACGGCCGGACTCTATGTGAAATCGTTGGCTTCTTTGCCGCGCCAAGATTTAATGGCGTTGATAGGCTCGCTCACTGATCAGATGCGCGCTGCGGCAGGAGACCTTCAATTTGAAGTGGCTGCACGTTTACGTGATGAGATAAAGATTTTAAAGAAGGAACTGCGTTCAATGGAAGAGGCTGGGGTTTAGTGACTATCGACAAACTTGTTGTTCGCGGTGCTCGTGAACACAACCTAAAAAACGTTTCCATTGAGCTGCCACGTAATGCACTCATTGTCTTTACAGGTCTATCTGGTTCTGGTAAATCCTCTCTAGCTTTCGACACCATATTTGCTGAAGGACAACGCCGGTATGTTGAATCGTTATCTGCTTACGCCCGTCAATTCTTAGGCCAGATGGATAAGCCTGATGTTGATTTCATTGAAGGGTTATCTCCAGCAGTTTCTATTGATCAAAAGTCCACGAACCGTAATCCACGTTCAACAGTTGGAACAATTACTGAGGTTTATGACTATTTACGTTTGTTGTTTGCTCGTGCTGGTCGTCCACATTGCCCCACCTGTGGTCAGGCAGTAACAAGACAGTCACCACAACAGATTGTTGATCAGATTTTGACTATGCTACCGACAACAAAGTTTCAGGTTTTGGCTCCGATAGTTCGGGCACGAAAAGGTGAGTTTGTAGATCTTTTTGCCGATCTTATTACTCAAGGTTTTTCACGTGCTCGGGTAGATGGTGAGGTTATACAACTCACTGATGTGCCAAAGTTAAAGAAGCAGGAAA
>Ga0209443_1002614_pt1 | contig 10558 bp, 9 predicted proteins | sample LauGreBMM110DCMD_2_FD_187571 | JGI IMG/M metagenome (GOLD analysis project Ga0209443, IMG submission 187571) | Freshwater lake microbial communities from Lake Michigan, USA - Su13.BD.MM110.DCMD (SPAdes) (version 2) | ecosystem: Environmental > Aquatic > Freshwater > Lake | place: Lake Michigan... | reverse complement strand
CCACAGAATGTAGAATTATATTCTACAACAGATCCTTGTCTTGTTGTATTATAACCTGATGCACACGGGTTATTTTGTATTTCAACATTGTATTTATTACATGTACTATAACAATTATAATTTCCAGTGTTAACCCAATTCTCTGTTGTATTACATGCACTTCCACCATTTATAACTCGTGTTTGGTTGTAACTTGAAGAACATGGATTATTATCTATCTCTGGTTGTTTAGATACACAAGCATCACAATATGCTGCACCATTGCTCACCCAGTTAGGTGTTGTACTACAACATGCTACAGTTTGATAATTCTGAGCAGTGCCCACTGTACTTGCTGTACAACTATTATCTGATGTACTTCTTACCTCTGCATAGTATGTTCCATCAAACACTCCTGTAAAAGTGTTTCCTGCAAGCCATCCTGTAGTTACACCAACTCCTGTAGAGACAAGTCTAGCTTCCCATGAACCATTAGCAACACTTACATTTATTGTAACTACTCCACTTCCATTAGTTGTATTGTTACAATAGTATCCATTAAATGTAACGCCCAATCCCCAATATCCACAACTGTACCCACACGTAGGACTTAGGTTTGCAACAAAAGAATCATTACGAGTTTGCCCACATGTATTTGTTTCACGAGTTCTAAGTTGAAAAGGATACACTCCATAGTTTACACAGTACTGAGTTTGTGGTCCCCATGTTCCACAACTAGCATCACTAGAAGAAATAGTTATAACTTGTGTAGTGTTGTATGTACTAGAACAAAAGTTTGTATCTGTTTGTAATTGTTTTATTGCACATCCATCACAATACTGTGAACCAGTGTTCACCCACGTAGGACTTGTATTACAACAAACATTAAAGTTACTACTAAACTGAGAGGTACATGTAGTAGTAGTTGATTTAGGTCTCACTTCAACTCTATATGTACCAATAGGTACACTTGTAAAACTATATATTGCAGTTCCTAAACTAACGTTTAACCATCCTGTAGTTACTGCACCATTACCATTTGCAGATAATCTTGCTTCAGAATTACCACAAGATGAGTTTATTTGTATATTCTGTGTTGCCGTTCCCGCACTACAACTTGTAGTTGTTCCTATAGATGTAGCATAACTACAAGTGGGACATGCTGAAATAAGATCTTGATATCTAGGATATCTATTATTTGTATATGTAGAAAGTGGAATAGCCGCTGTATCTACATAAAAATTATTTATAGCGCCTGGACCAGCATATCCACCAGTAGTATCTTTTATCAAACAAAGATTACTATTTGCAATAGATCCTGTTTGACTAAGATATGTTTTAGCTTCTGTAACTGTAAGAAGATAGTTAGTTTGTATAGTCATTACCTTCTAACTTTTTAAGTCTAGCTTCTAATTCTTGAACTGCTTTAATTAATACACCTATTGTTGAATTGGTGTCCATTTTATTTTGTGCTAATGTAGAAAGTTCTACAGGAGTCTCTTCTGCAATAAATCCAATATGAGGAGTAGTTAAATCGTTTTTGTAATAGAATTCAACAACGTTTACATTACTTAATATAGATGTTGCCGTCTTCTTGAATTTACTAATGTTTGTTTTAAATATACGACTAGATGTTTGATAGAATGCTCCTGCATTTAATTGATCTGTACTAGAAACAAATATACCTGGTATTCCTGTAGCTGTATTAGATGTTCCATTTGCAACAAGTATTATATTTGCAGTGGTAGGATTAACTACAAAAGATGATCCACTTGAACCTGAAGATCCACTCGATCCTGAAGACCCACTTGAACCACTTGTACCATTAGATCCAGAGACTCCGCTAGAACCTGAAGAACCACTTGAACCAGAAGAGCCAGAAGAACCTGATGTTCCTGGAGCACCATTAGCTCCAGCTGTTCCTGATGAACCAGATGTACCCGTTACTCCACTAGAACCAGATGTACCCGAACTTGCAGAAGATCCTGATGTACCCGTAGATCCTGATGTTCCTGATGTACCTACTGTGCCACTACTAGCTGACGTTCCTGTTGAACCTGATGTCCCTGTTGAACCTGATGTTCCTGAACTTGCAGATGTTCCTGATAAGCCTGAACTTGCTGAAGTACCTGAGGATCCAGAAGATGCCGACGTACCTGTAGTTCCAGAGCTACCTGAAGAAGCAGATGTGCCTCTTGTACCTGATACTCCTGAGCTACCAGAGGTTCCTGAGGAGGCAGATGTGCCTGATGATCCTGATGTTCCTGATGATCCATCTCCTCCAGCTACACCTGCCAAGTTGACAAGCCAAGAGTTATATGTACCACTACCAAAAACTGTATCAATAGTAACAGAAAGAGATCCTGTTCCTGCTGTATAGGTATTAACTATACCAGTCATACGATTACTACTATCATAAGCAATTAATATAGCTTGCCCTGATGTATATGCTAATAGTGTACCTATTGTTAAACTTTTAGAACCTACACTTAATGTTAATGATGTTACAGAACTTGTTGCATATTTATCTCCTGATACACCAGATGATCCAGTAAATCCTGAAGATGCAGAAGTGCCAGATGTACCTGATTCTCCTGATGTACCTGATTCTCCAGAAGTACCTGCAGTGCCAGTTATACCAGAAGTGCCACTGGTTCCTGTAATTCCACTAGACGCACTAGTTCCTGAGGATCCACTACTACCAGAGGTTCCTGAAGAACCATCAGTTCCTGAAGTACCGTTTGTTCCAGATCTACCGTTTGTACCAGTACTACCAGATGTTCCATTAGAACCATTAGCTCCTGAAGAGCCTGAAGTACCAGATGAACCAGAAGTACCCATAGATCCAGTTGCACCAGAAGAACCTGAAGTTCCTGAAGAACCTGCAGTTCCAGATATACCATTTGATCCATTTGCACCACTGCTACCAGAAGTACCACCTGTACCATTAGCACCATTAGTTCCAGAAGAACCTGATGTGCCAGCAGTACCTGAAGATGTAGAACTATATTGTAAGATGGCATCATCTAACTTCTCTAAAGCGATAGTTAAACAATCACCTGTATTTATACCTGATTGAGGAAGATTTGGACCATCATATACAACACGATCTGAATCAACAGGACACGAACTATCACAGTCCGTTCCTGCTAAAGGAAAGGGTCTTCTTGGATCATTACAAGGAACTCCTGGAGCACAAGCCATCTATTAACAGTATTGAGGGTTCTCTGATAAATTTATTGCAGTGCCACATAGTGAGCAATCGATTGTCCAATCTACAGATGCAGTACCTGCAAGTGTACATTGTAATCCTGCAGTGGTAGTTGTTGTTGTAGTGATTATATTTATAGGAGCGGCAGTTATACCAGCTATTAATGTTATCACTCTACCTGCTATTTGTTCTACAGTGAAATCTGCAGCGTATGTAGAATTACATGACTTATACCAAAGTATACGTCTGTAATGTAATAACTGAGACATAGGGCCGCATGCGACATCTCTATGTAAAGAGTATATTACATTGTAATATAATTCATTAGCAATCCTAGCTAATGTTTCATCAATATCATCCAGTAAAACAGGAATCGTTGTATAATATAAAGCGTTAGTTAGCCTGGGTGTTAACATTTTGCTGTTGTTTTATTTCTTCTTGCTTAACAGCATAATTACATGCTGAACAATATCCATTTGTTAGTTGACATCCACAACCAACGTGCACTTTACACTTTTTACAGTTAGCCATATTAGTATGCTGTATAATTAACTACATAGTTTGTTCCTGTACAACCGCAGTTAGTTCTGATAAAGTTATTTAACATATTATCTGCTTGGATGTATAGTTTGTTTGCTACAGTGATTGCTGAGTTATTAGCAGCAGCAATTGATCCTTGAATGAAATAATAGATTGTATTAAGAGTAACTGTTGATTGAATCTTAATAGCTTTATCACATTGTATCATATCAAGCTTCATAAATGCATTATCAAACTTCTCCTGAATTAAATCAGTACGCATGAATGTTCTATTAACATAGTTTGATGAAGCAGGTGCTATGGAATATGTTAGATAGTAAATACCGTCTGGAATAGAGGTGGTAGTTACTCCTACAGCAGTTAGTCCTAATGTTGTAGAATTAAATGTATTTATACTATTTATTACAAATGGTAAAGATACATTTACACCAGGAGCAACTATATTAATTGTTGGTGAAGTTGGAGTACCAACGTACGTAGATATATCTTGTATAGATAGGGTGTACGTACTGTATGTGGGAACTACTTGAATATCTAATATTGTTGCCATGTTCTTAAATAATAATGCCAGAGGACAGAGATTATCCTCTTACCCTCTGGCATAGGTTATATGATTTCCTTTTTATTAAGGAATCAAGGTAGTAGTTGTACTAGTTGAAGGCCAAACTGTAGTAGTAGAAGTAGTCGTAGATACGATAGTTCCACTCTCGTTAGCTGGAGCACCTAATGCAGCAGTTAAGATATCTTCGATGTCTTGAGCTAAAGCTTGAGGAGTAGCAATGATTACAGTAGAATCTTCTGTAATATAATCACCCCATACATATGCATTTTTATTATACTCATTGAAACGAATATAGTAAGTGTCATAAGTGGTGCCATCAGATACCCAAGACTCAAAGTTCTCATTGTATCCGTTCATACGGTATAAATGCTTCAAGTAAGCAGCTTGATAGCTGTAGAAGTTTTTCTCTAATTGCTTAATCTCACCAGAAGTACCAGCAACATAAGAAGCACGTTGAGTTATCTCAGCATTAGCAATTTGATTACAGTTATCTGCAACGATAAAGTCAGCAGTAGTAGCAGGACCAGCATAAACAAATGTACGGAAGTACATACGATCATACTCCCAAGGGAATGCAGCAATATCACATGGCTGTCCATAAACAGTTAATGGCTTACCAGAGATACGTAAGATAGCAGACTGATTATTACCAATACGTTGGAATTGATAAAAATCAGAGAATGTAATGTTGTCAGGATTATCACCTGGAGCTTCCTCTTGGAACTTTAAGATTAAAGAATCAATTAAAGCAGGAACATCAACATCAGCACAAGGATCTCCACCACAAGCTAAACATTCTCCTTTAACAGTTACACTACGAGTGAAACCATTGAAGTACAATGTGTTTAAGTAAGAAGAGAACGCACGTAATGTAACAGTTACATCAGTACCTGGAGTCACTGTCCAGTCAGAGATATCAGTTACTTGGTTAGAAGCTACTGGAGAACCAGTTACAGTGTACCATGCACTAATATATTCAGAAGCAATCTTGTCAGAACGCTTTGATCCTTGCAAGTACGTATTAGTACGTCCTTGAGCAGCATAAAAATATGGAGCAGCAGCAATGTTACCAGTTGTTGCAACAGCATACGTGTTCAAAAATAAACCAAACTGCCCAGCAGTTAAGTTTTGCGTAGAACCAGTGCTAGGCAATGTGTTGCCTACTGGAACTACGAACAGGGTGGTTAATGAAAAATCAGCCATTTGTATATTTATTTAAATTGTTTACTCATTTGTTTTAATTCTATATGCTGCACTTTGAGCCGCAGATTGGTTCTCTGTGTACATTGCTAAGTTCTCTACAGTTAAATCTAAAAGCTCATCTTCTAAGTATGGCTCTAGTTCACAATTAACATCTGCAGAAGGGGCTCCATCAAATCTTATGTATCCTGCCTTATCAATATATATAGGATATCTAAAATACATTATGTAAATATCTGTAGGAGTAAAAGTTCCATCAGTGAAAATACTTATCTCATCTGAAGATATAAAGTTAAATGTTTCTTGATACTCAAAAGATGGTCTATAATGAGTGTTGTTTAACAACAACGATAGATCACCATGTTTAGCAAGATCTTTATTAATCCAGATCTTTCTATCAATACAAGGACCTTTATCTGCTAGTACATAACTATCTACATAGAACATGTACTTTGGAAAAAGATTATGAATATAGGCAGTCCATTGATTTAACTCAACGTTCTTCAAAGCTAGTGGCAACTTACCATCCTGGTAGTTCACCACTAAACTTTGCAAATCTTCATAACGCTTTTTAAAGGCGTCCATACCAAGACCAGAAGTTGTACTAAATCCGTCTACCTTCTGCTTGAGTAACTTGATCTGTGCTTCATTTAAAGCAAGGATCTTATCTTCTAACGCAATCTGTTGATGGTCATTTGTAGACAGTTTATTTAGTCTTTGGTCGATCTTATATAATAAACTATCTACTGGGATCATACTGCTGCGAGTTTTTTACCTTTTATTTTCTGTTCAAGAATTAGCAGCTCGTCTTGATTATCTTCGTTTGACAAGAACTTAACTAATTCATCTTCATCTAATGCCACTTCAAGTTCTCCCATATATATTCTACCATTAGGTTTCTTACGGTATACTGAGTGTGCTAATGCTTGTTTAACTAAATCTTTTACAGCTAACAAGTCATCTTTCATATCTGCGAATCTTGTAAAGACTTCAACTGGAGACAAACCTTGGTATTGACCATCTTTGAACTCAGCTTGTTTTAACATGTTATCTACTAAATTGTAAACAACTTCTTCTTTAGTTTCATCGCTAATAGGTAAGCCTAGTAATCTTGCTACTTTACGTTTCTTCTCAACACCCATTGCATCAAACTTGATGATGGCTTTGTTGATGATTTGTTTCTTCTTGTAAACAATTGTGTTCTCTACTTCATCATCCACAACATAGAATTGTGTTTCTGCAGGAAAGTCACCCCTCACCCAAGCTTCATAACTAGAAGCAATAGTTGGATGAACTCTTAACCATGCGAACTCTAACTCTTTAAAAGGATTAGCGAAATCATAGTAGTTATCTCCATCCATCAATTTAACTGGTTGAACGTGAGTCATATCCTCTGAACCAGTAGTTAATGCTGCGTTCCAGAAAGGAGCGTTTGGTCCTAAGTTAATACCACCTAACTCTGCTTCTAACTTCTCACGAAGTTTAGTTACACGTTCGATTTCTAGTTCTCTTGCTGTATTATCCGTTATACGTCTGATATAAGCAGCTTCTGGATCTAGTCCTGTTCTATACTTACCACCAAGTTCCTTGTAAGGATACTTGAATACACCAGTTCCTGGAATACGTGACATGCCTCTTTTAGAAAGCTCGCTCTGCATTGTTTGAATTAGAGAATCATTGAACTCTCTCTTAATAGTAGAGATTTTACCTATCTTACCCATATGTAGTTTTATTTAATAATTGGTTTTAGTGGGTGACGTCTAACGAAAGACCTAGCGACTGGGAAACCCAATCCTTTCACCCTGAAATTCAAGAAGCTCCCACACGAAGGGGAGGGGTTGTGGGAGACTTCTTGATCAAAGCCAGCGATTGCTGGAGACGAGCACTAGGCTCGCAATATACTAGAACTGAGGGATTTCTTCAATCAAGACTGTACGAGACAAGTCTTCGATAAATACATCACAACGATCCTTCATCCAGATTTCGTATCCTGGGAATTTGTTAGCACTTGACATACCTTGAGACTTAGCAAAGCCTAAGTGATGACGAGTACCATCGATATAACCCCAAGTCATAGAAGGAGCTCCCTTCATACGTACCTCACGAATGTTATTAATCATTGAACCATCAGACATTGGAGAAACGTCAAACACCATAAATACTGGTGTGCTCTTCTTGTTTTGTCCAAATTCTAAGTTAGATTGAGGAAGGTCTAATTCTTTTAAGTGAATTAACTCAACACGACCAGTCTCACGAGTAACCATTGCATCGAATGCAAAGTTGTAAGTGATGTGTTGTCCTTCTCCTTGCATGTAACGATTACCTGAATCAGCCATGAAAGTCAAACCTGAATTTAAAGCATCGTTCTTAAGTGCTTGTTGGAACACGTCGAAGCCAGCTTCGTTAGTGTACATTTTAACACGACGATCCTTAACATCTACACGACGATAGAATAAATCACCAAATACCGAACGAATCAAGTTAGCAGTGAATTCTCCACGGTTGTATTGAACCAAGTTACCATTGTTACGCATTCTGTGATAAACACCAGCAGATGTACGCTTTAATTCTTGCTTAGATCCACCAGACTTAACGCTACCAGGCTTAGCCCAGATCATACGCTTAACCTTAAGTTCTAACATAGACTTACGCATCCAGAACTCAATAAACGGTTCCCACTTAACATCATTACGAGTTAAAGGTAATTGGTTACGACGTTGTGGAGCATATACTAAGATGTCTAAAGCTTTACCAGAAGCATCAACCATCATCTTATCATCAGCCCATTCAGTAATTTTGTGCTCATAACCATATGCAGAACCTAATGATTCAAACATTGTGATTTGCTCACCTAAACGAGGCAATCCTAATAAGTCTTGATCAAACTCACCAATAGCAGCATCAACTAATTCTAACTCGATACCAGTCTGTAAGTATACAGGAGATACGTAGTCAACAGTTGGATTGTCAGTCACTAAAGTGAATGAATACAAATAACCCATATTCCAAGGCACAGGGTCCTTGATAACATAGAAACGAGGACCATACTGACGAGTACCTACAGAGATGATAGCGTTCTTAGAGAATTCATTAGTATCAATTACTAAAGAGAACTCTTGTCCATCAATACCTGGCTTAGATAATTCTAAGGTAGTAGTAGGGATGTCAATAATTTTAGGGAATTTGTAAGGTACAGCTACCTGCCACTTCCAAGCATCACTATTGTTATCAATGTAGAACGGAGTTGACTTGTTGATCATGTCCAAGAAGTCGTTGCTGTACAATGAGCTCTGAGTGTACAAACTGATAATTTTCTTATCATAGTCTGCTGGCTCAGTCGAGTGAAAGCTTTCCAAGTGGTTAGAGTCTGTTAACTTACCGACTGCACGCTTGTCCATTGAGGCCACACGAGCATAAGTAAATCCAGTTAAACCTGGGATTGTTTGAATTGCCATTTTTGTTTATGTTTAATTTATTATTATTTAATTACTCCACCATGAGGTAGGCTTGGAAGAACTCTTAGTAGATTTTACGGCTGACTTAGAAGATTGACGTGTTACTTCTCCGAACAGAGTATCTGTCTTCTTAGTTACGCCTGCCTTTTGAATCGTTGACAATGTAGGATCCTTTTCTAGGATTTTTAAAAGTAGTGCCACTTTAACCTTCATCTCATGATTCTCGGGTCTCTTCAGTTCCAAGATAGTACGATCAAATTCTGTAAGCATTTCGCCAGATCCTGTTTTGTATCTATCTGTAACCAAAAAATCTTGTAGTTCGCCAGCCAGTTTCGGATTAAGAGGAATACCATCAAACTCCTTCGCCTTCACCTTATCTTGCAAAATAGCACCCACGTTCTGTGCGTACTGTTGCTTATAAGTAGCTTGTTGTTTTAATTGGACTTCTTTCTCTTGCTCCAATTTTTGAAGCTTTGTAGCTTCTTTCTTTACTAACACTTTATGATGCCTAGTTGCTGTACTTTCTAGATCACCATAATTACGAAGTTTTTCAATCTCCGTTTCAATATCTTCTTGATCAAACTCTTGATCAGTTAAAGCTTGTCTAATAACCGCTACTTGATTTGCTTCATTGGATAAGTCCATTTCTGCATAGTTCTCAATAGCGTTGTATGTGCCATAATAATCTTTAGGACTAACACCTTTAACAAAGATCGCCTGGAATGCATCCTGGTAATCTTCGCCAAACTGTCCGATGAATTCATTAACAATAGTAATAGCTCCTTTCTTTTTCTCAGCATTGAATCTATCTAAGAATTCTTCTGCTGTATTGATTGGTACTTCTTCTTCATCTTCGTCTGCAGTGAAACCACCTAACTTGAATAGGTCTCTAGCGAATGCTGTAAATGGATTGTTTCCATCTTCTTCATCCTCATCTTCATCAGATGTAACATCAGTAGCTTTTGCAACAGGTTTAGCTGGTGCATCTTCTTCTTCATCTTCTTCTTCATCATCTGTACCGTACAAGAAATCAGAGATGTCTTGTTTAGGAGCTTCATCATCTTTCTTATCTTCTTCTTCATCAGAGGCTGCAGCTTTTACTGTAGCTTTCTTCTTAGGAATCTCAGGAGCATTTATGTCTTGAATATCATCAGGATTGCCTGTAGACGTTTCTGGAGCCATTAAATCATTTAATAGCTCTGCATTACCTACACCTTCCATTGTGCTCTGAATACTGAAATTCCCAAAATCTGGGGTTTCTAAATCATTGGCCATACGTAGTTGGGATTGTTTAATTGGTTTTTCGATATAAAACTAAATAACTATAAGTTAATAACAAATAGAAAAAGGTCAAAAACAGTAAATATTTTTTATAATATAGCATTAATGCATTTTACTCTAACCAAATTAGTTAGAATTACTTACTTTTTGACCCTCTATTGCTTGCATTTATCTTTGCTATTGCAAGATCATTGTCTTGATTTTTAAGGTCAGCATCTATTTTTCTATTCTCTACAGCTATTTTATCTCTACCTAACTGATTCTTACCTTGGATATCTTTCATCTTAGCATCATAATCTTTATCAGCTTTTGCTTGGTCAGCATTAAGTC
>Ga0209443_1002613_pt1 | contig 10560 bp, 9 predicted proteins | sample LauGreBMM110DCMD_2_FD_187571 | JGI IMG/M metagenome (GOLD analysis project Ga0209443, IMG submission 187571) | Freshwater lake microbial communities from Lake Michigan, USA - Su13.BD.MM110.DCMD (SPAdes) (version 2) | ecosystem: Environmental > Aquatic > Freshwater > Lake | place: Lake Michigan... | reverse complement strand
TCGTTTGCTCGGCGATTTGCGGCTTCTGTGAACCGGGTAATTGTTGCTTTGAGCCTACTGAAGTATCCGGAACGGCCAAGCACGTCACCTGCGAAAAATGCCGTGGTATTTACGCTCTTGTTCGTCCTGACATTTTTATTGAAAAAAAATACTCGGCTAAGTGCTATTATTGTTTTAATGAAAAAAAAGCCCCGCTGGTTGAATGTAGTACTTGCTTAAACAAATGGATTATGCCCAATCCGGCCTCAACACTCGACCAATGCGCCCTTTGTGTTGAAAATAAGATTGAATTTTTACCGGTCACCGTGGAGCTCAATCGATTTTTATTGACAAATGGCCTCAAGGACACTCTGGCGCTGCGCAAAAGTAGGACCGTCGCCCTCGGAAGCAATTGGAAACGCGAAATGGATACAATCCACAACAAAATACTGACGCTGCCCAACGGAGACGCTATTTTTCACAAAGTCGATTTACTTCTTTATTTGCAATTTGACTTAAAATACATTTCAGACTGCTCTCTTTGCTGCGAAGAAATCGATCCCCATGTGGGCCTATCCGCTATCTGCGGCATTGCTGGTAAACCCAATTGCACCGGCGTCATCTGCACCGGATGCGTCTACAAGCTCTGGGATTTCGCTAAACCTGGTTGCATTGTAGAAATGTCGGCAATTTGTTGTCCATTTTGCCGCCGCGCCATTTGCCAGAAGAGTTCGGCTAACCATCCCATTAAAAATCTCATTGTTTCCGAAAATGCCTCTGCAATTGCCCTTCAAAACACTATGGCCTGGTGTATTACCTGCAACACTCTAAAAGTTTTTGCGCAACGGGCCTGTGGCGAACATGGCGCTATTGCTACAATTACCGGCTTTGTTTGCTTAGACTGCCTTCCACCGAGTTCCGAAGGAACAACAGCGCCCGTAGACCGCGTCTTTAACTGTCCCCGGTGCTCATCAGAAGTGTGCAAAGCCATCGCCACTAATGGTGTTGTCAATACCGGCTGCAACCACGTCGAGTGCGTTGCTTGCGCTTCTCGGGGCTTAGCTACTCATCTGTGTGCATTTGCCGGATGTTTTCGCGATTTTGACGAGGCCAGCGACTGCTACGACCATATGACTGCAGAGCACGGCGGCTACTACGATTAAATTTTTTATTAAAATTTTGTCTTCATTTCATTCATTTTTATAAAAATTATTAAAAATATTGGAAATACTACTACTAGAAAACACCACATTGATGGCTGGTTACAACTATAAAACTTATTTGAAATAATAAACGCAATCACAGTGAAAAGACAAGCAAACACTGCTACTTTAATCGGACGACACAGCAGCAAAAATATTACTATTATTGAAAAAAGAAATATTTTTCCAGACGCTTTTTTCCACCACAAAAGATCTAGCCCTGAACAGTTTTTTTGCGGCTCTACGCAACTATAATTTTCACTATTGTTTAAAAAATATATTATATAACTCACATAGAAAACTATTACTATCGACGCCGCTATTTTTGCATATATATTTGCCACATTTAAAATCATTAACGCTACAAACACAATCAGAGGCTGAGTTAGATTTAATATAAGCGCTGCATTTGTCGCGCGTCTATTTACAATTCCACATTTATTTGCACTGGCTCTATCGCGCCATATAAAAAATTCTGCAAGCTGCATCCCTAAAACCCAGAGCCAGATCACTGATATCGCAATGACTGGGTCTCGATATTGACTCTTCCACTGACTTATCATTAGTATACTCACCGATATCACCCCAACACAAAATGCTATTATCGACGCTCTTTCTGATACACACATTACTTTTTTAAAATTTTTTTTTATTTGTTTTTATTTAATAAAAAATATGAAACATTTGATGCGCAAAAAATCTTTGCCTTCATCAAAGCGTCGCAGCCGAAAACGCAGCGCTTCTCCTATGGCGCGTCGTGTCCGAAAAGGACGCAGCGCATCCCCCATGTCGCGTCGCGTCCGAAAACGACGCAGCGCCTCTAGAATTCCCAGGCGCTTGCACAGCCAGCTTCATACTGAAATGATGTATGCTGGATTAATCTAAATAATAAAATAACTTTTTTTTATTGCAATTTTTTTATGTACTGAGTCGTGTGTTCAATCGATTTCACTATGCTCGTCGTCAAATACGAATCAAATGTCTTTTTGTCAAAATCAAGAAACACAATCGCATACTTTTTTGTCTCATTCCACTCGTAGTAGTTGTTCCAGTAGTATTCATTTCCCAAGTAAAAATTTATCATTTCTTGAAATTCCTTTGAAAACGTTAGGTGCTCAACTATCGGCATCTTCGGCAAAAAATAGAGTGCATTGCTCTCCATGTCTGTCCAAATAATGTAGCGATGGTGCACATAGCCCCGGTAGCTCGGATCTGCTGAATTTTTAGGGGCGTAGTCAACGCCTTTAGTTAGCTCTACGAGCGGTGACGGAGTTTCTATAAAGCCGCTTCTACACGTTCTCGTCATTTCAGTAAAAGCATGCAGTGGATTCCAAATGTCCTCAAATGTGTGTCGACTATACCCAAAATCAAAGAAAAAATCTCCAAACGGAAACGTCTTTACGCATATGTTTATAAAATAAAAATTTTTGTCACTCTCTTTTGCCTTTTCCTCTACGCTTTCATCCGTATCTATCAAGTGCGTCGCTTTACTAAACGGCGTTCCTCCTGGTCCAATTTCAAGTATTCGTCTGAACTGCTTTTCCTCACACTGTCGCTGATAAAATTCAACTATTTTTTTAATCGGAAACCAGTATTTTTGCATTTTTTTCTTATCTTGAAAAAAATAAAATCTTAAGCACACTACTTTGTACACAGTAAAATACTTTTTTCCTCATTTGACCTTTAAAAAAATTGTCATAAAAATAATTATTGATTTAATTTACAAACTCCCATGAATTTTCCCACTCTTTTTTTTGTTTTACTCTACTGCAATGCTCTAGCTCTATCTCTTTTTCCCAATTTTCATTGTCATTTTCCATAAAAAACTCTTGAAAATTGTACTCATTTTCATCTTTAAACCGTCGCTCCGCCTCACTTTTATCATTTTCTATAAATCGCGCTATAAATCTTCCTGCTCGTTTGAAAACATATTTTGAAACTTGACTACCTACATAGTTTATAAAAATATTCGTCATTCTCTTGCTTTTTAATTTTATTATTCTTTTTTTTATTTCGCTAATCCAAGTATCAAAATCCTGTGCACTAAAATCCAAACAATCAAGCGCCAGTACTCCATCAACAACTTATATTAATGCACCTCTTTTCCCGGCTTACTTGGCGCATTTTTTGTACTTGCATAGCATTTATTCACCTTTTTTTAATAAATAAATTTGTAAATGATTAGTGGCATCATCATTGGTATTGCCCCCCACACCGCTGACCAAAAATAATTAAAGTACTCATAGTACCCTTTAAGACTTTTAAATATCATTGCTTCTCTAAACAATAGATCAAGCAATACACCATATATTGCTAGCGATAGCAGCGTTATTGGTACTGCGTTACTAATAATTAATCCCAGAAAAAATATTACCATCATCCCACCCGCTATAAAAATTGATTCGGCTCTTCCATGTTGCTTAAAATAATCATTGAGCCCCCAGCCCGTTGGCCCCCCAAGCCCATTTGCAGCACCAAGCTGAAGCAGCGAGTCGCCTATCATACCAGTCGCACACGCTATCCCTACCAATGCACAGTTTTTTGAGTTCATTTTAGAATTTTAATTACCCTAATTAATAATTTTTCTTTTTTGTAATAAAAATGAAAATTTATTACGGAATTTCTAATTATTCAATTGATGTCACAAGCATTTGTTTTGATAAATTACTTTGTAATAACATCATTTCAATACCATCTGGTGACTATCTTAGAGCTAAATATTTTACAGACCCATTGATCAACGTCCATAAAAAAATATTTATTTTAAACAATGATACTTATAATACTTATGACGAAAATGTTCAAATAAATATAAATTTATTATCAATTGACAAATTTACAATTGAAATTGTTACGGAATCGGATATTGATGATAGAACACGAGCTATACAATCAAAGCTAAAGTTGAAATATGGTAGTTTTCACGAAGAACTCCCGGAACAAAAAATGTCAGTTCGATATTTAACTGGGAATGAAAAAGTTTTGGAAATTGGAGGAAATATAGGAAGAAATTCGTTGATCATCGCAACTATTTTAAAAAAATTTAATAATACTAATTTTGTTACATTGGAAAGTGATTTTACTATTGCCAATCAATTAACAGAAAACAGAGATTTAAATGATTTCAATTTTTTTATCGAATGCTCTGCATTATCAAATAGAAAACTAATCCAAAAAGGTTGGGAAACTATTCCTAGTGATACTCTAATCGAGGGCTATAATCATGTTAAAATAATTACATTTGATAATCTAAAACATAAATATAATATTGAATTTAATACTTTGGTTTTGGATTGTGAAGGTGCTTTTTATTACATTCTTTTGGATATGCCCGAAATATTAAATAATATTAATTTAATTATAATGGAAAATGATTATAATGACTTAACTCATAAACAATATATTGATAATGTTTTGTTAAAAAATAATTTCTATTTAACTTATGCTGAAGCGGGTGGCTGGGGTCCTTGCTATCTTACTTTTTTTGAAGTTTGGAAAAAATCATAAATTATTGTTTATTTCCACAGTGTATTCGTCAAAATCATCTGGTGTCATATAGTGACATATAATAATATTCTTTTTGTCTACTTTATCACCGCAACACAAATACGTGTTATTATAAGCATATCCTTTATAATTACAAGCCCAAATATTATTGCAATTTATAAAATACTCATTATTTTTATCCATAATATTTTGTAAATAGTATGCAATAGATACATCACAAGCCGGTTTTAAATATGCTACATTATCTTCATCACATTTATTTATCCAGTCATCAGTTATATTTGGTAGTAAATGATAAAATTTACTCAAAATGCTTTTCGATAAAAAAAACCCAGCACCGGAATGATAACACACTGTCGAGTTCCTAAATACAGTTAACCCTAATTTGTCACTTTGACCTCCAATATAATAATCTTTTTTGCTATCAAATTGATTAATATATGGTATTAGATTACCTACATTAACATAGGTATCCGTGCCACAAACGCAAACAAAATCAAAATCATAATTTTCATAAATGTACTTTAATCCTATGTTTTGTTTATAACTAGCAGATAAATAATCGTTTGAAACTCCCTTTAAGTATATGTATTTTTTTTCATTAATCAAATCTGTTTTTTCTTCTCCTAAAAAAAATAGCACTTTATATCCCATTTGTTCTGCTTTATATCCCCACGTTTCATTAATTTTAATTATTTCATCTTTATATTTTTGTTTGGTTGCACATCCAAATATTAAAAAAATTACTTTATTCATTTTTTGATAAATTACTTCGTAATATTCTTTTTTAATTTTATCCTTTCGCTACATAATTTTTTTTTTATTTTTATTCTTTGTTTGTTCATTTCTTTTTTTATTTTTGGGTTAAGATAGTAGATACTTCCATCTTAAAATCAATATAACACACTATCCTGCCTGCTGCTTAATTTATTGTGGTGTCACAATTCCTATTAAAAATACTACTAGCGTGCAACTAGACTAGAACTTCTTAAAATTTTAGTTTATTTTATCCATCAATAACACCAATCCATCTGGAAAAACATTAAAAAAAATTAAAAATGGTCCTTTGTCAATAAGAACAGTCGAAAATGTCATCGAGACATTCAATTTTTTTGCATCTAAAAAACAATTCTCAAGCACACTAATGCTTGCATCTTCATCGAACCACAATGTGCAGTTTTTCTTAATTAATTTTTTAAGTTGCTAAACTCTCGCAGAATTTATTGCTCAATCATAGTAAATTTGGCTTCAACTTTGCTTTATTAACTTAATTTTTTTATTGCGAAAAAGTTGATCCATTAAAACAGTGGCCCGGAAACCCAAAGGTATTGTGACAATAGTTTTTGTCAGGCGCATCGCCAGGCTTCGGGCAATTGTCTTTCCAATAAGACCAGTCACCCGGGATATCGTCCCGGTCACACAGAACCTGACATCGGTCCTGTTTGGCGCCCTTTTGGTCCGCTTTAGTCTTGAGGAAAGTGCACTCACTCTGTGGATTCAGGTCGCACTCGGTACAATCTTTCACAACAGGTTGCACCGGGCACCCCGGAATCGTCCAGTAGTGCGGGGCTGTCTCCATGTTTGACACAATAATGTCCATAATGTAGCGCCAAAACAGGGGCTTGTCACAGATGCCCTTGTGCTCACAACCCTTGCCCCGAAACTCCCGAGTTATCACTGGAATGGTGCACCCGGTAACCGGGTGCTTGCTCTCAAACATCTGACCGGCCTTCCAGAGGTCTGGCACATGCAAACTAAGCCAGGGAACGGTGCCGTCCCCAAACATCTGGTCAATCGGGGTACCGCCCCGTATTCGATTCTGCATATCATTGGCCATGCCTCCGGGACCAAATAGGGCCGTATGGTACTCTAGCTCAGTTCCTTCGGACGGAATCGTCTTGAACCCGGAAAGTCCAGTGGTTTTAAACCGATAGGAAATCGGCGTACCCCCATTCTTCACTATGTCTTCTAGTAGCGGATAAACACCATAAAATTTAACACCAGGAGGCCTCACAAGCACCGGAATCAGCGGCACCGCTGTTTTTTTGTAGGCTTCGTATGACGATGTAATGTCCGCGTCGTTGAATAGCTGCTCCAGCGACAGTTTTGAACCCGTAGTTCCTGGAGAACCAACCGTGTACACCAGTCGCAAAGGCCCAGTGCCCATTTCAACTATGTTTAGCGCGGAAAATATGTTTTGGTCCGGAAACATCCAGACAACACCGGCAAATAGCTTTTCAACCTGCTGGTACCAGTAATTGCAATCTTGCTTCTTTATCAGTGGATTGTCACACAGAATCCCAAGCCCTTCATTGTCCCCGGAAAATGCGGCTTTTGTGGCTTTCGGTGACCCGGCAAAGGGCCCAGCCACAGATATCATCGTCTGCACGTATTTGTCTTTCCAGTCCTGACTCACCCTGCTAAAAAAGGTAATGAGCGTGGGACATCCAAGACTATGGCCAATGACATGGGCCCGGCGCCCGCCATTTTTATCAACCGCATACTCAATAAGAACTCGCAGCATATTAAAGTACGTGTCTTGGTAAGACTTATTTAAAATTTCACTGAAATTATATGGAGCCCCAAAAAGACTCTGCATCTCTTTGTAGCCCAACGTGTCGCCCAGAAAACCAATCAAATTGTGGTACATATGCGCTGCTGATACGTCAAATCCCTCAATCTTTGTCAGGGTATCAACACCCGTTAATCCCCCAAAATCTTTTGTAAAATTAACGCCATCTTTGGTGTCAATCACCGGCAAATTATCTCGCCACGCGGTGCGCTCACAATTGTCCATACACTTAAATTGTGTATCGTTAGATGAGCCGTCGTACTGCATCGTCATGCGGTACCGCCAGCAACTGCCTCCTAGTGAATTTGGAAGCGTCGCCTCCATCGAGGCCCAGTCGTGGTACCACTCTTTTTGCTGGGCACTGCAGAGATACCCGAGCTGAGAAACCTGTTGCGGCGTAAAGTTCCATTTCGAGTACAAAGAGCAACCGCCAAGCCCATTAACTAAAATAATTGGATTAAGGCTCAATTGTTGCCCAGTGGATTGACTACTTGCTTTGGCTAAAGCGCCAACAGTTTTCCCATTGACAGGCTCTGTGTTTTCACACGAGCACGAAAAAATACTGTAGATTATAAAAATAAAAAACAGCACATAAAAAATAAGAACTACTACAAAAATTATTTTTTCCCAAACTAACATTTATTTATATTTTTTTTTGTAAACATTTTTTTTTATTTTTTGTGTATTTTGTGTTCGCGCATGCTTGTGTTCGCGCATGCTTTTTTTCTATCCACAAACAAATGCAGCCTTTAACTCCATGTCGGCTATTTGTTTTACTTTTTCCTCTCCTGCTGCATTAATACGGTTTTTTCTATGTCCGTACTCTATTTTTTGCTGCAAACGGAATCTGTATCAGCTGAGGACTTGGGCTACCTTTTTGCTATTGAATTTATTTTTGCTGCTACAATCATCGCCATTTTTTTGGCCAAGCAAGAAATTGACTTTTGCTGTCATGGCCCCATGGGCTTAAAAAATGAAAGCGAACCGCTACAATCGCCTCTGCTTTTATAAAAAATATTTATATTTTTATTAATTATACTTCTTTTTTACTCTAAAATATACGTCAAAACAAGCGCCAAGTCTCCGCTTGTTATCGATGCCGGCGTTGTCGGATTCACTGCTGATAATTGCAATCCAATCGACAGCGGTTTTGTCGGCGTAACAACTACACTTAGCGTCGGAACCGATGCCCCAGTTGACCCAAGAGCCGCCAAATTACTATAGCCCGGGTTATTAAATCCAGCAGAGATCCCTCCTGGGATATTGATATTGGCCATCGTAAAAGCGCTTATTATAGAACTCAATTGCCCAGTCGTGGCCACGTATGCTATCGGAAAAACACTGAAGTAAATAGCATCCGTTGTTACTATTGGCGTCCCATTGTTTGTCAACAATCCCCCAATTACCGACGCATTGTCCGGTAGCACAAATCTTTTTGCATCTTTTTCTTGTGTAGAATTCGGCAGCCCCGGTGCCACATTAAAATACAATAATTCAAATCCCGGGCCCACTGGAGCCGTTAAATTCATTAACTCGCTAGGCGCATATAATGTTTTACTGATTACCCGAGAACCACCGGGCACCGCATAATTGACTAGCTCCAAATTCGCCACTGCTGTCGTAACGGTTCCGCTCGTCAGTGTACTCGTCGTCGCCGAGTTGCTTCCTTGTTTGTCCTTCGCAACTAGTCCAAACATTATTTTTTATTATTCTTTTTTTTTTTCTTATTTTTTTTTTATTCACTTTAGTCTTAATACTATTAGATCACTCGGCTTCGCAGCTAGTCTCGTCACAATTTGCCGCAATTGCGCGTCAATCTGTTATCAATATCCTATTTGGTCTTCATTTGCTTTGTATTTTTTAAATAATTTTTTTTTAAACTAAATTTTTTAGTTTTTTTTAGTATTTATTTTTTTTTGTTTTTTTTTAATTGTGTCTTTTTTATTTTTCGGCCAGGATGCTTCGGAACGGCATCGTCGTATGCGCCAGTGGATTCTACAAATCCTGTTTCGCCCTGCCTTTGTTATACTAATAAAAAAATTAAATAAATTATACAACTATAAAAATGAGTTTTGGTAACGTTCCCAGAGATTTATGCCTTACTTCCCTCGCCACTACGCGCTCAATTGCCTCAAAAAGCGCCAACGCCTTTTTTTCCGCCGACATCCGCACGGTCGGTTCGCTCCTCCAGTACCAACGTAGCCCCGGCGTCTGGGTAACAGCGGCCGACGCTTCGCGTACGGTTCCCAGCACCCAGCTCGGGTCCGTTTACACGGTTCCCTTCAATGCATACAACGTATCTTCAAGTTTTAATGGTAGTATCTTGGCTTTTGGTTTAAATGCATTAGCTTATGGTGATACTATTGTTTCAATCTTTACTAATACCGCCGGCTTATACACTGAAACGACAATTCCACTTCCCGCATCCGCCATTAACATTTCTTTTCCTTTTAATGGCCCCCCTTTGGTTTCTCTTAACGACGCTGGAAATGTCCTAGCACTGGGCATTCCTTGTGATGACAATAATATTGGCGCCGTTTGGCTCTACGCATTTGATGGTACTAACTGGACTCTACAAGGATCAAAAATTACTGGCGTTGATGAAATTGGTCCAGGCTTTTTTGGTATTGCATTGAGTCTTAGTGGTGCTGGAAATCTTCTTGCAGTAGGTTGTTATCAAGATAACAATGAAAATGGTTCCGTTTATATTTATAATTTAAATAATTTATTAGCACCAGTTTTTGTGCAAAAGCTTCTTGGTACTGTTGCAGGCACTACGGGATTTGGATTAGGATTGGATTTATCAGCCGACGGCTCTACCCTTGCAGTATCCAGTTATCCTCAAGAAAATACTCAAATCTTTGTCTATACAAACGTTAAAGGAATTTGGACACAGCAGGCATCATTAACATTTCCGCTTCCATTTTTACAATTTTACAACAATTTGCTTAGCGATGACGGAAACACTATGGTCATTAGCTCTGCTATAAATGCTGTAATTTTTTACCGTAATTCCGGCCTTAATTGGTCATCTGGAGCTTTGCTTCCTGTTCCCTATAATTTGGTTGGGGAACCGCAAGGATATTTTGCTTCTATATCACACGATGGAAACACCATTTTAACCCTTAATCAATTTAATAATAATGGTGTAGGGGCTTCTTGGATTTTTACTCAAGGCCCACCTGGAACCTGGACTCAAAATGGACCCGGATTAATTGGCACTGGCGGTACTCCTAGTTCTTTTCAAGGAACAGGAGGTACACTGTCGGGTGACGGCAAAGTCGTTGCTTTAGGAAACGA
>Ga0209443_1002611_pt1 | contig 10563 bp, 6 predicted proteins | sample LauGreBMM110DCMD_2_FD_187571 | JGI IMG/M metagenome (GOLD analysis project Ga0209443, IMG submission 187571) | Freshwater lake microbial communities from Lake Michigan, USA - Su13.BD.MM110.DCMD (SPAdes) (version 2) | ecosystem: Environmental > Aquatic > Freshwater > Lake | place: Lake Michigan... | reverse complement strand
CAATTTCTATTGGGACGGACTTGGCTCTTACTTTTCTCAACCAATTTAAGAGTAATTAACATTTATGGCTACTGAACCTATCACAATCGCAAAAGGCTGGAACGCCTTCGTCAAGGACAAGACCTGTCTTGGACTCAGAGAGTTTAAAAACGCTGGCAAATACTGGGGTACTCTCACCCTCATCACCAAGTCTACCTCGGCTGAACTAAAGGCTGAACTCAAGCGTCTCAAAATCTCTCTCCCTGTATGATTACTATTCTTCTTTCTACTGTCACCTTCCTTGGTGGCGTTTATGTCGGCACTCGCTGGTCTGAAAAGATTAAGGCTGTGTATTACTCTATCGTTACTCATTAATGCCTAGTGAATATCTAAAAGACGGAGACATAGGATTTGTCGGGCTTAACAGCCGTGACAACCCTAATGCTTTGCCTAAAGGTATTCTTAGTCGTTCTCAAAATTTTAGACTAGACAGGGGGGTTGCCCAAACAAGAAAAGGGCTTCAAAGAAAAACTGCTGGTTCTATTGTTGGACAAACAATTTACTCTACAGGAACTTACATTGAGTCCTCTGGGCAAGAAATGATTGTCCTTGTTGTGGCAAATGGGCTTTATACATACAACCCGCAAACAGAACTTCTTTCTTCTAAGATATATTTTCCTAATTTTATTACGGGTGCTACATTAACCTCAAGTGATTCAATTTCTGTAACTGTAACAAAATCTTCCCACGGACTTACAGTTGGTTCTAGTGTATATGTAGAATGTGCTACTGCTGGCTATAGTGGTTTGTTTACAATAACATCCGTAACGAGCAATACTTTTACATATAGTATGCCAGCCGTTGCTTCTTTTGGTGCAGTTAGCGGTGCGTCCTGTAGTTATAGTGCTTCTGAGTTAATAACCACTCCAGAAGGTTGTGATGTTTGCAACGCAATGGACAAAATATTTATAAGTCGTGGGTTTAGTAAGCGTCCCTTAATGTGGGATTTAAATGTTACTGTTGTTGCTATGCCTACTTCTGGTGCTGGACACAAATTTCCTAACTGTTCTAATCTTATGTATTATGGCAACAGGCTTGTTGCTATTGGTATGTATCATTTAGAAACAAATTTGTCCAGAAATTACGACACAGTTTCCGTAAGCAATTTTTTGGATTACACGGAGTGGGATGCGGCTGATGCTTTTACTGTAAACAATGGTAGCAATGACCAGTTGGTTGGCGTTGCCCCTTGGACTCTCAACGAGTTCTTGGTGTTTATGCGTAACAGCATATTTTATATTAACATTGGAAACGACAGGTATTCATCGGGAGACGGACTTTCAGCAACATCAAGAATATCTACGCTTGCAACAGACATAGGATGTCTTGCAAAAAAAAGCGTTATACAGGCGGGAGGAGGCGTATTTTTCTTGTCAGATAATGGTGTGTATTTCCTGCAACCTCAGCCAGCCTCTGCTGAGTCTATGAAGTTGCTTACAATGGCTGACCCTATCTCAGCCCCTGTTGACGATATCATCCAGCGTATTAACCGCAACTATGCAAGCAACGCTGTTGCTTCTTATTGGAACAACCGCTACTATCTTGCCGTTCCCCTTGATGACAGCACAGTTAATAATACAGTATTAGTGTATAATTTTATTCTAAAACAATGGGAGTCGGTTGACACATACCCAACGCTTGTTGCCACAAAAAATGCCCTAAATGTTTCTGCTTGGTTGATACCTACAAGCGGATTTTTTTATCCTAACGGGACAGATGAATTTATATACATAAGGATTGATAGAAATTCTTTACCTAATCACGGACTTGCTCTTGGTGATTATGTTAATGTTAATTTTTCAAATAATTCTTTTCAAGGTGCTACGCTTGTAGAAGGAAAACACCCGCCCAGCGGCACATATAAAGTAATTAACACTTTAGGATTTAGTAACACTATTTTTACTATAAGAATTCTTGTGAGTTCTTTTGTTTATCTTCCGTATCAAAATGGTAACTTTGTATATTCTTCTGGTGATGGTGGGACAACCTTTGCCAAGGCAGAGTCTGTTTCCCTCAAAGAATTTATAGTAGTAAAGAAAAACAACCAGAGGCGTATGTTCCTTGTCGATAACTACCAAGGGATATTTCTAACCGAAGAGTTAGATTCCGATGAATTCGGAGATGCTGTTGGAAACCCTATTCTTCCTACACCTATACCATTGTTAGACTCTGCCCAAAACATAGCAAATGGTTTATACGGAAATCTTATTTTGGTTGCCTCTACTACTTCTTTAGGCAATCCTAATCCTAATGTCATAGTATTAGACCCTTTAGCATTTAGCAAAAATGACATAATTGCTGTTCTTGAGACAAGGCAATATAGTATGGATAGTATTGCTGATAAAAGGTTTAGTTCATACGAAGCAAACATCTTGACATCTGGTGGAGAGACAATAGAAACCTATGCTGATGTTGTTAACCCAGATGTAAATGTAAAAGTAGATGTGTTTGGTTCTTCTTCAGTTGAAGACTACAACAGGAGCAACCCAATTAGAAAAACAGGCTCTGGATTAATTTTAAAATTCATTTCTTATTCTAAAAGACCTTCTATCCGTTCTGCCTATATATACGCAACTCAACAAAAGAAAAACAATTTAAATAAACAATAATATGCCACAAATTTCTAAAGGCGAGACATTTGCCGACTCCCAGCAACTTACAGCAACAAGGCTCAACCAGTTAGTTGACTCTGCCCAAATACTTGTTGGTGCTATTACCGACCAGCCTAGCATCACGGCTAATACACTTGAGGCTACCGACACTACTATTGTAAGCGATGGTGGCGTACTAAAGGAGGCTACCATTAGTGATTTCCTAAACAGCGGGCTACCTCTTACAAGTGCTGTTATCAATGCTCCAGCAAACAAAGACATCGTGGTTACGCCCTATGACTCGGCTTCTGTAGTTGGAAGCAATTATGTCAGCGGTGATGGCTTGACTGTTGTTGTCACAACCCTTGCCGCCCACGGATTAATTGTAAACAATGTGGTACTAATTTCTAGTGCTGGCACAGGTTACAACGGCACATTTAAGATTACTGCTGTTACCTCACTAACATTTACATATGTTATGTTTACAGCCGCTACCGCTACGGCTTCCCCTACCGCTTGCACATATGTAAAAAAGGCTACTGAAATTGTAAACGGAAATATAGTTTCATCTGGAAGCCTGTATGTTCAAGGGCTTGCGGAAGTTAATGGAGATATTTCTATTGCTGGGAACACTACACTTACTGGCGAAATTAAAGGAACGGCTAATTTTACAGGGGTATTGCAAGTTAACGGGACTCCCGTTTATGCTCTTTATTCTAAAGTTAATTCTACACTTCCTGCTGTAACTTTACAAACAGTTGAAAGCGGTTATCGTTTTGCTGCGTGGACTAACACTTGGATAAACTCTGGCAAAGTTGTTTATACCGAAACTTTTGTTGTTCCAAGTGAAGAGATTTGGGAAGTTACCCTTGTTTCTTCTTTGTATAACAATGTTGCTAATAGCAATTATGGTTATGGTTGTAATGTTATTTCTACAATAAATTCCGTTACTACTACTACAACAATTGGAGATACATTTAGCATTGGTGTAATAAGGTACTCAGTTACTCCATACATATATAATGTAATTCTTACTGCTGGAACTCACATAGTTAAAATTGCGGCTTGTTGGTTTGTTGGTACAGCCGCCGCTGGGTCTGAACTTAATTGTTCTACCACAGTTGCCCCCTCCCACAAAACCATCAGCAAGTTTAAGACCGCCTAATGCTTCTGTCTAACCTCATAGACTTTATTAAGACGCACCGAAGCAAGGGGCGTGGGGAGTCGTTTGGCTGGACGGACGAGGAGTTGGTTGCCTATCTTCAATGGTCAGATTCCCTGCATTATTTGTTTGTTACAACTGACGAAAAGGATTTCACGGGTGTTGCCGTTATGTATCCACTTAGCAAGGGCTTTGATGGCTCGCCAGACGGCTTAATTGACTTTAAGACCCCCATTGACCCAGACAACACAGACCTGTGCATAATGGATTTTATAGCCGTCAGTAAAGATGCTAAAAATGAATTAATCTTGCAATTGCAGGAGCGTTACCCTAATTGGGAGTCACAGGATAAATGGGCTTTGCGATTTGGTAACCCTGTCAAAATCACAAACAAATATATAAATCTTTTAAACAACTAATATTATGGGAAGTAAAAAAATAAAAGCCCCCGCCCCTCGTGACTACAAGCAGGAAATGCTTGATTCTATGGCTGGGCAGGAAGCCATACAGCCACGCCTTCTAGAACTAGAACGCCAGTACCAGCCCCAGTACCAGAAACTCCAGCAGGAGATGATGGACAGGCAGATGGGATTCCAGTTTGCCTCCTATGAGAAGGCTTTACCGCAGTCTCAAAAGATTGCAGGGATGGCTCAACAGGGGGCTATGTCAGCCTACAGGCAGGGCATGGGTGTAGACACAATGGGGCTGTACGACACTATGTTAGCATCGGCTCAGTCTGACCTTTCTGCTGGGCGTGAACTTACCCCAGAAATGAAAAAGTTTGGTGAACAGGCGGCACGAAATGCAATGGCGGCAAGGGGACTATCTGGCAACCAAGCAATTTACCAAGAAGTTCTTAACAACTATCAATTAGGTGGACAGAGAGAAGACAGGTCTAGACAATTTGCTGGGATGATGTACGGGGCAGGACAGGGTAACCTCCAGAACGCTTTGGGCAACTACAGCCCTTATGCTCCCCAGACAATGTATGCTGGGGCGGGGCAGATGACTGAGGCACTTGGAGCAAAAATCTTTAATCCCGAATCTCAATATAACTCTGCTCTTATTGGTTCTAACCGCAAGGAGGCTATGGATGTTATGATTGCCAACCAGCAAGCATCTAACGCCAGCAGAAACGCTCTTATTGGTGCGGTTGGTGGCATCGCTGGTGCGGCTATGGGCAACCCTGCCCTGTTTGCTGGTGCGACTGCGACTAAGGCGGCAACTTCGGCTTTTGTACCCGCCTTTGGTGCTGGGCTTAAAAGCACACCCTCCTCCTTCTTAGGTCAATACGGAATGACCTATAAGGGTTAATAATTTATGGCATCTTCATTTGGTAGATACACAGGCGGTATCGAGGCTTCTACTGGAAACCTAGTACCCGCATTTGGTCAGATGGCGGCTCAGACAGTTGCTACTGGAGTTAACTTTGGTCAGAACATTGCCGAAGGCATTAAGGCATATAATGACAACTCTGCCAAGTCCGAGGCGGCTAACGCCAAGATTCAAATGCTTGGTCAGCAATATGCTGATAAGATTGCGATGTATAGCAAAGACCCAGAGATTGCCCAGTCTGGTATCCTTGATAGTTTGATGGCTAAGGCTCAGATGCTCCAAGACGCACCGACAAAGGGTCTTAGTCAACGAGTAATGCTTGCCCACGAAGCGGAGACATCCCTTGCTGGATTTGGTAATCAACTCCAAGAGTGGTCGTTCCTCAGAGGTCGTGAGATGGAACGCAATGCTGAAGAAGCCCTCCGCAAGTTTGCTGGATTTAAATCTGTCACACAGGCGGCTTTTGTTGGTGATGCTGAGTTTCAAGTTGACCTCAATTTAACACCCCAAGAGGCACAGGCACAGGCTCTGGCTAAACTTAGCAGAATCCGCAAGAGCAATCCTAACCTCCAAGGCACAGACGAAGAGTTCCTGTCTGCTTGGAGAACCGCCCGTGAGCAAGCCCTTGCTGGTGCTAAGGATGTAAATCCTTCTGTTGTTAGTGCGGGTCTTGAGGCTCTTGCGGCTGAAAGAAGAAACGCTAAGGCTCAAGCAGATGCCCAGAAAAAGAACGACCTCAGCGGGATTTTTTCTTCTAAGTTCTTTAGCACGGAAGCCCCAGCCGTCGGTGGTGTTCTTAACCTTCCTAAGTTTGCTCAAGACGCTGGCGAGCAACCGCAGTTCCTTGCCCCTGTTGGTCAGACAGTTGCCAGTCTGAAGGACTACGAGAAAACTGTTGTCTCTCCTGTTGACCAAGTGAACAGAAAGAACGCCCCTCAACAGCCACAGGATATCTCAAAGCAAGGATTTATTGATGGTTTATTAGAAAGAAAAAGAAGACTTGAGGCTAAATTAGAATCAGACGATAGGATTGAACCTTCTTTTCTTCCTCAACTTACAGGAAAAGCCTCAACAGGCGTTCTGAATATAATTGAAAATCAAAACGCAATGAATTCTTTGGCTAGAAGCAGAAAGATGTTTAGCGGAGAAAAGGTTACCCCCGAAGTAGCGAAGGAAATTGTCAAAAACGCAACTGGTGCAAATGGCTGGATGAAGGCTGGAATGGGGCTTCCATTGCTTGGTGCTAACCTAAAGGCGATGCTTGATGCCATTGTAAATATAGGTGGCGGTGAAAACCTTACTATTGCAGAAAAGAAAAATATTCTTAATGCTTTAAGGGATGAAACTGCTAGGTCTGAAGGTGGTTCTGAATACAGGGGTACGGGAATAAACAAAACAGAGCGTGACGAAATTAAGGATATTGACGCACAAATTGATAGACTTCAAAGAAAGCCTGTTGTTAAGAAGCCAGCCAATGCTGTTGCCCCTATAACAAATGTTGCACCCATTCCGTTACAAGGTTTCCAGATTGGTACTGAAGAAAAGGAAAGGCGTATAACAGTTGCTGAACGCCAGCGTGAAGTCGCTGACTTTGTTACATCTAGAATGGGTGCTATTGACCCAACAGACCCAGAGCGTAAGCGTAGATTACCTGTTTCTGGATTTGATAAGTTTTACAAGAGCCTTGTCCCAGAATCTGAAATCCGTGAGTTCACAACTGACAGCGGTGTAAGAATGATTTACGCCAACGGCAAGTGGGAGCAAATTAAATCTGAAAAACCAATGACCCCCTCTGAAATGAGAAAGGCAAACATGGGTGTGTTTGGCAAGCAGGGGGCAGATGGCAGACTAGTCCCGTCCGAGTTTATTCCAGAATCTGGAGTCTATATTGGGGGCTTGTTTAATGGCTCTGATTCGGCTGTTGACAAATACCAAGAGGAAATGCCTAAACTTATTGATGCCCGTAGGGGTGTAAAGGTTCTTAAAGAAATCAATGACGAGATGGGTGAATCGCTCTCGCCATCAGCACGGGGCAGAGCCTTGGTCGAAGAAATGAATCTTTCTGCGATGTTAAGAACCGACATCGTGGGCGTTGGAACAGTCTCTAACTACGAACAACAACTCATCAAGAGGGTCACAGAAAACTCTGTAAACTTCTTCTCCCTTGAATCTAAGGACAGAGCCATCTTGATTGCCCTTGCCGAACGAGTTGACAGGCGTATCAAAAATCTTTCTGCGGCTCACGGCTTGACAGTCGAAATCCGTGATGACAGAGGTACTAGCAAATACCAAGCCCTTCGGGAACAATATCTGAGGGAAAAGGGAATACTTTAATACAATGGCTGAACTTTACGAAAACCCTAGGCATTATGTGACAGAGGGAGGTAATGTTGGCAATTCTGCTAATGGAGCACCCTCCATTGAGCGTATGCTTGCTGACCTTTCCCCCGAAGAGCGTGAGGAGGCTATGCAGTTCATAACTGCCCCACCCTCTGGTGAAGAGATAATGAGGGCAATGCAACAGAAGAATGCTAATGGTGAAGTAATGAATATGTCCGTTGAGCAGTACCGATTGTTTAAGGCTCACAACAAGACAAAGGAAGTTGATGTCATTGCTGGTATCGGAGAGGCGGCAAGCACAGTATTTGAAGATATTTCAAGGGCGGCTGGCTCTATTGTAGACAACCCTGCTGATGCTTTACAGAAACTTACTCCTTCTGTGGTTGAGGCATTTGCACAAGGAACAAGAAACCTGTACGGCATGGCGGCTCAGTCTGCCGACCCTAACAGCGTTTTCTTCCGAATGAAGAACGCACTCCAAGCAAACGGAGATGATGAGGAGTCGGAGTACCAGCAGTTCATGGAGGCTCAAGCCTTCAATGTGCATTCAATGCGTCTGATGACTGGTCAAGACACCCTTATTATGGACAAGGATATCATCAACCCAGAGATGACACAGGTGATGTCCTACATTGCTGACCCTACCTTGTTTATCCCGTTTGGCGGGATTGCGGCTAAGGGTGCGGTGATGATTGGAATGGGCGAAAAATTGGCGATGGCGGCGGCTCGCACCCAAGGGATTAGAAATCTAGTTCTTGGCGGTGCTATCAAGTGGGGCGTGGGTGCTCCCCTTGAGTTCATGGGCGGTGCTATCCGCAACACTATTGACTACGGCATTGATACTGGCTCTAGGGTCTTTGAAACTGCTACTGGCGTTGCCGCAAAGGACATCGCCTCTGCCACAAGGGTTGGTTCACTAGGTACAGCCGCAGGGTCTGTTGCTGGTCTTGAAATTAATTCTACTCTTGCTACGGCATCCAGATACTACGCTGGTTCTCTGGTAGCCCGTAATATTGGTGAAACCGCCAGCATCTATGGCGAGCAGATGATGAAGCAGGGCAAGACAGGTCGTGGTGTCCTTGGTTATGCTGGACAGGCTATCCGTGACACAGAACGGGCTGGCATTAAACTTGCCCCGCATACTAAATCTTTACTAAAGGCTATCGAAGCCGTTGACCCTTTGTTTGTGTACGCTGATAACATTGCTCAAGGGGCGGCTTTGGGGTCTGTGATTGGCGGTGGATTAGGTTATCTTGCTGGTGGTGAAGAAGGCTTTGCTGGTGGTGTTGGCTCTGGTATGGCACTTGGTACTGTTGGTGCTACCGCTGGTAAGGTTGTTTCTGATGTAACTGGGAACACCAAGATAGACCAGATGCGTATCCAGCGTAAGTTAATCATTGAGGCTCTCAAGGAAAACGGCAACGAAAACGCTATTGGATTTGAGGCTATGGCGGCTATGGCTGAGGCTACTGGTGACAGAGCCTTCCAAGGTTACATTGATGGCATCATTGCTGGTATTGATACAGTTAACCCAGATGCAGTATTTAAGGCTTTCAACCAAATCCAATACGATATGCACCTCAAGGCTAAGGGCATCGACCCTAACACGGGTGTCCTGCTTGAGAAGTCCAGAATCTTCCCAGAACTCAATGACCGCACAGTCAAGGCTGATGTCCTTGGTATCCTCAGAGATACAGGTGGCAACTTTGCTGGTGACCCTGCTGGTTTTGAGCAAGCCGTTAAGAGCAACCCTGCGTATGCAAAGGTTAAAGCAATTTGGAACAGATTAGATGACAACGCCAAACAGGTAATCCTTAAACAAATCAAGGACAACGGAGACCCTGCGTTCACAAAGAGTCTTAAAGGAAGACAGTTGAACGCCCATTGGTCTGATATGGCTTATGCGGAAAGGGCTACCGAAATCGTCAACACGCTTAACCAGAAGAACGCTAACTCCGTCCCTGCTAAGGTTGCTGAACTTCTCAAGGCTGAGACACGCTCTGACAAAAAACTGACTCGTAGAGGTCAGATGCTTAAGGAGAAACTCCAAGCGGACGGCTATATCGACAAGGACGGCAATGTCCGCACAAGCCGTCTTAAGGATGTAGAAGGCACACGGGGAGAGTTTGAATCCTCCGCTGGCTGGACTAAGAGCAGAGACTCTACTGGCAGAACTGAAGTTGTAATCAATCTGGACAAGTGGGCTATGGATTCGGGCAACCGCCTGTCTCTTGCCCACGAACTCTATCACTCGATTATGTTGGATTCGGTGTTTGCCCCCGACTACATCGACAGACTGAGCCAGAAACTGCTCGGCAAGTTTGACCCCAAGACGGGCAGAATCCTTGAGCAAGCCCTCGTCCAGCCAGATGAACTGATGAAGTTTTTTGGTAAATACATCGACAACGACCCAAGCAACAGGGGTGACGCTGAGACTATTAAGCGTAAGAAGGAAGAGTTAAAGAAGTCCATAGAGGACTACAGAACCCGTGGCACAGCCAACAGGGTTGCTGACGCTACTGCCATCCCCCTTGAGCATCTTGTTGAGGAGTTCGGTGCTTACTACTTTTCTAAGTGGGTTAAGGCAAAGCCTATTGACTATATGTTCCGTGGTGGCGAGTTTAGTGGCATCCGTGGCTTGATGGAAATGGCTTCTGACGGCTGGCTCGACTACTGGACGGGCAAGATTGGTGAAAAGAATCCTCAGTTTGACTTTGATGGCATGGGCGTATCGTCTATCTCTAAGGCATTTGAGCGTGACGGCAAGCGTGTGTCCTCTAGGTCGCTTGACCTCTTCATGCGAGACATCGTCCGCATTGAGGCTAACCGCAACAGCAACAACGGATTTGATGTCAACAAACTTAGCAAGGAGAGCCGTGAGTGGTTCTTAAAGGTCAACGGACTCCGTGGTGCGGCTTTTGGTCAACTCGACCAGCAGGGCAATGTAAAGAAACCTAAACTCCGTAGGTACACAGCCGAAGAAATCAGACAGGGTAAGGAGATGTTTAAGGTAATGGAAAGCCTCCCAGATGCCGCCCACAAGGATGGTATGCGTAGGGATGGTGACGGCAACTGGTCTGGTCAGCCTAACACGGC
>Ga0209443_1002610_pt1 | contig 10566 bp, 10 predicted proteins | sample LauGreBMM110DCMD_2_FD_187571 | JGI IMG/M metagenome (GOLD analysis project Ga0209443, IMG submission 187571) | Freshwater lake microbial communities from Lake Michigan, USA - Su13.BD.MM110.DCMD (SPAdes) (version 2) | ecosystem: Environmental > Aquatic > Freshwater > Lake | place: Lake Michigan... | reverse complement strand
TTTGTATAAATCTAAATGTAAAACGGTAAACATTTGTTATGGATTAATTCACATTGAACGTGATGTTAGGGGTGAGGAAAAAAGTGATATCGCAACAGATGCTACTCTGTCTTCCATTATTGAATCTCTTTAATTTTAAAACCATTTTTAAAATACTTATTTCGGTTATTTTATAAATTACAATTCATTATTATTTAATAATGTTATAAATTGTTTTTTTATTATTGTTGCTGATTTTCTATCATATATATTTTCAGTAATAATTTCTTTATAAAAAATAATAATCTTATAAAGGGTTGGGTCAGAATTATATTTAGTAAAGTTATATTTTTCAATAATAAATAAATATGTAACTGCCAAAGAATATACATCCCATACAGAATATTCTTTTAAATGATTTATATCATCAAACAATAATTCGTCCAAACATGTTTTCCACAAAATATTTTTAAACTTATTAAAATAATGTATATAATTATCTTTTAACGATTTCACTTCTAATTTTAAATTGTCTATTTTAAATAATATATTTTTTTCAAAAAATGTATTTATGATTTCATTAATTTCACTTTCAGAAACTATGTTTTCTTTTATTTTTGGGTCGTCTTTTAATGGTTTTGTATGTATAATAACCGATATAAAATAGATTTCAACACACCAATATGGATATATTTCGGTAGTATAAAATATAGTATTTAACGGTTTCAATAATAATTGGGTAGTTTCAAATGATAATCCAAAATCAATTATTATTGGAAGTCCCAGTTTTTCATCGTACATTAAATTATTATTTGTTATATCAAAATGCACTATTTTATTAACCTCATTTAATTTTTCAATTGATGTTAATAAATGTTTAGTTGTATATATTAATGATTTATTTAAGTTTTTTATATTATACGATATTTTGAATAAATGTGTATCTAACGTCATATTTCCCAAATATCGTATTTTATTAGATACAAATTCGGGTTTTTTATTATATAACGACGCGATTTCTTCATTTTTTATAACATTACATTTATCAGTTTCCGCTTTTGGTATTTTATGAATATCAATTTCACAGTTTTCAATTATAGGTGCGAAATACCATTGATAATTTGATATATTTGTTATTTTTGTTCCAATATTAATCTCATTTTCTAATTGAGGATTCATTTTTTGTATTTTGGATATGGTATCTTTACTATCTTTACTAGTATAGTCGCATTTTATTCCCGGTTTAAAAATACATCCGTAGCTTCCTTGGTTAATCATTTTAATTTCAAGTGTTCCATTTGTAGTTGCTGTATCACTATTGGCATTCATACTTTATTATATGTATATAATAAAGTATTTATAATTTAATTCTTAACTTTATATCCTAAATAAATTGATTTATATATGTTATTGCGTTGTTTTCTAAATAAATAAAACGGAAATCGTCTGAGTTATTAGGGTTGTTTGTTTCATGAATGATTTGTTTCGGATTTTTACGAGAATGTTTATATAAATACTTTGAATAATAAATATAATTCAAATAATAATTATTACTCACCATATTATTTATATTATTTGTATTATTTTCTTGAATATATATAAATGAATGAGGAGATGGTTGGTTTTCTAAGTAATTCGGACAATAAATTATACCAAAAACTTCATTAATAATAAAGTTTTTAAATTGTTTATCGGTTTCGGTTAATTTATATTTTGTATATAAGTTTTCATTGTATGTTGTGGTATTTGAATAATGTTTCCATGATTCACATGTGTAAAAACATAATTGAAAATATCGTTCATATGTTATTTTTTCATAAACGTCTGGATATTTTTTTCGGTCTATATGTATAACATCATCTATACATACTAAATTATTGTTTTTAATTGCGTAACAACATAATTGATAAAAATATTGTAATAAAAAATATAATTGATTAAATATACGATTCCATAATAAAATGTGATTATCATCATTATATGGATTTATGAAAAAAAATAATGCGTCATTAATTGTTATTGAATTGTCCGCATTTTTTATTATACTTTTATAATGATATTTATAAAATAACTGAACGGATTGTAATATAATGAAATCGCGTATAAATAAAATATAATTATAATCAACTGGTTCTATTGTAATATTAGATAACGACATGGATAATAAATAGTTTATATTTCTAAATGGTTGATTTTATACATTTATTTTTTGCAATAAAGAAACGATTTTTATATGTTTTTTTAAACTTTAAATATATATCATTTGTAAGACAAACCTCCTTTTCTTCTAAATAAATTAGTTCATTTTTAATAACATCCGTTTTATTAATACAGAACTCGTTAAACGCATATGCGGGTTGAATAATTACATTTAAATGGGTAGCAATATTATTTTGTTCTAAATAATATTGTATTTGTAATTGAATATGTTCGTCCATAACTTTTAAAATATTTTTGGAAAATCCAACATATTTTTTGCGGATTTGTTTCACAGGTTGGTCTTCGGAAATATTTGTAATCTGTTTAGTTCTATAATAATAACGAGCACTTTTATATATTTTATCTAAAATATCACCTTTCAGTCCCAATATGGTTAATTTTTCAATTTCAGTTGTTAATAAAGAAGCAATCTCGTCGTTTTTTATCCAATTCGTCCAAGATAGTTTAAATGTATCTCTATCATCAAACTGATGTAATTTTGAAAAATACAATAATTGGTCGGTTAATATTACTGAAAACTTGAAACGATATATTTGAAATTGAATTGAGGACTTTTTTTCGTCATTTTTTGTATCTGTTATTTGTTCTTTCATGTTTGGAATGTATTTATTTTAACAATGAATAGTATTTCAATAAACAATCAATTTTTTAGAATTGAACGTTGGATTATGATATTCGGTTGGTTATGTAAAAATAGTATCAAGATTTTTCAATAAGTTTAATTAATTATATTTATATTATACATTATCTACAAACACATCATTATCAATACGCATAAAATTGGATTTTATATTTAAATCTAAATAATAACCTACCGCATAATCTTCAAAATATTCATCTTTAAATAAATTGCGTTTTGTTATTAGATTTTGAACGGATTGATTTGATAAAAAATAAAACCGACCATTGCAATATTGCGTTGCTTTTAGAATAATATTTTTAGGCAATTCTGAATGAACCAAATAATATTGCGATATATGAGTATTAATTGTAATTAATTTACCTCCATAATTTGGATTGGTATTTAGAATTGTATTCATCCATTGGTTTAATAGATACGGTTTAGTTAAATGTTGGTCGTCATCCGTTTTAAATATATATTGAAAATTAAACTCGGCATATACGGCTGCGTATGCTGATATAACTTTATAGGGTAATGAATTATAATCATCTAATGTTTTTACATATAATATGTTTTCTGTATCATTAAAAAAATAGTCCATATGTAAATCATATTTTCCAATAACATGATAATAAATTAATTCACTGGGAATATTTTGAAGCCATCCTTCTTTTTGTAATTGTGCTTTCTTGCGATATTTTTCACAATTCATTATTAATAAAATAAATGTTTGGGTTCTCATTATAACCTATATAATATATGTTTTTATATAATATAAAAACGTTATATATATAAAAATATAATGAAGGGTTTTTATATTAATTTAAAAAAACGAACAGATAGAAAAGAACATTTTGAAAAAATAAAACAAACTTATTCATTTTTTTCAAACATTCAAAGGTTTGAAGCTATTGAAAATGTGGATGGTCCATTAGGGTGTTGTTGTTCGCATATAGAATCATTAACGCTTGCTCTTGAACTAAATGAACCATATGTTGCTATTTTTGAAGATGACTTTACAATTTTAAACCAAGACAACTTTTTAAACTTTATTCATGATTTTGATAATATAAAAAACGAACCATTTTGGGATGTAATCGTTTTAACACCCCGAGGAACTACTATTCATACCCCCCCAATATCAAATTTTAAACGCATTAATAATACTCAAACCGCAACTGGATATATCATAAAATTAAATATATTGCCTATATTAATAAATATACTTAAAGAATCAAAACAATTACAAATTCAAGGTATAGTAAAAAATATTTCTGCGAATGACCAGTATTGGAAAATAATGCAAACTGATTTTTCGTTTTATTATTATAAAGATATATTTGCCGGTCAGTTGGTTGGGTGGTCCAATATAGAAAAACGATTTGTTGATTATAATGATAGATATATTAAACAAAACTTATTTTAATTATAAATATGTTTATTATTATAATCCTATATGCTTTTTCGTTTTACAATGTTTCGGTAAATCAAACTTTACCTTCTTAGTATGTTTCAATTTATTTTGATATGATAACTGATTGGATATACATTTTGTATTGGTTTTTTCAATTTGGTGAAAAATAAAATAAATGGAATTAATTGAATGAAAAATAAAAATTGAAGGAGGAATATATATTTCATGAAATATAGGAATTGTTTGAATAAACCGATTATTTTTTATTTCTAAATCGGTATTTATTTTTGAAAATGTTTGTATATGAATTGGTTCTAAATCTATATTATACAATAACACATCCATTATTTTATAATTAATTCCATTATGATATTTGTTAGTGTGTATTAAATTATAAACTTGTTCTTTTGAAATAATACCGTTTTTAGATAGTTCAATCGTATCGCAAATTATTTTATCAATCCCTTTATCCGGATTTAAATATAATGTATATATCGCAATATTCTCCATAGGTTCTTTACAATAATTTTTTTGAATATTATTTAATAATTTTAATTGATTCGTCCAATTAAAATCCGGTTCATTTTCAATAAGAGACATATTATTTATAAAATGAATATATTACTTTTTATATATTATAACATAATACCTAACATTTACATCCAAATAATAATACGACACAACCTTATACACATTTGTTGTTTTTAATGTTTCAATGGATACGATATCGTTATCATAATAAAATAAAAAATTGACTACTATTATAGATGTATGCTATAATTATATAAACTTAAAACCATGTGTATCCAAGTAAATCCTATCGTATTAAATGACGAAAAATATCAATTAAAAATGTTTAAAAATAAAACAATCAAACATTTATTAACATCCCGATTTAATAACGACACGTATGCAACATATAAAACGTATAGAGAACAAAATTATTTAAAAAAAGGATGTTTATACGGTTGTCCGAATACCATATCCAAACATATTTTACCCGATTCTATTTTATTTATACTAGAAATGAATAATTCAACAAATCAAATTATGGGGATTGGTATGTTAAGAAACCGACCAATATGCGGACATAAATTATATAATAACCGAAATTATAATAAATATATTTACACCGGGAAATATAGAATAGACAGAGAAGAAATGAACGAAGAAGAATATAATATAATTATACGATTCTTTGATAAAATATGTTTTACTGGAAATACTCATATGAAAAGAGGACAAGGATTATTATCGTTTCCAATTAAAATATTATATAAATGCCGGAATGTGTTAGATATTACTGAATATATTTCAAATATGTTTAAAAAAAGAATTAATAATATATAATTAATGACAAAATTAATAATATATAATTAATGACAAAATTATTTATATATATGATTCTATAAATAATTATAGAATGAACCCTAATAATATGTATGATATTACAAATTATACAGATAAACAATTGTTTCACATTTTAAATTTAAATCAACATCCATCTGATAAAGAATTAGAAGCCAGTATTATATTATCAATAAATAAATACAATCATTTAAAAACCGAAATAGGTAAAACACTCACCATTTTTTTTAATGATATTTACGACCATTTTTTTGAATCGGAATATAAAAACGAAACGAATAATGAAAATGATAGTTCAATAATAGAATCTATGGATACTATAGACTCAACTACTACACCAACCAATGAAGGTTCAACTACTACACCAACCAATGAAGGTTCAACTACTACACCAACCAATGAAGGTTCAACTACTACACAACCACCCCGACAGATAGTATACACAAATGCGCAGGAACAAGTGAGAGGTTCTTTAAATCCGTTATTAAAACAAACATTTAAAAGAATAATTACCATAGATAGTCAATATAGAGATATTGAAAAATATAAAGTATCAACCGATTTTTCTTTTGAATTATCAGATACATTAAAAGATGTTTTATCATTAAAATTATACTCTATAAATATACCATATAGTTGGTATACAATATCTAAAGATTATGGAAGCAATTTTTTTTATTTAAAAGGTAATTCACCTGGAATAAACAACGGATACCATGATTATAAAATAGAAATAGAACCGGGAAATTATTCAACTTCTGATTTAATTACAAAAATTAATAAAAGCATAAGCGAGTTATCTAATATTAATACAGATACACGTTTTGGACATACGGCTATAACATATAATTCGTCAACAGTTTTTTCAACTATTACTGTAGATATTACAAAAATATATAATGAAAGTGATTATTATATAGATTTCATTGAAAACCCAACGGGTTTAAATGTAGATGGATTATATACAGATATTGCGAGTTTTTTAGGATATACTGATTCACAAATAAATACAAACACTGTTCAAACTTCTCATTATACATTTCAAACTTCTAATACGTTTAAAATAAAAGAATTAGTACCACCAACACTTTATGAACTAACCGAGTTAAATAATTATTTTACAATATATCAATATTCAACCACATTACAAAGTAATACAACACTAACATATAGTAATATATATAATATAGATTTTATACCAAATTACTTGAACCATACCATAGATTTTAGTTTTAATGTAAAACTTTTAATAGGAGGCGATGGCACTAGCCAACTTTGCACACGAACCGAATTAGTTGACAAATTACAAACAAGTTTACAAAGTAGTAATTATTTAAACAAAATCTCTAATATTAAAATAATACCCTCATATGATGAATTACCATCTTCTCATGAAATACCCTCTCTATTTCAATTAACACTTAGTTTAAATAAAAAAAAAACGGTTTGTGCGGTAAATGAAAAAATGTTTATCAAATTTCCAGATGAAACAACTAATGCAGAAATCAATGATATTTGGACCAATTCCAATTCGTGTTTTTTGTTTAATAGTTTAACATATGAATTAAATAATATAACATCACAAAAAACTATAATGAATACTTTATATAATCCAATTAACGCCAAAATAATATTAACTTGTAATAAAAACGGGTATGAATCACCATATAATGAGTATATATTTAGTATTACGAACCCACCGTCAAATATTAATAATGGAGATGGATATAATTTAAATCAATATTTAAGTGAAATAAACTCCGCAATTAATAATGAAATTATATTAAAAAATCAATATCAAAATGACCCCGTCCTACTAGTATCATCATTATCCTCATCCGCATTAATTGATAGTACAAATATTAGCGAGACAACATATTTATCGTTTAATTTTAATTTTATCAAAAACTTTACAAAAGAATATTATGTCATTGATTTAGATAATACTATTTTATATGATTTAGATAATACTCTAAATACAGAAATTAATATATATCCAAATCATGTAGACAGTGGCGATTTATCATTTAATATTCAATATAATGGTTCTCAATACAATATAACTAATAATAAACCTTTATTGAAAATTAAATCTAAAATTAATTGTGGAACTGAAAATATTGATGTAATGGATATAAGTTTAAATACTAGTAGTTCAGTCCAAATAAGTGAAACAACTATATATTATCAAAATATTGATTTATTGGTATTGGATATAATTAATAGTTTTCAAAACTATACAGACCAACATGGCGAACGCCCATTATTTAGATCAATTGCATCATTCACGACTACACCATCTACTTCAGAGCAAACAAATATATTAATAAAAATTAATTTACTAATTACAAAAAAAATAACTCAAACTGATTATAATGTAACATTTCAAAACTTAGCTAGAATTACGGGAGAGTCTTATACAAGTAGTCCTAATTCGGCAAATAACTCAACCGATATTAGTGGTCTTATTTTTTATGGGTCATACACGAAAGACACAAATAACAATACTAACATAACATATAAATTATCTGATTATAAACAAACTGGTACAAATAACATTACTTATAGTGAAATAAGTGGAAACCCAATAACATCCAATTTATTAAGTTTAGGTACAGATAACAGCCTTCAATTTTATTTACGCCCAATTCAAACTAGCAGTGGAGGAGTATATGTATCAAATGGTTTAACAAATAATGATAATGTAATCACTATTAATTTAACGAATGATTCTACGAATGATTCTACGAATGTTTTTAATGGTCTTACACAATATAATGTATTGAAACAAATTAATAGTCAACTTAATAATCATTCATTAACTAAAGGTAGTTATGTATATAATAATTCGAATGGTAATACTATATTTAGATTAAATATAAATAAAGTTTATACCGCAAATGATTACGTCATATCATTTTATGACCCGTATAGTTTTGTAAATTGTTATATAGGAAAACGTTATGCCAATACAACGTGGGACCAAACATTAGGATGGATTTTAGGATTTCGCAAATTATTAATATATAATTTATCAGAAACCGAATTATTAGACGATTCTTCAACAATCAATATAAAAATACTTACAGGTGATAGTTCTGTAAAGACTAATTTATATAATTACTTTTATATTGAATTAACTGATTATAAACATAGTCATATTAATGACGGATTAGTTACAATTTCAGTTTCAAATGCGAATGATAATATTAAATTACCATCATACGCAAATAAATACACCATAACGTGTGATAATTCCAATAATCCTATATATACAGGAGGGAGTACAGGTGTTGGGACAAGCGGTTCAAGTACAACATATTCAACTCAGGGACAAATATATGCTGTAAATCAACAATTAAATACTCGTAAAAATCAATTAAAATCTTTCACATCTGGACCGTACGCACAAGATTTATTTGCAATGATACCAATTAAACCCGGACAACCGGGTGAAATATTTACTGATTCGGGAGGTTCTTTACAAAGTCAAGATAGAATATATTTTGGACCAGTTAATTTATTTCGTTTTTCTGTAAAATTATTAACTGACCGAGGAGAATTATTAAATTTAAATAATGCGAATTGGGGGTTTTCAATGATTTGCGAACAATTATATAATCAAACAATTTAGAATTAATTGATTTTACATTTTCATTTGGCGTACGATATAATTTCGGCAGTTGAAATAATAAAATGTGTAAAATAAGAAATATATTATAATTATTCAAATGTTTAAATATACATATAAGGTATATGTCTCAAAGCGATTATTTAACATTAAAAAAAATAAAAACACAATTAACTATGAATAAATTACCAAGTTTATTAGAATATAATGATTACTATCATTACACAAACTTTTCTTTAGAAAAATCAATAGTAAATAATAATATTACATATAATTTATTACCTTTACAAGATACAACCAATATTTATAATATAGTAAATAAAAATATTGAAAATAATAAATGTTCTTTTCCTATTTGTATGGATACACATACGCGTCCAAACCGATTGTTAAATCATCATACAAACCGTTTTAGTAATGTTCCGTTAAATATTAAAAAAATAACCTTGAATACTAAAGTTAAACATTGTTGTGCGTAAATATTTGAGTTAAACCTATTTAATGAATACTTTATTTGATGAAATTGTAAGTCTTTTTTTACACATGTTTCATTTCAAACCTGCATTTGAAATGAAAACTGTCTCAAACATTTGTGAGTTTATATTTATTAATAATTTTATTGAAACCAGTGATAATAATTTACATATATTGCAACACGGGTTATTTGGGTTTTATATAAATATTTCACTATTTTTATTTTGTTAATTTGTCTAATTGGTTTTGCATGTGTTTCATTTGTGTTTTTATTTGCTGGATTTCATGAACTAATACGGCAATTAATCCATTATAATTAATACTTTGTATTTGTTCTTCATCATCTTTTTTACCTTGAACTAAATACGGAAAATGTTCTTGAACTTCGTGTGCAATAAAACCAATATCTGATTTATTTAATATAATATTATGATACGTCAGTGGTTTTAAGTTATCAACTGAAAAATATTTATCTAATGGTTTAATATTTGATTTAATGCGGTAATCGGATGTTGCATTAAAAGTAGTGGAAGTAGTTTGTCCACTAATAAATACACTTCCTGAAATACCCACCCCACCGCTTACGATTAACGCACCAGTTGATGTAGTAGTAGAAGATGTCGTATTAAAAATTATAACACTTGAGTTAAATGTATTTCCGCCTCCCAATAATAGATTTGAATTAATATATATCTTTCCATTACCCACAATATTTATATTTCCAGAAATATTTATATTTCCAGAAATGCCCACTCCACCACTTACGATTAAAGCACCAGTTGAAGTAGAAGTAGAAAATGTAGTATTAAAAATAATAACATTTCCCGTTTTAAATGTATTTCCTATGAAGTTTGCATT
>Ga0209443_1002608_pt1 | contig 10567 bp, 9 predicted proteins | sample LauGreBMM110DCMD_2_FD_187571 | JGI IMG/M metagenome (GOLD analysis project Ga0209443, IMG submission 187571) | Freshwater lake microbial communities from Lake Michigan, USA - Su13.BD.MM110.DCMD (SPAdes) (version 2) | ecosystem: Environmental > Aquatic > Freshwater > Lake | place: Lake Michigan... | reverse complement strand
ATTAAATAAATCGTTATGGGCGCTGCCTTTCATTTCAGCGGCACAAAATCCTGAACCATATTCAAACCCTTTTACAGCGTTTATTGACAACATGGCTTTTCCCAATTGGGCTTGTAATTTATCAAAAACAGGTTCACCCAAACCAATTGGTACATTTTGTATTACACAAGTAATGGTGCCACCGACTGTATCGCCTTGTTTTTTTATTTCTAAAATGTAGGATTCCATTTTAGCAGCTATTACTGCATCTGGACATCGAATATCATTGGTTTCAATTTTAGTAAAATCTAATTCTTGGTAAGGTTTGTCAACAAAAATTGTCCCAACTGAAGAAACAAAGGCGTTAATTTTAATTTCTGGGATAATTTGTTTGGCAATAGCGCCAGCCACTACCCAATTTACCGTTTCGCGTGCCGAACTTCTGCCTCCGCCTCTATAATCTCTATTGCCGTATTTTTTATCGTAAGTAAAATCAGCGTGACTAGGACGAAACGTATCTTTTAATTGATCATAATCTTGCGATTTCTGATTTTCATTTTCAATTATAAATCCAATAGGCGTTCCAGTTGTTTTTCCTTCAAAAATTCCAGACAAAAATTGCACGGAATCGCTTTCCTTTCTTTGAGAAACCAATTTAGATTGTCCTGGCTTTCTTCTATCCAATTCCGATTGAACAAAATCCAAATCAATAGCAATATTAGAAGGGCATCCATCTATAATTCCGCCATAAGCCAAACCATGTGACTCGCCGAAAGTTGTTACTGTAAAACGTGTTCCTATAGAATTTGCCATTTAAAATATTTTTATCAATCGTTAATTTATACAAAAATATCGAATGTTTTTTTTATATTAGCAAAAAATTTATAAAATGAAAAAAATAGTATTAGCAATCTTAAGTTTAAGTTTGGTTTCTTGTGCGGTTGAAGGCCTTGAAGTAACTATTGGTGAAAACACAAACAACACAAATAACATTACTACTTTTACAGATGCCTTGCCTTTAAATACTGGTAACTATTGGACGTATGATGTGGTTGGAGCTACAAATACGAGAGATTCTTTATATATTTTTGGAGACGAAACAGTAGGCACACACACCTACAAGAAATTTAAAAACAGAAACAATATTGCCACTGGTTTTTATTGTTCTTCATTAAACAACAACAACGTTAGAAAAGATGCTGGAAAATTACTTTTAACTGGAAATTTAAGCTTATTGCAAGCTATGACGCTTCCTACTGGAGTAGATTTAAGTGTTACCGATTTTATTATTTTTAAAGAAAGTGCCACAAATGGCGAAATTTTAAGTGAAAAAACCGGTACATTTCAGCAAACTATTAGTAGCTTACCTATTACTATTGAATACCGATTAAGATCTATAGGTGGAGAAAATTTTTCATCTTACACTTCGCCAAATAATGATGTTTATCCAAATGTAAAATCTACTAAAATAGTGGTAAGTTTAAAAATAACTTCAACGCAAACTATTGCTGGATTTCCTATAACGATAAACATTTTACCCCAACAAGATGTAGTAGTTTCAACACAATATCTTTCTAAAAACATTGGAATTGTCTATACTAAAACAAATACCAATTTTACCTTAAATGCTACAATAGCAGCTCAAATTGGTTTACCAGTAACCAATTCTCAAGTGCAAGAAGAATTTTTAGATACGTATAGCGTTAATTAACTAAAATTACTTTGTTTTTTGGTATCAACACAAAAATATAAGGCGAAGTAAATGCATCTGTTACGAGTTCATTTTTTTCGGGACCAATTTCTTTTAAGATAATTTGTGCGGTAGTTTCTGTAAAAATCACGTTGGCTAAATCAATATCATAGCCGCCCGTGGTTTTTTCGCCTAAAAAACAAGCTACAAGATCGTGCTTTTCTAAGTCGATAGCTAACAATTTACCAAAAGATTCTTCTTCAACATTTAAAGCTGTGATTAACGTATTAAATTCTTCATAATTTGTAATTACTAAATTAGATTTCTCTTTTTTACCACCAATTTGACTTTTAAAGACAACCTCGTAATGGTCTTTTTCTTTCACAACAGCTTTCTGTGCCGGTTTGCAAGACAAATACAGTAAACAAACACCAATAATTGACACCATGTTTTTAAACATTTTCATAATTAAGAATCTAGATTAATAGCTTTATTATACAATTCTTCGTACAAAGGAAGAATATTTTTTATATCAAATTTTTTGGCTACTTCAAAAGCCGCTTTTTTAAACTGAAGTAATGTGGCTTCCGATTTTAAAATAGAAATGGCATTTTTACTCATGCTTTCCACATCGCCAACATTACTTAAATACCCCGAAATACCTTCTTCATTTACCTCAGGAATACCACCCGAATTACTAGAAATTACAGGCACGCTAAACGCCATAGCTTCTAGTGCCGCCAACCCAAAACTTTCAGTTTCAGAAGGCAATAAAAACAAATCTGAATACTTTAAAATTTGATTAATATCATTACTATTTCCAAAGAAAATTACTTTATCTGAAATGCCAAAATCTTCACATAATTTTTCAGCAATTATCTTCTCCGGACCTTCACCCACCATCATTAATTTGGAAGGAATTTCTTTCTGAATATTGTAGAAAACCTTTACTACATCAGGAATGTTTTTTACTTTTCTAAAATTAGATATGTGTGTAACTATTTTTTCATTTGAAGCTGCCAAAACAGATCGTTGGCAAATGGATTTATTTTCTAAAAACGTTTCTTCAATTTCAATAAAATTTGGAATCACGTGAATTTCTTTATTAATATCAAACAAACGAAACGTAGCTTCTCTTAAACTATTAGAAACACTGGTTACAAAATCGGATTTATTAATACTGAAAGTCACCGCGCTTTTATAAAACGGATGATTTCCAACTAACGTGATGTCGGTACCATGAAGTGTAGTAATCATGGGAAGTGAAATGCCTTCTTCGGCTAACATTTTTTTAGCCATATAACCTGCATAGGCATGAGGAATAGCATAATGCACGTGTAACACATCAATTTTATAAAATTTAACCATATCAACTAATTTGCTAGACAAAGCCAATTCATAAGGTTGATAATGAAATAACGGATAGTTAGGCACATTTACTTCATGAAAATAAATATTTGGATTTAATAACGACAATCGTACAGGCTGCTTATAGGTAATGAAATGAATTTCATGTCCTTTTTTAGCCAGTTCTAAGCCTAACTCAGTTGCTACTACGCCACTCCCACCAAAAGTAGGATAACAAACCATTGCTATTTTCATTTTTTATGTTGTTGCAACACCAAATACAATTTGTTTGTAATTTGGTATTAATTTTACTATTTATTTTTATTTACAAATGCCGCTTCATATGTGGCAATCCAATCTGCAACTGAAACTTTTGTAACCAGTTCCCCTAATAATTCAAACGGAATTTCTTCGAATTTATTGAATCGGATACAACTTTTACCCATATCTAATTTTCTATTACTGTGTTTGGGATATTCCGCCACAAACCAATCGTAAAGTTCTTTGTTCGCATACATTCCCATATGGTAAAAATTTATGCTTTTTTTTTGTGAAGCAAATGTGATAAAGGGTAATGGATCAGCAGGTTTGCAATGATATCCTTTTGGATAAATTGTATGCGGCACATAATACCCAATCATTCCATAATTCATACCTTCTTCAAATCCTTTTGGGACATTTTTAAGCATCGTATTTCGCAACAATTCCATTGCTTTTTTCCTGTCTTCAGGAAGATTATTCATATATTCTTCTACAGTTTTTGCAGCTGAAGTCATAATTAATCAGTTATAGATTCGTATATAATTTTTTGAATATTTTCTCTTATATTCAATTTTGACAGTTTATTAATATTCCCATCAGGATAACTCCTATTTGATAGAAAAATATAAATTAAATCTTTTTCAGGATCTGCCCAAACCATAGTGCCTGTAAAACCTGTATGTCCGAAACTAGATTTTGTAGTACAACCACAAGTAGGACCTTCACCACTAATTTGAGGCTTATCAAAACCAGCTCCACGTCTATTTCCAGTTGAACAAAAATAACAAGTGTTGAATGCGTCAAATGTATCCTTAGAAAAATATGTGTAACCACCATAAGATCCTTTTTGCAAATACATTTGCATAATTTTAGCTACATCTAACGAATTAGAAAACAAACCTGCATGACCACCAATTCCGCCTTGCATGGCAGCAGCCATATCATGCACATAACCTTGAATGGTGTCATATCTAAAATACGTATCAATTTCTGAAGGCATAATGGTTGACAATTCAAACTTATCTAACGGATTAAAAGTGGTATAATTTGCACCCAACATCTTATAAAAATTATCATCGGAAAGTTTATCCAAACTCTTATGATGAAATTTCTCTAAATATTCTTTAAATAAAATAAATGCATGATCGCTGTATTTGTATTGCTTAGTTGATAATAGTGGTGCTTCTTTTATGATATTAATAATTGAATCATTATAATCTTTTCGCAAATATAAATTTGATGCCACTTTAAACGGAAAGTTTTCAGATGTTGTAGTGCTATAATATTTTTGACTAGTTTTTTTTAAAGAATCTAAAGTTTTTACATAAAAGGGCGTCCACGCTTGCAATTTAGCTTGGTGCGTCAACATATCTAAAACAGTAATATCCGCTTTGTTAGAATTCTTAAAATTAGGAAGTAATTGCGATAACGTACTGTTGAATGAAAAATTTCCTTTTTCATAATCTTTCATTAAATTTGGAAGCGTACTCAATACTTTAGTAAGCGAAGCCAAATCATACAAATCGGTATTTTTTAATTGCTGAACAGATTCATAAGTTGGCGAACCAAAAGCTTTTTTATAAATAACTTTTCCTTTACGAGCCACCAATATTTGCATGCCAGGCGTGACTTTATTTTTAATAGCCGAAGTAGCAATTTCATCAATTTTTGCCAAAACATCCGAATCCATTTGTACTTGTTCAGGAAATGCGAAACCTAATCTATTTAGGTTTTTGGTTGACATGCCGTCTGAGGCATTAAAATTTTTCTTTATAGAAACAGGCAAAACACCTTTAGCTTCTTTGGCACCAAATAATATTTCTGCAGCTACAATTTGAGAAAATGTATTATTTTGATATGCCTCAATTAAACCTTCCGTTTCTTCAAATGTTGGAATTCTTAATAACGAATACGGTTTGGTAAAAAAGGTAACAATAGTTTTACTATGTTTCGAAATTTTATCAATCCAATTGATTTCGTTAAAAGTCATTTCGTTTTTCTTCCAAATACCTTCTGGTTTGTGATACCCAACTATAACTTTAGAATAACCGTCTATTTCAACTAAAAGTGAATCTAAATTTTTAGTTGTAATCACATCAATTTGGGTGTATTCTTTAAGTTTTTCTATATAAGTCGTTGCATCACCATCACCAATTTTTACAAAGGCTATTTTTTCTTTATCAAGTCGTTTTATAGGAATAATATCGTCTTCATTTTTTAGAACCGTAATAGCGCTTTCAAACATTTCTAAATTTAATGCTTTGTATTCTTTTTTGTTTAAATCGGTATATAAATTTTCGAATTCTATGGGACAATAATTATTTAATCCTGCTTTGTATTTGTATTTCAATATTTTCTTTACAGAATGTGCCAAACGTTCTTCTGTAAATAAACTATCTGCAAACGCTTGTTTAAACTTTTCAATGGCTACAGGAACATTTTCTGCAAATAGCAACACATCGTTACCCGCTAAAAAAGCAGCTAAATCTATATCGCCAGGTTGCTTGAAATTACTGGCACCTTTCATGTTTAAAGCATCTGTAAAAATTAATCCTTCAAATTTTAATTGGTTTTTTAAAATATCAGTCACCACTTTTTCAGATAATGACGATGGAAAATTTTCTCGCGGTTCGATACTTGGCACATTTAAATGCGCTACCATCACACTAGCCAATCCATTTTTAATAAGTTCTTTATACGGATATAATTCTACCTCCTCTATTCTATCTCTTGAAAAATCTACGGTAGGTAAAGCATGATGCGAATCTGTTGAAGTGTCACCATGGCCGGGAAAATGTTTGGCCGTAGCAAAAACACCATAAGATTGCAAGCCTCGCATATAAGCCACTGCTTTTGCAGCCACATTTTCTTTGGTCTCACCAAAAGAACGGTTTCCGATAATTGGGTTTTTGGGATTGGTATTGATATCTACAACTGGACCGAAGGTAAAATGTATGCCCAATCGTTTCGATTGATCTGCCATTTGCATGCCCATTCTTTCAATTAAAGAATTGTCTTTAATGGCACCTAAAGTCATGTTCCAAGGATAAGTATGTGTAGAATCTATTCGCATACTTAAACCCCATTCTGCATCAATACCAATAAGCATTGGGGTTTTCGATTTTGCTTGAAAACGATTGGTTAATTTAGCTTGTCTATTTGGACCGCCTTGAAAAAATATTAATCCACCAACTTTATATTTGGTAATCAATTTATCTAAATCTTGCGCATGTGTCTCATTTTTATTAGAGTAAGCTGCAATCATAAACAATTGTCCTACTTTTTCTTCAAATGAAAGTGAATTATATGTACTATCTATCCAAACTTGTTGGGATTGCGCGTTAATTTTGTTTTGCGAAAAACCTAAAGTGGTGAGAAATAAAATGATGTATATATAGTTTTTCATGAAATGTAAATAAATAAAAAAACCATCAAAATTTCTATTTTCTGATGATTCCCAAAGTTAGTTATTTTTTTTTAGAAAAATCTACTATGCCAACTTTCTTCAGCAGGAACTTCCCAAAATTCTTCAAATTCACCTTTTGTATTTATCAAATTATTGAAAACAATAGTTTTTGAAGTTACGGCTTTTTCCTTTGCCATTTTTTTAAAATCTATAAGTGTTTTATGTGCGATATGTTCCCCAATTTTGTAGGTAACATTCATTTTATCAAGTAATTCAATTTGAAATTCTTGTTCCAATTGTTGAATAAAATGCACAGAAGCGTCTATTGAACAACCAGTCGCATTTTGTATTTCTGGATTGACAGCGAAAATAATAAATCGATTATATTTTAATAGGAAAGAAGCTTCTAAGCTTGTGCCGTGTGCTGCCCAGTTTTCAACAAATTCCTGACATTTTGTAGTTATAGCTGTTACTTCATCGTCAGTTAATTTTCTGTTCGATTGGTAAATCCAAATTTTAGATTCTTCTGGTAAATTTTCGAATGGTGTATACATAATTATAAATCTTGAGCATTTGCAATTAATTCAGCAATATCCATTACCTGAACTGAGCTTTCTTTTTCTTTGTTTTTAATTCCGTCTGTTAACATTGTATTACAAAATGGACAACCAGCAGCTATAATATCGGGTTGGGTTTCTAGAGCATCTTCGGTTCTTTCGATGTTGATGTCTTTGTCCCCTTTTTCTGGTTCTTTGAACATTTGTGCCCCACCAGCACCGCAACACAATCCGTTAGCTCGAGAACGTTTCATTTCTACCAATTCGGCATCTAATTTTTGAATTAAATCCCTTGGCGCTTCGTAAATATTGTTAGCACGACCCAAATAACAAGGATCGTGGAAAGTAATACGTTTTCCTTTAAATTGACCACCTTCAATTGTAAGTCTTCCTGAATCTAATAATGATTTCAGAAATTCGGTATGATGTACGACTTCGTATTTTCCACCTAATTCTGGATATTCATTTTTAATGGTATTAAAACAATGTGGACAAGCGGTAACAATTTTTTTAACTTCATACGCATTCATGACTTCAATATTCATCATGGCTTGCATTTGAAATAAAAATTCGTTTCCAGCTCTTTTTGCAGCATCACCGGTACAACTTTCTTCTGTACCTAAAACCGCAAATGGCACCTTTGCTTTGTTTAAAATTTTAACAAAAGCTTTGGTTATTTTTTTTGCTCTATCGTCAAAACTACCGGAACAACCTACCCAAAACAAAACTTCAGGGGTTTTTCCTTCTGCCATCATTTCGGCCATTGTGGGTACTACTAATTTTTCTGACATACTATATAGTTTACGCTATTTTTTTAAATAAAATATTTTATGCAAAGTAAATTAGTTACTCAATTCGTCATCAAAAACTTGAATGGTTACATCTTTATCAATTAAATCTGTAAACTTTCCATTGTATCGTGTGGCTTTTACTAAATGATTGTCTATCCAATGGTAATTTCCTCCACGTGGTTTTCCCATTACCATTCCGTGATATTTGAAACCATGTTGTTGTAACCAAGCTTCAGTTACTTCTCTATGTGCTTCTGTACGTGATGTAAAAAAGAAAATAATATGACCTTCATCATACCATTTATTTAATGTTTGCAAAGCATCTGGATATACATTTGCAGTTGCCATTCTTTCTGGTTCTTCATTTGGAATATCGTCGCAAACTGTTCCGTCAATATCAATAAGATAATTTTTAATTCCTTCTGGTAAAACAGGACTTAAATGCTCTCCGTTTACTGTTAATTCTTGTAATTTCCCTTCAATTTCTTCTTTCTTCATGCTTTTGGTGTGGTTGTTGTTTTTTTTATTTGATATTGTTATTGATATTTTTATTGAAATTTCCTATGCTTCGTTTCTCCAGTTTACTCTATCTTGTTGGTTATATTGCCATGGTGCACCGTTATTTTCAATATTGGTCATCACAGCGTTTAATTCCATAGGTGCGGAACTTTGTTCCATTACTAAATAACGTCTCATATCCATAATAATTGATAATGGACTGATATTAATTGGACATTCTTCCACACATGCGTTGCAAGATGTACACGCCCAAAGTTCTTCAGTAGTGATGTAATCATTTAATAACGATTTATTATCTGGAATAAAAATACCTTTATTGGCATCTATATTTTTTCCAACTTCTTCTAATCTGTCACGTGTATCCATCATGATTTTTCGCGGCGATAATTTCTTACCTGTAATATTTGCTGGACAAGCTGAAGTACAACGACCACATTCTGTACACGTGTAAGCGTTTAATAATTGCACCCAATTTAAATCTTGAACATCAGATGCACCAAATTTTGCTGGAACAGCATCTGGATTAGAAGGTGCAGCAAATGGATCGGCATTTGGATCCATCATTAATTTTACTTCATTTGTTACACTTTCTAAGTTATCAAATTTTCCTTTTGCATTTAAATCGGCAAAATAAGTATTTGGAAAAGCTAATAAAATATGTAGGTGTTTAGAATAGTATAAATAATTTAAGAAAGCAATTACCATTAAAAAATGTCCCCACCAGCCCACTCTTTCTAAAATATGTAAGGCGCTTTCGCTCATTCCACCAAAAATAGCAGGTCCTAAATATTGTGAAACAGAAAAATTAAAAGAACCAATTCCTTCATAATGTGATTTTCCTAGAGAATATAAAACTTCATCAGTACCATTCATAGTGAAAATACATGCTACTAAAACAATTTCCATGATTAAGATTAAGTTGGCGTCTTTTGTTGGCCAACCTAACATTTCTGCTTTATTGAATCGTGGCAACTTTAATAAATTTCTTCTCGATAAAAAAGCCAAAGTACCCAACAAAGCTAATACCGTTAGGATTTCTATGAAACTGATTAAAAACGTATAAAATCCGCCCAAACTTGTTTTAAAAAAACGATGCGTTCCGAAAAGTCCATCAACAATAATCTCTAATAATTCAATTTGAGTTATAATGAATGCAGCATATAAAGTAAAATGCAAAATAGCAGGAATAGGTCTGGTAAACATTTTTTTTTGTCCCAACGCAATCAACGTCATGTTTTTCCAACGCTCTCCAGAATTATCAGTTCTATTTACTTTTTGTCCTAATTTAATATTTCGTATTATTTTTTTAACATGTTTTACAAAAAAACCAACGCCTATTATAAGGACTATTGCAAAAATAATATTTGGTAAAAAACGCATATATTTAGTTTTTAGGTTGTTCGGTTTTTGGTTCTGCGACAGGCGTTACGTAAGGTTTGTTTTTCTTTCCGAAAACACTCACATTAACATAACGGGTAGGATTTAGTCGCAAATCTTGTAAAAGTAATTCCAATTCTTTTGAGGTTTTGGTAAAATTAGAATACATGGCATCATCATTTAATAATTTACCCATTGAACCTTTGCCTTGTTCTAAGTTAGCCAATATTCCGTTAACATTGGTTAATGTAGCTTCTAATTTTTTAACTGTTGCTCCTAAATTGGCTTTTTCTAAAGAAGTAGTCATAGTATTTAAATTATCAGATGTTTTTTCGAAATTAGATAAAGTTGTATTTAATTTCGATTTGTTTTCTGATAAAATTTCATTTGTATTTTTAGAAATTTGACTAAATTCTGACATTGTAATTTCTAAAGAAGCAATAGAAGCTTTTAATTTTTGTTGGGTGGTTGCGTCTAAAGTAGCGTTTAAATTTTCGATTAATTTATTTGCATTCTCCAATAAAACTTCTACTTTGTCTTTAACTGGTCCGATTTGATTGGCCAATTCGGCAGTTAATCCTAATTTGTTTGATGTTTTAAGCTGGTCTCCGGATTTTGCGTAATTTGTATCTGAAAAGTT
>Ga0209443_1002607_pt1 | contig 10568 bp, 6 predicted proteins | sample LauGreBMM110DCMD_2_FD_187571 | JGI IMG/M metagenome (GOLD analysis project Ga0209443, IMG submission 187571) | Freshwater lake microbial communities from Lake Michigan, USA - Su13.BD.MM110.DCMD (SPAdes) (version 2) | ecosystem: Environmental > Aquatic > Freshwater > Lake | place: Lake Michigan... | reverse complement strand
GTCTTAATAGTCTTAATAGTCTTAATAGTCTTAATAGTCTTAATAGTCTTAATAGTCTTAATAGTCTTAATAGTCTTAATAGTCTTAATAGTCTTAATAGTCTTAATAGTCTTAATAGTCTTAATACTTTTACGTCTCATATTAAGATTAAAAAAATTAAAGATATCGAGATTGTCGGTGAAATTAATCTGGGCCCTGGCCATGGTATTGCATCTGTAGATATAAAAAATCCGAGCGGTGAAACAGTAAGTGTATCGCATTATTATGGTCCTCATATTATGGTAAGTGACGGAGATAACTCATACCACTATCTTAATGGGAAAAGAGATTGAGAAAAAGATTATGGCGATCAATGATTAGTTAACCAAACAAATTGAAATAATATGACAAATAACTATAGTGTGAAATTTATCACCAGTCCGCAAACTACCGACCGGGTCCTAACATTTATTTATTGCCTAATTATTCCAATGGTGCGATTATTGGAATGTTTGAGCGCTCTCATAAACAAAAAAACATTAAAATTACCTGAAAAGTTACCAATATCCCTCACTCGCACTGATAAAATTGCAAACGATATTAAAACTTTCGTGGTATTACATTATTTTTATTGATGCTTGATTAATTTTTAAGTCGTAATTTAAGCATAATATATTTTTGTTTATATTTTAAATATTTTTCTTTATATTTTTCTTTATATTTGCCGCCGTACATACTATGGACACGCATTTTATATAATAATGCGGTTTGTTCACGTGTTGTGAATCCTGTATTCACATCAGACTCGTTTAATATATCAATCACATCATTTTGATGTGATATATATTTCCATTCCAAGTCATGTGCATGATATTTAGACATATCTATATTATTTAAAATACATAATAGGGCAAACTCAGCAAATCCAGTTATTCCTGATAATCTTTCTGCAAAACTATTAAATTCTTCCTGTTCGGCTTGACTTTGTTTTTGTTCATATATTGTCCATTCGTCGGGAATAAAATAATCAGATAACTGTAATGCCTTCCATATTAATGGTACAAATATTATATCGTGCGATTGTTCAGGTTCGTTAAATATTGCAGCCTTGTCAAATATATCTTTTGTATTTTTATTTGAATTAAACATTGCTAAATCTTGTATTTTATTACCATTTGCATAATATTTAATAATATTTTGTGTGTCTACATTTATATGTCCGTGTTGGTTGTTATCTATATTCGGCGCATGTCGCAATTTTAAAAGTAATTTTATTTTTTTTGATTCATTTTGTAATACGCCATTCTCAAACAAATTATCAAAACCGCGATCTTGATAAGTTGTTAAGATATAATCTGCATATTCTGCCCATCCAGGCATCTCGCTATATTGTCGCGCAATATCATCTATTAAATGTTGAGCCGGTGCGAATAATGTCCATTCATGTTTAATTTCCCTACCTGAAAATTGTAGGGCTTTCCAAATTAACGGACACCATGAAGCAGATTGTGAGTCGGCCCATACATAATGGGTGCCGGTCGATTTTACATGTTCACTAATCGCAGATATTAAATTAGTTGCTAATTCTCCGCCGCGTGATATAATAGCACCGAAGTCTATGTTGTTTTTAAACAGCCCATAATACAATATTAGACTTTGAATATGCGGTTTTATGTGTCCGCTGTTTTTATTATCTACATTATCTGAATTTTGATAAAAATTATCTGGGACCGATATAAAATCAGTGCTGCCGCATTTATATTCAAACCTATATCTTATGTCTTCATTATTGGGTCTTGGATTTGGCCTCCTTAGTCTAACTGAATTTAACGCACTATTATCTGGACATCTTATATCAGGTCTGTCGAGTATAAGATGTGCCTCGTCATTGTACATGTAACCTGTATTATGTTCTGTTAATTTTGTTATATTTGCATCTGTACATCTGTAATTATATCTTATTTCCTTTGGATCAGTGTCGGGTTGTCCAGTCAAGTGTATTTTACTTAATGCATGAGTTGATGGACATTCTATATCGTGTCTGTCTAAATAGACATATTTACCATCTCCATAATCATTTAACTGCGTTTGTTTATTTATAAATTCGTTATTTAAACTCGGATTATCAATACACTCGTATTGATAATGGAATGTTGGGGGATTGTCATACCAGTTACGTATAATTTTATATTGTTTCAATATCTTATTATCTGGGCATTCTATATTATGATGAAATAATTCTTTTGTTTCTTCATTATATTCAAGTGTCGGTGAGGTGTTCATATAATATTGTTTACTAAAAAATAAAACTCGTGTCTAAACTGGTATTTTAATAGTTTATTTTTTTCATGATATCCGCGACATTTGCGAATAAGTACTTACTATTACTTTTTGCCAATTAATTTTATGTAGAATGCATAAACAGCTCGTCATTTAGAATATACACACTATTATTACCATAAAAAACAAGAGAAAATATAAATGATGCATTTACTTTCCCACTTTATCAATATAAACAATATAGTATGACGTGTACAGAGCAACATGATAAAAATAAAAAATGACGCGTACAGCGCAACATGATAAAAATAAAAAATAACGTGTACAGAGCAACATGATAAAAATAAAAAATGATGTGTACTTATGCGATTAGCTGTAAAATTTGTATATATTGACGTTTATAAGCGACGTATATTCTTTTTTCGAAAAGTAAGAATATATAAAAGTACTCGTCTCCGTATAAGACATAAAACATATTGGCTGCGCGTATTCCCAATATACACTATGTCAATTTTTATAAATAAACAAATTTTTATTTACTGTGCAATATAGCATAGTCTAAATTATTACAAAATGAATTTAACTCTTTTGATACCATCCAATTCGTTCGGAAAGGAACGGTCTAAAAACTCGCGGAGATCAACTTGAGACTTTTCCTGACTATAGTTACTGTTCCACCATTTTTTCGGCGATATTTTGTCTTGTTTATTTAAGAGTGCAGTCAACGCATCCCTAATATCGGCGTCATCTGTAAATAATTCACCGGTCTCATAGTTTATATATTTCGAACCGCATAAAATATTTCGGTTCATGAGAACTGGTAAATCTTTTGTAATACATTCAGCAACAACGCGTGGGGATGCGTCAAATATATTCGGAACAAAAAGAAACTTTGATGCGCGCATTTTATCTTGTAACACATGCCAATCTAGCCACTCTGCTACTTCTAGTTTACTGCCGTATTCCTTCTCTAAATCACATCCGTCGCGTCCAACAATTAACCCCTTCATGCCAAACTCGTTGCACATAATGGGAAAACATTTTTTCGCCAAATCAAAATTGCGATTAATTGCATTCCATCCATTTGTCGGGCATCCATCTCCATCTTTGTTGCAAATATAAATAAAATCATAAATTTTATCGATGGATTTCGCATCCATTTCTGCGTTATAAAAATCAGATTCACTAATATCGACAGTCCAATTCCACGAAGTAAATCCATAGTTCTCCTTGTTTTTAAAGCAGCAACACCAATCCCGCACTTTATTGGGAAAATCAAACGAATCTTTCCTTTCATACTCACCCTCTGAATTATCTAAAAGTGCGCGATTTGGAAAAGTTTTATATGCTGTTATTCCAAATATACGAATACCGTTTTTGATATATTCATTATATCGATCTTCCGCGTCTTTTTCGCGAAAAAAACCTGTCACTGCTACAAATGGAAGCGGTTTACCACTGTCATCTGTAAAATACCGAAAAGGAAATATGCGATGTTCTTTCTCTAAAAATCGTTGAATATATTTTTCTCGATTTGCGCCGTCTGAACTATCGTAACTATTTGCATACCCTTCATTATACCCATATAATAATCTATACATGGCACACATCAGTAAAATCAATAAAATAACAATAACAATATGTTGCAAATCCATTTTATAAAATATATACAGAAAAAATATACTAAGTACACGGGAATTATGCTAATTTTATTTATTATACGCTTTACGCTTTGCAAATGTGATTATAAACTTTTACGTAGTTAGTACTATTTTACAAGAATAATTATGATGTCATATATAATATTCTTAATATACTCTCCGTATAGTGTAAATAATAGAGTTTACGATTATATTTTTTATAGACCACTTGTAAAACATGGAATGTTAGTCTTAATAGTGTCACTGCCCATGGTTGTTTCTAGACTGACACTTTGTAAATTTAATTATAAATCTTTTAATTTGTTCATACCTTTTATAAGAACGATTGAATGAACGTTATAGATAGTATTGTAAAGATTATCGTTGTATGGTGCGAATAATGAAATCTCTATAAAACCATAAAACTTTTAATTAGTTCATACCTTTTACAATAACGATTGTAAAAACATTGTAGATAATATCATTGATACAATGAAAAAGAAAATCTAGTCAATATTATCTATATAATATATATATATGAATTATCTTTCAAAGTATGTAAAATATAAGAAGAAATACGTTGAACTGCGATCCCAAATAAACTCCAGAAGTAATGGTAATAATTGGCATCATGGAAGTGTTATGACGGGGGGTGTTCAACCATTTGCATATACAGGATTTCCAGAGCAAGTACCGTATTTGCATGCACAATCAAAAGACGTTCAAGTTCCGGATCCACACTTATTAAAATTTAATACAATTCTAGTCCCGCCTACTGCATTGCTTGAGACAGCCTTTAAAAACGATTTGCAAAAGTGTTCAGATTTGACAGATATCACACTTTCTGGGGGGGCACATATTATAGATATTGTCAACGCCCTAATAGAAAGAATCAACGAAACTACTAATTTAGGAAATAAAATAGAAATATTGAACGAAGCAACCCAATTAAAGAATGCCGTAAACAACGCAATATCAAATAATTCAATTAAAGACAGAGACCACGAGTTTAGAAAAACTTTTGGGGCTTTACAAAAAAAATTCAATGAGAATCGTCCTAAAGAGCCTGCAAAAATTAAAAAAACAGAAGAGCAGAAACAACAAGAACGTTTGCAAATGAAATCCAAGGAACTTGCGGAAAAAACAATAATAGATAAAAATGCGTATAAAATTTTACTGTATATATTGGAACACTATAATGGTACTTACCTAACGTTTACTGAATCTAACTTATTATCAGGGGAGACAGTTTATATGGTTAACGTGAATGGTGCATATGATTCACTATTGAACCAATTAGGAGAAAAATTTTATTTTCCTAGAGGATTCCCCATAATATGGATTCCTGGCAAATTCGTAAAAATGCATGGATTTTACAGAAAATTTGAGAATGATGAACGAAACAAAACTGTGACAGAAACTGAATTCGCGGGACTTCGTAAAATGACGATGTTTAAAAAATGGAGTGGATATTTGGGACAATTGTGCGTATTTGCGTTCAGAGGATATCATTATTGGACAGCCGTTTCTAAAAAAAAATCTGGTAATGATTTTTCGCGCGATGCAATTAGGTTATTTAGTAAATATATTAACAGAGATATCGTTCAAAAAATGATACATCACAACTTACATATATGTGCTGAAATGCTTTCAATGAACGACCAAACACATGGACATATTATCAGGCCGGAAAAAGAGACCCCTGTAATCACGATGATAGCTACTGGAAATATTTGTAATTTAATAACAAACGAATATAAATTGAGCAACGGAACATATGGAAAATTTATTAATCCGTATTCAATAACTGAAATAGGTAATTTCTGTAAGGTGTTTAACTTGCCATGTGATACCGGTATAATTATAGAAGGTCAGGAAAGTATTATAAATTTTATAACAGAGGTACAGAGACAACGCGATTTTATGACAGACACGATATTCGAGAATATTATTAAAAATCCGGACGGCACTTCGAAGATTAAGGGCGTTACATTAAACAAAGGATTAATATCTCATACAGATGTTGTTGGCGACGCTTTAGAAGGACTTGTATTAATGTTAGAATATACAAATAAACCAAGAGATACTAAAAAATACAAGTTCCCTATTTATACAATAAGAACTATGTTGATACGTGAATTATTTGGAAAAGCAGCGAAAATAAATATGTCATTTGACGCATTTGTAGATTCTGAACCGGGACGGGAACTTGTTGCAAAATATATGGATAATTGGGTGGGCGCAGCTGGAAAAAAATATTGGGATAATTATTTCAAAACATGTATGTACGTATGGAAAACTGCTGAATTTCAACAAAAAAATAAGCTATATACCAAAAATTATAAATTAGGTGAACGAGCAGTTACGGTCGATACTTCTTTATTTAATGCAGAGTTGAAAAATACAAACAACAAATATATTAGCACTAATATCCTTTTAGCAGAAGAAGCTTTAAGAATCTTCCCAATTGGAACTTTGAATCATCCGCCTTTACATGCAGATGTAGTTCATGTGGCGCCTTCTCCAAAACAACCCCTAATTATAGGATTTTTTGGACCGGTTGGTTTTGGGAAATCAACTGCCATGAATAAATTTTGCGAATGGGCAAACATAACGTATAAAGGCTCTAACAAGTTATTTGTGCCGATTGACGGAGATGTTATGAATTTAACAGATATGGAAGCGATGAACTATTTGAAAAAAGAGAAAAATGATTACTTAAATTACTTAATTGTGCAACAAATAATTTTAGGCAATGTGCCGGTCGTATCACACGGAGGGTATGTATTTTCTGAAATAAGTGAATATATACATAAAGTAACTAAATTAGTTCCAGTATTAATGTTATGTCAGATGGTATTGCCCGAGAATATGGAGGGTCATGTTGCGGTTATTGGTGACGGCGACGAAGATGGAGGCGGTGGCGGAAAAAAAGAGGATATTTCTTTTTCACTCCATCCTACCAGTATATTTATCAACCCGGGTATAACAGATCCGCACCTGGGTAATAATTATAAGCAAATAATAGGTACCGCAATTAAAACTAGGCTACAACAGACTTTTGATAAACATAAAAATAGAGAAAATACTACTGGGTGGATTCCATCGTCAGAAGTTTTTTATACTGATCCTTCCAAAAAAATGGCGAATGAAGTTAATGGTTTAATTTCACAAATATTCAAACCTACATCAAGTAAATTTTATTTGGAATATATGGAAAAAATAAATTCAAATCATTACAAATATAAATGCACTCGTGTTAATCCAGAAACTGATATGCATTTTGATAATTTATATGATGTAATTACAACATTGCTGGATGGAGTACATGTCATAGATCCTCAAAATATTAAATTTACACAATACCGATATTTAGTCAAATATTGGCCGAATGGCTCAAACGAATGGCCAAATACAAATCCCAAGAATAGTCAAGTTTCGTTTGGGCATGTAACTTTAAAATATAGTGTAGACGGTGTCGTGATTAATAAAGATGTTATAAGTAATAGTGAAGTTTCTAAATCGCCCGAATCTATATTTAATCTTGTTACTGCAAACGGAGAAGGTAGGAAGATATCTGCAATTGTATTAGGAAAAATCGAGAGACCAGAAAGAGGATTATACGGAATTGAACATTTTGATGTAGCCGAGCCATTTCCGAAATTTCTTCATGTTACAGTTGATAATGGAATACATTCAGCTAATTTAATGGGGTCATTAACCCAACATATATTGGATTATAAAGAATGGCCCCTACTGTTAAAAGGATATGACACTAAGACAAAATCTCAAATAGAGGTTCACTATACAGATTTTTCACAAAAACCATATAATGTAGTATTTTACAAACCATATTATGTGTAGTGGCACAGTGAAACAAATAATGTTATAAACAAATGCGCGGAATTACAATCAAAAAAGTACAAGTGCGTAAATAAAACAACCCGTACTAACACAGACAAATAAGCAACCCCAATATACAATATTCATAATAAATATTTTTCGTACATATACGTTTTCTAAAAATGCTTAATATATATATTCTTTTTAAAATCGTAAAAAGAACATATGCCGGTCATAAACAGCCCTATAAACAAACACATGTTTAATATGTCTCTGAAAATATTGAAACTACCAAGATTTGTCAAACATACTAATGGCGTCGCTATAAATAGTGTTACTGTTTTGCGCATCCAACATCTGTGTGACAATCACCTTCATCTCGTCCGATACATATTCCAGTGCATTTATATTATGGCGCGCCGCAGCCAATACAATATCCTTGTCATTCTTGAGGTTAGCAGATGCGTGTAATAGATTAAGTCCATTGTGCACGACCGAAACCATTACGATATCCTTGTCGCCGCGAAAATCGTCTGATAACCTGGACAGCATATTAGGCCAAAACTTCAGTACTTCCAACATAATATCTTTGTCTGAATTTAGTACATTAATTCCTAATCGCAAGATTGGCTCGATATTCTGCTTTAGTGCCTCTAACATAATCTCTTTGTCGTGACCCATTGAGGGATGTGCAAATCGCAGCGTTTTATAACTATGTTTTACTGATGCTAATACAATATCTCTGTCTGCGCGCAACTCAGTTGATGCATATTCCAGTGCGTCGCTATATCGATCCCAATAAGAAGCCACTCCATAGTCGTCAGTGTAGTACGGCCGATTAACAGCAGTCATTACAACCTCCTTGTTGTTACGCATATCTTCCGATGCATGTTTCAAGTATTTACCGCTGCAATTAACAGCAGTCATAACAATATCTCTGTCGTTACGCATATCTTCGGACGCATGCGACAATGCAAATCCGCCATGTGCCACTGCTGTCATCACAATATCCTTATCGTTTCGCAGCTCTTTCGATGCATGCATCGGTGCATATAAAAAATCCACGCAGCGAAATAGTCAAAGTTGAAAAATGGTATGGATCCCATATTATCGTAACGGAAGAAAATCACACATACCGCTTAATTAATGGAAAAAAGATTATTGCAAATTAATAATTAAGAATCTTGTAGTTTCGGAATTATATATCTTTTTTAATAATGTCTGGGGTATTATTAAATGTAATATAATCCGATTTTACTACTTTACATCGTGATCAGAATTTAGGTAATCATATTCTTTTTGAAAAAATAAACGAAATGCCTAAATAATGTATTATTTTTGTGAGAGGATAATAATATATATTTATATACATCATCAGTTAGTTTATAATATATATTTATATACATCATCAGTTAGTTTATGGTATATATAGATGTTTTTCCAGTTGTCGATATGTTGTTGTACATATTGACAATATTTTTTCATAACTATTCTGCGCAGACATTTTTAGTAATTTTTGTGCACAGTCGATTGTAACGAAAAATATCATAAAAGTTCGCTATAATCGCAACTTGCCGTAATCATAATCTAATACATAGTATTTTTAGGCTTTTAATAACAAAAATTGAAATATAATCAGTGTAAATTCGTTGAATAATTATTAAGGACAATATACAATGTATACAACTTTACACAATCTCGTCATATTAATAATATTATGTACTATCCCGTATCTGTCGTGTCAAATTAATATTGTTATTAAAACTCCCGATGTATCGTATGATTGTGAATGTTCCAAATTAACTACTACAATTACCACGACTACAACAACTACAACAACTACCACTACAACAACTGAAACTACAACAACAACTGCAACTACAACAACAACCGCAACTACGCCACCTCCCGGTACTTGTAATGGTCATTGTGGCGGGCGATCAGATTTAATATGCTGGTGTAATACAGATTGCGACTTTTATAAAGACTGTTGCGCTGACTTTAATGCATATTGCACTGTTACCAGGTCGACGTCATCATGCGACGGCTATTGTGGAGGGAAATCTGACGCAGACTGTTGGTGCGACTTTACATGTATCGAAATAGGTGATTGTTGTGGCGATTATGAAGATGTATGCGTCGATGTTAGGACGACAACATTATAGGATTGTGTTTGTTACTTCCGAGCATAAATAAAAAAATACAATGTGTTACGGATTGTCGCTAGAATCAACATCCGCATTGACAATGCCAGACCCGCTAAGCTCAGAGTCTGCAAGTCGTACAAGCTCATTAATAAGATCGTCGTCCGAGTCAAATCGACAAACATCCTCATATCCAAGCCCGTCGATGTAAGTCAGCTTATTCTTGTAAAAAAGCGCTGTCTCAAGGGTCGTTGGAAAATACCCATCGTTGAAGAGTCCCCGATTTCCCATCGCGTCCCATGGAACACTGCACGACACTGCATCAAATGCAAGACCGGGCGGGTACATAACCTTAAAACAATAGGCACCCGGAAGCAGCGGTCCGAGAGACATTCCGCGCTCCGCGAGAAGCTTCGACCTTCCCAGCACTTGATAGAGCTTGGGCTCGAGAAGAACACTTTCGCATCAAACGCTCCATTTCAAAGTGTGTTAAAACTTGACGAAATGTTCAATTAAATCATCTCAATCCACAAGTTAATGTATACTATGTAAGAATTACAGAGTCGATCGGACAGTTCTATTGTGCAAATATACCAATAACAGTGTCGATACCGAACAATAGTCATAGTGATAATTACTATTGATGTTAGTTTATGGAAACACCAATATATTAATATTTTGA
>Ga0209443_1002605_pt1 | contig 10574 bp, 11 predicted proteins | sample LauGreBMM110DCMD_2_FD_187571 | JGI IMG/M metagenome (GOLD analysis project Ga0209443, IMG submission 187571) | Freshwater lake microbial communities from Lake Michigan, USA - Su13.BD.MM110.DCMD (SPAdes) (version 2) | ecosystem: Environmental > Aquatic > Freshwater > Lake | place: Lake Michigan... | reverse complement strand
CGTAAGGACTTATTAAATATTCTTTAAAATAATGTAATTTTAAAAAAAAAATATTAATTTTACTTTATATACAATAATTTATTACAAACAAAAATAATTTAATATGAAAAATTTAGTATCAGTTTTAGCCTTAGCAATTATGTCAGTTTCAATGAGTGTAAACGCACAAGAGAAAAAACCAAAAGAAAAAGCTAAAAAAGAAAGTTCAGCAAAAGAAATGAAATCTTGCGATAAAGAAAAAAAAGCAGGATGTTGTGCTAAAATGGCTGACAAAAAATAATTAAAATTTCTAATTATTAAATAAAGCGCTTGAGGAATCAGGTGCTTTTTTTGTTTTTATAGCTGTTTAATTTGTTTAATTTGAATAAGTGTTAATTAATATTAAATAAATAGTATGTTTTTTGAATGTATAAATTTAAAATTTTAAATGAAATAAAAAGCATTTCGCTTTTAAAAGAGACACTGATTTCCGAAACTTTTTAGGGGTTTCGCCTCAAGTACTTTACAACTGGAAAGCTAGAAATACTTTTGATACTGAGTTAGTATTTGACAAATGCGCTGATGTTGACCCAGAATGGTTGTTAACTGGAAACGGTTCGATGGTTATCGGTTCGTCCATTTCTAAAGCAAAACATTCGAAAGGTGTTAACTATGATTCATCAAATACATCAAGGGGGTTAATTTCTGAATTTTATAAAATATTGGAATTCGAAAACGAACAGTTTGTAATTCCAACATTTAAAGAATCGGATTATTTGGTTCAAGTAAAAGGGGATGCAATGTATCCTAAATACAATAATGGCGATATTGTTGCTTGTAAGAAATTAACTGTTGATGGTTAGTTTTTTCAATGGGATAAGGAATATGTTTTAGATACCTCTCAAGGTTCGTTAATAAAAAGTATTAAAAAAGGAAAAGATTCAGATCATATTTTGTTAGTTAGTGAGAATGATAATTTTGAAGCTTTTGAACTTAATATTTCCAATATATTTGGTATTTCTTTGGTTATTGGTGTTATTCGTTTGGTTTAAAGAAATGCGCAATTTTTTAAACACAAAATAATTTGTTGTTTGAATTAGTTATAATTAAAATGGGCTGTCAAAAGACAGCCCATTTTATTTTGTACAATTAAATGTTATAATTCGAATGACAATGTCATTGTTATATTATTGGTTTTAGTAGTAATTTTTGAACTATCAGTCATTCCTATTGAAAAAAATTGTTTTTGAGAATCTCTTTGAGTGTGAGAATATGCTAAATCTAAGCGTGTTCCTCCAAAATTATATCCAAATCCTGTCGAAAATCCTGTTAATTCGCCTATGGTTTTCCCATTTTTATAGGGACTTTGTTCTGTTCGGTATCCTGCTCTTAGACTTAATTCGTTTATTCTATATTCACCTCCAATTCTCAATTCGCTTGACAAACCAAGTAAATTATTCATTTCTCTATTGGCGTATATGTAATCATCTTTTGGAATAAATTCTGTGTTACCATAATCTTTAAGTGAATAATCAATACTTAATAAACCTGATTTTCCATAAACATAAGCTAAACTTCCAGTCCATTTACCTGGTGTTTGTAGTTGATAGGGTTCATAAACATTTATTATTCTTGGATTTACATAATCTGTTGGTAATTCTCCTAAAGCATCGGCACTAACAACCGCCAATCCTTGAGTTAGTTTGTCATTCATTTCGTACCAAGTTGGAGATTCATAGGATAATCCTAAGCGAACTTCTTTTGTGACTTTAGCAATTGCACCCAATTGAAATGAAACACCATTCCCAAAAGTGTTCAACTCGTTGTCAAAACGCAAACGTTGCACGCCAGAAAACTGGTTGTTGGTGTTTTCTTCGTAAAAACTAGTTGATTGTTTGTAGTCTATAAAGTGGGTGTTAATATTGACTCCAAAATAAAATTTATCTTTATATTGTCCAGAGGCATTAAAAGTTAGTTTTCCATTATAACCATTCGATTCAAAATAGTTTTCTTGGTAGTAATTACCTCCAGAAGGAATTAATGAAACATAATTTCTGTTGGTGTTTTCATTATAGTTTGAAGCTTTATCAATAATATAACCTTGATAGCCTAAAAATGCTTGCTGCGATCCAAAACCATAATTAGAACCTAAATAATCATACAAATCCGTAATATTTTCGCCACTTTGTAATTGTAAATTTGATAAAGATTCCCCACCATTTATATTGGCATAATAGGTAAAATAATTTCCAATTGAATGCGTTGGGTTTGTCCCAGCAGAAAAAACAGCATTGTCAAAATTATTTGAATTTTCGTAGTTCATTGCAAAACTAAATTTTTTCCAATCACTTGAACGGTCTGTGTTTTTTAAAACGAAAACACCTCCAAATTGGTTTATATCGAATGTCGAACTGTTTTCATCAGTTTTTGTTCCAAAATAATTCGATTTATTATTGGTTCCAAAGTTATTCAAAGTAAATGTAACTTGGTTATTGGCGAAAATTGCAGAACCTGCGGGATTTGCATTTAAAGAGGAGAAATCACCTCCAAGTGCGCCAAAAGCTCCGCCCATTGCTCTGAAACGAGCCGTTCCGTTTAGATTTTCTTGAGAAAATCGAATCGCATCAGTAATATCCTGCGATTGCATCGTTGTTAATGTTAATCCGAATAGAACTAACGTTATATATTTCTTCATTTTTAGAGAATTAGGGTTAAACATTTTTCAGATTTATGAATAACAGTATTGAATTGTACTATCTTCTACCGCCTGAACTGTTTGATCTTCCACCACCCGAACCACTTCCGAAATTTGAACTTGGAGTATAACTTCTTGGGCTTACACTTTCACTTCTTGGTGTTGAAGATTCCGTTCGTGCGGGAGTATAACTTCTCGGTGTAGAACTTTCACTTCTTGGAGAGGTAGTTTCTGTTCTTGTTGAAGTATAACTTCTTGGTGTCGTATTTTCACCTCTTGGAGTTGGAGTGTAATTTCGTGGAGTTTCACTTTCGTTTCTTGGAGAGTTTATTCTTGGGCTTATTGTTTCATTTCGAAAGTCGTTTCTTCGAGGTGTTATGGTATTAGAATTTCGAACTACGTTGGTAATATTTCTTCGTCCTGTAGAATTGGAATTTGCACTATTGTCATTCAAATTACTTCTGCCAATAGTATTTCTTCCATTGTAACGACCTCCTCTAATGCCATTGCTGTTCGAGTAATTATAATATCCATCATAATAATTGTTATAATACCCATTATAGTAATTGTTATATCCCCAACCATAATAGCCATAATTCGAGCCATACCAATTATTCCAACCCCAACCATAACCAATACTCGGTCCGTACCAAGAATTCCATCCTAAATTCCAATTCCACCCATAATTCCAAAAAGAACCATATCCATAATTATTCCAACCCCAATTATTATCATAAATAGTTACGTTTATAGGCTGCGGGTTGTTTCCCCAACCAGAATATCCAGAAGAATAGCTTTCAGAGTTATTTCCGATGTTTTTATAACCATTAATAGTGTCTTGGTAGGAAGAATAATTTTCAACATCAGTAAAAGTATCTTCTTGTTCGTTAGTTTCTCTCAAAGAACTAAAATAATCTTTGTATTTGTTGCTATTTTCACTAGAGTTATTTGCTTTTGACTCTTTGAACTCTTTTCCATTTTCATTAGAATTATAAATCCCATCACTGTCATAATAAGTGCTGTTTTTGTAAGAGCTACAGGAAGCTATTACAAAACTTATCAGCCCAATTATTGAATAAATGGAGAGCGATTTTGCCGGAGAAAAATAATTAGTTTTCATATCTATGCATTTTTATTGTTGGTCATTACAAAAATAGTTAGTTTTGCTGAACTATTTAGTTAAAATAAGTTAAACAATTTTAGTGCCAAACTATTTCATCATGAGCAAGAACTTAACAACACGATCTGAGGATTATTCAAAATGGTATAATGAGTTGGTAGTCAAAGCCGACCTTGCCGAAAATTCAGGCGTAAGAGGCTGTATGGTTATAAAGCCTTATGGTTATGCAATTTGGGAAAAAATGCAAGCAGAATTAGATCGAATGTTCAAAGAAACAGGGCATCAAAATGCTTATTTTCCTTTGTTTGTTCCCAAAAGTATGTTTGAGGCAGAAGAGAAAAACGCAGAAGGTTTCGCCAAAGAATGCGCTATTGTTACACATTACCGATTAAAAAACGATCCTGATAAACCGGGAAAATTAATGGTAGATCCAAATGCAAAATTGGAAGAGGAACTTATTGTTCGTCCTACAAGTGAAGCGATTATTTGGTCAACTTATAAAGGGTGGGTTCAATCGTACAGAGATTTACCATTATTAATTAACCAATGGGCAAATGTAGTGCGTTGGGAAATGAGAACGAGATTGTTCCTTAGAACTGCCGAATTTTTGTGGCAAGAAGGACATACGGCACACGCAACTCGTGAAGAAGCGTTAGAAGAATCAGAAAAAATGATGCATGTTTATGCAGAATTTTCTGAAAATTTTATGGCAATTCCAGTTATAAAAGGGCTAAAAACGGAAACAGAACGATTTGCGGGTGCCGATGAAACCTATTGTATTGAGGCATTGATGCAAGATGGAAAAGCACTGCAAGCGGGAACTTCTCACTTTTTAGGTCAGAATTTCGCCAAAGCATTTGATGTTAAATTTGCCAATGCCGAAGGGAAGCAAGAATATGTTTGGGGAACGTCTTGGGGGGTTTCAACCCGATTGATGGGTGCGCTTGTAATGACGCATTCTGATGATCAAGGGTTGGTATTGCCACCGAATTTAGCACCAATTCAAGTGGTTATTGTTCCAATTTATAAATCAGACGAGCAATTAGAGGAAATTTCTACTGCTGTAAATGTCGTAATGTTGGCTTTAAAGAAATTGAATGTTTCTGTGAAGTTTGATAATCGAACTACTCAAAAACCAGGTTTCAAATTTTCCGAATGGGAATTGAAAGGAGTGCCAATTCGAATTGCAGTAGGTCCAAAAGATTTAGAAAACGGAACTTTTGAGGTGGCAAGACGAGATACTTTGACAAAAGAAATTGTTTCGAAAGACGGAATAGAAATCTATGTATGCGATTTATTGGCGCAAATTCAGAAAGATTTGTTCGATAAAGCGTTAAATTATAGGGACACCCACATTACAGAAGTTAACAGTTTTGACGAGTTTAATTCGATTTTAGACAGTAAAGGTGGCTTTGTTTCAGCACATTGGGATGGAACACCTGAGACAGAAGAAAAAATTAAGGATTTAACCAAAGCAACCATAAGATGCATTCCTTTGGGTAGACCAGAAGAGACGGGAATTTGTGTATTTACGGGTAGTCCATCGGTTGGAAGAGTGTTATTTGCGAAGGCGTATTAAAAAAAGAAAAAAAAATATACATCAGCTATTGCTCGAATAAAAAATAGTTGTATTTTTGCATCCGCATTACAAAAGCTCGGTCCGTTCATCTATCGGTTAGGATCTCTGGTTTTCATCCAGGAAAGGGGGGTTCGATTCCCCCACGGACTACAAGTTTTTGAAATTAATGTAATATATTTGGTCCGTTCGTCTACCGGTTAGGACACTTGGTTTTCATCCAAGAAATGGGAGTTCGATTCTCCCACGGACTACAAATTAGTTGTAAATAAGTTTTGTAAAATTCAAACTGGTGTCTCGGTTTTTATTTTATTAGTTAAAACCAAAGTGATTATGTCAATAATTGTGGGAGGTTTTTCTTTTTTAACTGATATTTTATAAATAATTTAAAAAAAACAAGTCAAATGGCAAATCATAAGTCAGCTCTAAAGAGAATTAGAAGTAACGAAAAAAGAAGAGTATTAAACAGATACCAACACAAAACAACTCGTAATGCTATCAAAGCATTAAGAATTACTACGGATAAAACTGATGCTGCATCTAAATTATCAAGTGTTATTTCTATGATCGATAAATTAGCTAAGAAAAATATCATTCATGATAACAAAGCATCAAATTTAAAATCTAAATTAACTAAGCACGTTGCGAAACTGTAATTAGTAATTACCTTACACATTATTAAAGCTCTTGATTTTCAGGAGCTTTTTTATTCTAATACTTTCCAAGTAGAATTAATTATAGGAGCTAGTATTTCTTGAATAAAAAAAATCCCATTTCTATAGAAATGGGATTTTTTTATGTGTAAAAAAGCAACTTAAAACTGCTCTCTTCCTGCGAAGTGAAAAGCACCTTCAATAGCTGCATTTTCGTCGCTATCTGAACCGTGAACTGCATTTTCTCCAATAGAAGTTGCATACGCTTTTCTAATAGTTCCTTCTGCAGCATCAGCTGGATTAGTTGCGCCAATTAAAACTCTAAAGTCTTCAACTGCATTTTCTTTTTCTAAAATCGCAGCAACAATTGGACCTCTTGACATAAATTCTACCAATTCTCCGTAGAATGGTCTTGCAGCGTGAACAGCATAAAAAGCTTGTGCATCTGCAATTGTCAATTGCGTTAATTTCAAAGAAACGATTTTGAAACCGCCGTTTGTAATCATTGCTAAAATGTTTCCGATGTGTCCGTTAGTGACTGCATCTGGTTTAATCATTGTAAATGTTCTATTAGTAGCCATTTTATAGGTTTTAAATTTTTTGCAAAAATAAGGTTTTTTAATCGATATCCAATTATTAGTGCCTTATAATGTTAGAATCGTAAAATTAAACTCTAAAGGGTTCAATTTTGCCGATAATTTTTCAATCAAAACTTTTCCGCTTTCCAAATAAAATTCAGAGAAATTGGCTTTTCTTTCTTGCAAACTGTGATTCGGAAACAACTCGTTTTGCAAGTTAATAATCCGTTGTAATTCGGCAACATATTTCTTTTTTTGTGCTTTTAAAAGTCGCTTTTCCAAATTTTCTAAACCTTTAATTTGCTTGGCTTCTTGTGCTTTTACAGCACCAAGAAAAGATTTATCTGTTTGATTTGCAATCGAATATAAATCAGAAAACTGCTGTTTTAAAATATTTTTTTGAGTTGAGAAATCGATTGGAATCTCTGATATTTCCAAGACTTTTCTATTGATTAATTCTTCTTGTTTTGAAAACAAATCAATCCAAGTTAGTCCTAATTTTGTTAATTTTTCGGATTGTTTTTGTGTTACCAAAAGTGCTGAATTTCGCAATAAGAGTATCGGAAAAGTACATTTGTATGCTTGGAAAGTTGCTTTTAATTCTAACCAATAGGCAATTTCTCCACCGCCTCCAATATAGCATAAATTGGGTAAAATCACTTCTTGATATAACGGACGAAGCAACACATTTGGACTGAATTTTTCGGGATTTGTATCAACTAAATCTAAAATACCATTTTCAGAATAGGTTATTTTGGTACTATTAATTCTATATTTTCCATCTTCAAAAAGGATACGTTCTCGCAAATTATCTTCAATGTAAAACAGATTTATTTCACGGGGATTTACTTGAACAGGATATTCTTTTAACTTTTCAAGCGTTTCTAAAACCGTTTTATTAACTGTTTGATGTACTAATTCTTCTTTAATATAGGGAATAAATTCAGTTTTTAATTCTGAACTGTCAGCGTCTAAAACAATTAGTCCATAATTACCAAAAAGCTCATTTGCTAAATAGCGAGTTGCATCGGCTAACGAATCGTTATTTGCATAAGCGTCATAAAAAAGTTTTTTAATTGCATCTGCATTAGTTCCCGAACCCAATTCCATTTCAAAAACTTTAAGAAAATCATCTAAACCTTCTGGAGATAATCTCCCAACGGGCCCCAAACTTTCTCTGTTCCACTGGAATTTTTTTCCTTTAAAATTAAAATAATTTATCTCGTCAAAATCGTGGTCCTCTGTCGCCATCCAATAAATAGGAACAAAATTATACGTTGGATATTTTGACTTTAATTCTTTTGTTAAATTTATAGTTGAAATGATTTTATATAGGAAATATAGAGGTCCTGTGAATAAATTGAGCTGGTGTCCCGTAGTAATCGTGAAGGTATTTTCTTCTAAAAGTAAAGCGATATTCTTCTTGGTTAAATGAGAAATTGTAACCGATTCATATTGTTTGTTCAATACGGAAACTACGATTTTTCGAATATTGGAATTGTAGTTTAGTTGCTTTTCAATCAGTTGTTTTTCGAAATTTTTAATAGTTGGAAAATGGTTGTAAAGTGCCTGTAAATTTGATTTCTGATTTAAATAATCGTTCATCAAAGGAGTGAAATATCCAGAATTTTGATAGCTAATACAGTCCGTTGGCATAGGGAAATTTATTTGGAGTAAAATTACCAAAAAAAATGGGTAATTAGTCTTTCTTTAAAATATCTTTAAATACTATTTTAGTTGAAAGTGTTGCACATTCTATTATTTAGCTGTTGCAATAAGTCACAAATATAACATTTTCAAAATTAATCAGGATTTCAATATGCTTCCGAAGTTGTATTTTTAGGAAATAAATATTCATTATATTTGAAAAATTAAAACCAGTTTAAACCCAATTTAAAAAGCATTTATATGAATGAAATTCCAAATTTAAACAAAGTAAATTCTACAAAACACGTTCTTTTTGGAAGTTTAATTGGTACTTCAATTGAGTTTTTCGACTTTTATATTTATGCCAATGCAGCGGTTTTGGTATTTCCACAATTGTTTTTTCCAGGTTCAGATCCAACAGCTTCGATTCTTCAATCGTTGGCAACTTTCTCAATAGCATTTTTTGCACGCCCTATTGGTTCCGCAGTTTTTGGACATTATGGCGATAAAATTGGACGAAAAACAACTTTGGTTTTTGCCTTATTAACCATGGGAATTTCTACTGTAGCCATTGGTTTTTTACCAACCTACGCCTCAATCGGAATTGCGGCCCCTTTTTTATTGATGCTTTGCCGATTTGGTCAAGGTTTGGGACTTGGCGGTGAATGGGGCGGAGCCGTTTTACTAGCAATTGAAAATGCACCGCCAACAAAACGAGCGTGGTACGGAATGTTCCCGCAGTTGGGAGCACCTATTGGTTTGTTACTTTCTGGAGGAACCTTTCTTTTATTGAATGACACCTTAACCGAAGCACAATTTTTTGATTTTGGCTGGAGAATCCCCTTTATTTCGAGTGCTGTTTTGGTACTTGTGGGGTTTTATATTCGGTTGAAAATTACCGAAACACCTTCATTTATAAATGCTTTAGAAACCAAAAAAAGCGTAAAAATCCCTTTGTTCACCTTGCTAAAATCGTACCGACGGGAGCTTGTTTTCGGAACTTTAGCAGCCGTGGCAACCTTTGTGATTTTCTATTTAATGACTGTTTTTTCTTTGAGTTGGGCAACCACCGATTTAGGATTCACAAGAAGAGATTTCCTAATTATGCAATTATTTTCGGTTGTATTCTTCGGAATCGCAATTCCCGTGTCTGCGCTTTTAGCCGATAAATTTGGAAGACGCTTCGTTTTAATGGCAATATCAGCAGCAATTGCAATTTTCGGATTACTATTTTCTTTGCTATTGGGCTCTGGAAACACCAGCCTGATTTCCTTATTTTTAATTGTAGGAATGACCTTAATGGGATTGACTTACGGCCCTTTGGGTACTTTTTTGTCTGAACTTTTCCCTACCGAAGTGCGGTATTCAGGCGCTTCCCTAACGTTTAATTTTGCAGGAATTATTGGAGCTGCTTTTGCGCCAATGATTGCCATTTGGCTGGCTAAAAACTACGGAATTGATTTTGTGGGATTTTATCTAACCCTTGCTGCCACGATTTCGTTTATTTCTTTATTGTTTATTTCTAAAAAGGAGCATAAGTTTTAAAATGGTTTAAAAAAAAATCCTTTTTTATTTTGTTAATCAATAAAGTATTTAGATATTTGTCTAAATATATAAATGAAAATAAATGAATGCTATTTTCAAGGCGTTGAACGATGTAACAAGAAGGGAGATTTTGGAGCTTTTGAAGGAGAAAGATTTGACCGCAGGTGATATTGCGGCTTCTTTTGACATTTCAAAACCAAGTATTTCACATCACTTGGATATTTTGAAACGTGCCGATTTAATAGCTTCTGAAAAAAAAGGGCAATTCGTTATTTATTCCATAAATACGACCATTATGGAAGACGTTTTGCAGTGGATTTTAACTTTTAAAAAATAAAAACGATGAACTAAACATTAAAAAAGAACTACCAATTCAAGTTTATCCTTGTAGGTTTTATGTCGGCTTTGGCACTTGTGATCATGTATATTTCGAACAATCAAAAGCTGTCAAATCCCAATATGATTGTTATTTTGGTTGGAACATTATTCGTGTTTATGGGTAATTATTTCAAGGTTATCAAGCAAAATTATTTCATTGGTATCAAAACTCCGTGGACATTAGAGAATGAAGAAGTATGGAAATTGACGCATCTTTTAGCAGGAAAAATGTGGGTTATTGGAGGAATTGTAATTGTAATCTGTAGTTTAGTTTTGCCTGAAAACATCAATTTTTACTTTTTTATTAGCATTACCGTAGTGATTTCGATTGTGCCTATTGTGTATTCGTACCTTATATTTAAGAAGTTGAAAAATACAAATCAATAGTTTTTGGCGATTAAAG
>Ga0209443_1002604_pt1 | contig 10577 bp, 16 predicted proteins | sample LauGreBMM110DCMD_2_FD_187571 | JGI IMG/M metagenome (GOLD analysis project Ga0209443, IMG submission 187571) | Freshwater lake microbial communities from Lake Michigan, USA - Su13.BD.MM110.DCMD (SPAdes) (version 2) | ecosystem: Environmental > Aquatic > Freshwater > Lake | place: Lake Michigan... | reverse complement strand
ATGCCAGCAGAAGCATTTACCCTCGGACGGTTAGAACCAACAAAGTCAAGTGTTGGTGGATTAAGAGCCGTATATTTTATTTCAAGCGGCTACATTAGCCCTTCTACTTTTGTTTACGGTACGACTACTTTATCGGATGTTATTGTGTCCAATAGTGGGGCTGCAACAATTACAGCAGTTAAGTACGATTTAGTCGGAACAAATACGTTTGAACAACCTTTCACAAGTTCACGTACAAATGGAACTACATTTTTCACGCAAAAATTATCTATACAGTTAAAGAAATTAAATGCGGTAAGCCACCACCAAACGAAGCTTTTAGCTTACTCAAGACCTCAAATGATTATTGAAGATAATAATGGAAATTTATTTTTTGCAGGATTAGAGCAAGGTATGGATGCTACAGGCGGAAACATAGCTACGGGGACAGCAATGGGAGATATGTCAGGTTATACTATTGAATTTGAAGGCATGGAAAAATTAGCCGCAAATTTTTTAACCGGCGCAATTACAACGGTGATTGGAGGTGCTATCACAGTAGGAACTTAATCTAAAATTATAATATTAAAAACCCTCTAATTAAGAGGGTTTTTTTTTGAAACGTTTTTACTATTTTTTCGTTTAATAATTATGATAAAATTATCAAAATCTACAAGCGCACAGCAAGTGTCTTTTATTCCAAGAAGTATGGACGCTTATTCTATTGTTTTAAGAAATGAAAGCACACAAGTAGAGACCGTTTTAACCCCTGAATTTTATAATACCGAATATTATTTAACGGCAAATATTGTTTTTGACTTACTTGAAAATCATTTTTATAACTTCACGGTAAAAAATGCATCGGGAAATATAATTTATTTAGACAAAATTTTCTGCACAAATCAAAGTACAGAAAGTTATTCAATTAATAATGGAGCGTATGTCAATGCGGCTGCATCAAATACGATAATATATGAGTAGTCACTTTATACAATTAGAAGCCTACAACCCTCCAAAAGCGGTTGAAAATAAACGGGAAGATTGGGTTGGGTTTGGAGTTAAAAATGATTATTATGAATTTTTAATAGACCGTTACAATAACAGTGCTACTAACAATCAAGTTATAAATAATATTGTAAAATTAATTTATGGCAAAGGATTAGACGCAAAAGACGCATCAAGAAAGCTAAGCGAATATGCTCAAATGAAAGTGCTTTTTAGTAAGGAAACTGTTAAAAAAGCAACTAAAGATATGTATCTTTTAGGGCAATGCGCTTTGCAAGTTATTTATGCTAAAAACAAAAAAACTATTGTAGAAGTACAGCATATTCCTGTACATTTATTAAGACCGCAAAAATGTAACGCTGAAGGCGTGATTGAAAATTATTACTATTCAGACAATTGGATGAAATTAAGGGATTTTCCAGCTAAACCAATACCTGCTTTTGGTTATGGAGGTAAAACTTTAGAAATATTAATGATTGGAAACTATACGGTAGGTCAAAAATATTTTAGCTCGGTATCTTACATTGGTGGATTAAGTTATGCAAAATTAGAAGAAGATATTTCAGAATATTTAATTTCGCTAGTCGAAACAGGATTTTCTCCTTTGAAAATTATTAATTTTTCGAATGGAGTTCCAAACGAGGATTTGCAAAAAACAATAGTTGAAAGCGTAAAAGCAAAAGCAACGGGATCTAGTGGCGACAAATTAATAATAGCGTTTGGAGCAGACGAAACGAAAAAAGTAACTATTGATAGCGTGCCAATTGACAATGCGGCACAGCAATACGAATATTTAAGCAACGAAGCAAGGTCTAAAATAATGTTATCTCACGGGGTAACTTCTGGATTACTATTTGGTATTCCTTCTGCAAATGGATTTAGTTCTAATGCAGATGAATTAAAGACCGCATTTATATTATTTGATAATAATGTAATTATACCTAACCAAGAACAATTTTGTGACGGCATAGATAAGATTTTAGCTTATAATGGTATTGGTTTAGATTTAACATTTAAACCTTTAAATCCTTTAATAGATGCTGTACAGGCAATAGTTGCTACTCCTATTCAAATGAGTGAAGAAGTACACGATCATTTTGATATTGATAGTTTGGAAGGAGAGTCGATAAGTGAAGAATGGGAGTTAGTAGATAAAAGAGAATATTCAGATAAAAATATATCTATTGAAGATTGGGCAAATAATTTAATAGTTGAAAAGAAAACAACATTACAAAAATTAGCTGATATAATTAAATCTAATCCAAGTGCAAAAAGTTATTTAGATAAAGATATTTATAAAGTACGTTATGAATATTCAGAAATAGCAGGAACTGATAGAGCTAAATCAAGAGGTTTTTGTAAACAGATGATGTCAAGAACATCAAGTGGAGTAGTGTACAGAAAAGAAGATATTGATCAGGCATCATTTCAAGGAGTTAATAATACATTTGGACACGAAGGTCAAAATTATTCTTTATGGTTATATGTTGGAGGAAAATATTGCCATCATTTTTGGAGTGAGAACCTTTATAGATTAAAAACAAAAACAGATGGAACTCCTTATGTAGATAAAGCATTATCTTCAAGTGAAGAAGTTAATAGTATTGCAGGATATAAACCATCTCCAGCAGGATTAGAAATAGCTAAAATTGCACCAATTAATAGACCAGGTAGAGGAGAATATCCACAATAATATAAGATATGGCAAAAGCACTGTTTATAACCGACAAAGAATTGAAGCAGATGACTGTTTTAAATGGGAATTTAGACCCCGATAAAACAAAACAATTTTTAATTATAGCACAGGACACGCATTTATACAGCTATTTAGGCTCTAAATTGTTTAAAAAAATAAATGATGGTATAGTGGAGGCTAACTTAAGCGGTAATTATTTGACTTTGTTAAATGACTATATTAAACCTATGGCAATTCATTGGTCAATGGTTGAGATATTGCCTTTTATTTCTTATGCGGTTGCAAATAAAGGGGTTTTTAAACACGCCTCTGAGAATAGTACAGCGGTCGAAAAGTCTGAAATTGACTATTTAGTAGAAAAACAAAGACAAATAGCTCAAAATTATACTCAAAAATTCATAGATTACATGGTAATAAATTACGCACTTTATCCAGAGTATTATTTAGATCAAACAAATGAGCAAATCCCAAACACTAGTGCTAACTTTGGAGGTTGGTATTTAAATAAATAGATAAAATATGGAGTTTTTAAATTTTACGCATAAAAAGGGAGATACGTTTGAATTAGTAAATTTTGCTTTACTTGTTAATTCAGTAGCTTTAAATTTAACTGGTTGCACGTTAAGAATGCAGTTAAGAAAAGAATTTGGAGGTGTAATATTTCTTTCTTTAACTTCGGTTGGAAGCGCAGGAATTACAATTACAAATGCTGCTGGTGGTTTATTTAAAATAAACAAACAAATAATTAATATTGATGCCAACGCTTATATTTATGATATTGAATTAATTAAAGCAGATGGTACTGTTAAAACATATATAAGTGGCAATTTTTATATAACTAATGATATAACAAGATAAAATGGCAAACGATATAATAGACATAAATGTTTACGAAACGGTAGAAACGGTTGCAATAACAGTACAACCTAATTTAACTACTATTAATGTAAATTCTGTTACTGGGGGCGCAAATTTAGACTATACGCCAAGCCCTACAAATGGAATTGTATCTAGCGATTCAGGTACGGATGCTACAATACCTTTAGCAGATTCTACAAATGCAGGTTTAATAAGTCCATCTGAAAAGATTAAATTAGCAGGAATAGCAACAGGAGCAGAAGTAAACGTAAATGGTGATTGGAATGCAGTTAGTGGTGATGCTCAAATACTTAATAAACCAAGTGTTCCAAGTATTGCTGGATTGGCTACTATAACCTATGTAGACACTCAAGACGCATTAAAATCAAATATAGCATCGCCTACTTTTACCGGAACGGTTAGTGGAATTACTAAAACAATGGTAGGATTAGGTAGTGTAGACAATACTTCGGATGCGTTAAAACCAATTAGTACAGCTACACAGACCGCTTTGAATTTAAAAGAAGATAAAGTAACTGGCAAATCTTTGATTGCAGATAGTGAAATCACTCGTTTATTGACGCTTTCAAATTTCGATAATAGTTCTAATGTTACCACATTAAATAACAAAGAAGATAAAGTTACGGGGAAATCCCTTATTTCAGACACGGAAATCACTCGTTTAGCTACGCTTTCAAATTTCGATAATAGTTCTAATGTTACAGCTTTAAATTTAAAAGAGGATAAAGTTACAGGCAAATCATTAATTGCGGATAGTGAAATCACTCGTTTAGCTACGGTTGTTAATTTCAATAATAGTTCTAACGTTACAGCTTTGAATTTAAAAGAGGATAAAGTAAATAAAAATGTAGCCAATGGTTATGCGGGGCTTGGAACGGACGGTAAATTAATATCAAGCCAATTACCAAGCATTACTATATCTGAAACTTTTGTAGTAGCGAGTCAAGTTGCTATGTTAGCAATAGTAGGAGAAACTGGAGACGTTGCTGTAAGAACTGATTTAAACAAGTCCTTTATTTTAAAAGGAACAAACCCAGCCGTTCTATCTGACTGGCAAGAATTATTGACGCCTACAAGTGCGGTGACAACTGTATTTGGGAGAAACGGAGCGGTAATTGCACAATCAGGCGATTATACAAAAGCACAAGTAGGACTTCCGAATGTAGACAATACTTCGGATTTACTAAAACCAATCAGTACAGCTACTCAAACAGCTTTGAATTTAAAAGCAAATGATAACGCCGTGGTTCACTTAGCAGGAACTGAAACAATTACGGGCATTAAAACCATTGCGCCACAAAGTCAAGATGAGGCTTTTAGTGGGGCTCGAAATATGTTGACGGTTATTAATAGTGATACACAGAGCGAGGATAACTATGTTGACGGTTATGCTCTTTATGTTCAGTCTAGTGGTCAGGGTATTAGGTCTGATGTATTTGGACAAGGAACTGCTGTTCTCGCTGCTTCTAATACAGGAACCGGTCTTGTTGCTTCTTCTGGTACCGGAACTGGTCTTGTTGTTTCTTCTAGTTCTGGAACTGGTGTTATCGCTTCTTCTAATGGAGTTCAAACTGCTATTTCTGCTTCTTCCAATGGAACTGGAACTGCTGTTGTTGCTAATTCTAATGTAGGAACTGGTCTTGTTGCTTATTCTAATCTAGGAACCGGTGTTATTGTTTCTGCTACTTCTGGAACACCAATTCAAACCTACGGAAACGGAACAGGAAAACCATCAGTTGAAAATAACCTCGGAAACTCAAATAAAGGTTTAGTTGTAAATTCAGGCGCAAGTTCAACAGGAAATCCTATCGAACATAATAAAAATGGTACAATAAACTACACGGTAAACCAAGCAGGGGAAACAACAGGTTCAAAATTCATCAAAACAGGAGCTACTGAAACAAACATACTTTTAGCAGGTGGTTCAGATATAACTCAACTTAGTTTGCCAATTAGTACAGCTACACAGACCGCTTTGAATTTAAAAGCAAACACTACTGATTTAACACTTCAAAGAGTTACAACAGGGGCTGGAGCGAGCACTACTACGAATCCTATTGCGGTTAATACGAATCAAGATATTGGCATTGCTGCTACTGGAGCAGCTTACGGAATCGTTGCTGGAAGTGTAGAAATTGGAATTTTGAGTGAGGGTGTGCAATCTGGAATTATTGCTAAAGGAGGAGAGTACGGGATTCGTAGTTTTGCCCAAACAAACACAGGTGTTGCTGGTAAATTTGAAGTGCCATTAACATCCACCGCAAACATAGCTGAATTCACAAAAGACAATGTGACAATATCCGCTATTCAAAACACAGGTAAAATTACGGCAGTAGCAGGAACAGCAAGTACAGACGTAGTGGTTAAGAGTCAATTAGATTTGAAGGCAAATATAGATTCTCCAACTTTTACAGGAACGGTAGTATTACCAAGCACCACCTCAATAGGCGCAATTACAAATACAGAGTTGAGTTACGTAGATGGGGTTACAAGTTCAATTCAAACGCAATTAAACGGTAAACAAGCAACGCTTACGAATCCAGTTACAGGAACAGGAACAACGAACTTTTTATCAAAATTTACAGGAACAACTGCTTTAGGTAATAGTCTTTTATTTGATAACGGAACAAATGTAGGTATTGGTACTACTAATCCTCGCGCTAGATTAGATTTAGCAACACCTGATAATCCTGTTACTGCTACGAATTTATTAAGTTTTAGGAATATTAGTGATTTTGGTATTTATGCTACATCTATAAGTGTAGGAAGTAGAGGCAATACATTAGATTTTCTTGCGAGGGATTATAATTTAGGAGCAGGAGTAGCAACAAGAAATGTATTAAGTTTAAGACCAGAAGGCAACGTAGGTATAGGAACAACCGCACCAACATCAAAACTTCAAGTGGTAGGATTGGTAGATTATGCAACAAACGCTTTAGCAATTGCAGGGGGCTTGACAGTAGGTGCTTTTTATAGAACCTCAGAGGTTGTTAAAGTAGTAATATAATAAATAAATAAACATTATGAAAAATTGGAAAACAACCCTATTGGGTATCTTAGGAGCAGGAGTAGTCCTTGCAACAGCTAAAGGCTGGATTGATAAAGAAATCGCAGCCTTTGTAGGTTCAGCAATTGTGGCTTTATTTGGAATAGCCACACAGGACGCAACTTCTCGTTTAGTCGGCACAAGACCAAATGATAGGAAAGTCTAAGGTATTGTTATATCTTGCCTTGGCAATAAGCTTAATCACTTATTTGTTTTGGCAAGATTTACCAAAAGGCTCTTTTTACATTGGAAATTCTTTGTTTATATCTTTTCTTTGCTTATTTATTTTTCTTAATTTTAAAAAATGTTTTCTTACATTTGTACTATTAGGGTTTAGTTTAAATAATTTACTCGAAGAATTGTTTTTCAATCCTACAAAATTTGAAATAAACGAAATTTTAGTTTTAATAATTGTACCATTAATTTGGTTTTTAAATAATAAAAAATGCCTTTAAAAAATTTAGTTGAAGAGTCTAATATACTTTTGATGAAAATTATATTACCCGCCTTTATTGCGGTAGGCATTAAAATTGCAATAGAGATGAAAAGAACAAGTAAAAAAGTTTCTTGGCTAAACGTTATTTTATCTTTATTAATAGGCGTTGGAGGGGCTTATGTCTCTAGCGATATTATAATTCAATCGGTTGATTTAAAATACATATCAATAATTATAGCTTTGGTTGCGATTATATCAGATAAAATAGGAGAGTTTTTAATCTACAAATTTAACGTTGATGGATTTTTAACGGCTTTTGCGGATATGCTAATAACTAGTTTGACTAAGAAAAAATGAAAAATATATCAAAGTACATTACCTATCAAGAAGCTGTAACAAGTCAAACTGCAGTAAGAAATAAGATTGCAAACGTTCCAAACAACAATGAATTGTTAAATATGGAATTAGTTGCTATTCGAGTTTTTGACGTTGTACGGGAGCATTTTGGAGTTCCGTTACGGGTTTCAAGTTTCTTTAGATGTTTGCTTTTGAATAAAGCGGTCCGTGGCTCTAAAACTTCCCAACATTGCAAAGGTCAAGCAATAGATATGCAAGGCACAGGTAAAGTTACAAATAAAATGATTTTCGATTATATAAAAGAAAATTTAGACTTCGACCAATTGATTTGGGAATTTGGAAACGATGAGAATCCTGCCTGGGTTCACGTATCGTATGTATCAAAAAAGAAAAATAGAAAACAAATAATACGTCTAGAATGAAAGATAAAAAATGGTTTCAAATCTTAAAAAAGATAGTCTTATTTATTCTTCCAGTAGTAATAAAAAATCAAAAAGGAATTAAAGGGACAGCTAACGAGGGTAAGATTGACGAAATATTTAAACCCCTCGATTGAGGGGGTTATTTATATTTAGTTGTTAATAATCCGCACCAGCCGATAACCGCACCTACACGCAAGTTTTGTGAAAAACAAAACCTGCAAGTGTAGCTGCAAAACGTTAGCACTCATTTTGAGAAACCAACGTATCCGAAAGTTTTAGCGTAAAACATCTATCTGTTTGCTCGTAAGTATATCCGTAATGTTTACAAGCTCCTGACTTTCCGTTTTTTGCTTCGTATCCTTTGCAAAGTGTACCGCATCCGCTTTCTGACTTTTCGCCAACTTCTCCAAAGTGTTTGCAAAAGAAGTATGGTGCGTTTGTTTCTCGTTCCGCTAAAAACAAATCTATTTCAGTAATTCCATTAAATAACATATAATCAATGTGTGCATTTAATTTCCAACAACTCGCATCATCTTCACGAAAGAAAAAACGAGTGCTAACAGCACCTACCAAAAAGGCGGGGTTCTGTGCTTCGGTTGAAAGTTTTTCGGTTAATTGATATTTTTTCATTCTAATTAAATTTAGTGGTTAAAATCCCGCCCTTCGGGTATCTGCAAAACGTTATAAGCCATTTTAGGACAGTGCTAACATTACACTTTCGTAATTAGAAATAGCTTCCTCAAAAGTATCTCCAAAAGCGTAATTGTTTGAGGATTGTAGGTCTTGAAAATCTAATCCGTGACAGCAAAAAGCATTACCGTCTTTTTCGACTTTGATTTTCCACCAATCCTTTTCAATGTTATTACTTCCGCAACTATTGCAAACAAATCCACCCCCAAAACTAAAAGGAAAACAACTATTTGATTTACCACATTTAAAAACGTGAGTAAAAGCAATTCTATCTTCCTTTGCCATTTTCTTTGCGTAATTATACCCTTGTTGTTCTGCATACCATTGGCTTATATCTCCATAGTCTGCTCTTTTTGGTTCACCGCTCCCGTGAATAAATTGATTAAATCCACCCATTACATTTGAGTTCGCCTTGATTAATTCTTGTGCTGTTTTTAAGTTTCCCATTATTTGAAATTTGTGAAGAAAAACGGCTTATAACAGCACATACCCAAAAGAGGGGCTTTAGTGGTATTATCAAGTGTAGTTCTTCGGTTTAACATTTGTTGTTATATTAAATTTTGTGCTTTGTAACCCCCTCCTTCGGGTATCTGCAAAACGTTACCAGCAATTAGACATCGAAACCCTCCATCATTAATTTGTTATGTAATATTTCAAGTCTTTCTCGTGGACTAAATAGAATATTGAAATCTTCCCACTTCATTCCACAAATTAATGATGATACGTCTTTTAGTGCCATTTTCTGATTAATCGATAATGATTTAAACCAACTAACTGCTGGTAACACATTATTTGCGTCAGTGGGGGTTTCGTTTTTCAATTTATCTTTTTGCATATTATTAAAATTTAGTTTAAATTACCTGCTACTTCTTATAACAGGTACTTGTAAATACCAGCCGAAATTGTGTTGGTGCGTAGGATAGCATCTACAAGCACCGATATGTTAGTGGTCAGTTTGACCAAGCAACGTGATAACCACAACGGAAGGAACTTGATATTCTACATTGGCAACGTAAAACAAAGTTTCTTTTAAATCTCCAAAAACATTAGGAGCATCAATATTTTTAAACATTATTAAATTTGTTTCAACTGGAATATAAACAGGATTCCAATCTCTGTGAATTTCTTTTTGCTCCTTTGTAACATAAATTACAACCAATTCTTTTTTATTATTTTTCATTGTTTTTAATTTTTTTAAATAGCTTTTGAATAAACTTTTTACTTTCTTTAATTTCTTTTTTTGAAAAAACACAATCAACCATTTTGTTAATAGCGTTTACAGTTTCTTCTGAAATATTTTTATCACAATTTATATGAGAAATTGCAGGATGAAAAACCGAACCGCTAACAGCATTTTGTGGCAAGTGCGGAGTTTGAGAATTATCTGAAATCATAAGTTTTAATTTTAAAGTTATTGATTATTTGTTGTGGTCTGTGTTTAATCGTCCGCACCTGACCACAAGATGCAAAACGTTATGCCTCAGTTTAGAGAATCGAAAAAACGAAATAAAAATGGATAAAAAATTTTTAAAAGAACTATTTAATAATCTTGAACAATCACAAGAAAAAAAAGACAATTCATATTTTGAATATTTTAAATCCATTTCAACTCTTTCTGTTGGTTTAATAGGTTTATTAATTGGGTTAAAATCTTCTCCGATTCCGAATCAAGAAGCAAAAATTGCTTTTCTGTTAGCGATAATTTTAATCGCACTATGTACCCTTTTTTCATTAGCAATTCGATTTTACGAAATAGACGCTTACAAACAAGAGGTTGAACTTCGTAAATCGAACATATTAAAATACGTCGAGAACCCTTCCGAAAATAACTTGCAAATTGGCAGTTTAAATAAACACAAGTTTTATAAGTTTTGCGAAATAGCGACATTTGTTTGTTTGATATTATCCATTTTAGCATTGATATCATATATTTATTTTTTAGAATTTTAAAATTACTTCTGACTTAAACGGTGCGGAAGTGGAACCGAAAAAAAAACCGAAGCCCTAACAGCAGTTACAAGAAAGGGCAAAATTTATTAGTAACATCACGTTCACGTTTCGCATTAA
>Ga0209443_1002599_pt1 | contig 10584 bp, 7 predicted proteins | sample LauGreBMM110DCMD_2_FD_187571 | JGI IMG/M metagenome (GOLD analysis project Ga0209443, IMG submission 187571) | Freshwater lake microbial communities from Lake Michigan, USA - Su13.BD.MM110.DCMD (SPAdes) (version 2) | ecosystem: Environmental > Aquatic > Freshwater > Lake | place: Lake Michigan... | reverse complement strand
GGAACTCGGGCTAAGTCGCCGAGGGTCGAATTCGTAGGGATGCGGCGTCGGCTGATCACTGGCGCGGGGGAGGGCGGCGGTGGATTGCCGACCGAGTGGGGCTGAGAGAGGGCACAAAAAAGCCCGATGGGGACATCGGGCTCGGCGATTTAAGGTAAAAATTTCACCACTTCGAGGACCCAATCTTTGCCTTGGCGGGACATCTGGCCGGTAAGGGCGGCGCCGACTTTGGCGGCGGCCAGCGTGGGGGCGTCGACTTTGAACTGCATGGTCATCGCGCGCATGAAGCCGGGGATTTCTTCGTGCTTCACGCGAAGGGCGGATTTGTCGGCGTCGACGGCGACAACGACGCCGCGGAGGGCGTAGCGTTGGGGAATTTTCGATTCTGGATGCTCGATTTTCGATTCGGCGGCGGTCGCGGCCGGGGTGGCATCGGCGGTGTTGCAGCAGCAGACGGCTTTGCCTTTGCAGCAGGCGCAGCCGCAGTTTTTGGCGGTGGGCTTTTCGGCGGCGGCGCGGAGCGTGAGGGGAGTGAGGGCGGCGAGAGTGAGGGCGAAGAGGGCGAGGAGTTTCATTGGAGAGATGAGAGGAGTAAGAGGTGCAAGAGGTGTAAGGCAAATCAGGGCAGGGCGAGAGCGATGCAGAATTCTTGAGCGACGAGGGTCGAGGTCGGAGTCGGACGACGGAAGGTGAGGGTGGTCTGGGGGACGAGCGGAGCGGGGTTGAAAGTGAGCGTGCGCACTTGGGGGACTTCGCCGGTTTGGGTGTAGGCGATGAGCAGTGAGCCGTCGAGGCGGAGGGCGGCGCGGGGGAAACCGCTGGAGCGGGCCTGCGCGGTGGTGATGAGGAGTTGCGGAGCGGAGAGCTGGCCGTTGGGGAAAAGGCGGCGGGCGTAAAGACCGGCGGAATTTTTCTCTGATTTCATTTCCAGCCAGAGGATGACGGCGGAGCGATCGGGCAGCACCACGGTTTCCAGGCGGCCGATGGGTCGGCCGAGGTCGATCTGCACCGGGGTGGTGAAGGTGGTGCCGGCATCGACGGAGAGTCGGGCGAAGACGCGGGCGATGCCTTCGGCGGCGGTGAACCACGAGACGGCGAGGGTGGCGTCGCGGGCATCGGCGGCGGGGCCGTTGACGGGGCAGGCGGCGATTTTCCAGCCGTCGTCGCGGAGGGTGGCGGGCTTGGTCCACGAGGCGGTGGCGAGATCGAAAGTGGTGTGGAGGTTGTCACGGATTTCATCGCGGGTGTGGCCGCGGTAGGCGACGAAGACGCGGTCGCCGGGGAGGACAGCGACGGTGTTTTGGCAGCAGGTGCAGACGTCGGGATCGACGGTCCATTCGCCGAGGCTCGTGCCGTCGGGTGCGAGGAGGCGCGCCATGAGTTTCATGGCGGGAGGAGAGTTGAGAGTTGAGGGTTGAGAGTTGAGAGACGGATTTGGGCGCGGGGCGCTGGGATCGTGCTTGGGGTGAGGGTCGGAGTGGGCGGCGGATTTCCGGGTGCTCTCCAGCCAGACGGCGAGGGTGCGGCCTTGGCTGAGCGGAGCGAGGGCGACGAATTCGTGGCCGAGGGGCGCGGGGGTGCGCCAGGTAAGGCCGGAGTCTTCGGAGCGGGAGAACCAGCCGGAGTAGCTGTGGTGGCCGCCGGAGTCATCGGTCTGAAACCATTGGGCGGTGAGGGCGCCGTCGGTGCCGACGGCGAGCGTGGCGAAGTCAGCCCAGTTCTCCATGAGGATGGAACTCGTGACGATGGGGCGCGGGGGGGAGAACGTGGTGGCGTTGGGCGCGAGGGTGGCGTGCCAGAGGGTGCGGGATTTCGGCGCGGCGTCGGCGGGGGCGGGGCCGTAGTAGGTGAGGTGCAGGGTGCCGTCGGGGGCGTGGGTGAGACTGGAGCACTGGGTGTCGGCCGGGGCGGGAGAGGAGATAGGGGAGGAGTTGAAAGTTGAAGGTTGAGAGTTGAGAGGCGGAGTGGGAGCAGCGGTCGCGGCGAGGAGCGCGGCGAGGAAGACGGAAAGGAGGAGGGCGCGGGGGAGCATAGTGGCAGGTGGGCGGGTGGTGCGCGGGAAGGGCGGGGGAAGCGAGGCGCGTGAGGGAGAGTTAGATGGAACGCTACGTCGCTGCGCTCGGCGCGATGCCGGGCGGAATCGGAGAGGGCGGGTCGGAGACCCTACTTTCGGCGGGATGGGTCAGGGAGCGAATGACTCGTCGTCGGGAGTGTGGAGTTTTTTGTCGGGGCCGGCGCTGGTGATGGTCATGCGCGTGGCGCTTTCGGCGTGAAAGAAGAAGGGCGTGCCCCAGCGGTCGGTGAGTTCGCCCTCGCGGTTGATCGCGGGGTGGTCGGGCGGGATGAGTGCGAGGCGGAGCGGGTTTTGACCGGTGAGGGCGGCGGTGATTTCGGAGTTGAGGCCGACGGGATTGCCGGTGCGGGGGAAGTTGGTGCGGAAATTTTCGAGGACGACCGCGACGAGGCGGAGGTCGGCGGCGATGTTCGTCGCAGGAGAATTGAGCGCGTCGGCGAGCGTGCTGCGTTCGGGGGCGGGCGGAGGAATTTTCGAATTTTTAGTTTCGATTTTCGATTCGGCGGTGGGGGCGGGCGGAGGGACGGAGGTAGGAGTGGGTGCGGGGCGGAGGAAGAGCCACACGAGCACCGCGATCGCGGCGACGAGCGCGAGGGTGAGGGCGTTTTGGCGGAGCACGGCGGTGGGGCGGCGCGGAACGCGGGCGGGGGAGCGGGCGTCGGCGAGCGACGCCCTTACAGGAAGCCTAGATTGGGTTTCGCGAAGCGGCCGATATTGGGCAGGACGGTGGCAAGATCGGTGGAGCTGACCCCGAACCACGTCGCGAGCGTAGCGGCGTATTCATCGACGCTGGTCGTAGGAATCCAGCGACCGAGGCCGGTGTCGTCGGGGCCGTTGACGGTGAGCGTGGGCATCTTGCCGTAGAGGTTACCGCCTTTGACGGCGCCACCGACGATGAAGTGATGACTACCCCAGCCGTGATCGGAGCCATCGCCGTTGGAGCGGAGGGTGCGGCCGAAGTCGGAGGCGGAGAAGGTGGTGACTTGGTTGGAGACCCCGAGCTCGACGGTGGCGTTGTAGAAGGCGTTAACGGCTTGGCTGACTTGGGCGAGGAGATCGGCGTGGGCGCCCGTCGCGGCGTCGGTGCTGGTGAGTTGACCCGCGTGCAGATCCCAACCGCCAAGCTGGACGAAGAAGATCTGGCGTTTGAGGCCGAGGGTGGGCGAAGCGGCGATCATGCGGGCGGCCATCTTGAGTTGGTTGCCGACGCTGGTGCTGGGGAACACCGTCTTGAGCGACGTGGAGTCGGTGAGGATCGTGTTGAGAAGATCGGAACTCACAATCGCATCGCCAGAGGCCGAGGCGAAGGCCGTCTCAAAGAGGCCGGATTGGCTCTGCGCAAAAATATCTTTCTGGGCGCGGAAGCGGATGCCGTCGAGGGAGGTCGGGTTGAGTGACGTGGTACTGCCCGCGAGCTTGGTAGCGCCGCCGGTGCCAATGGCGTATTGGCTGACGCGGTTGCCGACTTGAAAGGTGTTTTTGCCGGCGATGCTGATCGACATCGAGATCTGGTCGTTGGAGTTGAACGTATTCAGGAGATCAGCGATGCGACCGCCCCAGCCGGTGGAGGTGGGTTTATCGGGGACACTGTGCTGCCACTGGACCTGTTGGTCGCTGTGCGAGAAGAGCTGCGGCGGGAGCGGGACGGACTTGGCGGTGTATTGGGCCTTGGTCGTGGGGTAGACGAGCGTGCCAGCGTTGGCGAGGAAGGCGGCTTGGCCGGAGTTGAAGAGCGATTGGAGCTCGGCGACGCTCGGATGCAGGCCCCAGGTGCGACCGTCGGAGGTTTTGGGTAAGATAGCGCGGACGCTGGCTTGCGGGAGCGCGAGGTTGGAGCGGGCGGAGGCGTAGGCGGCGTAGTCGGAGCCGGTGGGGATGATCAGGTTATTGGCATCGTTGCCGCCGTTGAGGAAGAGGCAGATGAGGGCTTTGTAATCCGAACCGATGGGGGCCCCAGCGATGGTGGGGACAGTAGGGCCGTTGTCGGGGCTGGCGACGGCACCCATGAGGCGGAGGCTGCCGAGGGTGGAGAGGAGACCGGTGGCGCCGACCGCAGCACAGCAGGCGCTGCCAAGGAATTCGCGGCGGGAGACTTCGGGGGCGGATTTTTTGCTCATGGGAAGAGGCGAAGGAGGGTGTGGGTTTACTTCTGGATCGCAGCGGCAGGGCTGGTGAGAACGAGGAGGATAGCAGTTTTGGCGCGGTCTTCGTTGGTGGTGGTCGTAGCAAGTGAGGTCAGGGCCGTGAGGATGCGCGTGCGGGCGGCGCTGGGTAAGGTGCCGGCGCAAAGCACCGTATTCAAATGATCAAGCAGTGCGCCGGGGGTGGCGACGAGAGTCTGTTCGTACGTGGTGTTGAGCGTGATCACGTGGGGCTGGTTGGCCGTGGCCACGCCGGTGGTGGTAGAGTTGACGACGGTACGCAGATAGTTGGGCACGCTGATAGCGAAGTTATCGTCAGTGATTTCAAACTCGGGAGCAACGAGGCCCGCCGCAGCGAGCGGGCCGGGGAGCACGTAGTCGGGATGGTAGAAGTTGAAGACCGTCGTCGAGCGGAGGGCGGCTTGGCCGATACTGCCGAGGGTGTTGTAGATATTGTACGAGGTGGTGAGCGTAGAGATCTCGGCCGCGGTGGCCGGTTTGGGCGTGGTGCCGTTGATGGCGACGCCGTTAACCGCGTGCCGATAGCCCATGAAGCGACCGCTGGTGGAGGAGGCGCCAAAGGGACGCATGAGACCGGTGAGGCGCACGAGGGGTTCTTTGAGTTTCCCGTAAGCGACGTTACTCACCACGGCCGGCGAGCGGGCCTCATAATCGGTAAGGATGGCGCGGACAACGGCAGCGAGATCGCCGCGGGTGCCGCTGCCGTTGTTAATGAACTTCTGCGCGACGCGGTACACATAACCGGGGCTGGGGTTACTGGTGACCAGGCGCTGGATGAGGAGCTTCGAGATGAAGGGGGGCGTGTTGCCGTGGATGAAGAGCGCGTCGAGGGCGAGCTGGAGGTCTTTGACGCCACCTTGGGCGGCGGGGATCACCGTCGTGGTGACAGGCGCGAGATTTTTGACGGTGTCGTCGTGGTAGGCGGAGAATAAGATCATCGGCGTGACCAAGCTCGTACCAAACCCTCCGCCGGTGCGGAAATTGGTGGTGCCAGCGTAAGACCAACCGGTGAAGACCTTGGCGAGCTCGGTGATGGTCGTCTGGTCGTAGGTGGCGATGGGGAGACCATCGGAGCCGAGGACGAGGGTGCCATCGGGATTGAGTTGGCTGAGGCCGATGGTGAAGAGCTGCATGATCTCACGCGCGTAGTTTTCATCCGGCGTCTGGCCCGTGATGGAGTTGGCCTTGCTGTTGCGTAGGGCGCTGAGGTACATGCCCATCATCGGGCTGAGGGTCACGTTCTCCAACAGCGTGCGGAAGTTACCGAAGGCGCCGTTGCCGAGCATGTCGTAGTAAAGGGCGAGCGGCTCGGTATGAGAATCCTCGCCCAGGGCAATATCGGAAACCACAAGGATCTGGCTCAGGGCGTAGGCGACGCGCTGGCGGAGTTGATCGGGCGCGGTGAGGACGGTCTTGAACCAAGCCGACTGCCGATTGGGCAGGTGGATCGCGTTCCAATTACTGAAACTCTGGGAGCCGCCATAGGTGTTGCGATCGGCGACGGTGGCCGTGCGGTGCGAAGTAAACGGCAGGGCCATCTGCGTGGTGAGCCAGGCATCGATGCTGCCGCCGCTGAGAGTATCGATCTCGGTCTTGGTGGGACCGAAGGTGGTTTGCGTGAGCAAGCGCGCGGCATCGGACGCCGTGACACCGGTGAGCGAGACGGCGGGAGGCGCGTCAGGCGCGACGAAGGTTTGGGAGCCTGAGCCGATGATGAAGGCGCCTTTGACCTCACCGGTGGGGAAGCGGGCCGTGTCGAGGCGGACCGCGATGTTGCCGGACTTAAGCGCGGCGAGCAGGGCGGCGGTGGAGTGCTGGCCGGTGGGGGCGAAGGTCCATTGGGCGCCGTTGACCTGGCTGGCGGTGCCGAGGTTGAAGACGAAATCTTCGTTGGGCCCGAGCACGAGATACGCGTTAGTGACGGCGGAGCTGAGGTTGGAGGAGGAGACGTTCACGGCGGCAAGCGTGCCGCTGGAGCCGAGCAAGATCGTGGCGGTGCCGGAAGCGGTGGAGCCGCCGGTGGCCGTCGTGGTGGTGCGGATCGAGGCGAGGTAGAGGGTCGAAGGGCTATCGGTGATTGAGACGGTGGCGCTGGTGGTAGAGGCGGTATAACCTGTGCCGGTCGCGACGGTAACGACCACGGTATCGATGCCCTCGTTTTGCACGTCTGGGTTGGGCGAGAGCGGAACCCGCACAGTTCTCACCCCGGCGGCGAAGGTGACCGAGCCCGAGAGAAACGGATAGTCGAAGCCGTTGATGGCGGAGCCGCCTACGGTGTAGGCGGCGGTGAGCGCCGTGAGGGTGTCGCCGGCGCGGGAGAAGGTGAATTCACCGGGGTTGGCGCCGGATTCGTCGCTGGTGGCCTTGGAGGCGATGACGCTGACAACGGGCGGGGTCGCGGGCGTAAGATCATAAACCTCGACGAGGGAAACGCCGGTGGTGTTGCCGACGCCGCTGACCTGGACGGTGTAGGCGCCGGGGGCGAGTTCGACGAGCACGGCGGAGTCGCGGCTGCCGGTGGCAAACGGGTAGCCGGTGTAGTTGGCGATGGCTTCGGCGAGGGTGGCGGCGGAGGCGGGGTTGGGGCCGGTCGGGGTGCCCCATTCGTTGTTGGCGGCGTAAGTGATCGTGTTGCCGGGATTGGTGACGGCGAGCGTGGGATCGGCCAGAACGCCGGGAACGCCGAGGGCGGTGAGCGCGGGGCCGGCGGCGCGGATCAGCAAGCGGCGGGTGCCGGCGCCGGCTGAGATGTTGATGCCGGGGATGGTGACGGCGGCGCCGGTGCCGACTTGGGCGCGGGCCGACAAACTGGTGAGCCGGTTTGAGCTCGGGGTGGCACCGATTTCGTAAAGCTCGATGATGGCGATGCCGGAGGTATTGCCAACGCCGCCGACCGTGGCGGAGTATGCACCGGGCGGGAGCGTGACGATGAGGGCGGCGTCGCGGGAGGCGGCGGAAGCAAACGGGAACGCGCCGAGGGAGCTGAAGGTGGCGGCGGTGACCGCGGTGGCCGTTCCGAGGGGGGTGCCCCAGTTGTCGTTGCGCGCGATTTCGGCGCCGTCTTTGAACAGAGTGAGCACCGGATCGGCGAGGACGGCACTGCCGAGACCGAAGGGAGCCGGGGAGAGCGTGGGGCCGGCTGCCCGAATCAGCACTTGGCGGCTGGGCCCGGGACCGACGACAAAGCCGGTGAAAAGCTGGTTGGCGTCGGTGCCGACTTGGGCGCGGGTGGAGAGGCTGGAGAGACGAGTCTCTTGGGCGCGGAGGGACGAGCCGAGGGAAGCGAGAACGAGGCCGGTGAAAACGAAGCGGATCAGATTGAGGGGGAGGCGGATCATGGGCGGAGGGGCAGAATCGGCACTTGACCGGGTGAAGTTAAGGGAAATTGGAGACCGGCCGAGACATCGGCATCACGGCAGATCGTGACGCGAAAGGAACAAGGAAGTAACTCGGCGGCGGCAATTTTTTGAGAAGAACATGCTACTCGGCGGATTTTTAGGAAATTTTCTCCGAACCGGGCCCGGTGGTTCAGATCGTCCGAAGGCTTACCGGATCGTGCGCAGCTGGATGGCGTCGACGAGGCGGTCTTGGGAAACGATGTCGGTGACGACGATGATTTTGTCACCGGGAACGACGTGGCCGAGGCGGCGCAGGGTGAGGATGGCGTTCTCGATGGTGACGTCGGGCTCGGAGGAGAGCGGCAGGAGGTAGGGCTCGACTGCGCGGAGGAGGCGAAGCTGGCGCAGGAGCGGCAGATGCGGAGTGAAGGCGAGAATCGGCGAATGCACGGGACGGAGTGCAGCGAGGCCGTGGGCCGTGAAACCGTGGCGGGTGAAGGTAAGCAACTTGGAGCGCGGGATCTCGTTGGCGAGGACGACGGCGGAGTGCAGCACCTTCATGCGCTCGGAGGTAAAGACGGCGGTTTCGCGGAGGGCGGGGGCTTCCTCGCGCTCGATGCGGCGGGAAATTTTATCGAGCATCTGCACGCAATCGAGCGGGTATTTGCCGATGGTGGTCTCGCCTGAAAGCATCACGCAATCGGCCTGTTCGTAGACGGCGTTGGCGACATCGGTGATCTCGGCGCGGGTGGGCACGGGCTGCGTGATCATCGATTCGAGCATGTGGGTCGCGATGATGACGGGCTTGCCTTGGGCGATGCAGGACTGGACGGCGCGGCGCTGGATGACGGGCAATTCCTCAAAGGGGCACTCGATGCCGAGATCGCCCCGGGCGACCATAATGGAATCGGTGGCGGCCACGATCTCGTTGAGGTTGGTGATAGCGGACTGGTCCTCGATCTTGGCGATGATGCGGACGAGGGATTTCTTTTCTTCGAGATAGGTGCGCAGGAGGGTGATGTCGGCGGCGGAGCGCACGAAGGACAGCGCTAGAAAGTCGATGCCTTCCTCCAGGCCGACGTTGGAGTCGGCGCGGTCCTTCTCGGTGAATGAGGGCAAATTGACGGTGACGCCGGGGAGGTTGATGTGGCGTTTGGATTTAAGCTCGCCGGGGATGAGAACGCGGCAGCGGATGTGGGCGTGATCTTTGGTGAGAACTTCGAGGCGGATGAGGCCGTTGTCCACGAGGACGGTGTCGCCGATGGCGATGTCGTTGACGAGGTCCTGATAGTTCACGTCGACGGAGCGGATTTCCTCGGACTGGTTGCGGTCTGCGCCGGGTTTGACGGTGAAGTCGAAGATTTCGCCGGCCTTGAGCTCGATGGGCACCTCGAGGTCGCCGGTGCGGATTTCGGGGCCCTTGATGTCCATCATGATCGCGACCTCGCGGCCGACGCGGGCGGAGACGGCGCGGATGCGGCGGATGACGGCGCGCGTCCAGTCGTGTTTGGCGTGGGCCATGTTGAGCCGGATAATGTCGGTGCCGCCCACAATGATTTTGGTCAACATCTCCTCGCTCTCGGTCGCGGGCCCGAGGGTGATGATGATTTTGGTGCGGCGGAGAGGGGCGGGCGGAACGGCGGTCGACGGCGATGTGAGCATATCGCCGTCGATCCAAGCAGTTGCCGGGCCACTGGCCAGCCTGAGAAAGGTCGCCTGTTAAACAATTAGGTGACGCCGGAAGTGGTCATGAACCCTGCGGAAGGAAGTGATTCAGAGCTCGTAGAACGGTGTGCTTTCGTCGGCGCCGACGATGGTGAAATCGCAGGTCGCAAGCGTGGTGCGGAGGCCGGCGAGGGCGGTCTCGATGGCGGCGGCGGAATTGCAGTCGCGCGAAAGGTGCGTGAGGTAGACGCGGCGCCATTGCGGGCTCGCGACGGCGGCAAGGAGCTCGCGCACGGCCTCGTTGGAAAGATGGCCGTGGCGGCCGGCGATGCGTTGCTTGGTGGACCAGGGGCGCTTGTTGTCGGCCTTGAGCAATTCGGAGCAGTGGTTGGCTTCGACGACGACGACATCGCAGGCGCGGAGGTGTTCGCGGATATGCTGCGGGGCGTGGCCGAGATCGGTCAGAAAAACGAGGGAACGGCGCGGGGAAAACAAGTCGTCTTCCCGGCCGGCGGTGAAGCGAAAGCCCACGGGATCGTGGGCGTCGTGAGGGACGGCGAAGCTCTCGATCTCGAGGTCGCGGAAACGGAAACGGGCGCCGGTCTCGAAGAGTTGCCAGTCCGGTTTATGGGCGTCGGCGATTTTGGCCTGGACGGCGCGTGACGTGGCCGGGTTGGCGAAGATGGGGATTTTCGGGAATTTCTTCAGCCCCTCGATGCCGGCGGCGTGATCGCCGTGTTCGTGGGTCAGAAAAATCGCGTCGATGCGGGCGAGGGATTCCCCGGCGGCGGCGAGCAGTTGCTCAAGTTTTCTCGCGGAGAAACCGGCGTCGATGAGGATGCGCGCGCTCTCGGTGACGAGCAGGGCAGCGTTGCCCGAGCTGCCGGAACCGAGGATGGAAAAACGCATGGGCATGGAGGAGGGCGGCGGAGGGCGAGAGGCGAGAGGCGAGAGGCGGACTCGCCAAACTAAAACGTGTGGTCAGGGCGCGGTTGGGCGCGAGAGCAGGTGATTGTCGGTAGGTACGGCTCTCCGAGCCGTCCGGGGATGGGGTTGAAGTAACGAAACAAAGGCGGACGCCTCGGAGAGGCGTCCCTACCAGCGACAGAGAGCCTCAATGGCGGCGGCGCTGCCGCCGCGGGCCTCGGCGTAAGCGGTTTCGTCGCCGGGGCAGACGACGACGCAGAACTCCTCGATCCCGGCGCCGGCGGCTTCCTCGAGCACGATCTGAAGGGCGGATTTAGGTTCTCCGTTTTGATCCATCAGCGTCTCGAGCGGCAAGGTGCGCTGGCGGGGATTGGCGGCGGTGATGAGGGCTTTCGGATCGGCCTGGGCGGTGGGATGG
>Ga0209443_1002598_pt1 | contig 10585 bp, 6 predicted proteins | sample LauGreBMM110DCMD_2_FD_187571 | JGI IMG/M metagenome (GOLD analysis project Ga0209443, IMG submission 187571) | Freshwater lake microbial communities from Lake Michigan, USA - Su13.BD.MM110.DCMD (SPAdes) (version 2) | ecosystem: Environmental > Aquatic > Freshwater > Lake | place: Lake Michigan... | reverse complement strand
CTCGAGCCGCACGCGACGCTCCGTCGCGGTGAACAGAACGGTGATCGCTGCGCCGCGGTTGAGGTCCACCTGCGAACCATCGGCGAGTCTCTGCTCCTCACACAGGGCCAGCGCCGGCATGGCGATGGCGGGAGCGGCGGCGGGCGGGCGGTGAAAAAACCCGATCGCCGCAACTACGGCCAAGCTTGCGGCCACGAGCGGCACCAGGAATCGCCAGCGTGCGGCTGGTCGCCCGTCCGCGGGCGCCAGCAGCGGCGCGTCGGGCCCGGCATGCACAGAGGTTTGCAACCCGTTGAGCCGGTCAAGTTCCTCCCAGCTCCACCGCTGTTCGGCAAACGCCGCGCGGTGCCGCGGATGCGCCGCGAGCCAAGACGAAAACGCATCCTGCTCGGCCGCGGTGAGCCCGCGCTCGTGCCGCACCACCCACGCGGCGGCCTCGGCCTCGACCCCGCTCGCGGAGCCCGATTCTGGATCGGAGGGATTCATGCGCGACGGCCCCGGCCGTAGCCGCGCAGGCGGAAGAACTCCGTGCACTTCTGCAGCCCGATGCGGCTGTGGACTTCCACGGTGTGCTCCGCGATGCCGAGCCGGGCCGCGACCTCCTTTTGCGAGAGACCGTCGATTTTGCGCAAGGTCATCACTTCACGGCACCGGGTCGGCAGTTGCTCGATCGCCTCGACGAGGAACTGCAGTTCCTCGGAACGCGCCACCACATCGGGTGGCCGGGGGTCTTCGGCCGGTGTCGTCGCGATCGCGTCCTCCGCCCACGGATCACGGCGCTCCCGTCGCAGCCGGCGCAGTTGATTGAAGGCGACGTTGCGCGCGCTCACGAAGAGAAAGGCCCGCGCATTGGCGATGGGCCCGGTCGCCTGCACGCGCAGCAGCCGTTGGTAGCTCTCCTGCACGACGTCATCGACATCCGTCAGCACCGGAAACCGCGCCTGCAGCCAGCCGCGCAGGTCCGCCTCGTGGGGCAGCACCTGCTCGGCAAACCAGCGTGCTTGTTCGGAATCGTGCGGGGGCATGGGGCAGTGGGAACAATAGAGCGAATTGAATGAGACGGGCGCGTGACGCAACGGTGCAGGTAACGGATGGCGACTACATCCAACGGACCCGCAGGCGGTGATTTCCGTTAAGCGCCCGCGGGAAATAACGGAATTTTCTTAACGGAAAGCGGTGGCATCGGTTTCTTTACCAGCGCAATCCCATCCCCTGTGCCACTCATTTTTTTGCAGTCACTCGAAATGACGGAGCGCGGACGTAGCGCCGCAGGCACTCGTCCGCACGTTGCAGACGAGGCTTCGCCTACGTCTGCGCTCCGGGTTGCAGAAAACTGAGATGCCTGCCATCCCCCTGACATGCGCATGAATGCACGCGGACTCCCCTGTGCCCTGCTCGTTTCGATCGCGGTTTCGTCCGCATCGCTGGCGTCTGACCCGCTGCCGTTCGATCGCGAGGCGATCAATCGCTACAGCGTAGACGGCATTCCGCGATCGCTGTCGATCCGGCAGGGGGCCGACGTCTGGCTCGCCTACGACTTGGAGCGCGCGACAGTGTTCAAGGTCTGGCAGGCACCGACGGGACGGCCGGGCTTGATCGCGACGGAGTTCACCGTGAAGTCGTCGGGCACGACCTGGTTTCACGATCCATCGGCGGCCCCGTGGGAACTGGTGCGGCACGGCCGCCCGGTGCCGCTGAAAGTGCGCTACCTCGGCTGCACGCAGCGCGCGGACGGCTCCGAGCTTTCCTGGGAATTGCGGCATGACACTGGCGCGCTGATCCTCCGCGAACGCGTGGCGCACGCGGCCGCGGCACCGGCGGAACGGTCGCGGCGTGAACTGCGCGCGGAATCACTCGCGCCGGGGGAAGTCCTGCGTCTGCCGGCGCCCGCCCGCGACGCATGGAACGTGGGCGAGGGTATCGGTGCCGTCTGGCAGGCGATCATTCTGCGATGAACGATCTTCGTCGTATCCGATTTTCCGTTGCGTTCGTCGCGCTCGGTTTGGCGTGGGCCGGCGGGCGCGCGGCGGAGACGTCCCGCACGCTGGATCTTCCGGCGAACCAGATTTTTGCCAAGGGCCCAAACCAATCGGCCGGCGAAGTCCTCGACATCACGCGCGGCCGCGGCGCCGTGATCGCGTGGTATGTGCGGGCGGCCCGCGAGGAGGAGATCCGTGTGTGGATCGAGTATTCGTGCGCCAAGGCGCTCAACCAAGACTACCTACTGTCCTTCGACGGCGTGGATCATTTTTGGACCGTGCCGCCGACCGCGGAGGGCGAGTGGCGCCGGGTGGAGATCGGGAAGTTCCGGCTGCGGGCGGGGCTCCCGGTGCTCGTGCAGCTGGTGCCACCTTCGGGCACAAAATTCGAGCACCCCTTCCGCTTTCGACGGCTCGCCCTGGAGGGGGACACTCCCGGCAACCTCGTCCGCGTCACCGCGATCGAGGAGCCGGTCGCGCCGGTGGCAGCGTCCGGATTCGGTCGCAAGCTGGACGCGCTGCATCCCGCGCTCGAGGCGCGCGACTTGCGCGACGAGACCACGGTCATGCGCATCAGCGGCATGGCGCTGCGCGGGCCGCGTGAGCTGCTCTTCATCACCTGGGAAGGCGACCTGTTCTCGCTCGATCTCGACGCGATGCCCGCCGGCGCGCCGCCGCCGTTCCGTCGGATCGCGCGAGGGCTTTCCGAGCCGATGGGGCTCGCCGTCGCCGATGGGCGCATCTTCGTCACCGAAAAGAACGAGGTCACCGAGCTGATCGACGCGGATGGCGACGGGCGGTTCGAAACCTATCGCTGCGTGACGCACGACTGGCCGTGCACGATGGACAACCACGAGTATCTGTTCGGCGCGGTGGTGCGCGACTCACATCTTTATTTCTCCGCGAGTGTCGCGATGGGCTACCGCGGCCTCGACAACCGGCAGGCGCCGTTGCGCGGCAGCGTGTTCAAAGCGCACCTCGACACCGGCCGCACCGAGCTCGTTGCCGGCGGTCTGCGTTCGCCGGACGGCATCGGGTTCGGCCCGCACGGCTCCATTTTGATCACGGACAACCAGGGCGAGTGGCTGCCGGCCAACAAACTCGTCGAGGTGCGCCCGGGCGCGTTTTTTCAATTCCGCAGCAGGCCACCGTGGCATCCGTTTGACCGGCCGGAACCGACGCCACCTGCCGTCTGGCTGCCGCAGGGCGAAATCGCCGCGTCGCCGACCGAGCCGTTTCTCCTGCCGACCGGATGGGGCCCCTATGCGGGCCATGTGCTCTTCGGCGACGCCACCTACGGTGGATTGCAGCGCGCGTTTCTCGAGGAGGTTGACGGGGCGCTGCAGGGCGCGGTGTTTCATTTCTCGCAGGGCTTCCGGCACCTCTTCCACCGTTTCGCGCTGACGGCCGAAGGGGAACTGTATGCCGGCGGAATTGCCCGCGGGCGCGACCAGGAGTTCATCCGGCGCGTGAGCGGACTCACGCGCATCCGCTACACCGGTGCCGCCGTGTTTGAGCCGCTCGCGGCGCGGCTCCGCACCAACGGCCTCGAAATCGAATTCACCTCCCCGCTCGCGGAGGGCGCCGGCTGGAATCCCGCAGGCTACCACGTCACGCAGTGGGGCTACCAGGCGACGCAGACCTACGGCGGCCCAAAGGTGCGGCACCGTCGCGCCGAGGTGCGTTCGGCGAGCGTATCGCCGGACCGGCGCCGGGTGTTTCTGGAACTGCCGGGGCTGGTCGCGCGCGAGGTTGTCCACGTGCGACTGCCGCAGTCCCTGCCGTCTGACGCCGGCCAGCCGCTCTGGGCGGGCGAGGTGTGGTATACGGTCAATCGCATCCCCGCAGGGCGTCCGGGCGAAGTGCGGGCGGCGCCGGCGGGCGCGACGGTCGCGGCGACGCCGTTTTTCCGCTACGGTGGGGGCCGAGGTGGTCGCGAGCTGTTTCAGAATTTCTGCGCGGCGTGTCACAGTCTCGATGGCACGGCTCTCGTGGGTCCGACCTTCCGTGGTCTCGCGGGCAGCAACCGTCGGGTGCGCGAGCCGGTGTCGGGCGCCAAGCGGGACGTCGTGGCCGATGCCGCCTATGTGCGCGAATCGATCCTCGATCCCAACGCGCTCGTGGCCGAGGGCTACGCGGAGAACTTGATGCCGCCGCTCGGCGCGGCGCTGGGTGAGGCGCAGGTGGACGCACTCGTGAAATTCATCCTGGAGGCCACCACCCCGAAGTAGGTCCCGCTAATCGTACCGGCCGTGCCTCCGTTCCTTTACCCATGAAAACCAAAATCCTTCTCCTCGCCCTCACGCACCTGCTTCCGCTGCGCGCCGCGCCGCTCGACGCGGAGGAGCGGCGGATGGGCTTCGTCGCGCTCTCCGACGGCAAGAGTTTCGCCGGCTGGAAGCAGGACGGAAATTGGGAAATCCAGGACGGTGCGTTCGCCCGTGTGCGCAAGGGCGGCCAGTTGATTCACGAGGCGCGCACGGTGCCGGACGATTTCGAGCTGCGTTTCGAGTGGAAGGTCTCGAAGGGCTGCAACAGCGGCGTCTATTACCGCCCGGGCCAGGTGGAATACCAGGTGCTCGACGACGAATTCAGCCCCTACGCCGAGAATCCGCGGCAGGCGGCGGCATCGCTTTTCTTTTGCATGGGCCCGCGCCAGCGCGCGACCCGCCCGCTCGGCGAGTGGAACACCGCGCGCATCGTCTGCCAGGGTTCCGTGATCGAGCACTGGCTCAACGAGGAGCGGGTGATCTCGTTTGATTACACGGATCCGAAATGGGCCAAGGAGGTCGAGTTGTTGCGCATCCGTGGCGGCGATCTCACCGGCCGGGGCGGCCACTTTCTGCTCCAGGATCACGGGCAGGACGTGTCGTTCCGCCATCTGCGGCTGCGCGAAATTCCCCGCGGCGAGAAAGTCGTCCCCGATCCCGCGTTCCGTCCGCTGCCGGTGCCCCCGGCGGCGCTGGCCAAGGAGGAGGCGCGCGTGCGCGGCATGCTCGAGAAGGCCGCAAAAACCGCCGCACCCGCCAAAGCGGCAAAGTAGGGTCGGAGGTAGACGGGCACATCCCAGGATCCTCCAACGTGGGAGCGCAGACGTAGGCGAAGCCTCGTCTGCCAGCAGCGGACGAACGCCTGGGGCGCTACCCCCGCGCTCCCGTCGCTCGCAATGACCGATCAGACGTATGGTTGATCGCTACTCTCACCCAACGGCCGGCGTCGGGCACAATCTTTATTAACGGAAAAGCACCGGAGCGGTTTCGTTTCAAGCGTTACCCTCTCCCCGATGACCTATTCCCCTTGTTTCCCTTCCGGGCTGCTTCCGGTTACCCGCGCCTTACTACTGACCTGCCTGATCCTCCTCCTGCCCACCAACGCGCTGCAGGCAGCGGACGCCGCGGTGAAGCCATTCGACATTCCCTCCGGCGCCGCGAGCCGGACTTTGAAACTCTTCGCCCAGCAATCGGGCCGCGAAATCGTGTTTTCGGCGGAGGACATCGGTGAAACCCAAACCAACTCCGTACGCGGAGAACTGGCCGCCCCCGAGGCGCTCAATCGAATGGTGGCTGGCACCGGTCTGACCGTTGGGGTCGAAGAGAAGTCGGGCCTTTTCTCCGTGCGGCGGGAAGCAGGCAAGAACGCCCGCAGCGGGGTCGGACGATCGACTCCGCCGGGAGTCGGCGAGCTCTCTGGTTACGTCAGCCACGGCGTTACCCGCGCGTCGCTCGCGGGGGCCGTCGTCGAAATCGCCGGCAGCGGCCGTCGGGTGCTGGCCGACACCACAGGGTATTTTCGCTTCACAAATCTACCGCCCGGCACCTATCGAGTGACCGTTTCCTACCCCGGGCTCGATTCGGATACGACAACCACCAGCGTCGGTCCGGGCGACAACTCGAAGGTAACGTTTGCCTTGTCCTCGGAAATCTACCGGCTCGAAGCGTTCACCGTCGCCTCCGATCGCGAGGGCAATGCCGCCTCGCTCACGCGTCAGCGAAACGCGAACAATATCATCAATGTCGTTTCGCTGGACGCCTATGGAGATGTCGCCGACGGCAACGTGGGCAATTTCCTGCAAAAGCTTCCCGGCGTGGCGACCCAGATGGCTGACGGCGACATTGTCGGTGTGATGCTGCGCGGAGCACCGCCCGGGATGAGCATGATTTCGCTCGACGGCACGCAAATGTCCGCCGCCGGCAGTCGCGATTCGATTCCCGGCAGCGATCGGGCTCCAGTGATCGACCGCATCCCCGCGGAGTTCATCAAGGAAGTCGAGGTCACCAAGGCTTCGACTCCGGACATGGATGCGACCGGGTTGGGCGGCGCGGCAAAGCTCGTCACCAAATCGGCTTTCGATTTCCGGGAGCGCCAGGTTTTCAGCTATCAATGGTCCTATATCCGCAACACGTATCGTGACGAGTATCCGTGGACACCGAGCGTTTCGGCCACGCTGATGCGGAAATTCGGGCCGGGCGACCGTATGGCGGTGACGCTGTCGGGAAGTTACAACGACTCGTTCGTCGGGCGTGACCGCATCCAGATGGCGAAGAACAACGCGGAAGGCTTCTCCACCAATTTCCGGATGCTCGACGACATCTACCATGTCATTCGTCGTGGCGCCGGTGGGAAGCTTGAGTTTCGTCCCGACGAGTCCTCCTCGATCTATTTCGACACGCTCTTCACCCGCTATACCCGCAATAACACCCGGCGGGACCAGCAAGCCACGTCGAGCGGCGCCACCCGGATCGCAGATTACGGAATCGTCAGCCGCGCCGCGATCCAAGGCGGGGCCGTGCCGCGGGCCACGGCCACTCTGGCCGCAGGGCTCGCGCCGGGGGCTTCGACCTCCGCCGTCGAACTCCTCAACGCCAACTTTCTCAGCACCAGCTCGACCGAATGGCGTGAGAACACGCAATGGCTTTTCGCGCTCGGCGGCAAGAAGCGCTGGGGTAACACCGAGGTCATCGGACGGCTGACCCATGGCATCGACGATTTCTACAAGATCTCGCCCATCTTTGCCGCACGAATAAACGGCGGCACAGGATTCATCATTGACCAGTCGCGATCACAGGAGCGTCCGCGCTTCTTCCAAACCTATGGCCCTGATCCGGGAAACTTCGCCCCCTACGTCCAATGGCAGCACACGCAGTCGATCTCCGATGCTTTGGAGCGCATCTCGACCGCAGGAGCCGATGTGAAGCACGAGGTGAACCGCTTCCCATTTCCGGTTCATCTCCAGGCCGGACTCAAATATCAGCGGCAGTCTCGCTCCACGGATATCTATCGTCCGATCTGGGACTATGTCGGCGCGGACGGCGTGTTCGGCCGCAACCTCGCGACGGGGACCAACGACGACAATCTCCCCCAGTTTCAGCAACCCAGCCGCTACGCGTTGTTCAACGGTTACTATCCGGCGATTCCGCAGATCAACTACACCGCCATCCAAGGGCTTTTCCGGACGCAACCGAGTCACTTCCGCCCGAACGGCACCAGTGTGACCGTGCATCCACCGCCAAACCGCGCCATCGAGGAAGTGGCCGCGGCGTATGCCATGGGGCGCATCGAAATCGGTCGACTCACGGCACTCGGCGGCCTCCGGGTGGAGGAGACGACCGTGAATGCAGCCGGAGCGGTGACCCAAGGGGCGAACATCAGTCGCGTCTCAAAGAGCGGGAGCTATGCGAAACTGTTCCCTAGCCTGCATCTGCGGCACCAGCCCTGGCGGCAGCTCGCCTTGCGCACTTCCTATTCGACGACGACCTCGCGTCCCAACGTCAGCGACATCACGCCGATCACGACCATCGTGTCCAGCGCCTCCAGCGCCGCCGCCGGGACCATCACGCAGGGGAACGCGAACCTCGGTCCACAGACCTCGCGCAACTACGACGTTATGCTGGAATATTATCTTAAGCCCGTGGGCGTCCTTTCGGCCGGCATCTACCGCAAAGATATCCGCGGCTTCATCGCCAGCCAGCGCAGCATCATCGGCGCCGGCCCGGACAATGGGTTCAGTGGTAATTTCGCCGGCTACGATTTCATCACGAAGATGAATCTGAACTCGGCCCGCATGGAAGGCTACGAACTCGCCTACGATCAGCAGTTGCGGATGCTGCCCAAGCCTCTGAATACCCTCGCCGTGTTCGCCAATTACACCCGCGTCCGCACGGCGGGCACCTACGAGGAGGGGGCCAGCGCCCTGCCGAGCTTTGTACCGGAGATGTATAATTTCGGAGCGAGCTACAGTTTCTGGCGGCTGCAGGTGCGGGTGTCGTACAACTACACGGGAGCCTTCCTGTTCAGCTACAATGCGAATCCCCTCAACCAAGCCTACCAGTCCGACGGGGATTCGATCGACGTCAACCTCCAGTGCAAAATCACGCCGTGGCTCAATGCCTCGGTCAACGTCCAGAACCTCGGCAACAAGTGGCCCGGCCAATACGTCGGGGAGCCCAACCGGGTGACGATCGCGGAGGTCTTCGGTCGGCGCATCACGGTGGGCATCCGCGGGCGTTTCTGACCGACATGAAATTGAGAAACTCAGCATGAAACTGCGTCGGCTTTTCGCCCCCGGGGTTCTCGCCGCCCTATCGATCTTGATTGCCCGCGCGCAGGTGTCCCCGGTTCCGCTCGTAAGTCCGGAGCCTCTCCTGCGTGGCTTCGCGCATCCCGCGATCATTAACGATCCGAGCCTGGCCTACGGCCCCAGCCGGCGAAATTACCAGGGCATTCCGTCGATCGAGCGAACCCGCGGCGGACGGCTCTGGGCCGCATGGTACGTTGGCAAGGTGTGGGAAGAGCGTTTCAATTATGTCGTGCTCTCGAACAGCGCAGACGACGGCAAAACTTGGAACGACGCCCGTATCGTAATTGATCCGGACGGCGACGGGCCCCTGCGCGCGTGTGACCCCTGCCTCTGGCTCGATCCCGACGGCAAGCTCTGGTGCTTCTGGTGGCTGAATGAGAAGGTCTGGTCCGGCAGCGACGAGAGCAAACTCTCGGTCACCATGGCCATGACCACGACCAACCCGGACGCGGAAAACCCAACGTGGAGCAAGCCGTTTCCAGTCTTCTCCGGCTTGATGCTCAACAAGCCGATCGTCACCTCGCGCGGCGAATGGCTCATGCCGTCGAACAAGTGGTACACCGACGACGGCTGCCGGGTGATGGTTTCCCGCGACAAGGGCAGGACTTGGGCGCTGCGAGGAACGGCCAACGTACCGCGCGAAAAACGCAACGCGGACGAACCGATGCTCCTGGAGCGAAAGGACGGTTCGCTCTGGATGCTGGTGCGCACGTCTTATGGGATCGGCGAGTCCGTGTCCCACGACAATGGCCGGACGTGGTCCGAGGTGAGTGACTATCAAAAACACGCCGTCAGCCGATTCCACGTCCGCAGATTGCATTCCGGAAATCTGCTGCTGATCCGCAACGGCCCGCTCGACACCAAAGGCGAACGCGAGCAGATGATGGCCTTTCTCTCCGATGATGACGGGCAGAGTTGGAAAGGCGGGCTCAGGTTGGATGAACGAAAGCGGACTTCCTATCCAGATGCGAAACAGGCGGAGGACGGAACCATCTACGCGATCTACGACTTCAATCGTCATTTGGAAAAGCAGATCCTCATGGCAAGATTCTCCGAAGAGGATGTCCTCGCCCCTGGTGCGGTCGGGGCGGCAACTCGTCTTCGAGTCCTCGTGAACCAAGCCACCGGCGAGAATCCGATCGTGGGGCGGATTGCGGATGGGCCGCCAGCGCAGACCGATGCGTCCGCCGCAGACTTGATCCTGACGAAGCAGCGCCCCGAGCTCCGATGCGTGGCGGGAGAGATCCGGCCCCTCCATCGGACGGAGAAGGCGTTCTCCGACAGCGACTACATCGTCCGGGGCCTGCCGGGAGGAAAGTCATTCAATCGCAACTGGAATTACGTGTTCTCCTCGATCCAAGGCACGGAAGTTGTCTGCCTGTCGCCTGGAATACTCTACGTTTTTACCCCAGCTCGGGATCGGAACCTGCAGAGTGTCGAAACCGAGATTCTGCGCTTGGGCTTCCAAAAAACCTCCGAACGGGAGTTCGACCTGCTCTTCAAGGTAGATGAGAAAGTGCGTGATAGTAATCTCTGTTCAGTTTTTCAGAAGGAAGTCAGCGCAGGTGAAGCCATCAGGTTTGGCGCGTGGGGAATGATCGTTTTTTGAAGTGAGCCCGAAATGAGCAAGGGACGATCTTGCTCGGACTTTGTTGCCGATCGCTTCGCCCATCGTACGTACTCGGCGACGACGGAGCGTCGCCCTCCGAAACGATTCGCATGCTACGGAGGGCTGCGCTCCGTGGCAGCCGAGGGCGGGTCCGTCGCCACGGCCGGCGTCGGGCGCAATTTTTATTAACGGAAAAGCACCGGAGCGGTTTCGTTTCAGGCGTTACCCTCACCCCGATGACCTATTCCCCTCGTTTCCAATCCGGGCTGTTTCCGGTTACCCGCGCCTTCCTACTGACCTGCCTGATCCTCCTCCTGCCCACCAACGTGCTGCAGGCGGCGGACGCCGCGGTGAAGCCATTCGACGTTCCCTCCGGCGCCGCGAGCCGCACGTTGAAACTCTTCGCGCAACAATCGGGCC
>Ga0209443_1002597_pt1 | contig 10589 bp, 9 predicted proteins | sample LauGreBMM110DCMD_2_FD_187571 | JGI IMG/M metagenome (GOLD analysis project Ga0209443, IMG submission 187571) | Freshwater lake microbial communities from Lake Michigan, USA - Su13.BD.MM110.DCMD (SPAdes) (version 2) | ecosystem: Environmental > Aquatic > Freshwater > Lake | place: Lake Michigan... | reverse complement strand
TTAAACGCATATGACGGGACAATCCGGTTGACACCCCGAAACTCGATTCCTAGCGTTTGGAAGTAAATCCTATGTCCGAAACCACGCCTCCGGTCAACCCGCCCGCCGCTGCCGAACCCCAGAATCCGGCCGAGGCGTCCGCCCAGAAGAAGCAGACAGTACGCATCAGCCTTCCGCCCAAGCCCGCGGGTGGCCCTTCGATTCGCGTGCCGTCTGCGGCAGCGGCTCCTGCCCCGGTTTCCGCAGCACCCGCCGCCGCACCGGCCGCGGCCGCACCAGCAGCATCTGTGGCGGCTGCCTCAATGTCTTCGCACGCCACCAAAGCCGCCGCGCCCGCAGCACCCGTTGCCGCAGCCGCCGCTCCGGTCGCCAAACCGGCTGCCCCGGCCAGCCGCCCGGCTGCCAAGCCTGCCAGCATTAGTGGCCTCGACATGGGATTGGCCTTCGCTGCGATGGCCCTCGGCATCGCCGCCGTCGCCGCGCAATTCGTCGTTGCGAACTAAGTCTTTCGGGCTTTCTTTACAAAACTATGGCTGCTGCCAACATCATCACTGCGACCACCCAGAACTTCCCCGCCGAGATCATCGGCTCCGAACAACCCGTCCTGGTGGACTTTTGGGCTGAGTGGTGCGGCCCTTGCAAGATGCTCGGACCGGTTCTCGACGAGCTGGCCACCGAGTACGCCGGTAAGGCCAAGGTCGCCAAGGTCAACATTGATGACTACCAGGACCTGGCCGGTCAGTTCGGAATCCGCTCCATCCCAACCTTGCTGATCTTCAAGGGAGGCCAAGTGGTCGAGCAGTCCGTGGGCCTGAAGTCCAAGAAGGATCTCAAGGCCAGCCTCGACCGAGCCATTGCCGGTTGACCTGACTCCAGTTCAAACGTTTTTTCAAAAACCGCCCGGCTTACCCGGGCGGTTTTTTTCTTGGGATGGGCTGTTGGCCGCCCTGTTTATTTGGAGCAATTTATGACTCCTCCCCTCGAATTCGGAATTAGACAAAATGGCCGATCGTTTCTTCCGACTGGAAAAAACAAGTCTGTCAGGAAACCCACTGATCAATCGTTATCTTCTTTGAGGTTCGTTTATGACACCCCCCTTTCATCGTGTTCGCCACCCATTAGCATTCACTCTGATCGAGTTGTTGGTCGTCATCGCCATCATCGCCATTCTCGCGGCGTTGCTCTTGCCCGCCCTTTCGAAATCCAAATCCCAAGCACTGAGCGTCCGGTGCCAATCGAATCTTCGGCAGCTCAACCTGGCCCTCTTGGGTTACGCCAATGATCACCGTGACAGCGATCCGCCGCGGCAAGGGGTTCCTTATTGGACGCAACCCCTTTCCCCTTACTACGGAGACACTGAGAGCGTTTTGAAGTGCCCAGCAGATTCCCGCACGCCGACCAAGATTTCTTGGCCACCCACCCTACCGCCGCCTCTTTCAAAACAACTCCCCTTCGACATAGACGGTTCCCACCGAAGCTATCTCGCCAATGGCTGGAATGATTATTTCAAGGAAACCCTCTCGCCCGAGGCGCTGGCACGCTTCCAAGTCATTTTGGACATCACTCCAACCCAATTCTCTTGGGAATACTCCGTTCCACTGAGCGCCATTCCCAACCCCTCTGAGACCATTACGTTCGGCGAGAAGAAATCGGCTTCCCCCCAAGCGTACATGGATTTCCTCCAAGGCCGAGGTGGCGGCGACGACATCAACGAGGTCGAACACGGTCGTCATGGACAAAGTGGAAACCGATCCGGGCGATCCAACTTCGCCTTCGTCGACGGCAGCGTCCGCTCGTTGGGTTACGGTCAATCGATCACGCCAGTCAACCTTTGGACCACCACCGCCGGCTTCCGGAGTATGCCGCCGGTCCCACCCGATCGGATTAAATAGCCGATGGCAGGCACTGAGCCAACCGGCCCACCGCAATCCTCAGGTTTTTAACGATGAAACAAATCCTTCGCTCTTTGAGTGCCATTTTGCTCGTCGTTTGGGGTAACCTAGAGGTCTGTGCCGCCGTGGGTCACCCCACGTTCCTAAGTCCGCAAGTGTCGCCTATCGCCCTCGCTGGCGGCTTCGTCTTCGTGGCCAACACGCCGGCGGACACGGTCGATGTCATCCAGGCCAGCACCCGAAAGATCGTCACCCGCATCCACGTCGGCATTGAACCGGTCTCCCTAGCGGCCCGACCCGACGGCAAAGAAGTGTGGGTCGCCAATCATGTCTCCGATTCGGTGAGCGTCATCGACACGGATCCATCGAGCCCGACGCACCTGCAAGTCATCGCCACGGTGCAAGACCTGGATTCAGCCACCAAGGCGACGCGCTTTGATGAGCCGGTGGGCATCGCCTTCGCCAACAACGCTAAGGCTTACGTTGCGCTGTCCTCCGAGAACCAAATCGCGGTGATCGACGTGGCCCGGCGCACCGTGATCCAGCGATTGGATATTCCCGCGCAAGACCCGCGGGCGATTTTGGTGCGCGCGGGGAGGCTTTATGTGATCCCGTTCGAGTCCGGAAACCAGACACAGCTTTCTGGCGGCACAGGCAAGCCCGACGGCAACCTCGTGACGTTCAACGCCTGGAACCACTCCATCGCTACTAACAACGTGCTTTCCTTGGGCCACGTCGTGGACATCGTCAAGAATCCCAAGGTGCCGGATCGCGACTTGTTCGTGTTCGATACAACAACCGACCAACTCGTCGAGACCGTCCACACACTGGGAACCTTGCTCTACGGACTGGCCGTAGACTCGAACGGGGTGGCTTACATTGCACAGACGGATGCGCGCAATGATTTCAACGGACGCGCCGGGACGCGCAAACAGGGCTTGGCCGAGTTGGAAAACCGCGCATTCCTCAACCGCATTACTCGCATCCCCTTCAAGGCTGGTCGAGCCAACCCGCCGACCTTCATTGACCTCGAACCGCTGCCTCCTCAGCACCCCGGAGAAGGCCTAGCCCTCGCGACGCCCTACGCCATTCAGATCAGCAACGACGATTCCACGCTCGTGGTGTCCGCGGCCGGCTCGGACAAACTCTTCACCGTCGATGCCGCCACGGGGAAGATCCTTGGACGCGTCACCGTGGGCGCTGTGCCTCAGGGAATCGCGCTGGAATGCAGTGCCGATGGCAAGCCGTCGCGGGCGTGGGTGCTGAATGCCGCCGCCGACACCGTTTCCCTCGTGGACCTCTCGCGCTCCTCGAAGCTGGAGGTGATTGATACCCTCGTGCTCGCCGACCCGACCCATGCGCAGGTGAAGCGGGGGCGCATCGCATTCGAGACCGCGTCTTCCTCCACCACCGGAACCTTCTCGTGTGCCAGTTGCCACCCCAACGGGCATACCGACCAATTGCTCTGGGTCCTCAAGACTCCCATCGTGACCGGCGGCGACCAAATCATGCCCCGCTTGACCATGCCCATTCGCGGCCTCCGTGAGACGGAGCCCTACCACTGGGACGGCACCCTCGGCGACCCGTACGGCGGGATCAACTCGGCGCACCTCCACACCGTTGTCCCACCCAACAGCCGCATTGATTCACAAGAATCCAGCGCCCGTCATCTTATCGACGCCGGTCTGGCCGCAACGATGAGTCAAGAAGGGGACTCGAAACGGAATGATGAGAAAAAGCTCGGACGACTTTCGGCCGCGGATCGCGATGCAATGGCCCTATTCCTTTTGGCGGTGCCCTATCCTCCGGCCCAACGACGCGCGTTCGACGACGCCCTTTCCACCGAGGCCCGGAACGGGTTCAAACTCTTCCACATCGACGGCGACAACGACCCCGCCAAATCCAAGCCCAACGTCTGTGGCGACTGCCATCGCATGCCGTTTTGGACCAGCACCAAGACCCCCGGCACCGGCATGGACGCCCCCACTTGGCGCGGCGCCTACGATCGCTGGTTCACCCTGCCTCAGGGCAGGCTCAACATCATCGACTTCGACTTCTACCGCAGCGTCGCCGAACGAGGCGCCCCTGAACGCACTATCTGGCAGTTCGCTTGGGGTGCTCGCAAACGCTTCGACCCGGTCTGGAACATGGTCCTCGAGGGCAGCACGGGCTTCTCCGGAGCCTTTGCCCGGCAGATAACTCTGGATCAGCGAACCGCCTCCGCAGCGTTCACAGCGAGCCTCTTGGATTCTTTAGAAACGGCGGCTGCGGAGGGGGGCATTGTGCTTCAGGGCGAGGGAGTCTGGATGATCGAAGGCAAGGCGACCCCGATGGCGCTCGAATTCCAAGGGAACGCCAAAACCGGAAGCTATCTCGATCGCAATCGCACTGGAAAAACCTTCGCACGCTCCGACTTGATCGCGATGGCGGCTGGGGGGCATTTCGTCGGGACATTCACGGCTCGCCTCGGCACTCAGGTTGACGCAGACCACCCGCAACCCGCTCTGTGGACGCGAGGTCCCATTCAAAAACAAAGCGGTCGCCAAGAGTTTCCGATCCTGTACCCCGGCCATGCGCGCATGAAGTTGAGCGGCCGCCACTTCCGCGAGAACGCCCGTTTGTTCGTCGATGGTCGACGCGTGACGGGCTCCGTGGCCTTGGAGCCCCAAGAGACGGTCTTCATTCAATTGACCACTCTGCCCATTCCCGGACTCCATTTGCTCCAAGTTCAAAACCCAGACGGACTCTTCAGCAACGAGTTCATTTTTCATGTCGTAGACAACAAGAGCGCGTCCGACACATTGGCCCGCCATCTGGACGACGCCCGTGGCAGCCCTTCGGCTCTCCTGCCGTCGGCCATCGCTCGCGGGGATCTGGATGCGGTCCAACGCCATATCGCCCACGGCGCAGGCGTGAATGAGCCGGATCCCAAAAGCGGTGCGGTGCCCCTGAGCGTCGCCGCCCTGCACGATCGCTTGGACTTGGCCCGCTATCTCATTGAGCACGGTGCCGACGTTTCATCCGCCAATCGGGACGGCAACACACCGCTCCATACGGCGGCCTTCCTTGGACGAACGGAACTGGTAAAATTTCTCATCGAAAAGGGGGCGCGCCTCAGCCAGCGCAACCACCGTAAGGAATCGCCTGCCGACGTGGTCTCAGGAGCCTGGAACGCGGGCCTCGAACAATTCTACGGCTTCATCGCAGCATCGGCCGACGTGAACTTGGATCTGAGTTTCATCCGCCAGGAGAGACCTCGATTGGCTCAGCATCTCCGCGAACTGGCTGCGAAACCGGCCAAGGACTCCAACAGAAGTCCGGTCGACACGCTTTCCCGCCCATGACTCTTTCCGAGCACGAGGTCCTTCAAACTCTTATGCAAGCGCGGGTGCGCATTTCAGCAGCCGCCTGGCTCACGGTCCACGATACGCATGCGGCTGAAGACATCTTTCAGAATGTCGCGGTGAAGGCCCTGACCCGAGACCTCTCTTTTGACGGCCGAAGCGCCCTTCTTTCGTGGGCGTTTATCACTGCTCGCCGCGAAGGCATTGATTGGCTCCGACGCCACCGGCGAGAGACTTCGAGTCTGGATCCAGAGATCCTGGAACTGCTGGAGCAGGAATGGCAGTCGGAGGCGGTTCAACCCGAAGGCTCCAGGATGGATGCCTTGCGCGAGTGCTTGGAGTCATTGCCTGCGGAATCCCGCCGCCTTCTGAGGCTACGCTATTTCGATGGGCACAATTGCGAAGAGGTCGCCCGAAGCATGGGCATCGGCCTCAACGCGATTTACAAGCGCGTCTCCCGGTTGCACGAAAGCCTCCGGCTCTGCATCGATGGAAAGCTGGGACGCTCCAGCCCCGATCTGAAACCCGAAGCACCATGAACCCACACGATCTCAACCAGGAACGGCTGGTGCGCCATGCGGATGGGCAGCTGTCCGAAGCCGAAGCGGACCAAGTCGCGGCCTCGCTGCGCAACGATCCCGAAGCCCGCCGGTTCCTGCGTGAAATGGCCGAACAGGCGGTGATGATTGCCGATCTGGAACGCGAGGCCCAAGGACGGCGGGCCTTGTTGCAAGAGCACACCCCGGCCACACCAGCGCAGAGTGGTATCGTTGGGTTTCCGGCCCCTTCGAGACGGTTCACCGCCGTGCTGGCCGTCGCCGCCTCGATCGCAATCTTGCTGAGCGCGGCCCTGCTGTTTCTCAAATTCCAACACCGTGGCGAAATAGCGACCATCACCGCATTGGACGGGGCCATTCAATGGACGGGCGATGGCGGCCAGGTAGTTCGGAATCTCCAGGTCGGAACGAAACTGCAGGGTGGCATCATCGAGGGCATCGAGCCGCTCTCATGGTTCGAGTTGCAGTTCCATGACGGCACCACCGTGGCGATCACCGGCAACTCGACGCTGACTTTTTCCGACCTGGGCCAGAAGCGGCTGTACCTTAAATCCGGGACCGCCTCTGCCAAGGTTCGTCCCCAGCCCTCCAGTCGGCCCCTAATTATTCAGACGACCTCTGCCATGATGGAGGTGCTCGGAACCCAGTTCATGATCGAGACGGATACCAGCGCAACCCGTCTCGACGTCAGCGAGGGGAAGGTTCGCGTCAAACGCCTCAGCGACGGCTCCGAACTCGAAGTCCCCACCCGACATCGCGTCTTGGCCGCCGCCGATCACGAATTCACCGTCGCGCCCGCTCTGGCACCGGTCGACCACTGGACTAGCCGCCTCCTGCTCGGACCCGAACGCACGCTCGGCAAATGGTTGCCGCCCGCCGCAGGTCGCGACGCCGCGTTGCTGGCCGTCCCGTTCACCACCCAACTGGGGTGGACAATTTTCGCCGCCGCGACGCGGGTTTCCACATGGGATGCCCCGCCCGTCACGCTTCATCCGGACAGCCGTTTGCGAGTTCGTGGGCGGCTGGGTGTGTCGCGCACGGTCTATTTCGGCGTCCACCTGCGGGATGCTAGCGGCGCATTTGCCGGTCGCTTCCTGACGGCCCGCAGCCCCCACGAGTTTGGTGCTGGCGAGGTCTTCGACGTAACCCTTCCGATTCGCGACTTCATTTTGGACCCTTCCCTGAAACACCTGTCGAAGAAGCTCCCGGCGCGCCCCTTCGAACTCACTGTAGAATCGGTTTTTTGTCACACCCTCACCCATCCTGCAGGACTAGAACTCTTCCAGATCGAGGTGATTCCTCCTGCTGTTCCCTGACCCGATGATCCCAAGCCATCTGAGGGCCTTCGGCGCAAATCCAGCCATCCTCGCTCTCGCGCTGAAATCGTTGTCAGGATTCCCATTTCCCGTCCGTTGAACTTGAGCCTATGAACATAAAGACACTCGCCTCATCCCTGTTGTTGCTCACCTTGATGGCCGGGTGCGGCAAGCCGACGCCCCCTAGCGCCAGCAAATCGGCCCCGCCGGTCATCAGCATCCAAGATGCGGCCCGAACCGGAAACCTGGAGGCCATCCAACAGCACATTAAGGCCACCTCGAATTTGAACGAAAAAGCGCCAGACAGCGGGGGCAGCCCGTTGCACACGGCCGCGGTGTTCGGTCACCTGGAGGCGGTGCAAGCCTTGGTTCAGGCGGGAGCCGATGTGAACGCCCGGAACAACGATGGGGCCACCCCCCTCCTTGTCGCCGCGTTCTTCTGCCGCACCGAAATCGTGCAACACTTGTTGGCTCACGGCGCCGACAAGCAAGCCAAAGACAAGGCAGGAAAAACGGCCCTAGATTCCGTCTCAGTGCCTTTCGATCAGGTCAAAGGTCTTTACGACTTCTTGCAGGCCGTTCTCGCTCCCGCGGGCTTGAAACTCGATTACGAACAACTCAAGGCAACCCGCCCTAAAATCGCCAACCTGCTGCGTTAGGCGATCGGACCTCGGATCCAATCAGATCGCGCCGTTGTCGATGAGGCGCGTCTTGCCGACGAAGACCGCCAAGACGATGCGATGCCCTCGGCGGACCAAGTCTACCGGGCGCAGTGTGTCCGGATCGACGAAGGCGATGTAGTCTAGACGCGCGGCCGGACACTCGGCCACCAAGGCTTCCACTCCCTGACGGAGCCGGGTTGATGGAACACCGTCAACAAATCGCCGGACCTCCTGACGGACCCATTTCTGGGAACGCCACAACACGGTGGCTTGCACCCGCTCCTCGGGTTGCAAGTATCGGTTGCGCGAACTCATCGCGAGGCCATCGGATTCACGCGTGGTTGGCGCCACCACGATCCGGATCGGGAACTGAAGGTCTGTCACCATGCGCCGGATCACGGCCGCCTGCTGCCAGTCTTTGGCCCCGAAGACCGAAACCTCCGGCAACACGCAGTTGAAGAGCTTCGCCACCACGGTGGTCACGCCCCGGAAATGGGTGGGACGCGAAGCCCCCTCTAAACCCTGCGTCAAACCCTCCTCGACAACATACGTGGAGTAATTCCCGTCCTCGCGCCCCGCATACATATCGCCATCCGTCGGCGCAAAAATTACGTCTACCCCTGCCTCGCGGCACAACTGGGAATCCCGAGCGAAGTCTCTGGGGTACTTGGCCAAATCTTCGGTCGGTGCGAACTGGGTGGGATTCACATAAATGCTGACGACCACCACCCCATCGGCCCCGACCCGCCGCCGTGCTTCGTGTACTAAACTCAAATGACCGGCATGCAAATACCCCATGGTCGGTACAAAGCCGACGCGGAGGCCCCGGCTCCGCCACTGCAGCGCCTGACGCTGCATGGCCTTGGGTGAGCGGATAATTCGCATACCGAAAGCCTGCGCACAGGCTGGCGAAGTTCAAGCCCACGGCGATCCAAGCCTCGGACGCCTTTACGCATTAGGATTCCCAACCTTTCCGAACTCTTGTCGCGGCCGGACATCGGCCTATGATCTACCTCCGACATGACTCTGGAGTTTCTCAAGATGAGCGGGGCCGGGAATGACTTCATCCTGCTCGACAACCGCAATGCCCGCATCGTGCTAACTCCGGAGCAGGTGGCCAAATTATGTCACCGGCAGTTCGGCATCGGAGCCGACGGCCTCATGCTTCTGGTGCCCAGCCTCACCGGCAAGGCCGACTGGGCCTGGCGCTTCTACAACTCCGACGGATCGGATGCCGCCATGTGCGGCAACGGCGCCCGCTGCTTTGCACGATACATCCAGCGGGCCACCGGTTGGACCAAGCCCACGATGACCTTTGAAACCGCCGCCGGCGTGATCACCGCCGAGTTCCAGGGAGAGCGGGTGACCATCAACCTCACGGCTCCACACGACCTCCGCCTCTCGGAGAAGGTCACGACACTAGCCGGAGTCTTAGAGGTCAGTTCCATCAACACGGGCGTGCCGCATGCCGTGGTCTTCGTGGAAGACGCTGACAAGGCCATGGTCCAGCCTCTTGGCTCAGAACTGCGCTGGCACGACCACTTCAAGCCGCGTGGCACCAATGTGAACTTCGTTCAAATCATCGGCCCCAACCACCTCCGCGTTCGGACTTATGAGCGGGGTGTCGAAGGAGAAACCCTGGCCTGCGGCACCGGTGTGACCGCCAGCGCTCTGGTGGCCTCCCGTCTGCACGGCTTCTCCTCACCCATCCGCATCCAGGTGCAAGGTGGTGATGAATTGAGTGTTTCTTTCCAAGCCGATGGCCAAGGAGGCTTCAATGATGTTCGACTCGGCGGACCTGCCTCCTTCGTCTTCGAAGGACGGATTCTGATCTGACACCGCCCGCTCTGGATCCCGCGCAGAAGCCCGGGCAGCCAGGGTGTTGCTTTTTGCTATTTCAAAGTAGGTTGTCCAGACCCGCATGAGTCCTCCGAAGAAATCCCCGGCCGCACCCGCGTTGGTGGTGGGCATTTTCCTATTTATTATTGGGATCGCGGCGACGGCCTGGTGGTTCAACCGGGCCTCCAACGAGGACTCCCAGTTCGCCACCCACATGAACGCCGGTCGTGGCTACTACGCCGCGGGCGATGCGCGGCGGGCGATCGAGGCCTTCCAGGTGGCCTTGTCGATGAACCCGTCCAATCCAGACGTTCACCTGAACTTGGCCAACGCCTTCCTCTTGGCGAGCCAACCTTCTCAGGCTTTGGTCCATGCCCGTGAGGCGCTGCAAGTCGAACCCGGTCGCGGCGCAGCTCACTACCTGGCTGGCTGCGCCCATCTCCGCATGGGTGCCTTTTCCAACGCGGTCCAGTCGCTGACCGAGGCCAAGCAAGCCGACCGCACCCTCAACACCGTGAGCTTCCAGCTGGGCCTTGCCTATGCAGGGTGGGGACGCTTCCCCGACGCCGCCGAGCAGTTCGTCGAGGTGATCGAATTCGACAAGGATCACCCTTCGGCCCACTACCAACTCAGCCAGTCCTACCTGCGGCAGGGAGCCCGGGAACAAGCATCGGCCGAACTGGCTGAGCACCAAAGGGTCGCGGCCGGAAAGTCGCAGGCGGCCGACAACCCGGCTCTCTTCGAGAAATGCAAGTACACCGAGATCTTGGCCCCATTCGCCCTCGAACAGCCCGAATCCGACCCAGTCTCCGTCCAATTTGTCGAGGACACCGCCCGAGCCCTGGGCCCGGAGGCGAGTCGACTCAAAGGTCCGTTCGGTTTGTTCGACCTGAACCGTCGCGGTTGGAATGATGTTTTGCTCACCGATGACCAAGGGCAGTTGCGCCTGCTTTGGAACTCCAACGCCACCTTCGTGGCA
>Ga0209443_1002595_pt1 | contig 10598 bp, 8 predicted proteins | sample LauGreBMM110DCMD_2_FD_187571 | JGI IMG/M metagenome (GOLD analysis project Ga0209443, IMG submission 187571) | Freshwater lake microbial communities from Lake Michigan, USA - Su13.BD.MM110.DCMD (SPAdes) (version 2) | ecosystem: Environmental > Aquatic > Freshwater > Lake | place: Lake Michigan... | reverse complement strand
TTGATTCATCATCAACAACATTCATTGGCATGAAGGTAGGAACATGTACTACATCAATTTCTCGTGTCCAGTCAGAATATTGATTTAAAAATTCTGGAAATCCGTGTATGGTCAAACACGACAATGTGCTGTGAATCATAGTAGATATTGTAGATTTTTTTAACTGGTCCAACATAAAACATGTATCATTCCATCGAGCTCCGTTGCGATTAAACTCATATAGATCACCAAGATTTTCGGCACTGACACATACCAGCACATTGGGGTAATTTTGTAATTTGTTAATTACATCGTGAAACCGTCCACAAGATAATCCAAGACCGGTAAAAATTTTTATCTCATTTACATGTTTGACCAAGTCAAGTAATTCAAATAAAAAATTATTTAAAAACGGTTCTCCACCAGTTATAATTATTTTTTTAACGTCCGTTGATAGTAATGCAAACTCATTCAGTATTAAATCAGTGTGTTTTGAGTGTTTCTTTTCTGATTGGCTAAGACGACTTGTTATTTTATCAATGGACGTTAACTTGTACGATGGGGCATTATATCCAGTGCTGTCAAGGTTAACATAGTCACCATGCTGGACCAGGTCTCGCCTCCATGCTGTGCTGAATACTCTAGTACAATAACTACAAGCAAGATTACATTCGCTAGTCAGATTAATGTCAATAATTTCTGGTGTTGCAATTGGATCAAGATGGGTGCGCACAGGCCCCCCTTCAAGTATCCTTGGTCCCACAGCACCAACATCTTCTGCACGATAACAATTTTGTTCACAGCTGGAGTTGCGTTTATTTTCCAACATAAGTTTTCGTTCATTTACATTGATGTCCGTGTTGAAAAGATTTCCAGGATTTTTTTGCAACCATTTTATGTCAATTACATGTGGCGCAGCAGCATGACAATTATATGTAGATTTTTGTTCTACATCAATTTTCAAAAAAGTAAATTTATTTCTGCAATAGTAATCTCTATCAGTAGTCATCTTCTTGATTGTAGTTGTCCTCTTCGTCAATATCTTCTTCTTCCTCTTCTGCATAATCCTTGTCGTTATCCAAGTATGCAGTCAAGGCTTTTTTGATGTCTGAATCACCTTTGAAGGCGTTTCGGATTTCTTCAACGTCATGATCGTGATCAATCAGGATAGACACAATGCTTTCAGCAGCATCTATACGATCTACCACATTGACGTATCTTTTTAATTCACCCCAAATTTCGCTTGCTACTTCTGCTGACATTATTATTCCTCCGTAGTGTCGGCTGTACTTACCTCTGTCTTGATGTTCTTGAAGTCTGTCATGACTTTGTCCAGGCATCCATCTTCGTTTGCTTCCCAGGCCTTGCGGAATTGTTTAATTATCTCGCCTTCACTGGTAACAAATACCAAACGATTGCCTTCTTTCTTGAGCATGCCTTTTTTCTCTGCCAGATCAGTCAGGCCACTGTAGGGATTCATACCTGTTTCGTAGGGAATTTTAACCTGCATGCCTTCAAATGGTTTGGCATAACGAGTTTTCATTACTTTACAACCGGCACGAATGCCCATGACTTCGGAGATCTTGTTGCCGTCTTCGTCCTCTTTCAGTTTCATTTTCTTCATGGCCACCACAATACTTGACGCATAGATAAAGCCTTGACCACCTGAGATCTTGTCATCTGGATCAAACATGTCTTGACTGGCGTAGGTATGATTGGTACAAACCATTCCAACATTGAAACCACCAAACATGTTGACTGAATTACGAACCAATGACGTTAGTGCCTTGGGCTTGCGACCCATGTCACCTTTCATGTCACCTGCTTCAAATTGGTTGACATCAGTTGGTGTCAACAACATGCCCAATGAGTCAATCACCCATAGCACCTTCATGCGTTCACCGTCCGGCAGGGCTTTGTAGTCAATCATGAATGTTGAAATAGCCTTGGCCACATCATCAATCATGCTCATGTTTAATTTTAGCAACTTATCTGCGCCAGTGTCCACACCCAGTGCATGTAGCCATGTCTCATCCAGTGCATTTTCTGTATCAACCAAGATAACAAAAATACCTTGCTCTTGTGCGTTCTTCACAATGTTGCCTGAGCAGATGTAACTCTTGCCTGCCCCGGATTCTCCGGCAAACACTGTGATCTTGCCCAAGGGAATGCCTCGGTTGAAATCTCCGCTGATGAGATAGTTCAAGGCAAAGTTGCCTGTTGAAATCCAATCTGTTGGATCATTGAATCCAATACTCAGGCCTTCGATGCTTTTGGTAATGTCCTTGCGGAACTTGCTTACGTCAAATGGTTTTCCCATGATTAATCCTTATGTTTCAGTTATTATACACGTTTTATTAAGTGAGATCAAGTTATGATGAGCCAATTTACATTTCTCCCAACCTATTTGAAATATATCTGGCTCATACATAAATGCATTGCTAATCCAAACAAAACTATTGTCTAAAAATTTTGGATTTGCAAACAAATCAATCAATTCAAATTTAACTTTTGTGCGGTGCCATGTTGGCCAAAAGTCAACAACATCCTGCGGAGGGTTGTACTCTCCGTAAGTTGGAGGAGTTACATTAATTGTGTTAGGTAATGTGGCACAACTGTGCAAGAATTGTTGGTATTCAAGTTGTCGTTGACATTTATCGTATATTGTGATTGATTCAAATGACTCGACGCCAAAATTTTTTATTAGTTGCACACTTTTCCAGCCACTGGCTAAACCATAAAAATGCTGTGCATCTGTTGTGGTAGATAGAATTGGTTCAGTGTTGTCTAGGTATACTAATTTATTAGATTTTAAAACAACTTTATACAGATTTTCAAGTATGTATAACTGTTTACTCCCAACGTGATACGGCGGCCTTTTATGAACTTCATATGTGTAATCAGGAGTAAACTGAATTAAATCATTGTGACCCCGAGCATCAACTAAAGTGTTTACAGTTGGATGTTGATGTCTAAATGTTGTAGTAACAAATTCACCGCTGTTGATAATGATACCCTTACTATTAACAATATCAGCAACGCCATCGACTACCATGCAATCATACGCCCAATTAGTTCCTTGATTTTTTGCATCAAAAAACAATTTGGTCTGCGTGAATCTCAACAGCCCTGGATTCTTATGTTTGTCAATGATAAAAATTTTGTTCATAACTTGATTTAACTATACCAGGCTTTACTTTGGAATGCACAATGATGTGTGTTCTAACTTGATTCGAGTTGTTAAGTGCAAAATGTCGGTTACTTATGTCAACCATGAATGCTGTACCTGTTTCAAACGGTACTGTGCCATAATCTAAAAAACGAAACTCACATCCAACGGGATGATTAATAGCAATATTTGTTTCAAAAAAACCCGACTCAACTCTATCTTGATGCGGCAGTATATATCCTTGAGGATCAAGCCACATAAATCTAATTCTCCCAGTATTGTCAGTTATTTCAAAATTGTTTTTGATAAACTCAACAGTGCAAGGACACTGTTGTGCAATTGACGTCCACAATTTAGGTGCTGTTGTATTTTCAGTTATGTCGGGAGATTCACCATACAAAGTTAAACTCTTCCATCCAGAGTTTCGATAGTTACCAAATGAATCATTGGGCCTGTGCAGTACACTTTGATGATATAACTGATTTGCTTCTGTTAAAATATTTTGGTAAGGAATTTGCAGATTTAATTTTAACCAAGGCAATTTACTGGCTGTATAAATCCATTCTTCACTGGGAAGATATTTCAAAAAAGAATTGATTATTTTGTTCATCAGTATTGCGTATTAAAATTTTTCTAATATCAGTTAATTTTTTATCAAGATCTAATAGATTGCCCAAGCTGATTAATGCTCCAGCGATTTCAACATTGTGATGTTGGCACCACTCTATATAGTTGGATGGCGGCTGTCTTACTAAAGGACGACACAAAGAAAATTCAATAATCCCGCTGAGCATTTGGTAATCATTGGTGTCTGTATCAACAATGTTGTCATCCCAATTTCTAAACTTTTCCCAGGTTGATCTTCCAAGATTGTCAAATCCCAGCATCAAATTATCGATGTTGAATCCTGTAATTTGTTTTCCAAATATATTTTCAACTTGAAATGGATCTTGATCATAGTTTACAAACTCATACTTGAAACTATTTTCAAGCTCATGAATGTTCGAGTTTATATTCCTGTAATCTACATCTGCATTCTTCATAGCCCTGAGTAAAGACACTATTCTTGGGTGTGCTATACCAGTTTTAACCCAGTCTCGATGCAGTTTGTTTAGGTAATCTTGATCAAGTAAATCTCCAGACCAATCATCAATAACAAACGGTAGTTTGTTATTAAATTTTTCAATATTCTGTATGCTATTTTGCAATGCTGGCACTAGATCATTGGAAAATTTTTTTGTCTTGCAAAAAAATTTGTTGGCATTTTTTTGCGTTATTTGATCTAAATAATAATCAAAAAGATCTGGGAAAGTAACCTTGAATGCAATTTCATCCCCGGAGTTTTCCCAGATCAATTTTGCCAGCATGTTACTTGGCTTGACGGCTGCGGATCATGGCCAGGATGTCCTGGGCATTTTGTCCTGAGGCTGCAGGCTTGGCCACTGGTGCGGCTGCTGTAGGAGTGTCGTCTTCATCAAAGCCATTGTCTGCTGGTGCAGGTGCTGCCACTTTGAGTGCAGGCTTGGCTGCTGGTGCATCTTCGTCAGCATGGCTGGCTCCAGCACCACCGGGTGCTTGCACACCAGCAGGACGGAAGTATTGACCCCAACGTTCTGTGTTGTAAGGCTGTCCATCCACTGATGCCTCAAACATCTCTTTGATGACCTTGAGCTCTACATCGCCTGGCTTCTTGGGCAGGAATGTGCTCAAGTCAAACAAATTATGTGTTGCAATGGCTGCTTGTTCGGCTTCTGTGAGTGCAGACTCTTTACGTGCCCACTTACTGGTTGAATAGTCAGCATATCCGCCCTTGCTGGTCTTTGACACACGGAAGTCCAATCCACGCAGGGTGTCTGTGGGCATTTCTTCCAGTTCAGGATCCATCAAGGCACCTTTGATGGTGGCAAAGATTTGTGGTCCGATGATGAAACGTCGGATGGGATTTTCTGGAGTCTTGTCTTCGTTCATGGGATTCTCACGCACAAAGCCTTGGAAAATGTATGAACGCTTTTTCCAGTATTTGCGACCCATTTCTTCAAGGCTCTTGTCCTTGAACCAGGTGCGCACTTCTGCCAAGATAGGACATGCATCGCCCCACATTTCCACACAAGGTACTTGCACGTACACTTGTTTGCTATCCATCTCGCCTTTGATGCCAGCGAAAGGTAAACGAATCATTGCTCGCTCTTGCCAGAAAAATGTGTTTTTTGTATTTGCATCGGGAAGGAATCGCAGTGTTGTACTTTGTCCTTCTTCCATGTTCCAATGTGGATAAATTGAATTGTCTCCACCAGTGGATTGCCCACCTTTGTTGCCCTCTGCTGCCTGTAGTCTTGCTCTGATTTCTGCTAATGATGCCATAGTTTTTCTCCTTAGTAAGTTGCCTATGTTATGTTGCCTATCTAAATGTTTAGATCTTGGTTGCCTGTGACACAAACAAAAAAGCGCAAACACTGTAGTAGTATATGCGCTTTTTGTCTACGTGTCAATGTTATTTATGATCAAGTTGTTCTAAATTAAAAATATCGTAGGGGAGCTGTTGCAGTTGCTGATGGTTGTGCTCGAACACGTCAATATTGGCCACAAACAAATCATGCAATGTATTTTGATCAGCAGTGAGTTTTTTTAAACAATCAATGTAGGCAACAAATCTTGGTTCATTGGCAATGTTCCAATCCACCGTTTGATCTTCAATGTTGTCCCAACCAAAATCAATCCCAACAGGAATTTTCCAACCGTTTTCAACTAGACTGAGATAATAATGCCTGGGACCAAAATTCAACACAAATCTACCTTGTATCAAATGGTCATATGTTTTTTCACAAAATATCACATTGGGTCCTTTGATCAATGATTCCAGTTGAGCAGACACATAGGTATTATCAAAAAATCTTCTTGCTGGTGGAGTAGCCGTTAAAATTCTGATTTGTGTTTCGCCTGTGTCAGGTGGCAACACAGTTTCTTCTGACAGGCCGCTGTGAAATCCGGGTATGTGATTGATTGAGTTGTATAAAACGTTTTTTAGGGCTTGATTGTTTCTGCCATACAAAGATAATAAGACTGACAACCGTGGATCTAAAGATATTGGCCATTGATTAAAATTTTCTTTACCAAGTTGCTTCCATCCTGGTATTTTGTCAAGATAGGCTTGTTTGCATCGATTCCAATAATAATCAAAATGCACAACATTGTTTATACCAGGAATAGGACGTTTACAAATGGTTATCAAACTGGTTGGCAATATTTTTTGAAAATATTTTATCATTTCAATGCGCTGATCTTCAAAAATTGGAACATAATGAAATATATCATAAAAAACCAATTTTTGAATTGCGTGAGTTTTAATATAGCGTTTGAGTAATTTTTTTGTGTAGAATTCGTTACGAGAATCAGGATAGACTTCGTACTGCCAGTAATCTACCCACAACTCGTGCGATGATTGATTTTGTACAATAGGTAACCACTGCGGCAATTTAAAGATCCAGTCATTGCTGCCTGGCAGTAGTGCTACTTCGCGCATGCCTATTTGTTATCTGAGCAAAGCCAATGATTTTATTCTTGCCAACAGTGCGTCACCTTCTTGGGTTGGAGTTTCTTTGCCTTCGTAGTATGCACCAGTCATTGCTGAGTTGCTGTTGATTGGATCATCTGTGCTGGTTTCTGCCATTGTGCCACGGGTTCGGTTTCTCAACTGTGCCAGTTGTTGGAATATGGATGACTTTTGATTACGAGTATCTGTCTGATCCGATGGTGCTGGAACTTCTGCAGCGGGTTCGGGTCTGAAGTTAGGTAGTTTTGTACTCGGACTTGATCCCAATTTTGCTCGTGGTAAAGAATAATCTGTTCCTGGTTGGGCTGCTACATCTGCTGGAGCATTGGGTGCTGTTGGTGCTGTTGGTTCTGTTGGTTCTGTTGGCGCAGTAGGTGCTGTTGGTGCTGTTGGTGAGAGTTGCTGTGTGCGTCTTTTCACAAAAGCCACTGGATCTTGTTGATATTCTAGATCTGTGAGTTTGTCTTGTAGGTATTGTTGATTGCGTTTTTCTAAATCAGCATCCAATGCACCTTTACGTGCTATGTATCCTGCCTCTGCGTCTTTTTTCAGTGCGGGCAGTTTGGCCATGTCTGCTGGAGTGTTGAGTCCGTGCTTGCTGGCCAGGAATCGTTGACGCATCAAGTCGTCTTGACTCATTCCTGATCGGCTCAACAAGTCTTCCAGTTCATCAAATTCATTGTTGTGCCCGCCTCTGTAGTCTGGATCATACACACCTTCGTCCATGTTAAGTTTATTACCAAGGCCCAGGGCCTTGGGAAGTTCTGGCGCTATATTGTAATCAACTTTGCCAGTGGCGGTCTGGTTTGTAAATTTTGGTGGCACAGATGGATTGGTGACAAAATTAACATCGGGCTTTGGATCTTGTTTTGGGGCAATGGGCTCGGATAAAAATTGTTCATACATACCACATTCGGCTAGTCCGTGTTCTGGGCAGTAAGAACCTTCCATGGTCATGTTGCATGAGCCTTCGTTCACAGGCATGATCATTGGGCTAATGAGATTTTCATTTATGCCGAGATCGTCAGCAAATTGATTACCAATCCATTGACGTGTGCTGCCATCTTTGGCTTTTTGTACACGGTATGGCATCGCACCATGTTGGTTATAATAGTCAAATAGCGCATCATACAAGTCATCATCTAACTTACCTGTTTGTTTAAATTTTTCAACTTCGTGTCGGAAACGGTCCACCAGGTGGTCATATGTATTACCAGTGTCATCTTTGAGTACACCTTCTTGCAGTGGTACACCAGCGTGTTGGAGCATGCGGGCTAGTTCAGCACTTTCTTTTGTTGGAGGCTTTGTACCAAATGGACTTACTGGAATGCGGGGCACTTGTGGTCTAGGCGACGGGTCAGTTCTTGAAGACTGCATACCAGGGCGTATATCATCCATACCTGCTTCTTTCACCTCAGGCGCAGTGTCTTGGTCAACATCTGCAGGTGCTGCTTGGGTGCTTTGAGGAGTTTGAATGCCCAGTTCGGCCAGTCTGCGTTGTACATCTGAGTCGTCCCAACAGTTGGCACGGCCTTCGCTCTTGTCAGCCAAGTCGTTCAAGATGTCAAACAACTCGTCATCGCCCACTAGGTCATACAACTGTTCAGTGGCGTTGATAGCGTCAGGACCAACTATGAGTTCGCCAGCCATTAACTTGTTGAGTTTTTCCTGTTGCTCTGGAGTTTCTGGCAATGCCCAGGTGCCTTCACTGAGATTGTTGATCCAGTTTTCAAATATTTGCGCTTCTTTCATGTTGTTTCCTTGTTGTTGTATCTTGGCCAGTGTGGGCAAGGCAGCTTCAATTCTAGCATCCAGTGTTTGTTCCACAAACAGGTCGCGTAGATTTTCTACCAGGGCTTCGGCCTCACCTGTTTGGTCAGGAGCCCATGATTCAAAGTATGCTTGATAACCACGAGGGCTGCCAAGATGCTTGACGGTTTCTTGTAGGTTGCGATAGTATTGCTGTGCGCTTTCTACCAGTTCTTGTGTGACACCTTCAAACACACGATGGTGTTGAGCACGATTGAAACGACTCAACACAGCCATTTCACTCACAACTTCTGTGATGTGGTTACCGCGTACATCATACGGACGTCCGCCCGATCGCACATGTTCCAGCATGGCTCGGCCGCCTGCCAGACTTTTGAATGGCAAACGAAAACGTTCTTGATCAGCTGTTTCAATAAACAAACTTTCCACATAACGAAAACGCTTGTCATTTTCGCCCAGCACACGATTGTGATTGATCACCAGTCGTGCTTGAGTTTGTTCGCCCATGTAACTGACTTTACGATTACCGTAATAGCCTTCAAACAAGCCTTCTTTGATGGCAGCAATGCCAGCCAAGTTGTGTTTGAGTTTGTTGATTTCTGTGGGGCTCCAAGTGGCCGAATGGCTGGCCGCTTGATTGCTGAGTTGTTCCAAGAAACTGTACCAGTCGTCTTTGTCTTCAGGCTCCATGCCCCGACCCAAGTTGTCTCCGTAGTACAGACTCAGTTCGTCGTTGGATATCACGCACACTGCTGTGCCATAATTTTTGCCTGAATCTGCCACATAATCAAATTTCATGGTAGTGGCTTCGCCAGCTTCTGAGGGTTGACCCTGTTTGTCAAAGTATTCTGGGTCAAAGTTTTTTGTAACCAGAAAGTCTGCTAGATCTTGAGGTAATGCTTCCATTGTCATAGTTGTGTATTTAGCGCAGCATTGATATGAACGGCATTGGTTCAATCACATTATCGCCGTGATCTTTCATTTGTGTGTCTAATTCTGCGTGATAAGTCTGCAACAGCATGAGCATGCGCACCGCCAACAACGAACTCATCACAAGATCGTCTGTTTCTCCGGGTTTGGCAGCATAACTACCGCCGTGTGCAACAAAAGTTTTGAGTTCACTAATCAAAGGCCTGCTGTGCAGTCGCATGCGTCCAGATTCCACCAGCACTTTGAACTTGTTGCAGGCAGTGAGTTTGGCTCGGTTTGTGGTGTTGAATCCTTTGCGGAACCGCCGCCCTGTTGTGCCTGTCACTGAGTTGTCACTGAGAAAATAGCCCCGGATGTTCTCTTCTCCGTACTCGTTTATGCTGATCAGTGCAGCTTCGCCAATGGTGTTGTTTTCTACTGAGTAGTAGATCTTTTTGTCATCTTTGGTGATTTCGTACAGTTCTTTCACAATGTCCGCCAGCAGTTTGACCTGTGTGGGAATGTCTGTTTTGTTGTGTCGCCATTCGGCCACTTGTTCTGTGGTGTCTGCTTCAAACACTTGTATAGCAGCAGGATCACCACCTGTGCCCAGGCTAGGATCTAGCGCCACAATGTATATCTTGTCTTTGACCGGAGTTTTGTACCAGCGCACTTGCCCTGTGCGGCGATTGGGTTCTACCCCTTCCAAGTCCAACAGTTTGGTAGGTGCAATCAGTGTTTCGTCATTGATAACAAATTCACATTCCATTTCCCGTCGGAAACGATCTTCGCCCAGTTGTGCCAGTTGTTCGGCGCCCCATTTTTCATCTCTATCAGGATGTTCACGCCAGTTGCTTCTAAATGCACGGAATCCGTTGATGCCCAACTCTGTGGTGTTGCCATGTTCGTCTTCAGTCTTGTTGGCACCTTTCCACAAGAACGCAAACTGATCTTCGTCTGAGTTTGGCGTTGATGTAATAATGGCCTTACCACCAGTGGCCAGTGTGGGCGAGATACTAGTCCAAAACTCTCGAGCAATCGTGGGTCGCACAAACGCAAATTCGTCAGCGTACAAGAGTGAAATACTCATACCCCGTCCAGTTGTTTCAGTTGTGGTCTGGGCTACAATGCGGCTTCCGTTTTCAAATTCCAAACTGTTCTTGTTGTAACTAGTAGCACCTGCTCGGATATGATTGGGGCACAGTTCATAGGCGTATCTAA
>Ga0209443_1002591_pt1 | contig 10616 bp, 8 predicted proteins | sample LauGreBMM110DCMD_2_FD_187571 | JGI IMG/M metagenome (GOLD analysis project Ga0209443, IMG submission 187571) | Freshwater lake microbial communities from Lake Michigan, USA - Su13.BD.MM110.DCMD (SPAdes) (version 2) | ecosystem: Environmental > Aquatic > Freshwater > Lake | place: Lake Michigan... | reverse complement strand
CGGGCTGAGAATATCTCGGCGTTTGATTGGTTGAGCTTCTAAAATGCCAGTTTCCTAAACCACCTTTTCCACCAAGAGCAATAATTCTGCGCTCTCCGTGCTCGGTAATTTCGAATAAAATTTCATTCGTTTCTTTGTCGCGAACTACTGTTCCTAAAGGCACTTCAATGAATTTATCATCGCCATCGGCACCGGTACTTCTGTCGCCACCACCATCGCCACCGTGTCCTGCTTTTACGTGTCTTGCAAATTTTAGATGGAATAATGTCCAAAGACTTTTGTTTCCCACAAGATATACGTGTCCACCGCGACCACCATCACCACCATCAGGACCGCCTTTTTCAATAAATTTTTCTCTGTGTAAATGCGTTGAACCTTTTCCGCCTTTTCCAGAGGAAACATATATTTTTACGTAATCTACGAAATTTCCTTCTGTCATTATTTTTAGTATTCAGTGTTCAGTGTTTCGTTTTTAGTATTCAGTTATTTCTGAAAACTAATAACTGCAAACTGCACACTATTATTTTACGGTTTTCACCATCACTTTATCAATCCTCACGCCATCCATATCGATTACTTCAAGCTCGTATTTCTGCCAAATTAATTTTTCTCCTTGCTTTGGAATTCGAGATAATTCGGTCATAATCAACCCGCTTACTGTGGTAACTTCATAGTCATTTGTCAATTCGTCCAATTCAAAATACGTTAGAAAATCGTGTAATGAATAATGCCCATCAACAAGCCAAGTTCCGTCTTCTCTTTCAATTAATTGATAATCATCATTATTGAAATCCGAAGCATCGCCAACAAGCGCCTCCAAAATATCATTTAAAGTAATTATTCCTTGAAAAATCCCATATTCATCAGAAACAAAAGCATAATGAACGCCACTTTTTTTGAAATTTTCTAAAGCTTTATATGCCGATGTTTGCTCCATAATAAAAGGTGCATCGGTCAATATTTTTTCTAAATTGAAAGCCTCATTGTCTATATTTGAAAATATATTTTTCAGATTTACAACTCCAACAATGTCGTCATAATTTTCGCCATAAACAGGATATACAGAATGTAATTCCTTTAGCATAAATTCTTTAACTTGTTCTCTATTTGATGCTAATGGCAAAAAAACTACCGATTGTCGGTGTGTCATTAACGAATTTACTTTTCGGTCTCCAATGTGAAAAACACGCTCCACAATATCTTGCTCAATTTCCTGAACTTCCCCGCCTTCAGTACCTTCTTTTATGATTGCTTTGATTTCTTCCTCTGTAACTTTTCCGTCGGCAGAAGGTTTAATCATTAATATTTTCAATAAAAATTCCGTTGAAATTGTAAGCAACCAAATGAATGGTGCGGTCGCAATTGAAATCATTTTCATCGGAATAGCTACTGCTTTTGCTATGGCTTCAGGATGATTTAGTCCAATTCTTTTGGGTAATAATTCACCCAATACTAAAGAGAAAAAGGTCAATACAACCACTACAATTCCTACTGCAATTGAATTGGCATAAGGTTTTAAAATGTCAAATCCAGTAATGAAAAGTTGAACATCATCTGTGATTTTTGCGCCACTAAAAATACCGGTCAAAATTCCGATTAAAGTAATTCCAATTTGAACCGTTGAAAGAAATTTGTTAGGAGAATTGGCTAATTCAAGGGCTGCTTGTGCACTTTGATTTCCTTTTTTTGCAGCACTTTCCAACCGGTTTTTTCTTGCCGAAATCAAAGCGATTTCTGACATTGAAAAAATACCGTTAAGTAAAATTAAAAAAAGTATTATTAGTATTTCCAATTTGTATTTATTTGGTTTTTAATTTTGTAAATGAATTTACAACTGTTCAATTACAGCGCTCAATCTTTCTGTAATTTCCTGAATAGAACCAATTCCATTCACAGGATAAAACTTGTTTTGATTGCTATAATATTCCATTAAAGGCGCTGTTTTTTCATTGTATTCTTGGTAACGATTTCTAATTTTATCTTCATCTTGATCGTCAACTCTTCCGCTTGTTTTTCCTCTCTCTAATAACCGTTGAATTAGAATTTCATCATCTGCTTCCAATGCAATTGTAGCGGTAACTTCCCAGTTTTTTGTTGCTAAAAAAATATCCAATGCTTCTGCTTGTGCTAATGTTCTTGGGAATCCGTCAAATAAAAAGCCCTTAGTATCTGGATTTTTTTCTACCGTATCTTGCAACATTTTTATGGTTACTTCGTCAGGAACCAAATCCCCTTTGTCCATATAGCTTTTCGCTAATTTTCCTAAATCTGTATTGTTTTGAATATTGTATCTAAAAATATCACCAGTTGAAAGATGAGTTAAATGGTATTTTTCTTTTAAAAATTCTGCTTGAGTTCCTTTTCCAGCACCTGGCTTTCCAAATAAGACAATGTTAATCATGATGTAAATGTGTGTTGTAGTTGTAGTTATTTATTATTTTAATTGATAAACTTCAGGTAAATTCCTTCCTAATCCGTCGTAATCTAAACCAAACCCAACGATGAATTTATTTGGAATTCGAATGCCTATATAATCTATTTTTACTTCTTTTTTATAGGCTTCAGGCTTGAAAAATAAAGTGGCTATTTTGAAATGTTTTACGTTTTGTTTTTTGAATAATTCTTTCAATTCTAAAACCGTATTTCCAGTATCTACAATGTCTTCAATTATAATTACGGTTCTTCCAGTTAAGTCTTGATTTAGACCAATCAATTGTTTTACTTCATTAGTTGAAGAAGTCCCTTCATAAGATGCTAATTTTATAAAACTCACTTCACATGGTTTTTTATAGTGTTTCATAAAATCGGAAACTACCATAAAGGCACCATTTAAAACCCCTACAAATATAGGAATTTCATCTGCAAAATCAGCTTCAACTTGAGAGGCCATTGTTGCAATAGCAAAATCTATTTCTTGAGCAGAAATAAAGGGTACAAATTGTTTGTCGTGTAATTGTATCAATTTTAGAATTTTTATAAGCTACAAAGATATAGAATTCCCATTTTACAAATGATATTGGAACTGTATATTTATTTATCTAATTAATAATCACTTATAAATGATATTTAATAAGTAATTTTTTTCATTTATTTTAAATTTATATTAAACTAATTAGTATTTTTGGAGTCAAATTGGTAACATAAATTGTTTTTATGGCTTCATTAGACCAAAATATCCTTGTTTTAGGACAAAAGAATGCAAAACATTTATTAAGACGCTCTTCTTTTGTTTATACCAAATCATTAATTGATCAATACGCACTTTTAACACCAAATCAGGCGTTAAACTTGCTATTAACGACAAGTCCAATAACGGTTCAATTCCCTTATGATCCTCTCCCAACAACTGCGCCTGACGGTCAATGGACAGAATCATTAACAGCATCCGCAACTAGTTTTTCAAACCAAGGTAGAAAAAATATAATGGTTTCTGGATGGTGGTGGTATAATGCCATAAACAGCCCGAATTTAAAATACAAAATGTCTCATTTTTTGTCAACTTGTTTTACGGTTGAATCTAGCGGTTCTGGCTCGGCAACAGAATTTTATGATTATATACGGTTATTGTTATTTTATTCCTACGGTAATTACAAAACCTTGGCAAAAAAAATGACACTTAACAATTCGATGTTAACATATTTAAACAATACATCGAATTCTAAAACAGCACCAAACGAAAATTATGCTAGAGAATTTTTAGAATTATTTACCATTGGCAAAGGTCCACAAATTGGTATCGGTAATTATACTACCTATACAGAGGCAGATATTGTCCAAGCGGCTCAGGTATTAACCGGGTTTAGAAGGGTTTCCGCTAGAAATGTTATAGATCTCGACACTAATTTACCAAAAGGTAGTAATCAATTTACTTTACATCATACAAGCCCAAAAACATTTAGTAGCGCATTTAATAATACAGTTATTGCCGCAGCTACATCAAATATTGGCATGGATACAGAATTAAATGATTTTGTAAACATGGTTTTTAACCAACTAGCAACTGCCAAAAATATTTGTAGAAAACTATATATTTATTTTGTAAAAGGAACTATAACTCCTGAAATTGAAAGAGATATCATTTCACCATTAGCGCAAATTTTTTATACTAATGGTTATGAGTTAGCTCCAATAATCAGAAAACTATTAGAGAGTCAGCATTTTTATGATTTAGATGATTCTGATGCTACAAATGAAACTATTGGTGGAATTATTAAATCGCCATTACAGCAAATTTCAGAAGTTTGTACCTATTTACAAGCTACGATTTCAAATCCAAATACAGATCAATACAATTACTATTATAAATTTTGGAATCTTTTTGCCAATAATAGTTTTCTAACTGGGGCAAATATGATTTTGTTTGATCCAGAAAATGTTGCAGGGCATCCGGCCTATTATCAGGCTCCAAGTTTTGATAAAAGTTGGATATCCGCCTCAACTCTAATCGCCAGATACCGACTTGGCGAATCGTTATTAGATGGTAAAAATAGAATTAGTGGAAACGCAACAATTATAACTCAAATTAATATTTCGACAGTTATAAAAACTACCAATATTATTTCTGTAGCAAATGACCCCTATATTCTTACTTCGGAATTGTGCAATGCTTTATTTGCTCAAAATCCAGATACTAGTAGGGTAAATCATTTTATGAATTCGTTTTTATTACAAGGATATGCCAATTACTACTGGACAAATGTTTGGAATGAGTATCTAACTACCGGGGTTAATACCGTAGTAGAATCAAGATTAAAATCATTGGTAACAAATATTTTGAGAGCGCCAGAATCTCAAATGTTTTAATACTGAACAACTATGAAAAGAAGAAATTTTATCCAACTTACCGCTTCCGCAAGTGCATTGTCTCTTTTGCCAACAGAAGTTTTTGCGCTTTTTAAATCGGCGGGAATGACAACTTGCCCTAATGTAAATGCTAAAAAAATTGTACTTATTCAATTGTCTGGTGCAAATGACGGATTAAATACTTTGATTCCTTTAAATCAATACGATACGTATGCTTCATTACGGCCCAATATAAAATTAAACAATGTAGGAGGCGCCGACGGCATTATTAACTTAGATTCTACTTTGCCCTATTCAAATCAAGTTGGTCTTCATCCATCCTTAATAGGTTTTAAAAGTTTATATGATAGTGGATTTATGCGAGTTATTCAGGGTGTTGGTTATCCTTCACAAGATAAATCACACTTCAAATCTACCGATTTATGGTTGACAGGTGGAGATGGAACTCAAGCAAATAACACTCTTGAAAGTGGTTGGATAGGTCGTTTTTTAGAGAGTTATTATTCCAATTTTTTAACAGCCAATTTTCCTCTTGGTATTCAATTAGGAAGTAGCGATAATTCATTAGGTTTTCATGGTGAAGTGGAACATGGAATGTCAATTAACGTAAATGGTCAAGATCCATCAGGGTTTTATTCTGTTATAAATGGACTTGGAGGTGCGCCACCAACAAATATTCCTAACTCAGAGTATGGAAATTTAATACAATTTATTTTAGATAATGATAGCGAGACCAATATTTATGCCCAAGCTATTTCTACAGCTTTTAATAGCGGCACAAATTCTACAGCTGTAACGTATCCATCAACAAGTTTAGCAAATCAATTAAAAACCGTTGCCAAATTTATTTCTGGTGGTTTACAAACAAAGGTCTATTTGGTAAAAATAGGAGGTTTTGACACCCATGATGTTCAAGTTGCCTCAAGTGCAACTACTCATTTAGGAACTCATGCAAATCTTTTAACACAAGTTTCAGAAGCTATAAAATGTTTTATAACCGATTTAAATAATCAAAATTTAGGCGACGATGTAATTGCAGTTCCGTTTTCTGAATTTGGAAGGAAAGCGGGTGAAAACGGAAATTTAGGAACTGATCACGGAGAAATTGCACCTATGTTTGTTTTTGGAAAATCTATAAATCCTGGTGTTTCAGGAACAAATATTAATCTTTCGCAGGCAGTTTTAGCCAATAATTATCAAGTACAAACAGTTCAACACGATTACCGTCGCGTTTTTAGTACGATTCTTCAAGACTGGTTTGGAACAAGTAATCAAACGCTCGACTTAACATTTTATAATAATACAACCAATTCGGGCTTCGCCAATAACAAAGTTAGCAATCTGATTAAGTCCGCAAATACTGTTCCTCCAAGTTGTTATACAAATGCATTATTGTCAACTAATGATTTTACGACTAGTTATGATATTGTAGTTTATCCAAATCCAACTGCCGAAACTATAAATATTAACTCAATTAACAATTCTATAAATGAAGTTTCTGTTTATTCTATAGACGGTAAATTAGTCGCAACTTATAGAAATCCATTGACTTCAGATAGTTATTCCATAGATGTTCAAAATTTAGCAACAGGAATTTATACCTTAAAAGTAGAGACCAATAATGGTAGTTTTACCAAGAAAATAATCGTTCGTAGATAATTTTAAATAACGTATCTTTTTATATTTACTCTTTTAAAAGTATCTTTGTGAAAAATTTATTTTAAATGAATTATTTTTCTTCCGATTTTAAATTAGGAATACTTGGTGGCGGACAGCTCGGCAAAATGATGTTGTTTGATACTCGGAAATTCGATATTCAAACTTACGTTTTAGACCCAAGCGATGAAGCGCCTTGTAAAATAGCCTGCAATAAATTTTTCCAAGGAAATTTAATGGATTTTGAAACCGTTTATAATTTCGGAAAGCAAGTCGATGTTTTAACTTTCGAAATTGAATTGGTTAATCTTGACGCTCTAGAAAAATTAGAAAGCGAAGGAATTAAAGTTTTTCCATCTCCAAAAACCTTGAGATTGATACAGAATAAAGGTGTTCAAAAAGATTTTTATTCTCAAAACAATATTCCAACGGCAGCGTATCAAAGATTTGAAAATTTAGATGCTCTAAAATCGGATATTCAAAATCTAAAATTACCTTTTGTATGGAAATGTACCGAATTTGGCTATGACGGAACAGGTGTGAAAATCATCCGAACCCTTTCTGATTTAGATAATTTGCCAAATGTGGAATGTATTTCAGAAGAAATGATACCCTTCAAAAATGAATTAGCGGTAATTGTTTGCCGAAATCCATCGGGCGAAATCAAAACCTATCCCGTCGTGGAAATGGAATTTCATCCCGAAGCAAACCAAGTGGAATATGTAATTTGCCCTGCGCGAATTGATGATAAAGTGGCGGAAAAAGCACGAGCAATCGCTTTAAATGTTTCCGAAAAATTCAATCACGTTGGACTTTTAGCAGTTGAAATGTTTCAAACTGAAAACGACGAAATCATTGTAAACGAAGTCGCCCCACGCCCACATAATTCTGGACATCACACCATAGAAGCAAGTTACACATCGCAATTTGAAAACCATTTACGTGCCATTCTTAACTTACCTTTGGGAAATACCGATAGTAAAGTTGCAGGAATAATGGTAAATTTGGTTGGCGAAGAAGGTTTTTCTGGCGATGTAATTTATGAAAATATAGAAACTATTTTGGGTTGGAATGGCGTAACGCCTCATATTTATGGTAAAAAACAAACGCGTCCTTTCCGAAAAATGGGACACGTAACCATTGTAAACCAAGACATCAAAGTAGCTAGAAAAATTGCCGAAGACGTTAAAAATACAATTCGGGTAATAGCCCCCCAACCCCCGAAGGGGGTGCTTTAAACGCTTAAAAAAATAGTAACTAAAACCCTACTTTACCCCCAGTAGGAATTCCCCCATAGGGGGCTAGGGGGCTGATTATGAAAGTAGCCGTAATAATGGGAAGCATTTCCGACATGCCAATAATGCAAGAAGCAATTGACATTCTAAATGGTTTTGACATCGAAATCGAAGTCGATATTGTATCTGCACACCGAACCCCCGAAAAACTGTTCGATTTTAGCAAAAACGCGCATCTTCGAGGCATTTCGGTTATCATCGCCGGTGCTGGTGGCGCTGCCCATTTGCCTGGAATGGTCGCCTCAATGTCGCCTCTTCCCGTAATCGGAGTGCCTATAAAATCAAGTAATTCAATTGATGGTTGGGATTCCGTTTTGTCAATTTTACAAATGCCAGGTGGTGTTCCCGTTGCAACTGTAGCTTTAAACGGAGCCAAAAATGCTGGAATTCTTGCCGCTCAAATCATCGGAACGCAAGACAAATGTGTTTTAGATAAAATCGTTTTTTACAAAGAAGGTTTGAAAGAATCGGTGAATAAATCTTCAGAGAATCTTAAAGAATAAATTTTTTTCACGAAGATACTCAAAGTAAAAACAAAGATACGTCAAGAATCTTTGAACCAATTCTCTGAAACTTTGTGAGCATTTGTGTTCTCTTTTGTGAATCTTGGCGAAATAAACATTATACAAAATCATGAATATCTTAACTCAATATTTCAATACGAAATACAATAGCTCACCCTTTTCTCAAATTAAAAACGAGGATTATCTTCCTGCATTTCAAGACGGAATTGCATTGGCAAAAGCTGAAATCGACGCAATTGTAAACAATCCCGAAAAACCAACATTTGAAAATACCATCGAAACATTGGCGTTTAGCGGAAATACTTTAGACCGAATTTCAAATATCTTTTTCAATCTGAATTCTGCGGAAACCAGTGACGAAATGCAAAAAATCGCACAAGAAGTTTCGCCATTATTATCCGAATTTGGAAATGATGTTCGCTTGAACGCTGCTTTATTTGCAAAAGTAAAAGCGGTTTACGAACAAAAAGCGTCGTTAAATCTAAACCCAGAACAAACCACGCTTTTAGATAAAAAATACAAAAGTTTCTCCAGAAATGGCGCTAATTTATCCGATGATAAAAAAACCATTCTGCGAGAAATCGACAAAGAATTATCGAAATTGAGTTTGCAATTTGGCGAAAATGTTTTGGCTGAGACCCAAGCGTTTCAAATGCATCTTACCGATGAAAAAGATTTAGCCGGTTTACCAGAAGGCACAATAGAAGCCGCTCATGCATTGGCGAAAAGCCTTGAAAAAGAAGGTTGGATTTTCACTTTGGACCATCCAAGTTATATTCCATTTGTAACGTATTCCGATAATCGGGAATTGCGTAAAAAAATGGCGATTGCTTTCGGAGCGCGTGCTTTTCAAAATAATGAATTCAACAATCAAGAAATCGTTTTAAAAATTGCAAAATTACGTTTCGATAGAGCGCAAGTTTTGGGTTATGCTACGCACGCTCATTTTGTTTTGGAAGAAAGAATGGCAGAAAACCCAGAGAAAGTAAAAACATTTTCCAATGATTTATTGGCAAAAGCAAAACCAGCAGCTCAAAAAGAATTTGCTGAATTAACAGCTTTCGCCAAAAAATTAGACGGAATTGACCAATTAGAGAAATGGGATGGTACGTATTATTCTGAGAAATTGAAACAGCAATTATTCAATTTAGACGATGAAACGTTGAAACCTTATTTCCAATTAGAAAAAGTTTTAGACGGAGCTTTTAAAGTGGCTCAAAAATTATATGGCATCACATTTGAAGAAATTTTCGACATTGATACCTACCACGAAGAAGTAAAAACGTTTGAAGTAAAAGATGAAGACAATCAATTAGTTGCCATTTTCTATGCTGATTTTTTTCCACGAAAAGGAAAACGAAACGGTGCTTGGATGACTTCTTATAAATCACAATATATTAAGGACGGAAGCAACGAAAGACCGCACATTTCAAACGTTTGTAATTTTACAAAATCCACAGAAACTAAACCATCCTTATTGACATTCAACGAAGTAACGACTTTATTTCACGAATTCGGACACGGTTTGCACGGAATGTTGGCGAATACTACTTATCCAAGTTTGTCGGGAACAAATGTATATTGGGATTTTGTGGAATTGCCAAGTCAAATTATGGAAAACTGGTGTTACGAGTCGGAAGCATTGGCTTTGTTCGCCTATCATTATCAAACTGACGAAATGATTCCGATGGAATTAGTGCAAAAAATCAAAGAAAGTGCCAGTTTTCAAGAAGGAATGGCAACGATGCGCCAATTGAGTTTCGGATTGTTGGATATGGGTTGGCACGGTCAAGATCCATCGAATATAAAAGATATAAAAACATTTGAAACCGAGCAATTTTTAGCTACGCAATTGTATCCTGAAGTCAAAGAAAACGCAATGAGTACTGCTTTTTCACATATTTTTCAAGGTGGTTATTCATCTGGATATTACAGTTATAAATGGGCGGAAGTTCTCGATGCTGACGCTTTTGCTTATTTCCAAGAAAAAGGAATTTTCAATAAAGAAGTGGCAACAAAATTCAAAGAAAATGTACTTTCCAAAGGCGGAACCGAACATCCAATGATTTTGTACAAACGCTTTAGAGGTCAAGAACCAAAACCCGATGCATTGTTAAAACGTGCAGGATTAGCCCCCTAACCCCCGAAGAGGAAACTCAAATGACAGTATTAAATTAATTTTATTAAACTAATAGCAAAAGTAACCACCACAAAATCGGGACACATTCAACCCAAAAAGAAGTGTAATATTTTGAACGAGTTTCATTTGAAAAATATAGAAAAATTGCAATTACAATAGCAATTACAAAATTCAATAGCAAATCTAAAACTTGAAAAT
>Ga0209443_1002588_pt1 | contig 10620 bp, 8 predicted proteins | sample LauGreBMM110DCMD_2_FD_187571 | JGI IMG/M metagenome (GOLD analysis project Ga0209443, IMG submission 187571) | Freshwater lake microbial communities from Lake Michigan, USA - Su13.BD.MM110.DCMD (SPAdes) (version 2) | ecosystem: Environmental > Aquatic > Freshwater > Lake | place: Lake Michigan... | reverse complement strand
TTGTCCCTAATCTAGCCTCTAAAAAGGCAGGCAGGTCGGCATACCAAATACCAGATTCTTTGTAAAAGGAGAGTGTTTTTGTAACAGTTGTTGTTTGCATATATTTTGATTTAGGACCCAAAGGTAGTTTGCGGATATACCTCATATTTTTGTTTACAAGCTTGTAATGTGCATTGAAGATTAGACGTAACTTGTTGAATTTCAATAATATCTAAGCGGCGTTATAATTTTTGAAGTAAATTTTTGATTTCTTTTTAATATGTCTATGAGGTTCCTTGCATCTGTAACATGTTATAATTCGATCCGATTCACTATCTGTAACTACTACTGTGTTTACATATTTAGACTTTTTAGAGGTTAAATACTCTGGAATTTGGTCTTCCCCAAGTACATAGAAAATATAGCCTTGCTTATAATATGCATTTCCATATGACAAGGCAATTGACAACTTGTCTTTATCGATACCCCTTTGTTTTGACCTTTGTTGGGAATGCATGGAATGATGGTATTCGAATTCAACTTGCTTTTTAACCCTTGAATCTGACATTTTGATGATAATAGATTCGTTTAGGCTTTGTGCTTCAATTTTGGTGTCTACTTTGGTCATTTTGGCTTATTTAGACCACAAAACTACTGTTGATAAATACCTTTAATATTTCTTTACAAGCTTGTAATAACAAATTAAAAAGTTATCTAATTTTAGCTTTGCTCCTAATAAATACTTCCATGAATCCTACTGCCTCTATTTTAAAATATATGTCCGAAATGGACATTGAAATGCTGTCGCTTATATTAGATGATAGTAAGACATATCAGGAACCAACTTCCTCGTAATCAAATAACCAATTCAAAAGGTTAGGATAATCGCAGGGTCATTGGCCAAAGCACAGGTAAGCATTGTGAAACAACCAAAAGCTATAGGTAAAGAGGGCTTCGTTGAATTACAAATTAAATCAGTTCAAACAGTTGATGGGAAAACTGTAAGTCTATCCTCTGGTAGTATTACTAAGTCAGGTGACGACAAAGCAGGACTTTCTATCGTACTTGGGATTTTCGTTTGTATTTTATTCTTGTTAATTAAAGGCAAGAATGCTGAAATACCTGCTGGTTATCAAGTGGATGCAATCGTTTCATCCAATGTTACAGTGAATGTTAACTAATTATTAATACAAGCTATTGACTAAATGCCCTTGAGTTTCAAGGGCATTTTTATTGGGTAGATAAAATACAGTGGAGATAATAAATAATTTTTTGATGTCAAAGTATATTGGAATGACCCAAGTTGTCACTTTTTTCTAAAACATGGCATGTATTTTATCTTTAAAAATCAGATTTAGTAAAACTTGGAAAGAAATCACCTTTTATCTTGGATTTAATTGTCCATTTCTAAATCCAGAACCGTGTAAGTTAGTTTTCTTGGAAGCTACCCTTTTTAGCTTTTTTGCCGGAATGATAAAAATAATATTTAGCATATATACTAAATTAATTAACTTTATTTCATGTTCTTTAGATAATTCTATAGAACTAAATCTCAAATTTGGCTAATCTATTTAAAAATGGAAATAACACTAACAGGAAGAATAAAAAGCAGAGTAAAAGATTTCGGTTTTATACATTGTGAAGCATACAAGTGTGATTATTTTTTTCACGAATCTAGTTTTGAAAGCGGGCCTCTTATATCAACAGGTGATTTGGTTTCCTTTAAGTTGCGCGCAAATAGTGGAAGAGAAGGCAGTCATGCAGTGCAAGTAAAAAAAATACAAGAAAGAAAGGGCACCGTTTTATCTAATAAGCCACAGAAAAAATTAAAATATTTTTTTGAATCAGAGACTGATTTGCTGATGGGGTTAAGGCATATTAAAGAAAAACTGGAAATACAAAAATCAAAAGCAACTGCTAATTATGATGATTCTGAAGAAGTAATTGATAAAATTGATGAGTTATTAGGTACTATAAATGATTTATTAACAGGCCCTTTCCCTAACTACGAAAATATTACAATTGATGAATTAAATAATTCAGAAGACCAAGGGAAAAACATAAAAAGAAATGATAAAAACTACTGGAGAGACTCATTTAGTTTACATGATTTTGCAAATGAAGTGGAAACGATAACTGAAAGGCAAATTGACAAAGGAAGACAAAATGATTTTACCATAGTTTGGCATGAATGGAAAGACAAAGAGAGACAAATTTTTCATGCAGGATATGTAAAAGGACATTTTAATTATTCATTTATTGAAAAAGGTGCTAAAGAACAAACTTCAGTATATGACTCCCCACCACCGCCTGCTAAATGGAAATTAAATAAAATAGAACAAAAGGGGTATGTTTTTTATATAACCTCTGCACCAGTAAGAGAGGTTGCACAAGCAAGTTCAGTTCCTGCATTGCCACCTAAATTAGGGGTAACTGAAACTGCTGAAAGGATTCTAGATAAGAATAGGAACAACAAAGAATGGCAGAGGGAAATTGATCCACAAAGAATAAGAAAAATTAAACAATTTATTGGCGAATCCAATAACATAATTGCAAATACCCCAATGTTGTTTATACATGATGAGTCTTCAATTTCAATTAACGGAGATGAACTATTTATAGACTTTAGTAAGTTTTTAAAAAAACAAACAAGTGGTGAATTTAAAGGAAAATTTATTGATAGGAAATTAGATTTGCAAAAAGATGATTTTGGAAATGATGTTTATGATGATTATAGGCCATTTTGGATTATTGATGGACAACACAGAGTAAGAGGCGTTCATTTAAATGATAATGAACAAAATTTAGTTATTCCTTTAATTGTATTTCCGAAAAATTTTAGCATGTCACAAACTGCTAAAGTATTTGCAGAAATTAATACACTGCAAAAAAAGTTAAATCCTTTACATGAGCTATTCATGCAACACAGGTTTTCAATTGACCATCCTACAAATATCAAGAGAAAGTTTAAAGACTATAAAAAGGTGTCACTTGAGGATTGTGAAACAAAAGGCTGGACTATTGATGATTGGGTGCATTCAAGAGCAAATCATTTAGCTTATGAAGTTCTGGCTAAACTTGCGAAATCTGGCCCACTTAAAGATAGAGTTCAATTCCTGCCACAAAATGAAGATAACTACTCAATATACATAACAGCAGACCAATGGGTTAATTATGCTAGAACTTTATTTGAGAGGAAATGTTATAAGTACATGAATGGTGAGATTTCAGATTATGTTTTTAACCCAACAGAGAAAGAGAGTAAATCTGAAATTATTGAGTTGTTTTATCAGGAAATGAATAATTATTTTTTAGCATGGGTAAATACATGTAATCACAGAGAATGGCCTGATCAAAAAGATAGATGGGTAGAAGAAGCAAGAGGAAAAGCTTTAATTCAAAGGAAAACCCATTTTATTATTTTAATTGAGCTATATAGTTTAGTAAGAGATTTAGCGATTATTGAAAAAAAAGAAAAAAAATTAGGTGGGATTATTAACGTAAAAGAATTTATGGAAATTCTAAAGCCTTTTAAATGGGTTGACTGGAAAGACAGGGAACTCGAAAATACTTATCCAGGAAGTGGTGAAAAGGGCAGGCGTTCGCTTGAGGTGTGGATGGCAGATGCTATAATTCATGGAGTACAATATTCTGCCAAACAAGTTACAAATACAGAAATAAAATCAAATCCAGGACAGGGTATTACTTCTGTATTAGATAAACCAAGCTTAGAAGTAATAAGTGCTAATAGTTGGCCTGAGAAAAACAAACCAGTTGTTTTTAGGTCTAAAAGACCTTGGAATGCCAGGTATGAATCTACATGGAAGGTTGAGGATGAAAATGAAGACACCAAAGCAGAAGGGAAGGTATCAACTTCAAAGCATTTAGGACCAATGGATGCCGAGTTCGTTCTAAAACATGAAAATTATATGGATGACCAAAATCTGACAGAGCTTACAGTTAGAGTTGACTGGAAAAATTCCCATACTCATACTGGAAAAATGGTTATACGAATAAAAAAAGAAGGTTAAATTTTCAGCTTCAACAAACCATCCTTCATTTTCTTATTAATAGCAATTTTATTATCTAATATTGCTTGCCATTCAATTTTACCAATACCATCTTCGATTATAGGTTTGGGTACATCTTCAAATCTATAGAATTCAAATTGTTTACTTTGATTAATTAAAAACGGATACCTTGTATTATTACAAACTTTTCCTCTTATTTTAATTTTATTTTCTAGATTGATTAATAAACTTTTTGACAATTTCTTTTTGATTGAATTTAATATGTCATTACAAGTAAAACCATTATCTTCTGGTAGAATACAAAAACTTGCCAAAAAGCCATTATAATTTATATCTGTTGAAACTTGATCTAAGGCATTAAAATGGTGTATTCTAAAAGATTCCGTAGTAGTCTTTACTTCTACCTTTAATAATCTAGATTTAAAGTTAAAATCTATTATGGATCTAGTACTAAGGCCTTCCCATGATTCAATTATTTCTTGTTTTACTACTTCAGTATTATTCTTGGTAATTAATTCATTTATTAAATATAATTCACCCCAAACACCTACAACTTCATTGAATTCGTCAGTTTCTTTAATTGTTATTTCTTCAATTTTTATTAATGCTTCTCGAATTTCATTTATAGCATAGAATTTATTTTTATCTTTTATATCAAGAAGCGTAGTTATAGCATTGCAAAATAGTTTTGAATCAATATTAATTTTTGATTCAATTATCAAACATCTATTTAAAACTCTTCCTTCTTTATTTTTAAGAGATTTTTTCCAATCAGAAGTTATATTTTTATAATCAGAATCCAGTTTACTTATGGTATCTGTTAATAAAAATCCAAAACATCCTAAATTGTTTTTTAAAATCCAAAGATTAGTTTTAAAATATTGAAAAATTTCAAAAGCGCCTTTTTGTTTTGGAGTAGATAATCCTTCCCATGAGTTATAAATATTAATTTCAGTCTTTTTCATTTATTTGGCTATTATTAAGTGATTCTATGAATTTTTCACATTCAATACTATTTGCTTTTACTATCTCTAATACATTATTATTAATTCTTGTTTCAAATACTGGACCGCCTAAAGGAGTTGCAATAGAAAAAGTTATTAAAGGAGTTTTTCTATCAACTTTAATGTGAAGACTATCGCCATCTTCAAATGAAACTTCTTCCCCTTTGAACTTGCCAATATAATTAGCTTCAATCCTATAAAATATTATTAATATTGGTTGCCCTTTCTCTCTTCTTAAATTTTTCTTATAATAGTTTAATTCATGGTAAGTCTCTGGAAAATCAATTAAAAAATCACCACAATATTTATTTTTTGGATCTGATGATTTACCACCTCTGAATGGCGCAAGTGATTTCAATGCTGAGTTTTTGAATTCCGCTCTAGTTTTAAAATCTTTCTTGACACCTTTAAATTTGCGTTCTCTTTTTCTTAAACGTCCATCTTCATATGCGTCGAAGATTGCTACATTAAAAATTGGTGATGGAGAATGGCTCATTTCATTCCATTTATCAATGTAATCTAGGTATTTTTTGGGTGAAATATTTAGAGCATCATCCGAGATTTTTAGTGATTTAAAAAATTTGACAAATTCGTCAGTAGGTACATTTTTATACAGTGTTGCTCTTTTATGCACAACTTCACTACCTTGGTTCGATTTTAATTTATTTAAATATTCTTCTAATAAAATATTATTTTCCAAATAACCTTCTGCTTGTATATGTTGTACCAAATCAACTGTAATTCCTGAGTAAGATTGCTCACCTTTGCCACTATTCCGCATTTTTGAAGGGCTTGTATTTTGAAATAAGGGACTATTAAACAGAGATAGTAATAAACATCTATTTGGTATATTATTATAAATATGGTATTTAAATTGACTTCTTAGTTCTTTATCCGCTTCAGAAATACTTTGAAATAACTCTTGAGAATGACTCTGCATGTAAACTGCCTGCAAATCAATATTATTCTTTTTATGTCCAAACCATCTACACATTTGTAAATTTGTATCACCTAAACTCATAACTTGTGATCTTGCAAAAACTGTAACGCTTAAATTTTCAATTGTCAGACCACGTGACAAAATATTTCCACCTACGATGATTGATGCTTTTTTTGGTCTAATATGAGGTGTTAACGTATCATATTGCAAAACTGAACCCTCATCCATTGAATTTAGTAGATAAATATATTTATCATTTTCATAAATTGTTTTTTTTGTGATGCTTATTGCAATATCTATAAAATGTTGTAAATCAAATTGATTAGGAGTTAAAAATTCAAATCTTGTTGATTTTTCTATTTGATTTTCATATTGACTAGTGAAGATTGTTTCTAAATCCCAATTCTTATCTTTAGTAATCCCCCATTCAATAATTATTTCTTTCCATAGTAAATCTATTAATTTAATTATAGAACCTTGAGATTCATTAATATAAGCTAGATTGAACATCATAGCATGATATGGAAAAGGTTTATATCCTTTGTTAGTAAAAATCGAGTTATTATTTTCAATTTCTTCAATTTCTTCTAAACTAGGTAGTTCAGTTGTAAAATAACCTTCCTTTTTATATTTAATATAATGCCTATGCCATCTAATAGAACAACCAATCAAATAATCAGTAATTGCAAATTTAAATTCTTTGCAAAATCGGTCTCTTTTATCTTTATTGTTTATCAGGTCAGTCACATGCCTTGATTCTACTTCTGTAAGTTTTGATTGTGTTAGTAATTCATCATAACCTGGGTTGTAAATTCCTAATCTAACACCATCTTCTTTTTTTATATGAGGCCATGCATCATCTTCTAGTCTTTGTATTAGTTGATTTGGATATTTTTCAAAAAATTCTTCTAGGCCCATGTAAGTTGAAGTTTCGCCATTTCTTTGTCTATGAGGGTCTAAAAGCCATATAAAATCTTTTGGGTATCCAATTAATTTACCTGGATTTGCCCCAATACATGCTTGTGGAGTTGCAGTATATGCAACGTAGCAATTTTGTTTTAATACTGTTCGAATTTCACATAGTAAATTATGAATTCTAGTTCCAGACCCGGTTGTGGTATCTTGACTTGCAAAGTCAGCTTCATCATCTAAAATCAGAGTTTTAAAGTCTACATTAAAATTTATATTAAACGCTCTTCCGCCAGGTGTACATTGAGTTTCAATATCTTTTAGGTGATTAAGTAATTTACTTAAGTTATCTTTTTGTTTTTTTATACATATTATTATGCATTGATTAATGTCATGAACGTCCCATAAATCTAAGGCATTATTAATATCTCTTGAAACATCTGAATAATCACTTCTTGTATTAGTTAAGCTTCTTACAAGATTAACGCTATTTTTCGAATAGCCTCCAGAATTCAAATCAAATGCTTCATTAATTCTTTTTTGCGTTTGTTTTCTTAAGCTTTCTTTGTCTCCGGATAGTATTATGAAGATTCGATAACCAGAAGCTTTTGCCAAACCCATCAAGGTCATCATGCTAGCTGTTTTACCACTTTGCACCATTCCATAAACAAGTCCTTGGATATTTTCACTCCAATTATTAGGGTTATTTGCTCTTCCTAGAATATGTAAAGAATTTAACTCTATTTCATTTTTTACATCTAATGGCATTTCTCCAATTGAATTATATACTATGTTTTTATAGAATTTGTCTGATAATATTTTTATACGAATACTCTCATCATTTAACCAACCAAATTCTTTTAAGTCATTTAAGGAGTAACTATCAACTTCAGTATACTCTGAACTCGTTGTAATATCACCCTCTTCGTTAGATATAATTTCTTTATTTGAAACTATAGATTTCGGCTTAGGGAATATAGATTCAATTTCTAATTCATTCAACTCATTTTTTATTTCCAAATTATTTTCTAAATAATTTATAAATTCAAGATACGCATCTTGTTCAGTATGTATTTTAAGTAACATAGAAACTTGATTTACAAGAAGTTTTTTGTAGTTTTCTTTCATATTTTATATTTTAGTAAATCGAATTAAATTTAATAATATTTCAATTCTTGCATCAGATAAAATTCTGTTTATTGAATTACTGATATTTGATCTAGGATCGCCACCTATATCTTCAAATGACAAAGGATTTTGGAATTGTTTATACCATTCGTAACTTGCTATTGCCATTTCTTTTGTTTCAGAATTATAAATGATTATTGAATCTATTTTCCCTATACCAGTAATCCTTTTATCTCCTAGTTTAAGTTTTTTTGAAGATTTAGATGATAAATTAAATATTAGTATATCTCCAATTTTAATTTGTTTTCCATTCGGGATACTTGTTGGGTAGTCATATCGCTTTCCCACTTCGTCATTATATTTTGAATCAGGGTTTTGATTAACCACAAAAATATCCATATAATTAAAATAATTGAGTTTTTAAATAAGATGCATTAAGCCAATACCCTCTTTTAGGTTCTATTGTACCTTGCGGTGTTTTCATTAAATCTTTATTATTCAAACCTTTAGTTCTTACATGACATATAAAATCATTTTTTATAGTAATAAAATTTTTATAATCTCCAATTCTTATATTTTCTTTTGTTAGCTCCCAAAATTTATTTGCTAAATCTAAATCTGCTTCACTCATTTTCCAAAATTTGGCATTATGAAAAATCGGGTCTTTATCATCTTTATTTTTTAATTTAAAAATAAAAAATATGAACTCTGAGCTAAGTGTTCTGTATAGGTCGGAATTTTCCCATGTTTCTTTTATGATTTGATTATACTTAATTTGAGTAAATGACATACTTTCTAATACGGTGTTGTTTTCATTTATTCTTATTGTTTTAAGTAATATATTTTGAAAAAATATTTTCTCCTTTTCTTCATATTTTTTTAGAATAGATTGAGCTATTATATTTCTTATATTTTTCGGGAGACTATTTTTTACTTCTATATCTAATTCTAAAATGAGTTTAGACTGAGAAACCCCATAGAAGTTAGACATTACTTTGAGAAAATTTTGCTTTTGTATTTTAGAAAGGTCCATTATCTTGAATTTTATTATATAGCGTATTACCGATTTTTTCAACTACGCCAATTACCAAAGCATTCCCCATAAAAAATGCCCTTTTATTTGAATTAACTGTTTCTATTTTTGAGTTTTCAATTTTATAATTTTTTGTAAAATCATCTGGAAACATATTTGCTCTTTCTAATTCAATTGGTGTTAATCTTCTATAGGACATCTTTCTTTTAGATGATTCTATTTTAATAAGATGTCTGCTTCTTGATGGTGCTTTTCCCCCTTCACTAGTTATTATGGTTCTTATTGGTAAATTAAGGTTTTCGGTTAAATCCATATTGCCTTCACTCCAAGTATATTTATGACCTGTTATTTTATCTATACGTTCAACCTTTTTTGAATTTTTATGATACGCCCACCCTTTTTTAGAATCTAATACTACTTCTTCATTCACAAAGAAATCCATAGGGATTTCTTCTGGTTTTTGTAGAATATCTTTTAATGGGGTTTGTTTTTTTGAAATTATTGTTTTTTGTTTAATAGTAGTAAATTCTCTATTCCAACAAACACCTGAATTTAAAAAAGGAGATTTCTCATGCTTTAGATTAAATGCTTTTGAAATAAAATCTAATGAACCTTCTATCTTTTTAATTTCAATTTCCTTGTTATGATTAATTTCAACGGGAAATGCTTCATTTAGAATTGTATTTTCAATTTTAAATGAAGCATTTTTTTTCAGAACTTTATTAAAAACTGTTGAGCCTTTCTTATAACCAATGATAAATATTCTTTTTCTTTTTTGTGGAAATCCAGCATCAGCAGCATTAATAATTCTCCATTCTACTGCATATCCCAAATCATTAAGACTGGCAAGCATTATAGCAAAATCTCTACCTCTTTGTTTATTAGGAGAATTTAGAAGTCTATCAACGTTTTCTAAAATTAAATAATCCGGTTTTTTTTTAAGCTCTGCAAGAATTCTATGTATTTGCCACCATAAAACCCCTTTTTTACCAATTAATCCTTTAGAATTTTTTAATAATGATGCAACTGAATAATCTTGACAAGGAAATCCACCAACTAAAACATCTATTTTGAATTTTTCTAATTCTTCTGTTTTTACATTCTCTATATTGATATTAGAATGAAATCCGTCCTTAAAACGATAATCATAAATCCAAGAAGCTATTTGGGATTTTGGTGTTGAAGGTTCATATTGATTACTCCAAACAATTTTATAATTATTAGTAATTGGATTTTTGTATTTTGATATAGCAGATTTTCCATTCCATCCTTCTAGCGCTATTCTAAACCCTCCAACACCAGCAAAAAGCTCAGCAACTTTTAGTTCTTTCTTACCCATATATTTTCTTTTCTATGGCCATAAAGTTAATTCAACTTATGCTATTAAATTATCATTTATCTATCTCCACTGTACAATAAATAAGGATAATTATTTCAAAATAACTATAATTTCCAAAAACACCACTCCCAATGTTTCTGCGGGTTTCACTAAAATGTTTGTGGTGCAAATTGTGGTGCAAATGAAAAAAGCAGCTACAAAAAAGTGTTTGAAAACTTGCTTGTAACTGCTTGATTATCAAGGAGTGGGCCCACCTG
>Ga0209443_1002587_pt1 | contig 10623 bp, 7 predicted proteins | sample LauGreBMM110DCMD_2_FD_187571 | JGI IMG/M metagenome (GOLD analysis project Ga0209443, IMG submission 187571) | Freshwater lake microbial communities from Lake Michigan, USA - Su13.BD.MM110.DCMD (SPAdes) (version 2) | ecosystem: Environmental > Aquatic > Freshwater > Lake | place: Lake Michigan... | reverse complement strand
GTCGCCATTGGATCGCTGGGGCTTTGAAGCGCAGTCCGCTGCCTGCGATTGCACCCCAGGACTCCCACAGCGAAGGAGGCTACCGGCGCCTTGTGGAGCAAGCGCGTCAGGCCTGCTTAGACGGCGTGGTGGAGAAGGTTGTTTTATCTCGAACTCGGGCCTACCCGAGGTGCTCGGTGCAGCCTCTCGAGGCCTTTGAACGCCTCTCCGAGGCCTACCCTAGGGCCACTATTTTTTTACTTCGTGCTCCAGGAGCAAGCATTTGGATGGGTGCAACCCCAGAGTGCCTGACCGAGGTTCAGGGCCAGGTTGTGCGAACCATGTCTCTGGCTGGTACCCGTCTGCTTGGCAGTAAAGGCGTTTGGGGCCTCAAGGAGCGGGAGGAACAGCACGTGGTCACCAAAGACATCGTTCAAATGCTTCAAGCGCTTGGGCTGCAGTCCCTTGAAATCGATGGTCCTACGGTACTGCAGGCGGGCCCCGTAGAGCATTTGTGCAGCCACATAACCGGACTCCATTCGACCATTAGTGCCTGGGAAGTCGCTTTAGCCCTGCACCCAACTCCTGCGGTGGGTGGCCTTCCGCGGGCGCAGTCGCAGGCCTTCATTCGCCTTCATGAGGGCTACAACCGTCGTAATTATTCGGGCTATTTTGGTTGGTCAGGCCCAGAACGATCTGTTTTTTATGTCACCTTGCGCTGCGTAGAATGGGGTTCCGACGGACTTCTTGGCTATGCCGGCGGCGGAATTACCGCCAAGTCAGACCCCGAAGGAGAGTGGGTAGAAACCGAGCAAAAACTTCGCACGCTCGAAAGCGTTCTAATCGGGTGAAAACCACTTCTGCCCAAATAGCGGGAATGCTCCGCGATCGCTTTGCCCGCCTTGATTGGGCTGGCTGGGTTGCCTCGCCAGGCAGCCGTTGTGCGCCCTTAGTTCTAGCCTTTAAGGAGCTTGAGGCTCCAAACCAGGTGCTGCTCGACGAGCGCAGTGCCGCGCATTGGGCACTCGGAGCCGCGATTGCCACGGGCAAGCCTGCTTTTGCGGTATGCACCAGCGGTACGGCGGCCCTGAATTTTGCGCCAGCGGTTGCAGAAGCTTTCTACCAGCAGGTCGCGCTGCTCGTTGTTACGGCTGACCGGCCGGCTGCTTTAATCGACAACGGCCAGGGGCAGAGCATTCGCCAAGAGCGGATTTTTGACGACCACCTTGTTGGTAAAGGCCTGCTTAACCTGGAGCAGACCTTAGAATGGAATGCTGCGGTGGTGGATCAAGCCCTTGCCTCGCTGAGGTTTGGGCCGGTTCACTTGAACGTTCCGATGGCTGAGCCGCTGTATGAAGCCATCGCGCCTCTAGCTGCTGGGCCCTTAGGCAATCAACCCTTGGCTGTCGAGCCCTTGAACCTTGAGATCCCCGATTTTGTGCACCACGCCAAGCGCCCGTTGCTGGTGGTCGGTCAGTGGAACCCGTCGTGGGGCGACTCCCTACCCTTGGTTCGAGAACTGGCTCGCAAGGGATGGATGATTGCGGCGGAGCCCCTTAGCCAACTGCCCAGCGACGCGGCCGAGCAGCTCGAAGACACTTTGGAGCTGGGTCTTCCTGACCTCGATGCGGTGGTGAGCATTGGAGGCGCTTGGGTGGCTAAAAATGCCAAGACCAAGCTCAAAGGCTGCAGGCATTGGGTCATCGGACCGCGCGACCCCCTGCCAGACTTGTTTGGCTCCATCCTTTCTCGCAGCTATGCCCATCCCTACGACGCACTCAAGGTTTTAGCCGCCGAAACCCCCGACTTGGACTCGCCTTGGACGCCACGCCGCCGCAATGCTCCGGCAACCGAGGGCTGGCAGGACATGGCGGTACATCGGGCCATCGCCCAAAAAATTAGCTCGGGATGGGACCTGCATTGGGGCAACTCTACGCCCATACGCTATGCCAACTTTTTATGGGGTCAGGGCCTCTTTGCCTCGGGCATTTGGCACTTTGCTAACCGCGGGGTTAGCGGCATCGACGGCGTGACTTCTACTGCCTTGGGGGCCATGTGGGCTTCCCAACGCCCCACCATCTTGGTCACCGGTGAATTGTCGTTTTTGTACGACGGCGGGGCAGGCTTAGTCTTTGACGCACTCCCGGCGCTCAAGGTAGTCGTGGTCAACAACCAGGGCGGGCAAATTTTTCAATGGATCGATGGCCCGCGGGCAAGCGGACTCTTGGACCGAAATTTTGGCTTTCGCCACCGACGAAGCGTAGGTGCTTCCGCAGATAATCAAGGCTTTAGCCACCGAACTGCAATCAATCTGGATGAATTAGAGGCTGCTTGGCCTTTGTTCATTAGTGATTCCGGTCCGGCCGTATTGGAACTTTTTACCGACCCGGATGCTTCAGAAAAAGCCTGGAAGGGTCGTTTTGGAGCCTAATTTTGAATCCATTATGAAAAACATCGCGTGGACCCCGATCAAGGAGTATTCCGACATCAAATTTGAATTTTTTGAAGGCATAGCCAAGGTTACCATCAACCGTCCCCAGGTTTATAACGCCTTTAGACCAGAGACCAGTTCGCAGATGATTGAGGCTTTTGACCTTTGTCGTGAGCGCAGTGACGTGCGCGTGGTGGTTCTCACGGGCGAAGGAGACAAGGCTTTTTGCAGTGGAGGCGACCAAAACGTCAAAGGAGTTGGAGGCTACGTCGGTGAAGACGGCGTTCCGCGCCTGAATGTACTCGACCTGCACAAGCGCATTCGCGAAATTCCCAAGCCGGTACTTGCCATGGTCAACGGCTACGCAATCGGTGGAGGCCACGTGCTGCACGTAGTTTGCGACCTTACGGTGGCTTCAGACAATGCTCGATTTGGCCAGACCGGTCCGCGGGTGGGTAGTTTTGATGCGGGTTTTGGCTCGAGCTACCTGGCGCGGCACGTGGGTCAAAAGAAGGCACGCGAAATTTGGTTTCTCTGCCAGCAGTACACCGCCCAAGAGGCCTTTGACATGGGTATGGTTAATAAAGTGGTTCCGTTCGAAGACCTCGAAAGCACGGTGGTCGACTGGTGCCGTCAGATGATGATGCACTCCCCAATGGCTCTGCGAATGATCAAGCGCGGGCTCAACGCAGAGCTCGACGGGCAGCGCGGACTCATGGAGTTTGCCGGAGATGCCACCTTGATGTACTACCTCATGGAGGAGGCGCAGGAAGGTAAAAAAGCTTTTTTGGAGAAGCGCGACCCCGACTTCGGAAAGTTTCCAATGTTCCCATGAGTCCATGGATTGGGGCCCTGAGACCCCGAACCCTTCCTCTTGCCTTGGCCACCATTGTGCTGGGTACCCTTTTGGCTGCGGATCGGGGATTTTTTGATGCGACGCTGCTGGTATTGACGGCATTGACCGCCACGGCCTACCAAATTTTGTCTAACCTGTCCAACGATTTGGGCGACGGACTTCGCGGTGCAGACGACCGTCGTGCAGAGGGCGCCGAGCAGCGAGCGGTAGCGAGCGGACTCATCACGGCCTCGAGCATGCGCAGGGCGGTAGGCATCGGTACTCTAGTTGCGCTGCTGCTCACTGCGGCCACGTCGTGGCTGGGAACGCGCGGACTTTCTCCGGCCTTCTTTATTCTTTTTATGCTGCTGGGACTTGCAGCGATTTTAAGTGCACGCGGCTACACCCTGGGGCGCTTTGCCTACGGATACCGTGGCTTGGGTGACCTCTTTGTGCTGTTTTTCTTTGGCCCCGTTGGCGTGGCAGGCTCCTTTTTCTTGCAAACGCAGTCTTGGGACTGGCTCATGCTCCTCCCGGGCCTTAGTGTCGGGCTTTTTGCGGCTGGAGTGCTCAACCTTAACAACATGCGCGACATCGAGACCGACCGAGCAGCAGGCAAAAAAACCCTTGCGGGCCAGATGGGCTTGGCCATGGCCAAGTTCTACCAGCTGCTCCTGATCTCTCAGGGATGGCTGGCTGCGACGCTTTTTGTTTTTATGCAGGCTCCCGTTACCTGCAGCCGGAGCTTTTTGTTTGCGGCGACCTTGCCTTTGATGGCCGAGACCGCATGGAAGGGTTGGAAGGCCCGTTCTCCGGCAGAATTTGACAAGCTCTTGAAGCCGCTGGCCCTTCAAACGGTTCTTTTTGCCCTGCTCATGGGCGTTGGCCTGCTCATTGATGCCAATGAATGCAGCAAGCCCCTGTTTTAATTGCTTGACACGGTGAAGGCGAGCTACTGGTTTCATTCCTATACGTTTAAAACGCCGGCTGGTACTTCGCGCGGAACCCTTGAGGTCAAGCCCGCCTACTTCATCGAGCTGGAATCCCAAGGCCTGAGGGGGCGCGGAGAGTGTGGGCTATTGCCCGGCCTTTCGGTTGACGATCGCCCCGACTACGAACCGCAGCTGCACGCCTTTTGCCGCGCCCTCGAAGGGCTAGGCGAAGCCACCTGGGTCGACTGGGCTGAGCGCGGAATCCTCGACCCCGCCTGGGTCTATACCTGGCGGGAATGGCCGTCCTTCGTCTTTGCCGCCGAACAGGCCCTGCGCAGCTGGGCCGACCGAAGCCGCGGGGGCGACGGAACCCGCCTGGCGGATACGCCCTTTGCCCGCGGTGAAGCCGGAATTCCCATCAACGGCCTGCTCTGGATGGGTTCGTCCTGCTACCTCCACGACCAGTCGGAGGCGAGGCTAACCGAAGGCTTTCGCTGCTTAAAAATGAAGGTGGGCGCACTGGATTTTGAGGCGGAATGCGACGTGCTGCGCCACAACCGCGGACTGGACAGCACACTAGAACTTCGTGTGGACGCCAACGGCGCCTGGTCGACCGAGCTGGCCTTGGAACGCATGGCGGCCCTGAGTGCCTTCCGGCTGCACAGCATCGAGCAGCCCTGTGCGGCTTCGAACCGTGCTGGACTTAAGGAAGCCGCGGCGAGCGGAACCCTGCCGGTGGCCCTCGACGAAAGCCTCATTGGTCTTCACGAGTTCGCCGAGCGGGACGCCCTGCTTGACGATATTAAGCCTCAGTACATTGTACTCAAGCCCAGTCTTTTGGGTGGCATGGCTTCAAGTGAAGATTGGATTCGTCGCGCCGAGGCTCGGGGCATCAATTGGTGGATTACCTCGGCCCTCGAAGGAAGCGAGGGGCTCAGTGCAATTGCTCAGTGGGCGTCGACCCTGCAGGGGCTAAATGGCTACCAAGGCTTTGGAACCGGTTCCCTCTACACCAACAACCTCCCGGCGCGCACTGAGGTGCGTTCGGGTAAACTTTGGATGAAGTGAGCCAAGGTGGTCCGCCCAAAGTCCGCAGCCCGAAGGCCGAGATTGAGTATAGTGCAGCCTGTTCCGCCGCACGCCGCCGCGAAGTGGAAGCCGTTGTGGATTGGTGGAACTCGGGCGCCTCCTCCTGGACCCTGCACAGCAGCGGAAGCACCGGCGCGCCCAAGGAACTTGTGCTGCAGCGCGTCCACATCGAGGCCAGCGCAGGGGCAACCATCGCTGCGTTTGGCCTGAGCGAAGGCCAGCGAAGTCCACTGCTCTTGGCGGCCAGCACGGCCGGCGGATTTATGATGGTGGTACGCGCCCTGATCGCAGGGCTGCGGCTGGATGTGCTGCCGGTGGAGCGACGCCCTGCGACCCGCCCCGAACTTTGCTACGATTTCGTCGCGCTGGTCCCCGAGCAGGCGGCAGCGCTCGCGGCGGACCCCAGTTTTAACCCTAAGGACTACCGCTGCACCCTGTTGGGCGGAGCGGACGTGCGCCCGGAACTTGAAACGCTGCTGGCCCGCTGGCCCCGCCCGGTCTACCACGGCTTTGGCATGACCGAAACCCTAACCCACGTGGCCCTGCGTCAGATAGGGAAGGGGCGGACCTACCGCGGGCTTCCCGGAGTACTTTTTACCCAAAAGGGCGAGGCCTTGGTCGTTGACGATCCGTCGCGCGGAGTTCGAAACTTAGTAACGACGGATGCGGCCAAGGTGCTGTCGCACCGTGAATTCGAATGGCTCGGCCGCCTCGACGGCGCGGTGGTTAGTGCCGGCAAAAAGATTTTTCCTGAAACGGTTGAAGCGGCCAGTGGTGCCGAGGGCGTCGCAGTCGGAGTGGCGAGTTCCAAGTGGGGTCAGGCCCTGGTTTGGGTGGGAGCGCCGGGCGTGGACCTCAAGACCGTCCACCAGAAATGGGAAGCGCTGCCGAGTTGGCAGCGCCCCAAGCACGTTGTGCAGCGCGAAATACCCTACCTAAGCAGCGGCAAGCCCGACCGTCATGCCTTGGCGCAATGGGCGGCTCAGGAGTTAGCCTTGCGGTAGTCCTCTAAAAACTTCTCGAGACCGCTGTCGGTCAGCGGATGCTTAAGCAGGGCCGTGATGACGCTCAGAGGACCGGTCATTACGTCAGCTCCGATGGTGGCACATTCAATGATATGCATGGAGTGGCGTACGCTGGCTGCTAGGATTTGGGTTTCAAAACCGTAGTTGTCATAAATGGTGCGAATCGTTTCAATCAAACTAAGTCCGTCGGTAGAAATATCGTCAAGGCGACCGATGAAGGGCGACACATAGGTCGCACCGGCCTTAGCAGCTAGAAGGGCTTGGCCCGCGCTAAAAACCAGGGTGCAGTTGGTCTTGATTCCGCGGTCACTGAAGTAGCGAATTGCCTTGACTCCGTCTTTAATCATTGGAACCTTAACTACAATTTTCGGGTCGATTTCTGCCAAAAGCTCCCCTTCGCGCACCATTCCTGCAAAGTCGGTTGAAATTACCTCCGCGCTCACGTCACCGTCAACGATGCCGCAAATGGCCTTGTAGTGCTTGAGAATGTTGTCGGTGCCTGAGATGCCTTCTTTGGCCATCAGGGATGGATTCGTCGTAACGCCATCAAGGATTCCCATGTCGTGGGCTTCTCTGATTTCGGCGAGGTTTGCAGTGTCGATGAAAAATTTCATGGCAATAAATCAAATAAAGAGTTTAGTCCGCCCAAAGGTCGGGTTATTTTTGTGCAATGCAAGGCCAAACTCCCTCTGATTTTTCAACGGAACTACTGCGCGACTACCGACTCGGAATCCTAAGCCGAGAATGCTCGCTTTTGGGCCGCAAGGAGGTTTTGACGGGCAAGGCCAAATTTGGCATTTTTGGCGACGGCAAGGAGCTCGCTCAGCTTGCTTGGGCTAGGGTTTTTCGCAACGGAGACTTTAGAAGCGGATACTACCGCGACCAGACCTTTATGATGGCCATCGGGGCCCTCAGCCCGAGGCAGTTTTTTGCCTCCCTCTACGCAGACACCGACATAGAGCGCGAACCCAGCAGCGCAGGCCGCCAAATGAACGGCCACTTTGCCACTCCAACCCTCCATCCAGACGGTTCATGGATGCCCTTAGTGGACCGCAAAAACGTTTCTGCCGATATTTCTCCCACAGGAGGCCAGATGCCCCGCCTGCTCGGACTCGCTCAAGCCTCCAAGGTCTATCGTTCCCTTGGAGTCAGTAACGCATTCAGCCACAATGGCGGCGAAGTAGCCTGGGGAACCATTGGCAACGCATCCACGTCAGAGGGTTTGTTTTGGGAAACTATCAACGCTGCTGGGGTCATGCAGGTTCCGATGGTGGCCCTTGTTTGGGACGATGAGTACGGAATTTCGGTGCATGCAGCGCACCAAACGACCAAGCAGAGTATTTCTAAGGCTCTGGCAGGCTTTCAGCGTCAAGCCGCTAAAAAAGGACAGCCCGAAGAAAAAGGCTACGAGATCATTGTTGCCCGAGGATGGAACTACGCGGAGTTGGTTTCTGCGTTTGAAAAAGCCGAGAAGTTTGCCCGAGAAGAGCACGTCCCCGTACTTCTGCATGTGATAGAAATGACTCAGCCACAGGGGCATAGCACATCAGGGTCGCACGAACGCTATAAGTCTAAGGAGCGCCTCCAGTGGGAGCTTGACTACGACTGCCTCAGCCAGTTTCGCAGCTTTTTGCTCGGCAATAAAATTGCCAAGCTTCCCGCCCTCGAGGCCATCGAAGAGGAGGCCCGCGCCGAGGCTCGCGATGCTATGAAGGCCGCCTACGAGGACTTTCTGCAGCCCCTTCGCCGCACTCGAGACCAGGCAGTGGCTTGGCTTGAAGAACTTCAATGCGAAGACCTCGCTTCGGCTCTACGCGCCGACAAGGCTCCGCTTCGTCGGGATTCCTTGGCGGCGGTTCGCAAGGCCATTCAGCGCACTCTTGCAGGCTCAGGTAAAGCTTCGGGAGCTCCCCTTTGGGTTGAAACCCAGCTCAAGCAGGGCGCCTTGGACTATTCAAGCATGCTTCACAGCGGCACTGCGCTCTCCGTTACGGAGGTTCCTGCAGAATTCACAACTGAGGCCAATATGGTCGACGGTCGGGTGGTTCTGCGCGACAATTTTAAGGAACTTTTTAGCCGGTACCCCGAGGCCATGATTTTCGGCGAAGACGTGGGGCACATTGGCGACGTCAACCAAGGCCTTGAAGGCATGCAGGCGGAATTTGGCAGCGTTCGGGTTTCTGATACCGGAATCCGCGAGGCAACCATCGCCGGACAGGGCATTGGTTTGGCCATGCGCGGACTTCGCCCCATTGCTGAGATTCAGTACCTTGATTACCTCCTGTATGCCCTGCAAATTCTTTCAGACGACTGCGCCACCCTGCGCTGGCGGACCGCAGGAGGCCAGAAGGCACCGCTTATAATCCGCACCCGAGGCCACCGCCTCGAGGGAGTGTGGCACAGTGGATCCCCCATGCAGTTGCTGCTCGGCTCTTTGCGCGGCATGTACCTCTGCACCCCGCGCAACATGGTCCAGGCTGCAGGAATGTACAATACCCTGCTTCAGGCCGACGAACCGGCCGTGGTCATCGAGTGCCTCAACGGCTACCGCCTCAAAGAATCCTTGCCCACCAACTTGGGCAGCTTCACGGTGCCCTTGGGTCGTCCCGAGGTACTGCGGTCGGGCACCGACGCTACGGTGGTTTCCTACGGTTCGACGCTGCGGGTAATCATGGAGGCCGCGGCCGAACTTGAAACCTTGGGCTTGTCTATTGAAGTTATCGATGTTCAGACGCTCCTTCCCTTTGACCTGGCGGGCGCCTGCCTCACTTCAATCAAACGAACCAACCGCCTGCTCGTGGTCGATGAAGACGTTCCGGGCGGAGCCTCCGCCTACATTATGCAGCAAATAATTGAGGTTCAGGGCGGATTCAGCCATCTGGATGCCTCTCCCCGAACCCTGACCGCTAAGGCACACCGGCCTGCCTACGGCTCCGACGGAGACTACTTCTCAAAGCCCAGTGCGGAAGACATCGTAGAGGCCGTTATCGCTCTGGCGGCGGAGTAGTTTTCTGCAATAAAAAGGTTAGAAAAAGGGCAAGGACACTTATCGCACCGCTACAACCAACTACCCTTGCTGCATTTCTGCCCTGGGGGATTTGTCGGGAGCTGGTCGCAAGGCCTTGCCCCAGTGTAAAGATACACAGGGTTTACACGACCTTTGTTCTCTATGCGTTTAAAACGAATTTTTACCAGCCTTGTCCTTGCTGCTTCCATTTCGGGGCTTCAGGCCCAAGACTTTAGCCAGGCTGTGCTGCAGCGAGGCCCCATCAACGAGCTTCAGTGCGACTCCGTAGCCGTTTGGATCAAGAACTCCGGAATTCGCAGCCTCAACCTCACGGGTATGTGGAGCTGTGCGCAGTGGGGCGATAGCCTGCTCAGCCTGCGGGCCGAGCAAACGACCTTAGCGGTCTATGATTCCGCCCGTATTTGGTTGAGGTTTAAGCCCGAGCACAATGTTTACTACCGCTTCCCTGTTGTGGTGGCCACCGACGGTCCCGACGGATTTGTGGCCCTGCAGTTTGAGGCCCAGGGTCGCTGGAGCCAGGCTTACTACGCTACAACCGAGAACTTGAGCTGGGCGCCATTGAAGGCTGCCCTGACCGCTCGCCTCAACCAAAATACCACCAACCTCGGCTACACCGCCGCGCGAGACCAGATGTATGCCAACCTCGATAATGTTGCGGGTCAGGTAACCTGCATCTACACGGGTCGTGTTGCTTCATTCAATACCCGGGCGGGGGCTACGGCCAATAACTTTAACTGCGAGCACACCTTCCCCCAGAGCATGTTTGGGTCGGCGTTCCCCAGCTCAGCGCAGTCTGACATTCATCATTTGTTTTCTTGCGACGAGGTGGCGAACACCCAGCGCAGCAATTATCCCTTCGGTATGATTACCGGTACGCCAGCATGGTCCGTAGGCGGAAGCAAACGCCTCAACGGTGTCTTTGAACCCCGAGATGCCCACAAGGGCGACGCAGCGAGGGCCATGATGTACTTCGTGACCCGCTACGGAGACTACAGTAATTTTTATGCGCAGCAGGCCGCGGTTTTAGAAGGTTGGCACCAGCAGTTCCCGCCAGACAGCAACGATCGCTCGCGAAATCAGGGAATTGCCGCGCTGCAAAACACCCGCAATCCCTACGTGGACTACCCCCAAATTATGGAACGGCTTCTGAGCCTTAGCGGGAGTCCGCAACCCAATTTGGCAGCCATACACTGGGCAAGCGAAGACAGCATTCAGCTCGAACTATGGAATTGGGCCGTAGGGCCCATGCTACGCCGCAGGCTCGTGGTTACCAACCCTGGGAGTGCAGACTTGATTCTAAGCTC
>Ga0209443_1002585_pt1 | contig 10629 bp, 12 predicted proteins | sample LauGreBMM110DCMD_2_FD_187571 | JGI IMG/M metagenome (GOLD analysis project Ga0209443, IMG submission 187571) | Freshwater lake microbial communities from Lake Michigan, USA - Su13.BD.MM110.DCMD (SPAdes) (version 2) | ecosystem: Environmental > Aquatic > Freshwater > Lake | place: Lake Michigan... | reverse complement strand
TGCGTGATGTTGTTAAGGATATTTTGGATTCACTAACGCCAAGAGAGGCGAAGGTTCTGAGGATGCGATTCGGTATTGAAATGAGTACGGACCATACCTTAGAAGAGGTTGGAAAACAGTTTGATGTGACGCGTGAACGGATTCGACAGATTGAGGCTAAAGCCTTAAGGAAGATGCGGCATCCTAGTAGAAGCGATAAACTGAAGACATTCTTAGAGGAAAGATTAAGCTCAAAGGTACTTTTTGTTTGGTGTTTACCCCAAAAATAAATGAAATATGAAGTGATGTTACATCTATTAAATTGAACAAATACTCTTAGGTTCTTCGGAATTTAATTGTTTGATGTTGTTGAAGTAAAGATTGTAAAAAGTTATTAGTTGTACCCGAAAAGTTTCGGGCCGTTAGCTCAGTTGGTTAGAGCAGAGGACTCATAAAAATTGTGCACCAGATGACGAAAGTCGCTGTGTGAATGGCGTCAAATTCGGTGAAACCTAAGTGTGATTATTTCAATAGTTACATAAGGCAATGCCGAGCCAAGCTTCTGATAGAGCATCATCAGTTGAAGGTGTAGAGACTAGACGGCGCCCGCCTAAGTGCGAGTAGTTGGCATATGGTGAAGGCATAGTCCAGAGAGTGGGGAAACTCACACCAATCGGAATCCTTTGGTCCGGGGTTCAAATCCCTGACGGCCCACCAAAAATATTAAGCCACTCTTCGGAGTGGCTTTTTCATTTGGAATTAGGTATGCTGTGCTCAATATATTAGAGAAGGCATTAGTTAGAATGACGACCCCTGAGAATATTAACGTGAGCATAGTCAAGTATGGCAATTTCGCTATAAGGTAGCTAACAAATGGTTATTGAATTCCCCTAAAACCTATGGGTTTTAGGCTATTTGCTTTATACGCAAGTTACGTATAATATATCAATGAAAGCACTATTTATCGAGTTACCCCCTTTTGAGCGTTATCGTCAGGATTATTTGGCAGATAATGATTATCGTAATTTGCAAAACTTTTTACTTCTGAGTCCAAAGGCTGGGGATGTGATTGCTGGAACTGGTGGATTGCGAAAGTTAAGATTTGGCGACCCAAGTAGAGGCAAAGGTAAAAGAGGTGGTTTGCGCATTATTTATTATTGGTATGAAATCAAATTACAGTTTTGGTTGTTTACGATATATGATAAAGATGAGATGAGTGATTTAGGGCAGAAAGAGCGCAAAGCTTTAATGGACTTATTAAATAAAGAGCTAGGAGCAAGAAAGTGACTAAACGTAACTTATTCAATGAAATCAACGAAGGGTTTGAGCATCTTCAAAAGGCTCGCTCTGGGAAGGCGACCTTACTCACTGTGGAGAGAGACTTTAAACCAGCAGCGATCATTAATGCTGATGAAGTTGTGGCCATTAGAGAGCGCTTGAATCTCTCCAGAGCTGTTTTTGCTAATTACTTAAGAACTAATTTGAGAACTCTTGAGAACTGGGAGCAGGGAAGAGCGAAGCCTAATGCACAAGCTGCTTTATTGATTCATTTAGTAGACCGTTATCCAGACACTGTCGAGAAAATTGCCTCAGTCTAATAAAGGATGGAAGTCATGTATAGCTCCGCCTCAGTGCGAGTAGTTGGCATATGGTGAAGGCATAGTCCAGAGAGTGGGGAAACTCACACCAATCGGAATCCTTTGGAGTGGGTTCTCACCCATTATTAAACCGTTTACACAAAATTTAGTACACCCCTAACCCTGGAATGGCAAGTGCTGGAATGGGAGATGTATTAAGTGGCCTTATTGGATCTTTGATTGTCCAAGGATCGCACTATAATTTAGATCCTTGGAAAGCTACTTGTTTAGCTGTTCAATTGCATTCTTTGGTAGCTGAAATATTAGTTAAAGATGGAATTGGACCGATTGGGTTAAGAGCATCAGAGTTATGTTCAGTAATAAGGAGTCAGATAAATATTAATTCTGGAGTTCAAAAATTATCGGCTGTTTAATCTAAATTGCTTAAATGCTCTTATCCCAATAAAATGTTGATGATGATATTCAATTTTTGGTAGATTCACAAGATAACAATTTTATCTAAGGAATCTTTTTATCCAAATTAGAATAAATCATACCCAAAATTGCTCCAAGCAATAAAACGGAATGGGGAATAATATTTTTAATAAAAATTTAACATTTTAGAAACTTTATTGTAACAATTTTGCCTTATTTTGAAAGTTGTCATTAAGGAAAAAAATGCAAACACTATCTGATGTAGGTTTAGAAAAGTCAAAGGAATTATTAAAAAATGCTGTATATGGTAAAAAAGATACGCAAACAATTAAAGACAAAATATTTGCATTATTATTTCAAAAATTAGTATACCCTCAGATTTGGGAAGACCCACAAGTAGATTTAGAAGCTCTTGAATTAAATGAAAAAAGCCATGTCGTTACTATAGCCTCCGGTGGATGTAATGCATTATCTTATTTGATAGCATCCCCAGAAAAGATAACAGCTGTGGACTTAAATCATGCACATGTGGCGTTAGTTAAATTAAAAATTTCCGCAATTAAAGAACTAGATTACGGGGATTTATATAGATTTTTTGGTGAAGCAAAGTCCGAAAAAAATATAGATAACTATAAAAAAATCTTGTATTCGAAATTAGATGAACCAACCAAAGAATATTGGGATTCTGGTATTTTGGGATTTCAAAGAATTCAGATGTTCAAAAAAGGTTTTTATAGTTTCGGTTTACTAGGAAAATTAATTGGATTCTTACATTTTGGGGCTCGGTTATATGGAGTCAGTTTGGAAAAATTATTAATCCAAAAAAATAAAACAGAACAAGCGAGTTGGTTTGACCTTCACGTTGCAAAAATATTTGATTCAAATATTTTTAAAAAAATTTCAAGCAGTCCATTTGCATTATTTTACTTGGGGATACCACCAAAGCAATATATGGCTTTATGTGACGGGCAACCTGAAAATATGGCGCAAGTCTTAAAAGAAAGAGCTAAACACTTAGCTACAGTTGAAAGAATTGATCGTAATTACTTTGCATGGCAAGCATTTGGGAGAAAATACGATCATAGCAATCAAGAAAATCTCCCACAGTATTTACAATTGAGCAACTTTAATGTGTTGAAAAATAATATTAGTAAACTAAGTATCGAACAAAATAATATTGTAGATGTATTGAGAAGTGCCCCAGGTAATAGCGTTGACTCTGTAATCCTATTAGATGCTCAAGATTGGATGTCAGATGATGAAATTTATACTTTATGGATTGAGATTACAAGAACTGCGAGGCAAGGCGCTAAAGTTATATTTAGAACTGCTGGGGTAGCATCTCCAATAGACTCCATATTAACTGCTGATTTGGCAAATAAGTGGCAACGTAATAATGTGAAATCAGACTATTTATGGTCTAAGGACAGATCTGGTATTTACGGCGCTTTTCATTTATATGAATTTCAGAATTAAAAATTATTGATGGTCGGTGATAATCAATGGCCAATTGTCAAATTAAATTGTTGGATAACTAACGCCTCTGCAGAGATAGAGTGGATTAAAAACCAGGCAGTCTCAATCCCCAACCCAATTCGTGAAAAAAACCCCTGCTATTTCTTACACCCCAGAAGCGCGTGGTTTGATTATTTAATTCATGAGATCCAAGGCAAATATTTTTCAATATTAGTTATACGAAGTATTAATTTTATTGCTTTTTTAATTGGGCTGAATCGTACCATTTATGTAGGTAATCAACCAGTATCAACTTCTATATGGTCTAATAACGATCAAATAGAAATTTCTGAGTTATGTGAAAAATTATCTAAAACATATTCAAAGTACTACATTGGTGTAAGGAATGTATTACCCCATTCTCATTTGGATTTAATTCAAAAAATTGAAAAATTGGGTTTTTACGCACTTCCATCTCGCGTCATCTATGAATTTGATTTAAGTAATGGAGAGCAAACAAACCATTCTCATCTTAAACGAGATTTAACTTATCAAAGAAAAACAGCATTAAGTTCAAGAATTGCTATGCAGTTATCTAGTGACCAACTGAGTAGGATTCATCATCTCTATACTGAAATATACATCAAAAAGCATAGCCCATTAAATGCCCAATATACAGTTGAATTTTTTAGAGATATGCTTAGTTCAGGAGTAATGCGATGTATTATCCTGCAAGATTCAAATGAACTTATTCATGCATTTGCACTTTTATATCAAAGAGGTCAGACTTTGGTGGTACCAGCTTTGGGATATGATAATGAAAAAGATAAAAATGGGTTGTACAGAATCCTATTTGCAACTATTTATAGCTATATAAAACAACAAAAGCTATATTTAAACTATAGCTCGGGTGCTGGTGAGTTTAAAAGAAATCGTGGCGGCATACCTCGACTAGAGTATGTGTATCTTAAACCACCCCTGCATTCGAAATTTAGAAAATTTATCTTGTCTAAATTAAGTCAAAAATTGGGTAGTATTACAATTAAAAAACTCATTGAAATGGGAGCTTAACTTAATAGCTGTATTGCTAGAAAATAATTTTAGATTGCTAAGATTTGGATTTCATGCTCATGAATTTTTTTCTCCAAGTTTGAATAAGATAAGAAGCAAGCAGTTCCTTTTGGGAGCGTAATTTCAATATAACCATCTTCATAAATATTGGATTGATAAAACCCTTCTCTTAAAGGAAACATTTCATCGGTATCTACAATTTTTTTCGTTAATATTGGTTTAAGAATTTTAATAAGCATGATTTGGTAAAAATTTAAAAAAGAATTAATCTATAGCTACTAATTTACACAATATTGATGACATTTGTGTGTGGCCAAAGACTAAACCAGATAAAAAAATACACTTTATATGTCATGTAAATTTTAGACAAAATTCATCGATTTTTAATCTAATCACTTGTAGGATATTTGAATATGTTTTGAAAAGAATTGAGGTATACAGATATGATTAGAAATAATGACCTAAATGATCAGTATGAAAATATTCGAGATGAAATTAATGAAAGGAATAAAGCTAAATCCACTAGTGACAGATTGATACTTCAATACTTCAAGTACTCAAGGAATGTTAAAAGAAAAGATCTAGAAGAAGATCTAGGTACAGATACAGACTGGAGCAATTAACCTTTACAAACTTAAGTAAACTCTTTTAAATAATAATTGTCATAAATTTTTGTTAGGGTAAGACCTAAACATAGGGATAGTAAATATGAATTTAGGTCCAAAAATTGTATTAATTGTAGGAAGTGCACCAGATTCCACAAGAATTGAGTCGTGGGAACTTTCACATTTTGCAAGCTGCGTTGTTATTAATAATGCATGGAGACTTACCAAACAGTGGGACTATCTTATTTTTCCCGAGGACTTTCCCGTATCGAATTTTCCCTCTTATCCAATTCAAGTTGAGAAAAAATTAATTACTGCAAGTGAATTTGTGCCAGAACAAAATAAATTTGGCGGTTTTGTATATGCTGGTGGCACAATGGCTTTTACTGCTGGATATTGGGCTTTGGGTGCACTTAAACCAGATGTAATTGCCTATTTAGGGTGCGATATGATCTACGACAACGCAGATGGTAAATCTACGCACTTTTATGGTGATGGGACTGCTGACCCCTTGCGCCAAGATATTACTCTGCAATCTTTAGAAGCAAAATCTATTCGTCTTTTGGCTCATGCCAAATTACAACAATGCGTTATCGTCAATCTGTCAAATCTTCCAAGTTCACGCCTACTTTTCCCACGAGTTTCTATTTCTCAAATATTTTCTAATGAATTTAATAAGGGAGCGCTGGAAAATAAGATTAAAGAACTAGACTCTAAAAAAATCAAGATTGCAATACAGGCAGAGAAAAGCCTATCTTATATGGTCCCATCAGGACGTTATTGGGAATCTGTCGATGAATTTGATGCAGATATGCTGAAGCAAATTGATTCATACTGGCTTGACTCGGCTGCTCAATTTGCTAAAAATATATCGAACGATTGTTCTTATGCCTAATTCGAGTCAATGCTTCTTCCTTGTAGGCTTGTTTATCTTAACTATAAATTGGTCTGTAGCTGCACCACCTCTTTCAATTCAGCTTGGACCACGACCGATGTATTTAGTGGATTTGATGGAGAACTCATTATTAAAAAAGACTTTACAAAACTGTGAAAAAGGACCTTTTAAAAAATCAAAATTTTCAATTGGTCATAGAGGGGCTCCGTTAATGTTCCCTGAACATACTGTTGAATCTAATGTGGCTGCTGCAAGAATGGGGGCAGGCGTGCTAGAGTGTGACGTCACTTTTACTATGGATAAGGAACTTGTTTGTCGGCATGCTCAAAATGATTTACATTCATCGACTAATATTTTGATGACGCCACTTGCATCCAAATGTGTTAAACCATTCGAGCCCAGTAGTAAAGGTAGACCCGCTAGTGCCGAGTGTAGAACTTCAGAAATTACTCTTGATGAATTTATGACATTACAACCTAAAATGGATGGTGTTAATGCTGCGGCAAATAACCTTCAGAGCTATATGGATGCAAATCCCTCATGGAGAACACAGTTGTTTGGTGCCAATACGAAATTATTAACACATAAAGAATCCATTCGTTTATTTAAAAGTCTTGGTACTAAATTTATACCTGAATTAAAAGAACCTTCAGTACAAATGCCATTTAATGGAATGACACAAGAAAATTATGCGCAAAAATTGATTGATGAATATAAGTCTGAGGGAATTCCTGCAAGGGATGTATTTCCACAATCGTTTTCTCTTCGAGATGTATTGTATTGGATTAAAAATGAACCCGAATTTGGTAAGCAAGCAATTTATCTTGATGGTAGATATCAAGATAAATTATTTGATCCTTCAAATGAATCAACGTGGCAACCGTCTATGAGTGAGTTAAAGGTTATGGGAGTGAACTATATCGCTCCACCAATATGGGTTTTACTTACGCTAGATACAACTGGAAAAATTATTCCATCAGCTTATGCGATAGCAGCACAAAAAGAGAAATTAAAAATTATGACATGGTCATTAGAGCGAGATGGGCCATTAAATAAGGGGGGTGGCTGGTATCACCAAAGTATTAAATCTAGTATTAATAACGATGGTAAGGTATACGAGGTGTTGGACATACTTTATAAGCAAGTGGGTGTACAAGGTGTGTTTTCTGATTGGCCAGCGACAACTACCTTTTATGCTAACTGCATGGGGCTCTAATTTAAAAATGAAGAGCAACATTTTTAGGTGGGCAATTTTAATTAGCAGTTTTATATTGAAGCTTACTAGAACAGGTGAGAAATAAAAGTAATGATTTATGCCGGAAACGAAGAGGTAGAACTCCAGTTCCCGTCAAAAGTTGATTTGGAATCTCAAAGCTTTTATTTTGCAAAGCCCACCCAATAAAGATTTTCAGATTAACTTCGTGGGTGCCAAATGCATATTGTCCAACGTCCCGATTTGAATGAATAATCGAATAGCGTTTTTTAAATGCAGCCTCGCTCTGGTTTTTCCAATCGAAGCTACTATCAAATCTAATCCGCATAATTTCTTGATTATGAAAATTTGTTGGATTAAAAGAGTAATCAATTCTAATCCGGCTACTATCTTGGTTATATAAATGTGTCGGATTAAAGGAGTAATCAAGTCCCTCAGGATTTAAACCTAAAGTTAAAAGGGCAACTTGCCATATAAAAAGATGGTCTAAATTACGCCAAAAATCCCAATCGATTTCATCCATTAATTTTCGCCGCATTTTAAATATAGCTTACAGCCCAAAGCCCGACGTTTTAGGTTTACAAACTCAAAGCAATTTCCGCAAATATTTTCCATAATTTGAAATGACTTCTGAGGGGTAAATTTATTTCTAAATATTAATGATTCTAATGATGTTTTTAAATCCAATGATATTTTTGAATTACTTATTATTGGCTGGGGCAGTCCCCAAAGAAATAGACGTCAATTCCCCATAAGACCATTCTATTTGTTCGACGGTACGACAAGTCCTTTTAAGTTTTTGGAATGTCACAGTTCTGTCATTTAAAGTAGTTAGAGTTAAAATCTATTACTTTTGGAGATACCTATGCGCTTCGCATTGTCCGTCGTATTTGTTGCTGCCCTGACCGCATTGACCCCTGCCACCCAGGCAATGGACCCTCGTTACAAAGATACAAACGGTGACATGGTCGCAGATGCACCAACCAACGCATCTGAGTTTATTGACCCAGCAACGCTAGTGTTTGCTTACACTCCTGTCGAAGACCCCGCCGTTTATGCCAAGATCTGGGATGGATTTATCGATCACTTGGCCAAGTCAACTGGCAAAAAAGTGCAGTTTTTTCCGGTTCAGAGCAACGCCGCCCAACTGGAAGCCATGCGTGCAGGTCGCCTTCACGTAGCTGGCTTTAATACAGGCTCTAACCCGATCGCTGTCAATTGTTCTGGATTTGTGCCCTTCGCGATGATGGCTTCTAAAAACAACCGTTTCGGCTATGAGATGGAAATCATTACCTATCCCGGCAGCGGCATTGAGAAAATTGAGGATATTAAAGGTAAGCGCTTAGCTTTCACCTCTGAAACCTCAAACTCAGGATACAAAGCGCCTGCTGCCCTGCTGCGTGATAAGTACAAGATGGAGAGTGGCAAAGATTATTTACCCGTGTTTAGCGGCAAGCATGATAACTCGATTCTGGGTGTCGCTAACAAGGACTACCCAGCAGCAGCCATTGCTAATTCTGTGAAAGAGCGGATGGTCGCGCGAGGTGCTGTCAAGGCGGACCAGACCAAGGTCATTTACACATCCGAAACCTTCCCGACGACTGGGTATGGTTATGTCTACAACCTCAAGCCTGAACTTGCAGAAAAGATCAAGCAGGCTTTCTTTAGCTTTAAGTGGGAAGGCACGGCATTGGCTGCAGAGTTCAGTAAGAGTGAGCCACCACAAGAAAAGTTCATGCCCATCACTTACAAGCAGTATTGGCAAGTAGTGCGTGATATCGATAAAGCAATGAGCGTTAGTTATGCCTGCAAATAAATAACTACCCCATGCTTGAGTTACGGCATCTGGAAAAACGCTACCCCACAGGTGACCTTGCACTGAATGGCGTGAGTTTGCGTGTGGGGGCGGGTGAGCTACTGGGGTTAATCGGTCCATCAGGTGCTGGTAAGTCTACACTCATTCGTTGTGTGAACCGTTTGGTGCAACCGAGTGGCGGGCAGATTAATCTAGATGGGCAAGACTTGAGTATGCTGGGTTCGGCTGGCCTTCGCCATGCGCGCCGACAAATTGGTATGATTTTTCAGGAATACGCTCTCATCGAACGCCTGACAGTGATGGAAAACCTGCTTTCAGGTCGCCTAGGCTACACCGGGTTCTGGGCAAGTTGGTTTCGGCGTTTTGAGGGTGATGACATCGCGCAGGCCTACTCACTGCTTGAGCGTGTGGGTTTGGGTGGCATGGAAAATAAGCGCGCCGATGCGCTTTCGGGTGGGCAACGCCAGCGCGTAGGCATTGCGCGGGCTTTGATGCAAAGCCCAAAACTGCTGCTGGTGGACGAGCCAACGGCCAGCCTTGATCCGAAGACCTCGCGCCAGATCATGCGCTTGATTCTGGAGCTTTGTCATGAGCGCGGGCTGGCTGCGATTGTGAATATTCATGATGTGGTTCTGGCTACCGAGTTCCTGCCAAGGATTGTGGGTCTGCGTGCAGGCATTGTGGTTTATGACGGCCCTGCTGTCAATATCGACAAGACCGTATTGACCAACATTTATGGGGATGAGGACTGGACCGCCATCACCCAAAGTATGCAAGCCACAGCCAGAGCTGACTCTGACAATAGTGAACAAGCAAACCGTGTTTCGACGCTGGCTGATGCTTTATGACCACTACAGGGACAGCAGTTCCGCCAATGCCGCGCCAGTGGCGGCGTCCTCAATTCATTTCTAACCCTCTCGCCCGCTGGGCTTTTTATGCAGGTGTAGCCCTTTATTTAGTGATTGGTATTGGCTCGCTGGAGGTGAATTGGGAGCGTGCCATCCAAGGGTTGGAGCGCGGCTGGGCTTTCGTGCTTGGATTTCTTCAGCCAAATTTCTCCAGCCGCTGGGGCGATATCTTGATTGGTTTCCAAGAAAGTCTAACGATGACTGTCACCTCCACCGCGCTTGGTATTGCGTTATCGATTCCAGTTGCAGTGGGCTCTGCCCGAAACCTTGTACCAACTTGGGTCTATCTTATCTGTCGTAGTTTTGTGGCTTTGTCACGAACCCTCAATGAAATCATCGTCGCCATCTTTCTAGTGGCGATGTTTGGGTTTGGGCCATTCGCTGGATTTTTGACATTGACGTTCGCCACCGTAGGCTTCATGGCCAAACTGATGGCTGAAGACATTGAAGAAATTGAAGCATCACAGCTTGAAGCCCTTCGTGCAACTGGTGCCGGATATCTGCAGGTGCTCGACTTTGCAGTGTTGTCACAGGTGATGCCCCGGCTGGTAGGACTTTCACTCTACCGGCTCGATATCAACTTTCGGGAATCAGCCGTGATTGGTATCGTGGGCGCTGGGGGAATTGGTGCAACGCTCAATACTGCTATGGACCGCTACGAATTTGATTCAGCCC
>Ga0209443_1002584_pt1 | contig 10630 bp, 8 predicted proteins | sample LauGreBMM110DCMD_2_FD_187571 | JGI IMG/M metagenome (GOLD analysis project Ga0209443, IMG submission 187571) | Freshwater lake microbial communities from Lake Michigan, USA - Su13.BD.MM110.DCMD (SPAdes) (version 2) | ecosystem: Environmental > Aquatic > Freshwater > Lake | place: Lake Michigan... | reverse complement strand
GATTAAGGGCGTGGAATCCAGCGAGAGTAATGAATTGAAACTTATAACCAAGGGCAGCTAGATCTGCTTGAAAAGTTGTAATCTGCGCATCGTTAAGATGACGCTTCCAATTAAATGAAGGTGAGCAGTTGTATGCCAGCATTTTTCCAGGGAACTTTGCATGAATCGCGTCCGCGAATTCTTTGGCTAACGCTAAATCAGGTTCGCCAGTTTCCACCCAAATCAAATCGGCATACTCGGCAAAAGCTAATCCACGAGTTACCACGGCATGCATGCCTGGCTTAACTCGATAGAAACCTTCGTTAGTGCGCTCTCCAGTTGCATACTGCGCATCACGTGAGTCGATATCAGATGTAATTAAGTCGGCTGCAAGTGCATCAGTACGCGCAATGATGAGTGTCTCAACACCTGCAACATCGGCTGCCAGTCGGGCGGCGTTTAAAGTGCGAACATGTTGTTGGGTTGGGATTAAAACTTTTCCACCCAAGTGGCCGCACTTCTTTTCAGATGCCAGTTGATCTTCCCAGTGCACTCCAGCGGCTCCAGCTTGAATCATTGATTTCATTAGTTCGTAAGCATTTAGTGGTCCACCAAAGCCAGCTTCAGCATCGGCCACAATTGGGGCTAACCAATCAATACTGGCTGCGCCTTCGACTCGCTCTACTTGATCGGCGCGCATCAGTGCGTTGTTAATGCGACGCACAACAGCTGGAACTGAGTTCACGGGATACAAGCTCTGGTCTGGGTAGGTCTGACCAGAAAGGTTGGCATCGCCGGCAACTTGCCACCCAGATAAATAGATTGCCTTTAGGCCGGCCCTGACTTGCTGGACTGCCTGGTTTCCGGTGAGCGCGCCCAGGGCAGCAACCCACTTTTCGGTATGGAGCAGATCCCAGAGGTTTTCAGCCCCACGCCTAGCCAGGGTCGAATCTTCCGTAATCGAGCCTCTTAAGCGCACCACATCTGCTGCGGTGTAATCACGCTTAATGCCTGCCCAGCGAGGGTTGGTATCCCAATCTTTTTGCAATTCTTCTGCGCTCTGGGTATTACTTCCGATACGGCTTTTCATGAACTACTCCTTTGTAAGTGTGAAAAAGCAAGGGTTTTTGTGCCCTTTGCTCTAATGCCTTGAGTATTGGGTACTTAAACTAGCTTTGCACGGCTTTTCGAGCAGAATAAAACGGATATTTCTATTTTCCAGAACTTCCGTAATTCTGCTGCACATGGGAGCATTATTTATGAGCATTTTAGAAGAGCAATTCGATCCGCTAATTGTTGGACGTCGGATCAGAGAGCTGCGCACAAAGCAAGGAATGAATCTCGAGGTCCTGGCTCGCGCAATCGAGCGTGCACCTTCACAAGTGTCGGCCATTGAAAATGGAAAACGTACTCCCCCAATTTTGCAGTTACAGAAAATTGCAAACGCTCTTGGCGTAACTTTGAATCATTTGTTAAGTGCCGAGAAGTTAAGCGAACGTTCTGCCAATGAACTTGAAATTGAACGCGCACAACGCAGTGGGCTTTACGCTTCCCTTGGTTTACCAGATGCCTTTATTGGAAAAACTGTTAGTAACAATATTCTAGACATCATCCTTGGTTTACAACGTGAAGTTGAAAGATTACATCTACAAAGATCAGCAACTCCTGAAGAAGCACGTCGTGCGAATTTAGAACTGCGCAAAGAAATGCGCAAGATCAATAATTACTTCCCAGCGCTAGAGGAAGAAGCACGTAGCCTTTTAGAGAAAATAGATCATACCTCAGGGCCACTTTCAGAGCGCTTGACTGCAGAGCTTGCTAATAAATTAGGTTTCACTTTGCACTACACGCAAGATTTGCCCGCATCTACCAGAGTTATCACAGATGAAAAGAATGGTCGTATCTATCTGCCTATGCGCCGTGAAGGCCGCGATGCACGAACTATTTTGCTGCAAGCTCTAGCTGGACACGTACTTAAACATGACTCACCAAAAGATTATGGTGATTACTTATCGCAGCGTGTTCTAACCAACTATTTAGCCGGTGCCTTATTGATGCCAGAATCAATCGCCGTTGAGTTTCTGCAAAGCGCTAAGACAAAGCGCGAACTATCCGTTGAAGACCTACGCGATCACTTCGCAGTTAGCTATGAAGCCGCGGCCCATAGGTTTACAAACCTAGCCACAGTTCACCTCGAGCTGCCTGTGCACTTCCTAAAAGTTCACGAAAGTGGCGCTATTTCTAAGGCATATGAGAACGACAACGTAACTTTCCCTTCTGATGTTTTTGGCTCGGTTGAAGGCCAAATCGTTTGTCGCAACTGGAGTGCCCGCAAAGTATTTACAGTCGAAGATAGATTTACGCCTTACTACCAGTACACAGATAAGCCCGCAGGTACTTATTGGTGCACCTCAAGAATTGAAAATAGCGATCAAGGTCAGTTCTCGATCAGCGTTGGAACTAAATTTGAAACCGTGAAGTATTTCAGAGGCAGAGCCTCGACTACGCGCTATAAATCAAATTGCCCTGAGCCAACTTGTTGCCGCCATGCACCTGCTGAACTAGAAGATAAGTGGGGCGGAATGATTAGACCGACTCCCCGATTGAATTCAAGTCTGCTTGCTGCGATGCCCCAAAACGGATTCCTAGGTATCGAACACCGAGAAGTTCTAGAATTTCTGGAGGAACAAAGAGATTCCTAAGAATAAGAAAAAGGGCTGAGGCATTTTGCCCCAGCCCATTTCTTTTTTTGGTTTTAAGCTTCTTCGTCGTAAAGATCGTGCGACACAAGATCGGCTATTACATCGTGTTCCCACTTTTTCCATAACTCAGCCACTTCAGAATGGCTGAAGAAATTTTCATTGACTGCGCCATTATCGGCAAGGCCTTTGAATCCTTGGATTATCACAATATTTCCGACATCCTTGCCAGCTGTTCCATTTAAAATTTCATACGAACTCACACCGGCCTTGAGGCTAGCTTCTTTCCACTCTTTCATGCGCTTTATGCACTCAGATCTCTTTCCAGCATGAGGCTTCCATACTGAGATTTCATAGGCTCTTGCCATTTTTTCTCCTTAAGTAGGTTTTTCTATTTGGAAAATTGAAATTGAATTAAGCGTGTTCTCCGCCGGTGTGAGCGAAAGTCTTATTGGTGATCTGCCACTTTCCTTCAAGGACAGAGAGGGTGAAGTAATCAGTAAATGAGAGAGTTCCCCAGAAACCTTCTTCTTTAATTGTTGCCATCGCAACCGTTCCATCGATCTGGATATCGGTGATCTCGGCTTTTAGTTGCCCGCCATCTGCTGGAGATTCGACCATCAAAGCAACAAAGCCAGCCTTATCGACGTCATAGTCAACGCCGCCCATGGTGCCAAACCAACGAGCACTTGCATGGAATGCTTCATTTAACTTTTCGGCATTACCTTTGCCGGCACCTTCAATATAAAGATTAAGCAATCTCGTTACTTCTTCTAGATCCTTGCTCATGTTCTCTCCTATGGCTAGTGGTAAGTTCTTACTCAGCGAACTTTGCAATTACCTTAAGCCTGTTTCAAAAGAGTTAAAAGAGCTTTTAAGTGAAATATCAATGATTAGTGATTAAGTAGTTTTGTACTAAATGTCTAAATAAAGTAATTTGTGGATATTTTTAGATCGTTTAAGCGCTGAAATTTGAAACTGCATCACGCCAAATCTTATAAAGCGGCTTGGCAGCGCTTTGGGTCGACACCATAATTCCGCCAGTTTCCGGGAAAAGATTTACTGAACCAGTTTCATCCCAGACAGCGCCCCCGGCTTCGTGGACAATTAGCGCCGCCGCAAGATGATCAATTGGACTGTATTGGCCAATAAGTGAACCAACTCCTCGCTGGGCTGCAACGCCAACTAAAGTTAAAGTGCCAGAGCCCATGATGCGCATCGTGCAATAGTTCTCGGCCAGAGATTCTAGTAGTTCTAACATGCCTGGCCACGGTCTGTGCGCTGCTAATTCAGTTGAGACAATTCGACTGCTTAGTGGGTTAGCCACATCGCCTTGGTCTTCAACTCTGATCGGCCGACCATTTAATTTTGCACCACGTCCGGCCATGGCTTCAAAGAGCGAATTTCGCCAAGGATCAATTACTACAGCAACTAAGGGCGTGCGATTAAATGCAAGCGCTAGCGAAAAAGAACTCCATGGCAGGCGATTTGCGAAGTTAGTAGTTCCATCGACTGGATCTAAATACCACGATGGCTTATCACCTATAAATTGGCCACCCATTTCTTCGCCCACAAAGTTATGGTTTGGGAAATTAGCGGCAATAACTTCGCGCACATGGATTTCAATCATTAAGTCAACTTGAGTGACGATATCTGCAGGATTAACTTTTGTATTCATAGCACCTGGGTCCATTGAGCTTGCGACCAGGATTGCCCATTTACCTAAATCTCGCGCAACTAACATGGCACGATCAAGATCTATTTCATCGATTGAATTGCCATCTGAGAGCTCTTGCGATGATTGAGCTAAAAGTTTTTGTAAGCTAGGTAGTTCATTTGTGGTAATCGAATCAACGCCAATAGCTATTGCCCAGCGCATGGTGGCTTCGTCATCAACTGTCCACACCGCTACTTTTAAACCCAAGTCATGAAAGGCTTTGACTCGATCGCGACTAACAAATGAGTAATGCAGGTTAATAAACTCTGGCGCTACCTCAGAAATTAACGCTTGCGTCGGTAGGGCTAATTGATCCCAGGGCAACCAAATTCTCGCCTCACTTGATAAGGCTCTAATCTGCTTCATGCCATCTAGGTTTCCGCACCAGTAAATCTGGCTTGAATCTATTGGTCCAACTGCTGTTACTTGGAAAGCGAGTTGGGCTGGATCTGATTCCTCCATATCAATCATTAAAATCGAAGTGCTGCCAACGAAAAGTTGTAAGACATCACTTAATAGTGGAATTCGGTCATCACTCTCGCCGAGGGTCGCGATGAAGTTCCAGTCTCGCTCATCGACTGCAGCAGATACGCCCCATAGGCGCTCTAACGTTGAGTCATGAATAACAACTACTTCATTGTCTTTTGTGATGCGAACATCGATTTCGACTATCTGCGCACCTGATGCGATTGCAGATTTAATTGCAACTAAGGTGTTTTCACGCCATCGGCTTGAATCGCCACGATGAGCACAAGCCAGCGTCATGTTCGAAACCTTAGGCAACTTTGACTAACTTGCCATCTTTATAAATCAAAGCCTTTGAAATTCTCATATAGCCAGAATCCCCGACTTGTGGAATCTCTGAAGACATGAAGGAACGAATCTTTTGGTCGTTGCTCGATAAATAGACTTCAAAGAAGTGACCACGAGGCACAACTAGATCAACAGTTGCTGCATGACTTCCCGGTACTTGATGAGCCGAAAAATACACATCTTCTGGGCGAATGCCAACGACATTGCTACCGGTTTGAATCTGACCTTCGGCGAAGTCACCATTAAAGCGATTTAGGCTGCCTATAAAATTGGCTACGTATTCTGTTGCTGGCTCGTCATATAGAGCTTGTGGTGTGCTGAATTGTTCAATCCGCCCATCGTTCATAACTGCAATTCGATCAGAAATTGAAAGTGCTTCATCTTGATCGTGGGTAACTATTACTGTGGTGATTCCTAGGCGACGCTGTAAGTCTCTAATATCTTCACGTACCTTGACTCGTAATTTGGCATCTAGATTACTTAGGGGTTCATCGAGCAATAAAATGTCTGGCTCTTGAACCAGTGCGCGCGCCAAAGCTACACGCTGCTGTTCGCCACCTGAAATCTGACTCGGGCGAGAATCTTTATGATGCATCAAATTAACCAAGCCAAGAGCATCGTGAACTCGTTTTTCAATCTCACTCTTTGCCAGTTTACGAATCTTTAGTGGATAAGCAATATTTTTGAACACGCTCATATGTGGCCATAATGCATAATTTTGAAAAACCATGGCACTCGGACGCTTGTCTGGCCCGAGAGTGGTGACATCTTTGCCGGCCAGAATTACCTTGCCGGCTTCAGGAATCAAGAAGCCAGCAATCATTCTAAGAGTTGTCGTTTTTCCACAACCTGATGGCCCAAGCAATGAAACCATCTCGCCTTTTTTCACACTCAGATCAAGATTTTCGATGATAGTACGGCCACCAAGAACCTTATTTAAGCCAATAAGTTCTAGCCCAACGTTATCTGTCGCAGTTGACATAACTTAACCTCTTTTTCGATTAATCATTTGATTTGGAAACCTTCGGCTAGTTGCCCGCCAATAATTTGCTTTCGTGCCAAAGTGATAAGAAGTACAGAAGGAATTGCCAGAAGTAGTGAGAATACGGCTGAAATCTGAACAGGGTAATTCAAGACCAAGGCATACATCTTCGTTGGCATCGTATAAATGGTTGGAACTCCAACTAAATAAGTACCTTGTGCCTCATCGAAAGCCGCTAAGAAAGACATTACTAAGGCAACAAGAATTCCTGGCATGGCCAGACGAAGCGTTATGTCCCAAAAGACGCGTAACTTCGAGGCCCCCGCATCGCGAGCCGCATCTTCGAGATTTCTAGGTACTGCACTGAAGGCAGCCGCTGGAATCCAAGTCATGAAAATGATTGCGCCAAGTACTTGAATAATGATAATTCCAAGAACCGTTCCCATTAAATTTAAAGTGTAGAAAAGTGTTGCAATTGAAGCGAATAAGCCAATCTTGGGAAAAGCATTTGCGGCAAACATTCCAATTAGAAAAGTTTTCCGGCCAAAAAACTCATAACGTGAAAAAGCATATGCAGCTGGCAGGCAAATTACAGCTGAGATTAGAACAACGATCGGGCTAATGATCAACGAGTTCTTGATCGCCTCTAAAAGTGAACCGTCGTCAGCAATTACTTTCCACCAGCGCAAGGTAAGACCTTCAGGCAACATGTTCGGGAAAGTCCACTCAGTTACAAATGCCCGAATAGCAAGCCAAAATAGTGGCCCCAGAATAAATAGTGCCATGAAACCAATAAAACCCGACAAAAAGAGTCGAATAAGCCAAGAACTAGTCTGGATGTTGAGTTTATTCTCTGTATGTGCCATTAAATGCGCCCACTTTGTTTAGCGCTTCGAATGTTTGCCCAGATGTAGAAGAAGGCAATACCCGAAGCAGCTGCGAAAATAATGAAAGCCATGACAATTGAATGTTGTGGGCGGTTATAGGGGCCAAAGAAGTTTGAGATTTCAACGCCAAGCATGGTTGGTTGGTTTGCGCCGAGGAAATATGGAATTGTGAACGAGCCCATGATTCCTATGGCGGTAAAGGTTGTTGCAATAACGATTGGAACAAAAGCCAAGGGAATCATGATCGTTGCAATAATTCGCATGATCCCAGCACCGGCATCTTGGGCGCTCTCGATGAGCGCATTTGGCACGGATTGAAGACCTGAGGAAATCATAAGAATCGCAAATGGCAATGAAGTCCAAATGACGCCGATTGTTACCGCATTATTGGTCATGGTCAAAGTGGGAAAGTTGATGCCGAAATGGTAAAAAATGGTTTTGAAAAAGCCGGTCCCATCATAGAAAGTTCTAATTGCAAAAGCCGCGATAACAACGGGAACGAACAATGGGACAAGTGAAAGAGCCATTAAGATCGCGGCTAAACGGCCACCAATAATGCGTTGATAAATCGCCATACCAAGTGCCAAAATAATTACTAACGCAGTGGCTACAAAGGTAATTTCTAAAGTTGCCTTTATATTTCCAGCAAAACGTGAGTCGGTAAAGACGCTTTTATAAGCATCAAAAGTTCCCCACCAATTTGTCTTGGGGTAAATCTCTTGACCGATCAATGAGACTATTCGATTGGGCCCAGTTGTAAAACCTAAGCTGAATGCAAAAGCAATCAGAATCGGGCCGCCAATAAAAACCAGAATAACTAGAACTGGTGGTAGTGCCATAAAAAAGCCCAGCGGAGATAGCCTTGCTGGTTTTTTAACCGCAAGACTATCTCCAACTGTGACTTCTTTAATTTGAGTCATTGAGTTTTTTACTTAGATTACTTTCCTGGAACTTCAGCAGCCCAAGCAGTTCTCAAATCAGCAGCGTTTGGTGATAGATAAGGTGAGCGAATCGCTGCAATATTGATATCAGAAACGGTAGCGCCAATTACTGGATCCAACTTAGATGCTGGAATAACTGGAATACCATTCATGCTTCCTGACACAATGAGGTTCTGTGCAGCTGGTGATAACACCCAATTTACCAAGAAGCGAGCAGCAGAGCGGTTCTTGCCTGTAGCAGGAATACCTAGGAATGCTGGTCCGCCGGTTAGTGAAGGGCCAGAAATACCGTAGTACTTAATGTCCTTAGGCATGGTGCCAGCTTTAATTGCTGATGCAATCTGATCTGACCACACTGGTGCAAGGTCAACTAATCCCTTAGCTAGCAGATCAAGAGTTCCTGCGTTGTTTGTTGGGTAAGTTCCATTTTGTCCGTAAGTGAACTTGTTAAGTCCGCGCAAGATTTCCCAGCCCTTATTCCACTTGGCTTGGGTTTCTTTGTCAGCTGCAGTCTGCAGTTTTTGGACTTCTGAAGCTGATAGTTGGCTATCTAGAACAGTTTGTACGAATGAGTATCCTGAACCGCCACCAGAAGGAGCGTTATATGTGAACTTGCCTGGGTTAGCTTTAATCCAAGTAAGAACATCTGCTAATGACTTAGGAGGTGTCTTAACATTCTTTGAGTTATAGGCCATCAACACTGTTGATGCGCGGTATGGAATTCCACCCTTACCGTTTGTTACTAATACTTTAGGAACCATCTTTAAGTTTGGCAATAAGTTGCCTGTTAGCGGGAATAGCAGACCTGATGTTCCTAGAGTTGTTGTCATTCCACCATCAATGAGATCAATGCCAGGGTCACGCTTTGTTGCTACAGCGGCAGTGATCTTTGCAAGTGTCTGGGCGTCATTTGCACCATTGCGATCAAAAGTTACCTTCACGTCATACTGTGGGTATTCCTTATTGAATGCTGGGACAAGTGTCTTTTCCCATAGATCTAGAATGTTTGTATCAGCTGATACGTAAAGTCTAATTGTCGTTGAAGCGGCTTGGCTGCTTGGAGCTGATATACCAAGGCTTAATGCAGCAACAGTTGAAAACGTTATAGCGCTAATTAACTTTTTCTTTAACAGGTTCTTAAACATTTATTGCCTCCGAATATTCTCGATTGAACTACACCAATCGAACTTAGGTATCGGAACACTAAGGTTTCATCGGTTAACAAATCGCTACGGATCTGCGCCTATCAGATGACTATTGAGTAAACTTAATACTCAAAATGTTTATTCGAGTTTTCCTATAAAGTAACCAGATAGAACCCGTTCAGGGTCAGGTTGATTTGCATGTCGGCTCAAGAAATCAGCAGTCGAATCTCGTCCGCATAACGAGCGAATAATCGCAGGGCCCCCTGGATGTAATGCAGCCCACTTAGTCAAGTCATAGACGCTGCCGCTAATTACTGCCCAGCAATCTGCAGCGGTTGAGTGTTTCTTCACTTCTTCCAGCGTTAACTTCGACTGTCCGGTGCTTGCAGTTGGTGTTGGCGTAGGGGCTGGAGCGGCAGAAGGAGCCGGGGCAGGTACCACAGGTGGAAATGCACCAATAGCTATCCCTAAAGTTGGTCGTACCTCTTCGAACATGGCATAGAAATCAACTAGCTCTATACCCGTTGCTGCCTCGAATGCATCAGGGAAAGATTTGCCGGTTCCTATTTGGCTAAAAACATCCACCATATTTTGAATTCCCACATTAGCCACTAAGAATTCAACTCCCAAAGCCCCAATGTTGTAAGGGAAAATATCGCCAGCCCTATTCATATTAGCTTTAGCATCTGCGAGTTTTCCATTCCTAGTAGCAGGATCTGAAAGAACGGTGCTGACTAAGTTGGGTCTACTCTCATTTTCGTAACTAAGTTGACCTAATTTATTTGCGGTCTGAACTCCAATAAATACAGCTGATCCCTCGAGGAACCATTGTGGTCCGCCAGATCCATCAGGCGGGAAAGCAGCTCCATTCCCCATTAGTTTTTGTTGAATTGGATGGAAAAATTCATGTCCCGGAGTTTGATAAATTCCCACCTTGTTTGTAACAAATGAATTGCTCTTAGTTATTTTTGTAATATTCCAGATTGCCGTATTTCCACCTGCATTAGCAAATACGTTATCAAAGCCATTGACTCTGCCCTGAGCAAATTGCTGGGAAAAACCAAGAGAAACAAATGTCTTTATCATCCAAGCCGAATCCAAGCCGGCAAGAGCGTAAACAGGTGCATTAAAACTCGGATATGAAAATGACTTCGCAACAAGTTCCATGCCAGGGTTAATTAAATTATTCCAAACTGGGTCAGCACCTTCTTGAACCTTTACAACAACTTCTTGATTTGGAGAACGCACAACATCAGTAAATGTTGTAAAGGCCTTTGTAGCTGAGGTTGCTACAGAATCTGCGCTAGTTGGTTTGGTAACTCCGTATTTTTCCCACAAAGTCGAATAACTACTGTTTTTAGTTATCGTCGGCTTAGAGGTCGGTGTCGGTGTCGGTGTCGGTGTCGGTGTCGGTGTCGGTGTCGGTGTCGGTGTCGGTGTCGGTGTCGGTGTCGGTGTCGGTGTCGG
>Ga0209443_1002578_pt1 | contig 10659 bp, 13 predicted proteins | sample LauGreBMM110DCMD_2_FD_187571 | JGI IMG/M metagenome (GOLD analysis project Ga0209443, IMG submission 187571) | Freshwater lake microbial communities from Lake Michigan, USA - Su13.BD.MM110.DCMD (SPAdes) (version 2) | ecosystem: Environmental > Aquatic > Freshwater > Lake | place: Lake Michigan... | reverse complement strand
AGCATTGATTATTATATACACGAACGCATTTGGTTAAAGATACGCTGGGGTCTTAAAGATAAGTCTCAAGACCCCCTTGACGTCTAATATCCTGCGTACAACAACTAATACCACCGTCCCAGAAGTAACTGTGTCGCAGTTCGCTGATGATGGGTTCTATCCGGTGCTTACGACAGTAATCAAACACTTCCTTGTTGTATGCTGAGAAGATCACATGTGATTCGTCTAGTACCAAACAGTTGACATCAAATACTGTTTCTGCCACAAAGCCAGTCCATTTGGTTAGGTAAGTGTTCACAAAGTCTGTGAACTCGGGTGTGGGTGTTTGCCCTTGCACATACCAAGCACCCGGTGATTGTTCGTACTTGAACTTGCCAACTTCCATAGCAGCCCAGATGCTGCTATCCCAAATCTTGCAAACGTCCCACCCTGGAAAGTCTGCTGCCAAGTTTAAATTCACATCGTGTTTGCTACTCAACAGCACACCCGGTTTTAATATAGCAAACACAGCATCACCGTGACCGTCTGTGATGGCTTCGTGTATTTGATATTCTGGACCTAGTACATTGTCCACAATCCAACGAGTTTGATCAGGACGCAAAAAGTCTGAGTTGTCAAAGAATACATCACGGCCCACACGCACAATGCAACTGGCACTGGCTTGATTAAGAATACAGTTTTCATCCCATCCTGTGGGACCATGCGGATTGATCACTATGCCACCAGATTGTGAATATTCTGTGCATAACGCATCTAATTCCTGCATGGCCAACATACGTAGCAGTTTGTCTCCTAGCGTGATCTGCCAATCCCGTGGAGTAAGCGGCGGCAATGGCGCACCGTTGCCCTTCATTTGATCACGTTGAAAATTGTGTTTGTTGGGCAGTTCAGGTCTACGTACCCGTGCCCCATATGTCTCAATGGTCTTTTGCAAGTTGGTCAAATCTTCTTCTGTTTCAGATAAAATTTGTTGCAGTTGATTGCGCACCTGTGTGTTTTCAATAAAGTCAAAATAGTCTGGTGTGTAGGCACGGCCCACAATGACTTCTTCTAGTGGTTGCCAACTGGTATATGAGTTAATGGGATTCATTGATTTCCTTGATTAGGGTATTTAAACGGTCCTTCTTGCTGGCAAGAAATAACTGTTGGTTGTGTTCAATATCTGCACGACACAGTTCAAACAGTTGTGGTAAATCTGGTTGAGTAAAAAAGATTGATCGAGTCAATGCCATCCAACGCTGTGTGGCATTGAGTTCTAGATCATAACTGTTGTCCAACACTGAATCAAACACATGATACCCTAGATCACGCAACACTTGCAAACTACCAGCAGGTCCTGCTATAAAAAACATCTGTCCGTGCTTGATAGGTTTGAATGTTTTTTCAGTTAAGAATGTGCCACTGGATTCAATATCAAAATGTGTTTCCATCACAATGTTGCAGTAACTATTGATATGATACTTTGGCACCAAAGTGCGGTGATCGTTGCGCTGATCAAACTCCAACTCATCACTGATGTAAGGTGCAGACTGCAAAAATTTTTCAGTACGTGTACGCAGTCCTGCAATGTTATCAATTTCAATTGCACAGTCTTGGTCAACAAACTCGCCTGTTTCACAATAACTCCAATACGAGTTATCTAGTATTCCATTGTGTTTCAAATCTGTCATGGCCAATGCACGCCAGCTTTTGTGCAATCTGTTTAACACAGTGAAATCACGTTCTCTTGGCTCGTGATGTATCTTTAGTGCAGGGCTTGCCCGATTGCGTTGATAGTACCAAAGTTCAAAGTCTGTAAAGTAAACAAAATTTGGCAATGTTTTGGCAGCAGTGTTGCCGCTGACAAACTGATAGCAGTTGTTGCGCAAATTGTGCTTGGTACATAGTTGGTCTAGTCTATTTTTGATATACCAAGGATTATCGCCTTCGTGATAATAAAATAGCACACGCACATCGTCAAAGAACAATCCTGTGCGTATGCGCTCAGGCATTAGTTCAAAGTAATCAATCTTAAAGTCAAAGAACCCCAGGCCCACAGGATAAAATGCATCAGCCGGCCACTCAGAATCAATATCTATAATGTTTAGGTCAACACCATGGTTGACACAATATTCTTGTAGTCTCAAAGGCACAGTGTAAGGATAATGCTGATCAAAGTCACGGCTTTGAGTTTGAGCCAATGCAGGATGTATCTTACCGTTGACTATCTGATCTGCTATCAAATTCAATGTCATATAACATACCTTGTAGTTCTTTCCATAATATGGCTTCAAAACCTCCGCCATAAAAATGATTCCAATTGTGTTCTATAATGTCATGTGCAGATTCAAATATGATTTGTTTATCTTCTTCAAGATTTTCTAACAAGTGTAACACCTGCGCAATTTTTTCTATGCGACGTGAATCATCTGGTTCGTCGTCATAACTTTCGTCCCACAAGTCACCAAACGTTCGGAAACCATAACTGCGTAGATACTTCAAACTGCCCTGTGTACCCACTATAACAAACGGCATGCCCATGGCAATGGGCTTAAATGTCTTTTCAGTCAAATGATGCCTGCGTCCTGTGGCCACAGTTTCAGTAACTAAGTATAACAGACTTTCAGCACTCTGGTCAAACAGACTGAGCCAACAACTGTGCATGGGATGATCTGTTTCTCCCTCAAAGTTCCGGGGCAATGATTGTTGAGCAAACACTGTTTCAATGTCTGGGTACTTGTTTTTAAGAGGTAGTATAGCATCCGTAATTGCAATGTTTTCTGCAGGGCATACAGCAGGACACGATATATGATTGTTACTCATACCTAGCCGGAATATCCAATACAACATTTCTAATCTGTGCTCACGCTCTCCAGCCACAATACGATTTGGTGCTAAAAATGTTCGGGTGATGATTCTTTCTGTCCAGGGTTTGATCAAAAAGGTCTTGTCATATCCTCGATACCAGTCTAATGCAGCCCATCCGTGAAAAAAATAATAATAGTTTTTCCAGTTGTACTTTTTACAAATGGTGTCTACAGTATCACTATCTCGCTCGCTGGTAATAATTGATCCAACTTGTCTATCGGTACGCAATGGTGTAGAATACCCAGCGTCCACAGCCAATTGATTTCGGCGATTACGTATTTCGCATGCATTGTGTGTATCTTGATTGTTGGCAACTACTTGTTCGAAGGTCGGTATGTGTACGTTCAAATGAATAGGCTCTTGGTCCCATAATAGTGTATAATTGTGTTCAACTAAGTCGTCACTGCCATAATTAACTAAACTGTCAGGATCTGTTCTGCCAAATGGTTCACACCACCAAAGCCTTACGCCTGGATGATGTCGACGAATCCAAGGCCAGATTGTATTTTCATAAATCTCATCTATTCTAATCATGTTTGACGTATTTTATTTCAGTGATGGGCATAAGCCAAATTTGTTCCCACACGAGAGATCGGTGGATTCATTCCAGCATGCACAGAAGTTGAGCCGCACACGATTTTTTTGGATTGTGCATTACTTAGCGGATTATGAAGACTGGGACTTTCTTTGGGAACCTCCTCCTTGGCAAGCGGACCAACGGCATGCATGGGCTAGTCAATGGCAGTCAGACTCGGGCACATATCTTGTGCCAAGAGCAGGCTATGAACACACAAACTATCATGCGGATCGCACTGTAACAAGACTCAGCAGTTGTGATGGTTGGCGTATACCCCCAAACATAGATTTGGACAGTTTTGACTTCTCTTGGCATCCCTTGCCCAGCGATCACTATCAACATCACTTCGGCACACAATGGCAAACAGCAGGCGGGCCTGTATACAATTCAGGTGCTGATTCGATCAAACTGGAAACAGCGCAATATGCAGTGGCACGGCCTACTCGAAAGCCTTGGACTGTGCCCACAGGGGTCGAGCCAGTGGATCAGTCCTGGCATCCAAATCCTTTTGATCCGCCTTACGTTTATCAGTTTGGTACACAGCATCAACGCACAGGTGGTCCCACATACAATGTGCCAGGCGCAACAGACATCAAGTATGTAGATCAAATACGTGCCACAACCAACAGAGTGGCCACTGCTGTATATGAAATAGATCACTTGTGTGGTAGTGCAGGGCAAATTGCCAACACCACAAAGATGGTGCGATACTTTGACAACTACAGAGACACACTTATACGCATTGCCAAGAGCATTGGTGATCAACATGAGTTTGTTTGGATATGCTCAAGCATTTGTGATTACACTGACTTTGACTTTTCTTGGCATCCCGAACAGTGGCAGGCCACAATGTTGCATGTGTTTGCCAGCAATGACCAAAAGTTTGGGGACACCTTCTTTATGCATGTGCCCACATTTGCTGCTAGAGCAGAAAAGAAAGCACTGTTGGAATGGTATGACGTGAACTTTGTCAAAACCGCCGTGCCACGCAGGCCCATGCCTGTTATAGTTCATGATGGTGACAGCCAAGTTGATGCTGTGAAAAATACCGCATGGGCTGGGCCATTGGCCGTGTTTACCAACTATGATTATGTTCCAGGCACCTTGGTTGACAACATATCACTATGGCGTGAAGAAACCAAGACCATTGTGCCTGTGAGTGACGGTGCCGGCTCAGTTATTGTACCAAGAGCTGCTGTGCCTTACATAAAGACACAGTTGTATGACTATCCCTACATAGACCGAACACGGCGTATACTGCAAGATTCGGTGTTGGACATTGTGTTCATCAGCAATGGTGAAATAAATGCTGGAATTTACTTTGAACATTTGAAATGGAATGTAGCACAAAACCACAAGAATCGCATACATTTAGTTAACGGCATCAACGGACGTGTGGCAGCGTATCAAGAGGCAGCCAGGCATAGTCGCACACCTTGGTTCTTTGCTGTGTTTGCCAAACTAGAAGTAACTAGAGATTTTGACTGGTCATGGCAACCAGATCGCATGCAACAACCCAAGCACTATATTTTTCATGCACACAATCCTGTAAACGGATTGGTGTATGGTCACCAGGCCATGATTGCGTACAACAAACGACTGGTGTTGGAGAATACAGGGCAGGGACTAGACTTTACACTAGACCAACCACATGAAGTTGTGCCTATTTGCTGTGGCACGGCCAACTATCATGAGTCAGATTGGATGTGCTGGCGCACTGCTTTCCGTGAAGTGCTCAAACTTAAAGCCAGTTTACCTGATGTGGAAAGCGAACACAGACTCAATCGTTGGCTCACTGTTGATACCACAGACGGGCAATGGAGTCGCAAAGGTGCTGAAGATGGAGCAGAGTACTATGACGCAGTCAGTGGCGACTTTGCGGCGCTGAAAAAGAGTTATGAGTGGTCGTGGTTGGCCACGTATGCGTTTGTCAAACGATCTCTAACAACTGATCAATAACATATTCTACCTCAATGTCAAGCAACTCAGGATAGATAGGAAGTGATAGACATCTACGTGCTAGACTGCTGCCAGCACTCAGCAAGTCTGGTGAGGGATAGTGTTGAAATGCTGGCAACTCGTGCATGGGTGTTGCGTAATGCACTTTGGTTTCAACACCGCGCAGGGCTAGATTACGTTGTATGATATCACGCTTGTCCGCATGTATCACAAACTTGTGAAAGCAGTGTTGATCAAAGTTGGTGTTATCAATCAAACAAGTGATATCGGAGTTTTGTTTCAACATCTCCATCCAGTGTTGAGCAATGGTACGTCTGCGTTGCTGCCACTGGTCAATATAGCGTGTCTTTACCAACATCTGCGCCGAATCTATTTCACTCATTCTACTGTTGGTGCCTGTTTCTGCATGTTTTGTATGTTTGCCATTGCTGATCCAGTTTCTAGCGAATTCCATCAAGTCACGATTAGCAGTGATCACAGCACCACCATTGCCATAGTTGGCAAGATTCTTTGTGGGATCAAAACTGATGGCACAGTCGCCTATTCGTTTGCAATCATTGCTGAGCCAATGTTGTGCGCCATCCTCAATCACAGGGTGTGTCAACGTCCATAAATTCTGCATCATGTTCAGTACAGATTGCCCGTACAGCCCCACCGCGCATATAGCGTGAATGTTTGCCACGTGAGCCAGTTTGGTCATGTCCATCACACCATACCGATCAGTATCCACAATGTGCAAGTTCCAGCCTGCTCGCACAAATGCGTTGAGTGTGGCAGGATAAGTCAATGTGGGCACAGCCACAGTGGGAGGAGTATCCCAACCAGTTCGATACCACGCAGTGATAATCTCCAGGGCCTGTGTGCCTGAATGACAAGTTACAGCATAGGGTTGATGGTTGCGTCTAGCCAGCCAGTCTTCAAACTCGTAGGTGTAATTGCCACTCATGAGATTTCCTGAACGCAACACAATATCTGTTGCATCTAGGATCTCAGTGCGGAGATTGTTATACTGTTTTCGGATTCCAGTAAAGGGAATTTGTAAGCCAGGTGTAGTAATTTTGGAATCCTTGTTCTACGTCCGTCTTGGGATCAAAACTCAAGATGGTTCGGGCACGATCGATATTTAACGCACCACGACTGGGAAAGTCTGCATCCTTGTCAAGCACTTCGATTGTGCCCTTGCCCACAATCTTCACAATCATTTCAGCGGCTTCTAACAAACTTACTGAATGGCTCTTGGTGATGTTGAATGTCATGTTGCGACACATGATACGTGTGGCAGCAGACACAATGCCATCAGCAGCATCATCCACATAGGTAAAGTCTAAGGTTTCGTTTGCTCCATTAACTCGGAGCACTCCGCCGCGCATTGCTGTGAGCATGAATTTGGCAACAACTCGGTCTTCAACATCAAGTGGCCCATAAACAGCACTGGGGCGAATAATAACATACTCAAAACCGCAACGACGAGCATAATCTTTGACAAGGTCTTCTCCACATAGTTTCATTATTCCATACTGTCCTTGCGGACGGCATGCATCATCTTCCAGCACATCATCTTCAAAGTTGCCGTACACCATGCTTGAACTGATGTACACAAATCGTTCAATTTTGTGTTTTTTGGCACTCTCAAGCAAGTTGATCAAACCCCGCATCATGACATCTGCACCCAGCGCAGGGTTGGCATTGACCACCTTCTGTCGGGGAAAACTAGCACAGTGAATGATCACTCGAGGCTGTTCCTTTTCGATAACATAGTCCACAGGACCTGCATTTGTGATATCTGTGTTGTACACAGGATGATTGTTGATCTTGGCCAGGCGCTCACTCATCAAGTAATCTATTTCTGCTTGTGGAATAATACCATACGTGGTCTTGGTGTCCATGATCACAGTTTTCTCACCACGTGCTTGCAGACGCTGTACTATATTGTGCCCAATAAGGCCCAAGCCGCCTGTTACTAAAAATGTCATATGATATTTCTTTCTTTCAAGTAGGGAAGGATAATTTGATTAACAAACGCTTGATGTTGTTCTACACTGGGATGTGGATCCGCGGGCATGGGAAAAGGCAATCCGGAATGATCTCTGCACCACTCATATTCGCTAGTTACTGGTAAAAACATATCCTGGTCAAGTAATTGATAAAGGTGTTGTGTATCATTGTGAGTTTTTACTATGGGTGGTAGCACCGCACCGGTGTAAGTGCTCATAAAGTATTTAACTCCTAGAAACTGCAAAAACCATTGAGTTCGTAGTATATGTTCCAGCGTATAAATGTATTGTGCTATCTGATCGTGGAAGTTAACATAGTAATTGGCGGCAGCAGGCATACGCCATCCAGGGCTGACAATATTCCATGCACCCTGCCCATTGGGTACAAAACGTGTGGGGTTCTCCATCCAAAGATCTTCTTTGAAAACAACTGGTGAAGTAGTTGTATAATAGTCATGCCTGTCAGGTCCTGACCACATTATACCAACTAGGATATCTTCAGCACGGGTGTGCCTCAATACTTCAGTTACTTGATATATTGCTCGTCTGCTGATCAGCCCGTTGCCTTGACTGCCCATTGCTGTGCTTGTGTGTTGATAGTTGGGCAATGCGTCAGCAAGATGCCGCGGCCAAGTACCAGTATGATTTATACATTCACTAAAACTGCATCCACTGGTAATCAAAGTTTTCATTTGAACTTTAACTTAAAAAATGTTTGATTGGGTTCGCTGAGTCGGGCCATGATTCGATATCGATAGCCATAACTGCTGTGATCTATTTGACGCATCCAATAAGGCTTTTCCACAGCATGCTCCATCACAAACTTTCCTGCCGCACTGTCTTGCCATTCACTTATGGGCTGCGCCGCATACAAGTCCGGATCTTCTACATCGCCCATGGAGAACTCATGTACGCAAATGTCACTAAAGCGCACTACGTGATTATCGATAATTTTGCATTCTGCACCCTGCCAGTGCATGGAAGTTTCATAAAGAAGGGTAGCTAGTGTTGACATGCAACATTGTAACAGATTACTCTGCCAGTGTCGATGCCATTGGAAAGATTGCGGCAATGGCGCCGGCACAGGCTCGGGCCACCGCCTGATGTTCTTTTTGTGTACCGTTGGCTGATCGTAATTCAATAAAGTGAATCCATGATCTCAAGGTGCCATTCATGTACAGTCGACTGCTAATCATACCTTCTGGCAACACAGCACGAGCCTGTTCCTTGGCAATGCCGTTGTCGATGGCCCAGTTGTAGGCTTCAATGGCAGCAAGTTTAACTCTAGTTTGAGCACGTTCCCAGTCATGTGCCAGTCGACGTGCTTCAGGATTGTCTTGTACAACTTCTATGCTGTTTTGTCTATTCTTGGGGTCTTGGAGTCTGGCTTCGCGTAGAACGAATTCAAGATCCTTTGTTGGGTCAGCATAGCGTTGCGAAAACTCCTGGAAGCTGAAACTTCTGTGGCGGAGGATTTGCCGCGCAATATCTCTTGTTGTCGTAATTTCCATGCAAGCACTGACCATTTCAAGAGGGCTCCAGTGTTGGTGTCGAACAAGATACCGGATAAGTTTTTCGCTAGTGTCTGTGTTGAGTTGGTTGGAGGGATTGCTGACACGGGCGCAGTACGCAATGAGTTCCTGTGCATCGCCAATGCCTTGGCTTGCAAATTCTGCGGTAGGTTGACTATAGCTGAGTAAGCGAACATTCATAAGTCTTTTAGTAGTTTGTCTGTTTCGGGTTGTACAATGGTAGCGATAGCGCCAACGTCTAAAATAAAATCAACGTCACGAACTGCTTCTCCAAGGTCAGCCAAGGTTCTTGACATCACAGTTTCAATTTCATCAAAGTCAAGACCTTGTCGTCGTAGTAGATCAAGATTGATGGTACGTTGCTTCTTACCATGTAACTTGACCACAACTTTTTTGATACACTCAAGTGGAACATCTGTGATATCTACATCGTCAATGATGTGTTCCCAGCGTTCCAAGAACTCATCACTGAACTGCATCAGCCGCTGCCTTCTTGCGACTGCGTGTTTTAGCGGCAACGGGTTCAACGGCAGTGGCTACAGGCACAGGTTTAGCAGACTTCATGTTCACAGCAGGAAACATCTTCTGTGCTTCTTTTTTCATTCTAGCTGCTTCGGCAACTAGACCTTTGGCATCCGCTTCCATTTTCTTGGCCTGTGCCAGCATGTTGGCTGCCAGTGATTGGTCATCCAAGGCACCTGATGCAGGCGCAACCAATGGTGCTACTAATGCTTCGGCGTCGGCAATGCGACCTTCTTTGAATGCTTTTTCTGCTCGGCGTTTTGTGGCAGGGTCTACAAAGCCAGCGTTGGCATCCAGTTCCTGCATGCGTTTGAGAGCCTCGGCGCCTGATTCCATTTCTTTCACAATGCGGTTCAGTTCGTCCAGCTTGACATTGCTCTGTGCAGTAGGCGTGACAATCACCTGGTTGGTGTTGATCTTCTTCAACATGCCTTCATTGTGCAGGGCTTGTAAAATAACTCTACCATCAGGCAACAAGTTACGATGCAACACATCGGCCAAGTTGGGACTTTGTTGTCCTGGAGCCGATTCCAAAATAGTCATGATGGTATTGTGAATATGAGTGGGCAATGTCTCAGGATAAATCACCAGGCACATGTGTTCTTGGCCAGGTAGTTCTCTAAATATTATTGCAACCTTGCGGTCACCGTGTCGTCCTATGTGTTTCATTGTGATTCTCCTTGATTAGATTGCTGCCGCTGGATCATGCGGCGTTTCTGCTTCAGCCTGTTGTGCCAATTGTGCTTGAGTGGCTGTTAAGAAAGCATCCAGTTTGTCATAGATGCTGCCAACAGTGCTCATTTCATTGGCACGAAAAGCGCCACGTGCTGTGGCAGCTTCGATTAAGTTTTTAAGTGATGCCATATCGGCTAGGGTAAGTGATGCGTTTTCCATACAAATATTTAAGGCAACGGAATGAGGGTGGAATATTTTATGGAGTATTTTGGAAAAACTCTTCAGCTCTGCGTCGTGCTTCTGCCTCGCTTGCGGCCCACACAGTGACCATGGCAGTTGAGCCTGCAATTTCTATGTCAAACGGCACTGCGCCCGAAAACGCAAAGCCGTCAGGAACACTCACCTTTACTACAAACTGTTCCAGGCGTTTGATTCGGTTTATGATTTGTTCAATGGTGTTCATCACGTTTGTGCCAGTCTCTACGTGCTATACGTGCTTCTTCAATACACTTTGTGATCATGGGCCATGCATACGGTGCCACAAATCCAAACA
>Ga0209443_1002575_pt1 | contig 10670 bp, 7 predicted proteins | sample LauGreBMM110DCMD_2_FD_187571 | JGI IMG/M metagenome (GOLD analysis project Ga0209443, IMG submission 187571) | Freshwater lake microbial communities from Lake Michigan, USA - Su13.BD.MM110.DCMD (SPAdes) (version 2) | ecosystem: Environmental > Aquatic > Freshwater > Lake | place: Lake Michigan... | reverse complement strand
GATCACTAATTGGCTGTAGTAAAACCTTAAATAATTTACGTACCTTAATTGTCCAAAACCTTACTATGTCAAATAATCGCTTTTTATCACTAGATGTTTTCAGGGGAATGACTATTTGTTTGATGATCATTGTCAATACGCCGGGTGATGGCGCGCAAACTTTTGCGCCCTTTATGCATGCAAGCTGGCACGGTTTTACACCCACTGATTTAGTATTTCCTTCTTTCTTGTTTGCAATGGGCAATGCCATGAGTTTTGTTTTACCTAAATGGGATAAATTAAGTAGCCCTGTCTTTTTATTGAAAATAACAAAGCGAACAGCGCTCATTTTTTTACTAGGATTTTTAATGTACTGGTTTCCTTTTACAGGGCCATTGAGTGATACAAGAATTTTAGGTGTCTTACAAAGAATTGCTTTATGTTATGGCTTTGCGGCTATCATTGTACATTATATGCATGAAAGAGTGATGATGATATTAGCTGGTATTTTATTACTGTCCTATTGGTATATATCTATTGCATATGGTTCTCCTGCGGACCCATTAAGTATTACAGGTAATGCAGGTATTAAATTTGATACTTGGTTAATGGGAGAAAGTCATATGTATCATGGGGAAGGTTTTGCTTTTGATCCAGAAGGATGGTTGAGTACTATACCTTCTATCGTGAATGTATTAATTGGCTACAGAGTGGGAACCTTGGTGCAAGAAAAAGGAAAAACCTATGAAGGGCTTACCCATTTATTAATGTGGGGTGCGGGCTTTATGTTTTTAGCCTACATGTGGAATTACCAATTTCCCATTAATAAAAAATTATGGACTAGTTCCTTTGTGCTTTTAACGGTGGGCTTGGATATGATAATTCTAGCCACCATCATTTATAGAATTGAACTACATCATCAACATCAGTTTGCAAGCTTTTTTGAGGTTTTTGGCAAGAATCCGCTGGTCATCTACCTATTTTCTGAGATTCTATTTATTTGCCTTAATTTGTTACAAATAGACAATCAGTCCTCTTTACAGTGGATTTACACCCATAGTTTCGCTCATTTAGCACCCTACTGGTCCTCCTTTGCCTTTGCTTTTTCCTATATGCTCGTTTGCTGGCTATTGGGTTATATATTAAATAAATATAAGATATATATTAGGGTATAAATCTTATTGGTCCATTTTTCCCCATTTGTTTTTTTAGCAGCTTTAAACCTTGTACCTTTGCAGCCTCAAAACAGTACATGGAAATAAGAAACATCGCTATTATCGCCCACGTTGACCACGGTAAAACCACCTTGGTAGACAAAATCTTACACGCTACAAAAGTATTCAGAGATAACCAGGAGACTGGGGACCTAATCATGGATAGCAATGAGCTTGAGCGTGAGAGGGGAATTACCATTTTAAGTAAGAACGCTTCAGTAACTTATAAGGACGTTAAAATTAACGTTATTGACACACCAGGTCACTCTGACTTTGGAGGTGAAGTAGAACGTGTATTAAAAATGGCAGATGGCGTTTGCTTATTAGTAGATGCTTTTGAAGGGCCCATGCCTCAAACTCGTTTCGTATTGCAAAAAGCTTTACAATTAAATTTGAAGCCCATTGTCATTATCAATAAAGTAGATAAAGAAAACTGTCGTCCAGATGAAGTTCATGATGCAGTATTTGAATTATTTTTCAATTTAGATGCGACAGAAGATCAATTAAATTTCCCTACTTTTTATGGTAGTGGTAAAAATGGTTGGTTTAACGATAGCCTTACTCAGTGTGAAGATATCTTCCCTTTAATGGATGGTATTTTAAAATATGTTCCTGGTCCAGATGTAAAAGAAGGACATACACAAATGCAAATTACTTCATTGGATTATTCTTCTTTCTTAGGTCGTATTGCTATTGGTAAAGTAGAAAGAGGTACTATCAAAGAAGGACAAAACATTGTACTGGTAAAGGCAGACGGAAGTTTAAAGAAAAATAAAGTAAAAGAATTATACGTATTTGAAGGAATGGGTAAGCGTAAAGTAACAGAAGTAATTTCTGGTGACTTATGTGCTGTGGTGGGATTAGATGATTTCAGTATTGGTGATACCATTGCTGATCCAGAAAATCCGGAAGCATTACCTGTTATTAGTGTAGATGAACCAACGATGAGTATGACTTTTAGTATTAATAACTCTCCTTTCTTTGGTAAGGAAGGTAAGTTTGTAACTTCTCGACATATTCGTGATCGTTTAATGAAAGAGACGGAAAAGAATTTAGCATTGCGTGTAGAAGAGACAGATAGTGCGGATAGCTTCTTGGTATTTGGTCGCGGTATCTTACACTTAGGTGTACTAGTAGAGACCATGCGTCGTGAAGGATATGAATTAACTGTTGGAAATCCTCAAGTATTAGTAAAAGAAATAGATGGCCGTAAGCATGAGCCATTTGAGATATTAGTAGTAGATGTACCCGCTGATTACAGTGGTAAAGTCATTGACTTAGTCACTCAAAAGAAAGGCGAGATGTTAATCATGGAATCGAAGGGTACCATGCAACATTTAGAGTTTGATATTCCTTCTAGAGGATTAATTGGACTTCGTTCTCAAATGTTAACACAAACTGCAGGTGAAGCTGTAATGGCACACCGTTTCAATGAATACAAGCCTTGGAAAGGGCCTATTCCTGGAAGAAGTAATGGTGTACTCGTAGCGAAGACGCCTGGTTTAACCACTGCTTACTCTATTGATAAATTACAAGACAGAGGTCGTTTCTTTATTGAACCAGGTGAGGAAATTTATGCAGGTCAAGTATTGGCCGAGCATATTAAGCCAGGTGATTTAAACATCAACGCCGTGGAGATGAAAAAATTAACTAACCACCGTGCAAGCGGAAGTGATGATAGCGTTCGTATTACCCCTAAGGTATTGTATACTTTAGAAGAGTGTATGGAGTACATTCAGTTTGATGAGTGTATTGAAGTAACACCGAAATCGGTAAGAATGCGTAAATCTATTTTAGATGAGAATAATAGAAGCAAGGCCACTAAGGCCGGGCAGAATTAATTTTTATTGACAATTTTTCTTTGAAAAATAAATTGCCAATAAAAATTCTCTAATGAATTATAAAAAAAGAGCCCCAAAATATTGGGGCTCTTTTTTTATAATTTCAATCTATTTCTTATTGACATAGTATTAAGTAAAATAACCTTTAAATAGGTTTGTTCAATGCCTTCCATAAAACATCTTTTAATTCTACTAAGTTTTTTTGTATAGCAGAAGAGATAAAAATATGTGGTATTTTTTTAGGAAGTTCCTTTACAATGGCATCGGTTAATTCTTGATCGAGTAAATCCGATTTTGAAATAGCAATGATAAATTCTTTTTGTAATAATTCTGGGTTAAATTTTTCTAATTCATGTTTTAGAATTTCAAATTCTTTTTTATGATCATCTGAGTCGGCAGGAATTAAAAATAGTAAAACAGCATTACGCTCAATATGCCTTAAGAAGCGGTGTCCTAGGCCTTTTCCTTCAGCAGCCCCTTCAATAATTCCTGGTAAATCGGCAATACAAAAAGATAAATTATTTCTATATTCAACCATGCCTAATTGAGGCGTTAAAGTAGTAAATGCATAATTCGCAATTTTTGGTTTAGCTGCTGTAATCACAGAAAGCAGTGTCGACTTTCCTGCATTCGGAAAACCTACTAAACCCACATCGGCCAACACTTTTAATTCAATATTCTTCCAACCCTCAAAACCATCTTCTCCTGGTTGTGCATATTCAGGAACTTGTTGCGTAGGCGTTGCAAAATTACTATTGCCCAGTCCACCACGCCCACCTTTCATGAGTATAATCTCTTGACCGTCTTTTAAAATTTCTCCTTCTACCTTACCCGTTAATTCATCCCTAGCAATGGTACCTAGCGGCACTTCAATAATAATATCCTTACCATCCTTACCGGTGCATTTATTCTTTGATCCATTTTCACCGTCTTCTGCAATGACATTCTTATAATAGCGTAAGTGTAATAAGGTCCATAACTGCGCATTTCCTCTTAAGATAATATGACCACCACGGCCACCATCGCCTCCATCAGGCCCACCTTTAGCAGTTAATTTATTGCGTAAAAAATGCTTACAACCTGCCCCTCCATGACCACTATGGGCAAATATGCGGATGTAATCAATAAAATTGTTTCTTTCTGACACTGTGTAATTATGAATGGCAAAGTTAACTAAATCTTGCGTGTATAGCTAGATTATTATAACGAGTAAGTTTTTATAATTGTAGTAGTCGACTAACTTAAGATAAATTAAATCTTTATTTATTCGCTTTTAGTCCATCTATTAAAATAGCTACCATATTTTGTTCTAATTCAGCAGCATTTATTTTTTTAGTAGATCTATGCCAGCTTTCAATACCACTTACGGCATGTAAAAATATTAATACAACAGTAGGAGCGTCAATTGCTTTTATTTCTTTGTTACGAATTCCTTCTTCAATAATGGCTGCAATCCTTTTGCGGTATACTCTTCGTTGATTCTGATAATTCGATAAATACGGGTCTGATAAATGTTTCCACTCTCTATCACTTACATATACTTCTTCGTAGTGGTGAATCATTTCGCTAATATGAAAGCGTAATAATTTCTCCATTTTTTGTAGTGAACTTATTGGCTCCGATTCTATCTCATCCATTTTTAACACAAATCTATTGGCTACATTAAAAACTAATTCATGTAATAATTCACTCTTCGATTTTATATGATTGTATAAGCTTGCGGCTTCTACCCCTACCGCCTCGGCTAGGTCACGCATGCTTGCTGCTTTGTATCCTTTCTCTCTAAACAGGGTAGCTGCTTTACTTACAATAACATCTTTTCTAGACCCGTTTTTCTCTGTTTTAATTCTAGCCATGACCAAAAATTTGATTATTTGTTAGTACGAAATTATAGATTTAATTCTTTAAAATCCTTTATTTTTTCAAATAAACTAGCATTTTCGTTAGTTTTGTGATTATCAAGTACTTAGTACTTAAGTAGGTATAATTTGAGATGGACATAAAGATTATACCGTATTAATCGTAGTTTCGCAGCTGAAAATTAAAATCATAAACATGTCATTAGTAGTTGTTGGATCTATGGCCTTTGATGCCATCGAAACCCCTTTTGGAAAGAGCGATCGAATTATTGGAGGTGCCGCTACCTATATAGCTTGGTGTGCCTCTAACTTTACCACTGTTAAACAAATTTCAGTAGTGGGTGGAGACTTTCCTCAGTCTGAGTTAGATGCCTTAGCTAAAAGAGGGGTAATCTTAGAAGGTGTTCAAATTAAAAAAGACGAGAAAACATTTTTCTGGAGTGGTAAATATCATTTAGATATGAATACCCGTGATACATTAGAAACTCAATTAAATGTATTAGAAAATTTCGAACCCGTTGTTCCAGACAGTTATCAGGATTGTGAAATTTTAATGTTAGGCAATTTAGTGCCTGGTGTACAAAGTAGTGTAATTAAGCAAATGAAAAAGCGTCCAAAGTTAATTGTAATGGACACCATGAATTTTTGGATGGAAATTATGATGGACGATTTATTACATACTATTTCTTTAGTAGATGTATTAATGGTCAATGATAGTGAAGCGCGTCAATTAAGTGGTGAGTATAGTTTAGTAAAGGCCGCGAAAAAAATTATGGCCATGGGTCCTAAATACTTAATTATTAAGAAGGGAGAACATGGTGCACTTTTATTCCATGGAACTGAAGTGTTCTTTGCACCCGCTTTACCTTTAGAAGAAGTATTCGATCCAACCGGAGCTGGAGATACTTTTGCAGGTGGCTTTGTGGCGCATTTAGCAAAAACAAAAGACTATTCTTTCAATAACATGAAGTCGGCCATTATTGTAGGTAGTGCTTTAGCTAGCTTCTGCGTTGAGAAATTTGGAACACAGCGTTTAACTGAAATTAGCCATGAGGATATTAAAGAACGCATACAATCCTTCGTACAGCTAGTGAATTTTGATATTGAATTAGTATAAATTATGAAAGTTGCAGTAGTAGGTGCTACGGGTTTAGTAGGCACCAAAATGTTAGAAGTATTAGCGGAAAGAAATTTTCCTATAACTGAATTAATTCCTGTTGCATCGGCACGCTCAAAGGGCAAGGAAGTAATATATAAAGGCAAGGCTTATAAAGTAGTGACCATGGAAGAAGGCATTGCTGCTAAACCAGCGGTGGCTTTATTTTCAGCGGGAGGAAGCACCTCCTTAGAGTGGGCGCCTCAATTTGCAGCTGCAGGCATTCGTGTCATTGATAACTCTTCTGCTTGGAGAATGGACCCTACCAAAAAATTAGTCGTACCAGAAGTGAACGCCTCTGTATTAACTGCAGATGATTTAATTATTGCGAACCCTAATTGTTCTACCATTCAAATGGTAGTGGCATTACAACCCCTTCATGCAAAATATAAAATTAAAAGAGTGGTGGTAAGTACATATCAAAGTGTAACAGGTACGGGTAAAAAAGCGGTTGACCAATTAATGGAAGAAAGAAAAGGCGTAAAAGTAGGAGCCGATGACATGGCCTATAAATATACTATTGACTTAAATGCCATTCCTCAAATTGATGTTTTTCTAGAGAATGGTTATACCAAAGAAGAAATGAAAATGGTTAAAGAAACTTGCAAAATTATGCAAGACGATACGATTAAAGTAACTGCTACCACCGTGCGTATTCCAGTAATGGGTGGGCATAGTGAAAGCGTGAATGTAGAATTTGAAAATGAATTCGATTTAAAAGAACTAATAGGCATACTTGCGGCTGCACCTGGTGTGATTGTGCAACAAAATGACGCAGATCAATTTTATCCAATGCCTTTATGGGCCCATGAAAAAGATGATGTATTTGTTGGCCGTTTAAGAAGAGATGAAACCCAAGCGAAAACTTTGAACATGTGGATTGTAAGTGATAACCTTCGAAAGGGCGCTGCTACCAATGCGATTCAAATTGCTGAATACTTAGCTTCGAAAGGAATTATTTAGTTTTTATTAAGTAAAAAAAGTCAAATACAATTTTTATTCTTCACTCTCGTCATTACGCTAAAATATATAAATACGAACTAAAAGTCTGAACTCGCACTGCGTGCTCAAACATGCAGACTTTTTTAACGTTCGAATTTATATATTTTTTAAGCTATGACTCAAAGTTCAGAATCAAAATTGTATTTGACTTTTAATCTTTTGAAATGATAATTAAGACCCCTTAATAAATAGTAATAAAGAAATTCAATTTTGAGTGAACTTTGAGCAAGAAGACGCGGACGAGCGTCTGATGAATGAGATAACTTATAATTAGGATTTCGAATTACTATTTATTAGCTCCACAAAATCAGCTTCGCTTATAATTTTGATACTGGCTATTTTTTTTGCTTTCTCTAATTTGCTACCTGCGTCTTCACCTACGACTAAGTAATTTAATTTACTACTTACGCCACCAAGTATATTCCCACCTCTTGATTCTACCATGAATTCAGCATCGGCACGTTTTAATTGAGTGAGGGTGCCTGTAAATAAAAAGTTAAGCCCTGCTAAATTACCATCCACTGCAGTATCATTGGTTTGAATCATATTCAAGCCCAGGCTTTCTAAACTTTGAATGAGTTCAATATTTTTAGGCTCATGGAAAAATTGGTAAATGCTGGTGGCTACTTTAATACCTACATCGTCGAAGCTTTGTAATTGTTCTTCTGTGAAATCTTTTAAATCTAATATATGTTGAATATGACTTGCAATAGTTTTAGCAGTGGTTTCTCCTACAAAACGAATGCCTAAGGCATAAATTAACCGGTATAAAGGTTGGGTTTTTGAAATTTCAATAGCAGCATTCAAATTATCAATACTTTTTTTACCAAATCCTTCTAAGCCCGTTATTTTACTAAAGTCAAGTTGGTAGAGTGATGGAATATTGGTGAGTAAGCCTATTTCATAAAACTTTCTAATGTTAGCTTCTCCGAAACTTTTAATATCCATTGCATCTTTACTCACAAAATGTATAATGCGCTCAATTATTTGGGCAGTGCATAAAGGGTTATTGCATCTCCAAACAGCTTCTGCTTCTTCTTTTTCTAATAAAGCGTTACATACAGGACAGTGGCTAGGAAATTGAATAATTTTTTCTTTGCCCGTTCTTAATTTTGTAATGGATTGTACAATTTGTGGAATGACATCACCAGCCCTTTCAATAATAACGGTATCGCCTAGTCTTAAATCTTTTTCTTTAATGTATTCTTGATTGTGCATGGAAATACTAGATACGGTTACACCCCCTAATGCCACTGCTTTTAATTTAGCCACAGGCGTAACGGCACCAGTGCGTCCCACTTGAAATTCTACCGATTCTAAAATGGTGGTGGCCTGTCTTGCTTTAAACTTATAAGCAATGGCCCACCTTGGATGGTGGGAAGTCATGCCTAGTTTTTCTTGTAAAGCAAAATCGTTTACTTTAATAACAAGCCCATCAATTTCATAAGGAAGCGAATCACGCTGCGCTTCAAACTCGCTACAAAATGCTATTACTTTTTCCACTCCTTTAATTATTTTTCTTTCTTTTTGCGGCGACCTGAAACCCATATTCCAAAGTAATTCTAGAGAACCACTGTGACTACTTAATAAGGGGCTTAGTTTTGTTTTAGGGGCAGGTAAAAAATAACTGATATGATAAATGAAGGCATCTAAATTTCTAGCCGCTACTTCCTTTGGGTCCTTCATTCTTAAACTACCTGCAGCAGCATTGCGTGGATTAGCAAGCGTGGCAATTTGTTTTTCTTTTAATTTTTCATTGAAATCGGCAAATGATTTTTTACTCATAATCACTTCACCTCTAATTTCCATTTGTTGAATTCCATTTTCAAGCAAAGGAATACTTAAGGGTATGGATCTGATTTGTTTTATATTACTAGTAATATCTTCTCCTGCCACGCCATCTCCTCTTGTACAGGCACGCACTAATAAATCGTTTTCGTAAAGTAGTGAAATACTGGCACCATCAAATTTGGGTTCCACACAATAAGTAATTTCATCAAGGCCGGCTCCTTCTTTCGCTTTACGATCAAAGTCAATTAAGTCTTCTGCATTATAGCTATTTTCCAAACTTAACATAGGCACTAAATGTGCCACTGTCTCAAAAGAATTATTTAAACTATTACCTACTCTTTGGCTAGGGGAGTCTTTTGAAATTAAGGATTCATTGGCCGATTCAATCGTAATTAATTGCTGATATAATTGGTCGTATTCAAAATCACTAATGAAGGGCTCGCTGGCAACATAATATTGGTACTCATGAAATTTTAGTAAATTTCTTAAGGGGGTTAATTCGATGGTATGGGGCTGCGCAAGGTAGGTCGCGGTAAGGGACTGAAAACTTTGTATTTGGGAGGTATTGTACATGCTGTAAAATGTCTGCTAAAATACAAATAGTTTTATTCTTTTATTTCGTATTTTGGGATAAGAAATTTTTATTTCTTCTTCTACTTATGCTTGAACACGATAAATCTGTCTCTATAGCCACAGTTGCCCATACCAAGGAGGCGATAAGCTTGGTGGAATCTTATCCTACAGTAGCCATAACGGTTGATTCTGTGATATTTAGTTTTGACAAAAACGTACTCAAGGTTTTACTTATAAAGAGCGATTTGGCTCAGTTTGCTGAGAAATACTCTTTATTAGGCGATAATGTTAAATCTAACGAGGATTTGGACGATGCCGCTCATCGGGTACTTTTAGAGAGAAATGCGATTGCTTGCCTATAATTTAATACCTTTATTCACTATTTAAACAGGTATTATTATGTTGTATTCAATGACGGGATATGGTCGCGCTGAAGCTACTTTTAAAGACAAGACCATTTTAGTGGAAGTGAAATCGCTTAACGGCAAACAATTTGATTTGCGTTTGAATATTCCCTTCATGTTAAAGCCTTATGAAGTAGAAATTAGAAATAAGTTAAATGAAGTTTTATTAAGAGGAAGTGTAGAATCTACTATAACCATTAAATCTAATGGCATTTCTAAGCCGGTAACAGTCAATAAAGAATTAGCTAAATCCTACTACCAACCTATTGTGGAACTAGCCGATGAGTTGGGCATACCTAAAGAAAATATTTTAAGTACTTTATTGAAAATGCCCGATGTCGTTTCTTCAAGTAGCGAAGTATTGACTGAAGAAGAGTGGAAACAAATTCAAGATTTATTACAAGAAGCTATCAAGGCATTAATGCAACACCGTTTAGAGGAAGGCAAGTCGGTTGAAAAAGATTTATTAGAGCGTGTAGCAGCCATTGAAATGCATCAAGCAAATATTGAAAAGTTTGAACCCAATAGAAGAGTGAAGATAAAAGAAGGCTTGGTTAAATTATTGGAACAACATGTAGGTCCCGATAAATATGATAATAATAGATTAGAGCAAGAGCTCATTTATTATATAGAAAAAATAGATATTTCTGAAGAAAAAGTGAGGTTGAATAATCATTGCACATATTTCAAAACAGTTTTAAAAGAAACAGAGGCATCTAAAGGCAAAAAACTTTCTTTTATTTTACAAGAAATGGGCAGAGAGATAAACACCACTGGCTCTAAAGCCAATGATATGGAAATTCAAAAGTCTGTGATTTTGATGAAGGATGAATTAGAAAAAGCAAAAGAAC